>Ga0179591_1143868_pt1 | contig 15265 bp, 18 predicted proteins | sample CZOMad2_1_08_16f_FD_182891 | JGI IMG/M metagenome (GOLD analysis project Ga0179591, IMG submission 182891) | Vadose zone soil fungal communities from Angelo Coast Range Reserve, California, USA - CZOMad2_1_08_16fungal (PacBio error correction) | ecosystem: Environmental > Terrestrial > Soil >...
TTGGGGTTTCTCGCGTCTTAAGAGAAACTGTCCGCGCGACCGGCAAAGAAGGGAGGAAATCGGATCGCAGGGGGAGAGAAACCACGAGGTGGTTTGTCACAGGGCCTCTCTGTGATGGGAATTCCGGTGGTTCCCAAACTGTTGCCTGTAAGGTTTACTGAGGGTCCCGAGGTCCCTCCGCAAAAGAAGAAAAGGGCAATGTTCAACGAAGTTCATAAGTTTAAAACCGTTGGACGAAGCACTCGCCGCAAGGGTCGCAGAGGGGCACAATAGGTTCTAGGAGGAAGGATAAAACACCACCGGAAACTTCCCCAGTAACTAGAAAATACCAAAAAACGGGCTGACCGTAAAACACAAAAGTACCAGGAAACCTGCATACGTGGGTTTAATCGGAAAAAAAGGGGGGACAAAGGCGAACGGGGCAGCAAAGGTTTGACAGTGACTTGAAAGGGGGGAAGATGTTCCACACCTTGCTGTCAAAAGACAAACGGGTTTCCAAAGCCTGTTGGCCAAAAGCATTATCTGGGGAGCTTTATGCATGCAGTGAAAAAGTGAGGTGGAAAAGAGATCCGTCCCTGAAGGGTCTTAATCTGTACTCTGGGGAAAGGAGTGCCCCAACAGAGATGAAAAAAGGTCCAGTACACATCCCCTACTCAATGCGGTGGGGAACCAGATAATATCTTTACATGGGAAGTTTCAGAAAAACGGAGTCTGACTCGAGAGCATGCCATTGTTCATGGTTCCACCAGGGGGGGTAACATCTCCTGTTGGTTCTGTGCGGTATAGAGAAATCTCTACAAAGAACACACACCGCAGCGACAAGTGGGGTTAAAAGGTGGTTTAAGGGAGGAAATGTTTCATTAAAGACACCAGGGCAAAAAGTCTTCCATTAGTTCCAAAAAGTAAAACGCACCGAAGGAGAGGTCGGGTAATCATCATGAAAAACTCAGCGATCCACCCATCACAGTCCTTCACTGGAGGGCAAAAGAGCCCAGTTGGTTAAAGAACTGGTCAGCTTGATTGTAAAGCGAATTTGGGAGAAAACCGGTCAATAAGGAACCTGGGGCAAACATCCGAAAGATTGTAGAAAAGGAAAACGTTCGCAAAAAATTGGGACCTCTTTGGACAAGAAAAAAAAAAAAAAAAGAACCCTAGAAGGTGCGTTTGTCAGAACGAGGTCCCGGGGGTTTTCACGAATTGGTTCAGGGAACCGTCCGGAAAAAAGGCCAAAGGGGGGGTGTTAGAAGCAGCGACGAATAGCTCTATCATGTAAAAAAGGGAGGGGGGGGGGAGGAAACGGAAAAGCATAGATAATCGGACGAAAAGGGGGGGGTCGGAACAACCTCCGGGCACTCGACTTATGGAAAAAAAGACAGCCAAATAATACAAAAAAAAAAGGAAAAAAAGCCAAGAACACGGTGCTGTGAGAAGCACCGCCGGCCAACACGTCCGGTTGGGAAAAGAACAAGAGGGGGTCCAAAGTAATTACGCTGTCCCCCGAAAAATAAGGGTGATAGTGGGGAAAGGGTTTCAAGCCAGCTCTGGTTCAAAAGAAAAGGGAAGAGAAAAGCGCCCAAAAATTGCGAGGCAGTAATGCAGCAACTGGGGATGACGAGGTGAGTTGCACTAAAGGCGTCAGACACCACATAATCGAAAATCAGAAAAAGAGGGGAAGTGGTGGGCCCTTGGACATCTGGGGGTGGGTTGCCGGGGAAAAAGACGGGGAACGGAAAACTGGATCCTACACTGTTGGGGGGGTCTATGATAACGAGACCTACCACATAACCGAAAATGGGAAATTAAAACACTTGGAAAAGGGCTTGCGGGGCACCCTCGGAGGACCGAAAAAAAAAACCTGTTGTTGTAAACGCTTCATAGGGGGGGAAACCTCAAGCAGGGTGGAGGGGGGTCCGGCGTAAGGTGAGGAGAGGAAGCTAGTCAAGGGGGGGGGGGGAAAACGCTCCTTCCAGAGTCCGTGTACCGACAAAGGAAAAAAAGGGGACCGTCCTCACCGCCCAGGGGAATGCCCACCCCCTACGTCACCGCCCGAATAAAGAGCAAAGAAGGACAAGGGTTGGCCCGCATACGCGCCGGAAACAGGTGGAACGTACAAAGTAACAGCATTGTCCTGTAAGAGGTTGGGTAAAAAAGGGAAGGGACCATCTTTAGGGGCTGAGTGTAAAGGTGGGGGAGGGGGTGGAGCCTGATAAACTCAGAGAAAGAACCTAGGGAGGGGGGAGTCCAAAACTGTTGGACCACGTGAAGGGGCGTCGAGGTATGGAAAAAAACAAGCAAGGGGAGTGGTCGAGGACCTCGAAAAAGAAGGTACCACCCCGGTAAAGGCCCAACACAAATTTCAAAAGACTCGAAAGGCACTACCAACGCTGTGGAACGTCAGGAAGGTACTTCTACCCAAAAAGGGGGGTGCCAAAACGCTCCCCAATTATGCCAACAAGAACGGCCCACAAGGCACGAAGACTGTCTTCCAGAGAAGGGGGCATGTTGAAAGTAAAAAGCGAGTAGGTGCCAAAGAACGGAGGTCCTAGAAAGTGAGGTCTACAAGGGTAAAAAGTCAAATGGTAAAAAACTAAAAGAAAACAAAAATCAACCGGCAGGGAGGGGCGTCTACACTTTAACAACGTAGGGTCCTTGTAACAGGAGGAAGCCCGAGACCACAAGAAATAAAACGGCAAACTCCGGTGTTACTAGAAATCCTGAGGATCACTTTCACGCCTCACTAAAAAAGAAAAGAGACATCAGCGGACCCTTGATAACAATTGGGAATTGCCATGAAGGTCTATTGTAGTCAAGAAGCCGCAGGGGACAGACTACTTTTGAAACCAGAAAGAAGAAGGTAGAAACTACGTCGCCAAGACAAAAAAGCAAGAAAAAGAGAACACTACTTGCGACCGGGACGACAGGTGTACAACACACCGGAATAAACGCCATGTCTGACAAAAAGGGAAAAAAGTCAAGGGACTGAATGTAACGTTAAGCACCATTGGGGCACCGAAGAAAATTAACTTGGGCGGCCAGCATTTCTAATCGAAGACCAAGCAAACAGAAGGCTCGAACACATTCCTAATTCCCGATAGACATGAGAAGGCCTCTCAAGAAGGGAAAGTGTCCTGCACTCCTCACAAGAAAGATGCGAGATCACGACCATCCAGGGGGCTCTGGGTGCAAGGGCAAAAAAGTCAAAAAAACCAAATTCTCCAGCCACAACCCATTCAAGGAAAAAATCCGAAACCCAGTACAGCTGTAGAAATGGGGCCGGTAAGCGGGCAACGAACGTCCTGGTTGAGGTTCAAAGCCTCCTGGCACGGACGGGGGCGGGTTAGACCAAGGGCAACTTTACTGGCAGAAAAAGGGGGAACGTTTCCTGTGCAACGAAGGATAAGGAATAAAAAAAAGATCAACGAAGTGGGGGACTGAGTGGTCACACGTTAACTATTCTGGAGGAAAAAAAGGGGGGGGGGCCGGTGAAAAAACAGGGATAGGGGGGGGTGGTTGGACCCTGGACAAAAAAACCTTTCCATCGCTGGGGTGAAGGAATGTGTCGAAAAAACTGAATCGGACGACCGGAAAAAAAGACAATGCTCTGAGAAGAGGCTAAGGCTGCCAAAAGAGCAGAACAGTATAACGCGGGGTGGGAGTACAACTGATTGTCACGAGGTTTATGGGGCCAAAGGAGGGAGCAAAGAAAGACGCGGGCACGAAAGGGAAAAAACCCGGTACACTGCCGTCGGCTGTTAGGAGGGAAAGGGGAAGGAAAAACGAGTCAGGTAAATCAGAAAGGAAAAGAACTTGTACACACCCTTGAGGGCACAGGAGATCGGCCTTACAACAAAAAAAAAAAGAAAAAAAAAAAAGTCAATGACAGGAGACTTTCAGTGTTGGAGCAGTCTTCACGCAAGCAGGGGAAGAGAACAAAAGAGGAATGGGGACTCCTAAGTCAGGACGCGGAAATGCAACAAAAAAGTGTTAACACTTCGAAAAAAATAGGGGAAAGAGGGAAAGGTCCAGATGTGAAAACTCCCGACACCTTGGTTCACTCATCGAGTTTGGAATAGGGGGATGATGAGTGACAACACAAAAAAAAACACAAAACAAGCGAGCTCGGGCTCACGCAATGCAAAGACAGACGCAGAGGCCCTGTTCCCTGGGACCAAAAAAAAAAAAAAGACACACAAGTCACAAAAAAAAAGATGTACGGCATCTGCTTTAAAGACGTAAGACAGGGGGGCAGAAAAAGGAGTAGAAAACATCGTGCCTGGTATGAGCCTGATTAATTCCTCGCTAATAAAGTGGGGAGACTGGTATCACCTAGACTAAGAGTTTTGAGATAGTTGTTCACATGAAGGCTAAACACCAGCCCGCACCGCACGTCGGTGCGGTTCAGATCGGGGCGGAAAAAAAAAATCGGGGTCATACCGTCCTACAACGAAAGGGCAGATCGAGAGGAGGGTCCAGGGATGAAGGGCGGGTCCATACGGTCCTTGAAAAAAGGGGGGAAATCGAACTGCCGGAAGGAAACAGATGAACCAGGTACCCCACCCGGTACCACCAAAGGTTTTTTGGGTAATCGAAAAACCAGAACTACCATTGGCCTGTGTGGGGGGGGGGGGGGGACAAAAGAATCCCCAGCAGATAGGGTTGGAAGCCGTCTTTTACCTCCTGTTGTTTGTTTGGTTGTTGTTGTTTTGGTTTTTTTTTTTTGTTGGGTTTTTTAGGTTGTTTTGTTGTTTTGGTCAGCTTGTCAGAAACTTGACTGGGACTCTTACGAACGAATCCCTGGATTATGAATCCGACTCAACATGAGAAACGGTGAAAAACACCCCGCCGATAAAAAAAAAAAAATACTCCTTTGGAACCAAGGGCAGTAGTTTACACCTCCAAGGAAAGGCTTGGTAAAACTAGGAGGAAGGAAAAAGAGGGAAAACCACATCATTAGCCCACTGGCATAGGAGAGTCTTTCATCACACATATTTAAAAAAAAAACCGGCTCAGAATAAGGGAAAGTTATGTTCATTTGCACAAACTGTGAGGGCCAGTCGAGAAACTTAAGAGGATGAATCTGGATCCTCATTAAGAGGCTTTTGAGGGTTGCCTCAATTGCCTTAGGGGGGGGAACCGGAAGCCAGCGTTCGCAACACATGAGGGAGAGGGGGGACAAAAGCTCCGTGGGTGCGGAATACCGAAAAAGAACAAAATCGTCTGACGCGGGGGGGTAGTCCTGAGAGGAAAGCAACTTTAAAGGGGGAGGTGATCATTGGCCTCCACCTATATCAGGGAAATAATCTTTTCGAAAAGGGGGGGTCTAAGAGATCATGGAGAAAGGGGAGGGTACTTAGAGAAGTCTGATTCAAGAGCTTATCAGGGCTATAAGGGGGTTCGGAAAACTTTCTTCGGCGGGAATTAGGGCCCCGAGAAACTCTAAAATGCGAAGCCAGAAGCCACCTTCCAATAGTAGTGAAAAACATGGAAAAAAGAATCACTTCACCCATACCTAAGGGAACACGGAAGGAGGAGAAGTCAGTTCTATCGTGTATCGAAATAAAAAATCCGTGGTGGAGGGAAGAAGTCGGGACGTTAGGAATACAAACACGACGGGAACAAACCAGCAGGAATAACGGCCTTTTATCGGGGTTCTGGGGTGAAATATGCAAGCACGACTTGAGAAAGGATAGACAAGGCAAATCAGAAACGAGGGCGAGGGCTGAAAAGCTACTAAAAAAAAAAAAAGAAGAAGGGGGAGGTCAGCCCTCAGATCTAGAAATATGAGAAAACATCAAGAGGGGGAACACACATCCAAAAAAACGCCCTCAAACTTCGAGGGGGTTGTAATTGAGGAGAAAACTTCAATGAAATGAACTATTTATGAAACAAGGATAGGAAAACTGACAGAAAAATAGACAACTAGAGAGGGATATCCTTCTAACTCAATTTAAACAAAAGGAAAGTTAAGCACTATATAACACACCCGCCCAACAAATGGAAAAACGACCTGAAATGACATAGGGGGGGTACCACCTTGGCACCCGCTGTACAACAAGGAAAGGTTCCTCTATTTGGAAGGAACAGGCCAGAGGTGTCAGCGTGGACTTACCTATATCTTCGGGGGGGGTTTGGAAACGAGAATTCTTGAACCAAAAAACGTTTCCGGAAGAGAGAAGAATCAGGAGGGGGGGGGGGCAGAAGAGATTTGAAAGAACTTCCTGGAGGAACGTCTACTATAAGGTAAAGGGTCTCCTCGAAAAACGTGGTAAAAAGAAGGGGTTAACTGGGAGGGAGTCAACTTAATCCAAGTTTGGATGCCGAACTCTACGACATACAGAAAAATGACAGCAGATCTGTCTTCCTTGCTTCAACCAAAAATGCACCCCGTAAGGGAAAAGTAGACAAAGACTCGGTGTATAAAAATCCCCAAATGGGAGGGGGTTTACCAATCAATGAAAGAAGACAGAGACGCAAGAAACGGCAGTCTTCGACTCCAACAACAATAAGAGAAAAAGATCGAGGGGGGACCGCTCACACTCACAGTGAAAAAGGAAAACTTGGTAAGGGAGAGAGGAGGTTGCAAGAAGATTGAAGATAATAAACAAACGGGACAAAGAAACCCGAAAGGAAAGAACGGGGAAATATAGAAAAGCGGAAAAGAATGGCCACTGCAAGCACGAAGGGGTAACACTTTTGGTAGTCAAACGGGAGGGGGGAGAAGCCCGTGGTTTCCGAGTCTTGGGGTCAATCGGAAGGGGGGGGCTAAGAGAAAAAGGCGAAGGGGGCGTTCTCCAAGACCGGCTGATCAAGAAAAAAAAAACATTGGATTTTGAAGAACCGGTGAGTAAGAAAAAGAGGGTGAGATCAGTGCAGGGGTTAAGGTGGGGGGGACGGCCGGCAATACTAAGGAAGTCTGGCGAAGGAACCTTCGGGGCGGAGAGGCGGGGGTTAAACTTCTACCCGGGGAAGATAGTCGTTGACGTTGGGAAAGAAAAGTTAAAGATGGGAGCTTTTGTGGGTGACCTGTGGGTCGGCTGCGACCGTGGGAGGACGTCCGTACTTATCAAATGTTGAGCCGAAAAGTTGTAAAATACCGGACTAGACAAACCGTCGAGCACCTTCTTGGTAAAGAAAAAGAACAGAAAAGGTGGGGGGGGAAAAACGGTACTTCCTGGTCTCTGAGACAACGACCTCCCAGCCTCCGGGAAGTGAAACAAGCATCGACGAGGACTTGTTCAAAAGATCGGGTCCCCACAAAAATCGAAAATGTGTTTGTGATCAATGGTCGAAAGGCAGAGTAACCTGGCAACCTGGGAACTTGTAGTTGGTGGGGGGGGGGGTTTTTATCGGAGGCAAACATGGGGGTCCAAGTGGGTCGGGGTCGTCTCTCCTGTGGACTTAGTGGGGGAAAAGGGAGGTCAAAACTAAGGGGGGGTCCAGGGAAGCACACCCGAGGTTAAAGGGATCACCCGTAGAGGACGGAATAAAAAACCGTACCACGCGAAGGGGAAAGTAAGACGTGTTGAAAGTGAACTCCAAGTTGATTTATTGAGAGGGGAAGAGAGAGGGGGAGTGACATCCAAAACAACCTAAAGGTAAAAAAACAAAGGGGATGACTGGATGAGAACTTGAAAACGGATCTTGAGAAGGACTGGCAAAGAGGACTTGAGGCCGGTGAGGACAGGGGAGTACAGTACACCGCTGACAAATACAGGACAAAGGGGAAGGTCCATGATAAGGGGGGGTGGACGAAAAAGGGAGCAAGGGTTAGTATTCACGAGGGTTGGGAGGAGATGCTCAGGAAGAAAAAAGATTGTTGGATCCACAAAACACGCGGGCAAAGGGGGCTTAGGGGACGGGGGGTTGCTTGTGGGGTGGTTGTTTTGGGGGGAAAATCCAAGGACCAGAAAAGAACCATCACAAAGAAGCGTATGTACTGGTTGGGCCCAGGGAATGAACCTTGTTCTCTCTGGGAGGAGGGTACTCAAACACGATGGTTTTACGGATTTCCGGTGTTGCTAAAGGAAAAACATGGAGAATCAAAAGCACTTCTCATAAAGGTGTAAGAGGAAAATAAGCTCGTAGTGAACGGTAGTCTTCTCTATTAAGAAATGGGTTTCGCAGAGGTGGACAAAAAAGTCCGGCCTGGGGAAAAGAAAAGTACTAAAGGTAGAGGAGAAATAAGGAGTTTGTTTTTGAGGGGAGTTTGATCAGCAAGACGTCTCCCGCAGGCGATGGGGGTGGGTCGGGGGGGGGTGCGTGCCAGGAAAAGAGTAACTGGGTCCCAACAATGAGAAAAAAGAACAGAAAATGGGGATTTACCCAGGTTGGGGTGGGCCCTGGGAGGGGAAACCATTGATGGGACCACACCGCCGGCCTGTTATGAGGCGAGGGCAAAAAAAGATGTCCGGTTAATGATGTCGGCCTTCACTGGAAAAAAAAACCGGGGAGAGGGTCGAGAATGGGGGGACCGGCCCATGGGGGCACGAGACAGGGTTGGGGAAAACGGGGGCAAGATAATTTCGCGAACCAGTAGGTGACTTGTGTCCGGGAGAGGGCAGGGGGGAACCAAATTGGGGGGGACGTGAAAAAGAGGAAAGAAGGGCGGACGAGGTGCGATTCGTAACACCACACTTCTGTATCCCGCCAGCGAAGAAACATGCCTCTTCCTGACGAAGAAGGTCGCGCCAGGGGGCACTCTAGTATGGTAGAAGCATGGAAGTTGCTAAAAGAACGAAGGTGTGGTCGGGTAAAATTTTCTACAAGTACTTCGGGAGGGTGGTTACCAAACGGCCTCACGGTGGGAATGGATGGTTTGGGGAAAGGTACTGGAACAAGAGAAACCTTTTCAAAATCTGGGGGTGAAAGGGTCCTCGTTTCAGACAAAAATTAAACAACTTGTGGCAAAAAGACCGACCTTCGTCCCGGTGGACAGACTCAAACTTCTTCTCGGAAATGGTCTACCTCTGGGGGAGACACTGGTAGAGGTTTAGAGTCGATGAATGATGAGACTACATGGACCAAAAAACAGCAACGGGGAGTCTACTTGTTGGATAAAGAAGGTGGAAAAACCTGGGGCTCCAATGCGTTGGAAGAACCAAAAACGAACTTTTTTTATCCCGAATCCCCGGTGGCAGAGCAGCAGTGGAAAGATAATTGGGGGTGAAATTTGGGGGGAAAGGCTATTTGCGTGGGGTGAAGGACGCTAACCAACCGATTACTTCAAAAAAATGGGGGGGTTACCTAGATTGTTTGAGGGGATGGGAAGCATTAGTCAGACGAAAACAGTTCAGAAAAAGAATCTAGAAAAAAGGTTTTTTTACACAGCACTCGGAACGGTGTACTTATCCCTAAGGGGTGGGTGAAGGTGTACCGCTGCAATAATATCTGTCGAAGTTTAAGGGGGGGGTGGAGGGTCCGGGGGGAAAAAAATGTTTCAGGGCTTGGGGGGACGCCCAGGTGATAGTTGGGGGGGGGCGCCTTGGAAAAACTGGCCAACCTCCCCTAGACGCTGAAAATCCACAACTAAGGTCTCTATTAGAAGGGGGTTACGAAAGGGGCATACGGCGAAAAAAACCTGGTGACAGTCGCCTTGGTAAAAGGAAGATAGCTGGAGAGTCGAGGGGGGACTAACAAGCAACTCAGGCGAAGGTGGAAGGTACCGTTCATTAGGGCTTGTGCCGGAAGTTGGGGAAATAAAACTAGGGTAGACGTGGTAAGATCACGAGGGAGGAAGTTGATGGAAAAAAAGGGGGATGCCTGGGGAACATCCAGTGCCCGCCTGCAGCCTTGTCAATTAGGAAGCCAGTGAAAAATCCTTACACAGAAGGCACACGGGGTTGGGTGGAAACATATTTTCCATGTGGGTTGAATAAAACGACGAAGAAACCAATTCAGTTGGATCGTGTTAACATGAGATTTTGGAATGAGGAGGGCGGGGGTGTCAAACCTGATTTTTGTAGGACGAGAAAGTGACTTGGGGGAAAGCACCACCAAAGGACGGAAAGCAGTTGTTGGACATTCACATCCGACCACAACGGAGAGGCATAACGAACCGGTTCCTCGTGGTTAAAAAGGGGGCAGACAAAAAGAACTTCGGGACCATGAGCTCCGGGCCCGAGTATCCACGGGTGTCGTAAGGAAAAAGGGGCAGTGGTTGAAAGCATGCATAGGGTGCCTTTAAGGTTGCCTGTTCAAGGCCTGGTATTACCTTCATTGTGCCGGTGCTCGAAACGATGTGAGGGCGGGTCATGAAACCTACGTTCCCCGGACGTAAAAAGAGAAAAAAAAAAGAAGGGCCCCTACCTCGTGGACATATGGGAGGTAACTAGCCCAAAAAAAAAGAAAGCGGGTCGTCAGGTCAAAAACGATGCAGGGGGGAGGACAAGGAAAAGGGTCGTCTCGGAAACCCAGATCTGGCAAAACGGGGGGGAGGGTGCGGGTGGTTTCGAAGGGAGACTGATTCATTACCGCTACAGTGAACCGGGGAGGTGAGGTGAGCATCCAGTTTTCACATTAGTGCTAGGCTTTGAAAACGTCGATTATTAATAACTATTGTTAGGAAGGAAAGGTTATGGATTCGGGGAAGCAAAATGCTTTTTAAGAACAAAACGCGCGTGGGGGCACCCATTTCACAGACCTCCTGGGAAAACTGGGGGAAAAGGGGTGTTCCCTTACCACACGTAGAACTTCATACTCCGGACCACACGTGGGGGAATAAGCAAGAGGCCAAGGGGGCTTTCAAAGTAAAAAGAAGGGGATGTTTGGGACCAGAGAGAAAAGATCACGCATGCACAGTGTTTGTTGAAGGGGAGGGCGCCCTGGTAAAAAGGGGGACAAACGCAAGAAAGTTCAAGGACTGGGAATTACTGGGCAGCAACTTTGGTTTTCGAGGGGGGGTCTACGGGGGGGACCTCCGGAGACCCTCCGATCCTAACGAACTAAGACTCGAATCAAATGACCTGACCGACAATTCAACAAATCAACCGTCCATTGTGACAGCCTACAAAAAAGCAGAACTGGTCAACTCAGGGGTAAGGTGGGTGCGCTTCTGCGCAATCAAGGTTGAAAGCAAACCATTCCCGCACTGATCGCGCGAAGACGATGGGTCAAAGAAAACCGTGAAATGTTCCATTCCGGGGGAACGGAAGGGGGGAAACGTCGGGTGACCTTGCCTCGAACCTTCCGCAAAACGCCTGTTACATCTAAGCGAGCGCGGCACCTGTTTGCCAAACCGTTGACGAAAAACGAAGCCCATCACAACCTGAGTGCTATGCTGGATTCAAAAAAAGGAACACCGGCAAAATAGACTAGAAGCAGGGGAAGGGGGCTGAACCTGTCCTGAAGGGAAAGAGGGTCATAAGAACGGCCAAGTACAATGCGGAAAGGGGGGAAAGCAACTGTTGTATGGCGCGTCAACTGGCTTGAAACAATAGCACAGGTGCATCAAGGGGGTAGCGGGAAGAAAAGAAAGCGGGAGGGGGGGAGAAGTCTTTCGGGAAAATTTAGTCAAAACGGGGGGTAATTCCGGCCCTTCAGTGGAGTGCGAAGGAATATGTATCGGCCAGTTTAAAACGTATCTTCAAGACCATTGTGGTCACCAAAGATGAAAACGCCCCCCCCAGCGTTCCGTGGAAAAAACGCCATCCGAATCGGAGAAAAAAGGGACAAGTGCCTCTGGCAAAATAAGAACGAGGGCCAGAACCAAGTTTTCAGTGAAACAACGGATCTGGGATGTTGGCGGGGGTCAAACAGGTAGAAGTAGTAACAAAACTCACGATGTGGGGAAAATTATCCAAAAAGGGGGCAAAAAAAAGTGTCGTCCCGGCACCAAGAAAGAAGAAAATAGATGAACGTAACATCCAAAAAAAGAGAAGGACAAAGATGCTAGCTGTGAGGGAGTCCTCAGAAAAAGCACACTAATCTAGGGGCCCCCCTGACTTGGGGACCGAGCATAAAGCTATGGGGGAGAAAGATGCCGTATTCCCTCTCTTTTACAAACGGGCCATATGTCCACCAACCAGAAAGCCTCAGAAGGTGATTGCATAAAAATTTCCTTGCACAAAATAACTTGGGAAAAAAACTTTTTGGGAGCAACCAAAAAACCGAGGGGAGGGTGGGGACCTAGTCCAGAATTTTGATAATGGCTATTGGACCAGTCGCTAGAGACACGTAGGTGTTGTGGGGACCCATCACCTATAAAATTCATTCAGCAACAAAACTGAGGTATAGGTACACTAATGGAGGCCTCTGGTCGACCACCTAAAACGTGTGCCGCACTCAACCTTCTGCAAACATAAAAAAAAAAGCCAAACATTTAAAAAACGGCCCCTGCGAAGCCAACTGCTGGGGTAGGGACCGAAAAAAAAAAGGCCAGGAAAAGATTTTTGCCCTGACTGGCTTGACCAGCATATTGAAAAAAAAGGAGGGGACCAAAGAAAAAGGGTGTCGGGAGTGACCTAGTTGTGTCCAACTTCAGCAGGGAAAGAGAAGAGTCTACACCCCGCTCTGCATTGGGTCGAGGGGGGAAAGGTCAGGGGGTGGCGCTCGGGATACCTAAAACCAAATCGCCTAAGGGAAGGTACCTGGTGCACTTTAAGCCAGGGGGTTTGCCGGGGGGAACCGGACTACAGAAACTAGTCACAGAGGAGAAAGACACTGGTGATTTGGGTTGACAAATCTAGCGAAAAGAAAACACTGCTGAACACGCAGGTTGGACGGAAAATGAGGGCCTCATCAGGGGAAGAAGGCGAGGTAACGAAAATTTGTTCACAAACATGAGATGGAAACCGCAGCGGGGGGAGGGGGGGGGGGGGGTGAAGGGAAAGGAAGGGCTTCCAGCGCGGGGTCAAGAGGCCAATTTGGGTGAAGACAACGAACGGGCGCGGGGAACGCACACTAACTGGGCCAGCTTAAAAACAACATCTACATTCCCACATAGACAAGCCAAATAAGCAGCGAAAAGCAGATGAAAATAGAGGGGGGGGTTGCCAAAAGTGCCCGCAGGGAGAATGGGAAAGGGGGATGAAAGTCCTAACCTTTTAACGGGCCGGAGAGTGACCAAAGGGAAAGGCGTTCAGCGGGGGGAGTATTCACTATTGGCAAAGGTGAAGAGGGGTGACAGGTGGAAAACATAACGAACCGAAAAAAGAGTAGGATAAAAACTTGGGTGGAGACACGGTCAGCGTCGACGTAGGGAAAATTCTTTGACGGAGGAACCGGCATAAACCGACTTGGGACCAAAATTTAAACAGAAGGGACCCAGAAACCACTACGACGGGAAAAAAACTCTAGGCTGAGAGAGATATAATAAACGTGGGGGTGTCCATCTAAAAAGCAACAAATTATTTGGGGGGGGAAGAACGTATCAAACCACAAAAACAAAGGTACTGCTTGAGACCTGACTTCATTGGGGTGGGCACGCGCACGAGATTTGGACAGGAGAGTAAAAAAAAATCGTGAAAGGGGTGTCTGGGGTTAGCGGAAAAGTCCCCTGTGAACTGAAAGAAAGGAAAAAAACGAGTCAAGGAGTGAAGTCGGCGGCCCGGTAAAAAGGTCGGAAAAAAAACTTACGAACGCAAAAAACAAAATCAGTCACCTAATGTAAACTCCCTGCAACAAGATTAAAAGCAAAAGGCGATGTGGATAACTACTCGACTCTACAGCAATAAGCGTGAGAGGCCTTTTACGTGACATACCAGTGAAAGGGATGGAGAAAGGGGGGGGCAAATACAAGGGGTTAAAACCAACCTGTCCCATCAAATAGCAGGATGCCACTCTGGCGAAAAGAACGGGTAAACCGACCAGTGTCCACTCTCTGAACTGGGGGATGGGGTGACAATCAAGGGTACAAAACGATACAGATGACGGGGGTTCTCCTGTCAGACAAAAAGGCAATGAGGAGTTAAACCGTCCTGAACAAGAAAAAGGAGGCAAAGAGAATAGGAGGGACAAAATCAAACTCGACTCTAAGACCGAACTTTCGCAATAAATTAAGAGCTTATGCCAGGCTATACAAAGGAGGAAACGGGGTCTCTTTCTTCGAAGCGGGGTATTGATTACCAGAAAGACGCATCAACACTGCACAAAAGTGACTCATTGGAAAACCGGGAAAACCGCCCTGCCGAATCGAAAAATTAAAAAAAAAGCGAAAAAAAAAGGACTGAAGGCAGGGCGTCCAACGGTACCTAACCCAGGCACGAAGGGGTGAGAAGGAGATTGCCTACTGGGCAACCAAGGAAAGGCAGGGCCAACAAAAAGAACAGCAAACGGTGAAACCCACGTCAAAACCCGGGTTGCTTGGTGGAAAAACAGGAGTGCTACGGCTACCTCGTAGGAGGTAGACGAGGGAAACGGGTTTATTGAACTCAGTAGAAAGTCTCAGAGAGGTGTACCTGGGGGGGCTGGAGGGACTGGGATGGGGGTCACCTTGATTTTGGGGTCGGGAAACAAAAAAGTGGGGAAGGTGGGGGGTGTGGACAAACAAAAAAACGTACATCGCTGGTAGAGGATTTTTAAGTGACTCTTCCACACTTTAGTCGCTGCGTACCCGGGGAAAGGGGGGGGGGGAATGGGCGAAAACAAACGAAAAAAAGTGATCTCAATGGGCTATCAGATGAACCGGGGTATTTCAAAAAGTTTCATCAGGACTACACAAAAAGCAGGGGGGGCCCTTACCTGAAGATGCGGCCAAATTTCGATAAAGCTCACAAGCCTATAAGGAGGTCGGGACGGAGCGGGGCAAACGGGTTTTCGGGGCCGAGAATCGGCGACAAAAAGGCGAAGAAAGAAAAGGTGAACTTGTGGGAACGAGGGCAACTATCAGTTTCCTTTCAAAAAGTGAAACAAAGAGGAACCTGGGACTCCGACGCATTAAAAGTGCCAACCCACGTTTACAAGGAAAAGACGCGAGAATGACGAAAACTGCTTTGTTTAAAAACTCCAGACAAGAGGGTGGAGATCATGTCCACCGCGTTATCGTCATTAAAAAAGAAACGACGAAGATTCTGCCCGGGGGTTCGCGTGTCGGAAACCCTATCACCCACAAGGGAAGAAGATACTGGAGAAAAGCGGCACGTTAAACTCCGGCATACACGGGCCAGTAACGAGTGGGGTCCCGGGGGGAGCGCAGTGGGAGAACTGGGGGTGAATAAAGCGCTGGCAAGGGAGGTGGTCTGTTGGGGGGAATGCCAAAGTCAGGTTGGATCACACGAAAAGGACGACACTCATGGGCCGAATTCGATCGGTAATAGAGAAAAAAAAAACA
>Ga0179591_1286063_pt1 | contig 15263 bp, 26 predicted proteins | sample CZOMad2_1_08_16f_FD_182891 | JGI IMG/M metagenome (GOLD analysis project Ga0179591, IMG submission 182891) | Vadose zone soil fungal communities from Angelo Coast Range Reserve, California, USA - CZOMad2_1_08_16fungal (PacBio error correction) | ecosystem: Environmental > Terrestrial > Soil >...
ACCGAGAGTGGGGAGAGGGGGGCGTCTCCGGAATAGAGGGCAGGGGCTGACTTTTTAAACTACTAGCACGTGAATGTCCTTGTCGAACTCTTTCTACGAAAAAGAGGAAAGAAAAATTAAGGTGAGGGGGAAGTCACCAAAAAATAAGGAAATACAAAATCAGGAAGATATGGGGTCGTAGGAAATTGCGTAAATAACGAAACGGGAACCGGGCCTAAAACCTCATTAGGAGGGGAAGGAAGTGTACATCATCGGAGGTTTAAATAGAGGGGACCGTAAATCTTCTGAACTATTCGCAGAAAAAACAGAAGCGGTGAGGGGGGGGGTCGGAACTTATTGCTCAAATCTAATTGGGAAAGGTGAAACGAAATACATCCTACAGCAGAACCACAACTACACAGAAAGAAATACGTTCCAGTACCGGAAGGGCATAAAAGGGGGGCTTGGGGACCCCATGCAGTTGAGAAAAAGTATAACTCACTCCGGATCAGCAGGCCTCGGGACATAAACTTGGGAGACAAAAATAATCTACCGTTGAGTTCTTGGAAAGGTGGTACATGGCAAGCGAAGGACTCAGGAAGGGTAATGGCGGGCAACGTGATAAGGGGATAAAAGGATCGACGACAAGTATTTCTTAGGCGAAAAAAAATCTTACAACTAGGGAGGTAAACGGGTTCCTCGGCTGGCGGGATGTTTACGGAGGTATGTGCGAAACCGCCGTTAATGGACATTCATTCCTTCGAGAAAGGAAGAACATCATGGATTCGAACGGAAGAGAATAAACAAAACAAGTTGGGGGGAAATAGAAAGAAGTAAAAAGTTAGAGAGGGAAACAAATGTAAGGTTCTCGACTGAAGGGAACTGCTGACTGGCGAATTTAATACCGTAACCGGGGGAAGCATCATTCCATGGTAACGGAAAAGTGGGAAAACAAGAGGTTTGGTCCTCCGAAGAAGGGGAGTAGATAAGTACGAATGATTAACTTGGCCGCCCATGAAACGCCGGGAAAGGAAGGGGGAATTTGGGCTCAGCCCTCTTCAGGAAATTGGCTGGGGGGAATGAATTGGTTTATGAGGGGGAGGGAGAGGATGGGAGGGGGTATTCTTCAGGTAAATGGGTAAGAAAAAAATGAGATCAGGTACTTAAAATATTGCAAGGGGGAGGGGGGTCCCAGTTTTTGATGGAGGTAAATAGGGTCGTAAAGGAGGATTACAATCCAAAGAGGAGGGAGGGAGCAAGACTCGGCGAAAATTAAGGGAGGGGGATGCGACAGATTGAAAAAAAATTGTACTGTGCCCCGGCCTTGAAAAAAGCGGCGGTGTCAATACCAAGCAGGGGGAAAAAAAAAAAGAAAAAAAAAAAATGGGTGGAAAGGGGAAAGTCGTATTATTTACGCAAAGTACTACGAAAAAGAATCTTCATATTTTGGGACGAGAAAGTTGGTTGTCGTTAAATCCTAAAATAAAGACTGGAGTGACTTTTTCTGGGGGGGGGAGATCGGGAGGAGCAGCCAAGAAAAGAGGTTTTGGTCTCTTAAGGGGACAGACGAAGATTCCTAAGAAGAAGGAAGAAGCCAAGGAATAACAATCATTTCTTAAAGCGAGAGTTACAAAGGTTTGAGGAATGGCTGGCCTTGTGGCGTCGGTAGGTAAAAAAAAAAGCTTCCCTCAGGGAGAACGTCGTGACAGGGGGGGGTACGAAAGCATAATCAAAAAAGAGTTGAGGGGTAATACTATGAAACGAGTCGGGACTTAGGTCGGCGTCGGAAAACAAGGGTGACCAAGAGGGGTAGGTGGGGGGAAGCGAGAATCAGGAGTAGGGGGGATCATCCATATTGCAAATCCGAGAGTCGTTCTAAAGAAGACTGGGGGGGGGTGTTTGTGCGAAACAGGCAATGACCTTACATTGAGAACGAGTAGAGGGTATTTGGAAGGGGAAGTTGAAGAAGCCGGGGGGGGACAGCTTTGTAAGAAACGTAGCACCTCATCAGATGAAGTTAAGGTTGTTATCTGCTGTTGATGAAGCGTGTCAGGCTAAACTTCAAGAAAAAAATTTAATTGGGGGGGGGGGTTGACTCTGAAGGACCTATCTAAATTGAATCTAAAAGTCGGAAGAGGCGAATTAGTTTGTTGGGGGGGAAATAGGTACAGGACTGAAGGGGACCGGGGGGGTCGTCAAACAATAATTGTCAGGAGGAAAGGGATAGATGGGAAGGTAGAACTGGTTCAGATGGACTTAATTCACAGTTCATGGGGGGAAAAAAGGGAAGAGGGTTTCTCTTCTTAGCGCGGAGAAAAGGTTTTTGGGCCAATGGGGTCTAAACTCCGAGCGGCGGGCAAAGAAGGAATGGAAAGAGAGAGAGTATTTTGATAGACATGTGCCGGAAGATGGGGAAAAAAGAGAAGAACAGTGAACTTTTTTCCGCTGAGAGAGGTGCAGGTCAACTTCTACGAATGAAAGAGGGCGAATCGAAGGGAGGAAAGTTCTCGGGAAGGGAATAGGCGGAAAAAAAAAAACTCTTGAATGCGAAAGGGGAGAGTTGGACCTGGAGTATTGAGGGACTTTTTTCTGAGAAACAGAAGAGAGGTTGTCGTTGAAAGGAAAAAAGGTAAAGCATCAGCTGATAAAACGGTAACTGTTGGATCACTCATGGGGGATGGCGAAGCATACAAGAAAAAATCGAAGGTAGAGTAATCGACGATAATCCCTAAACTCCCGTTAGGTCGGGGTGGGATCGAAGGACCAGGGGGCAGATCGCCATGGGAAGAAGATGGGGGGGGGGGAAGGATAGGGAGAGGTTGAAGTAGGGAGAGGGGAGGGGAAGAGGTAGGGGGTTGTGGGAGGAGGGGGGAGTGGAGGGAGGAGGAGGAAAGGAATGAGCGAAGGGAGTTCGGGGGGGGAGGTACGGCAGAAGATGAAGGGGGGGGGGGGGGCGGGGGGGAGGGAAGTGGAAGGGAGGGACGTAGAGGTGGGATAGGGGGGGGGGGGGAATTGGGACAGAAGTTAGTAGGGTAGAGGGAGGGTGTGAGACCTAAAGAGGGGGGAGTTGGCGAGGGAGGGATGGGGGGGGGTAAGGGAGGGGGGTTGGGGGGTGTAGCGGGGGGAGGGGTGTAGGGGTGGAGAGGGGGGTGGGGGGCTGGGGTGGTAGGGAGGGAGGGGCGGAGAGGTTGGGGGAGGGAGAGGGTGGAGAGGGCTGGTGAGTGTAGTATGAATGGGGTGTAGTGGTGGTGGGGGCGAGATGTGAGGGTGTAGGAAGTGAGGGGGGGTGGGAGAGGGGGGGGGGGGGGGTTGGAATGGAGGGTGGAACTCAAAAGGGATAGAATTTTGGGGAACCTGTCTGTTTGACGCAAAGGGGCGGAAATGTTGGACCTTCGTACAAAGGATACTATCCTCTAAAATCAGATCTCTGAATATCGAGAGAATCTGAGGGATTGGGGGGGTTAGAATGGACCTTGGGGGGGGGGTAGGTGGGGTCGTCTTTAAAAAAAGGTCCTTTAGGAAAATGGGGAGGAAAAGGATTGGGGTTATTCTACTGTGGTCTTATGGTTACGGCTTACTGGGGTATGAGGGAGTTCGCTTTCGGTTTAGGGAGGTGTAGCGGCTGGTACAGCGGAAAAGTAAAAGTCAACATTCACGAAAACAAGGAAGGTTGCACACAACCAGGAAGAAGGGAGGCATCATTTAAACATTCCAGTGATACGCTTAGCGGGGGGGTAAGCAAACGCAAGCCTAATGGGTTCAAACAAGATCAGGAGGATGAGCATCGGGGTATCTTATCATGGTGGGGGGGGAGGAAAGTGGTTAACCTCTTAAAATTGGGGGGGGGGGGGGGATCACGGGACGGGCCAAGAATGGGGGGAAAATATTTTCGCCAGTGGGGCGATCTACTGGCTACTACGAAGAAAAAAGGAAGTCTAGGGGGGAAAACATCAATGAACGAAACGATCCTGGAAATAGATGTCAGTGCACCAAGTTCTAGCAAGCCGGGAACTCTCCATTCAAAAGGGGAACGGAGGCCTGCAGTATTGCTCGGAAAAGGCAGAAAAAGTGGGTGGGGAACACATGTCTATGGTCCTGGGGAGCAGGAATAGACGGGGTCAAAGGGCACTCGCCTGTATAAAGGAAAAGAGGAACCAAAGGAACAGTTTCTATGTCTTGGAGGAGAAAAGAAAGAAACGTAAGCAATAAATCTGAAAAAAAGCAGCAAAATCCGGACTACTCAAGGGGGGGACTAAAAGCCGCCACGGGAGTTCTCGAAGATATCTATAGTTATTAAAAAAATGACAATTGGTGGACGGCAATCATTTGGGGGTGGTAAAATGGAGGTGGAGGGGGGGTCCAGGAGATGGCGACTGACAGAGCCTGAAAGCATAGGACGGAACGACGAGGAGAAGACTCCTAGGGGAAAAAGAGAGGAGGGGCTTTCAAAATCTTGGGGGGGGGGGAAAGAACGACTGATTGGGTAAATACAGCAACACAAAGGGGGACTTATTGGAAAAGAAAAAGAGAATACAACCCAATCGCGAAGGACGCAGATTCACTTTGCTTCCAGGAAGTGACCCAGAATAGGTCCTTGAAAGTTCCGCATTTATCAGGGGAGAGATTTCCATGAATGGGGTTACCCTGAAGGCCTGCGCGGCTACCTAAGGGTACCATGACAGCAGGGGTAAAAAAGACATTTGATAAGGGGGGACTCAAATTTGAAGTAGAAAGTAGAGCTTCAGAGAATAGGGCGGAGTAGTCCTGAATGAGAGACGTCTTACTTTTTCTTCCTTTCTGGGGAGAGGTATTGCAGGACTACTGGTGGAGGAGAAATCACGAATGACGAATACCATGTCCGGGGGGGGCGAAAACTATCGGGATGGAGAAACCTGAGAGGTGATTGGGTAACTCGCACCAAAGGATTCAGGTAATCACATAGCCCTAATCATGGATAAATACTGGAAGAAAGAATGGTAAGTTAGGGGGAAGGCAGGGGGGGGGAGGTGCTCGATGGCAGAAAAAGGCGAAGGAAAAAATAGGCCAGTTAGTCGAAGTTGACTGGATTTTTCCAAGGCGAAGGACTTGGGTCGAAATGGTCGCAAAACGGGTAGAAAACGTGGGGACCGCATTGTGGGGCAAAGAGCCTTGGCCACCCGGTATACAATGCTTTAGATTGGAAAAAAAGGGGATGAAAATTGATAAAAAAAAGATGGATGATTTTCCGCATGGTAGGTGTTTTTTTAGCAATGAGGGAAAGGCGTGCGTCCAAATCAATTCGAATGGGACTAGGGTGGTACATGAGCGGGGGAAGGGAGGAAGTTGGGCCAACAAGTGTTTTGGTAACGTAAGTGAAAAGGGCAGGATTTCTCTCTGGTTCCCAAAGCCCGAGACAAGAAAAGGAAAACTTATTCAATACTACAATCAGACCCGTTGCTGAATACCATTGGAAGACTACCCCAGGGAAAACCAATCCTGTACTCAATTGGGAATTCATCAAAAAGGGGCCAAAATGACCAGAATACCTCTCTAACAATAACAAGAAGTCGAAACCCAAGCACCGCAGAAGGGAAAAAAACTCATATAAGTAGAAGAAGAGGAAGTAGAGGACAGAGGTGAAGAGGAAAAAACCTATCCCTTATGAGACCAAGAGGGAAAATAACGTCACGGAGGAGAGGTCAAGGGCTTGGTAGGTCACCTGTCGATTGCAGGACACATCAAAAACTCTAACGGAAAAGAAAAGGGTGGTTAGGGTAGGTCTTTACGCTTAATTCCCCTAAAGTGGGGGGGAGCGAAGGGGAGTTCCCATAAGTATGGGGGAAAAAATGGTAAATTCGAAGGAAGAAATGATGGAACGGGGTTATTCTCAAGCGGAGACGCCGTCGAAAGTAGGTAAGGACAGCCAATTTCCAAAGAGCCAAAGAAAAGAGAGTGAAAGTTGGGGAAAGTGGGGGGGGCTCAGATCAAAGGCAAAGCAGGAGAAATTCTAAGGAAATCCTGAGAGGAGGCGCGAGGGGAACCACTTAAATGGACTTTAAGTAAAAATAAGGGGGAGGAAAAAACATATCGATCAGGTGGAAATAATCTCAAAATCTCTACTATAGGAGTCCATCACGTTGAAGCGAAATAGAGTTCCTGAAGTCGGGGTGGAAACGAAAACAAACCTGGAGCTGACTAGAAGAAAAAGGAAAAAGAGTGAAAGTGGACAGCAAGTGGGGGGAAAAAAAGGGAGTCAGATCGGGAAAGGATAAGAAGCCTGTGGGACCGATACCGATAATGGGGGGGTTCAGATCAGTAAAGGACCACCGGAAATGCCGTAAGATGAACCCAGTATATAACACATAGGAAAGAAGTCAGAAGGGAAAGAGTAAAGGACTAAGTATTTCAGTCTTAATCTGGGTCTCAAAAATTGACCTTCTTGGCGTTAATGTTGGTCTCACTAAGACCAGAAGAAACACTCGGTTTCAAATATGAGGGAAAATGCTACTTGGGAAAAAGGATCTAAAGGAAAGATGAGAAGTCGATGCTTAGGGGAAATAATGCTGATAACATCGTGCTCTTGGGTGTAAGAATCACCATGGACGGAATCAAACAATGATCTGGATGCACTCTGTCAGATTATGGCAAAGCTTGATCTTCCTCAAAAAGTTACATCGGCAGAGAAAAAAAGCTGACAATGGTAAGAAGAAAATCCTCTCGCAGGATATGGTCGTCAATCACGAAAGGGTGGGAGCTCATAACGGAGACTTCTCTAATCAAAGCATGTTGAGGCGAAGGAGAAGGGAAATAAAAGTAAGAAACGAAGCTAAAAAAAGGGACAGCAAGCAGGTCGTCATGACGCTAAGGTGAAGGCGTAAGAACTCGTATGGTGACGGGAACTTCACAGCGAGGCTTGGCTAGCGGAGGAGTCAGGGTTGAAAAAGCTAACCAAATCCTTTTTGGGCGAGAACTCTGAATCTCTGCACAACTCTGCAACCACTAAATATGATTAGGGAAGTAAACAAAGAAAAAGAAACTGCTCGAACGAGGGAAAACTCGGGGGGTCAGGGATTCTACTTCTTGAAGGTCAAACGAAGGAAAATGGGTCGGAAACCAGTATGGGAGGGAGATTACGCGGACTCTGTTTTTTCCCAAGGGGGGCACAAGATGATGAACTATGCCAGACTACTCTGACTGGGAAGGGGTTGAGGTCGGGAAGGCTATAAAATAAAAGTTCGAGGGGGGGGAAAGCGGGGAGAAAAAACCCGAAAGCATCACAGACACCCCCCCAGTATTTACAGAAGGTCAGCAGGGTGGCGTACCAGAAAGGAAAAAAAAACCACGCGTAAACTAAATCGTACAGAGAAAACACTAGGGTTACCCAAAATAAAGGAAAAAGGGGAGGGAGCTGACATTTACTTAAAAGGATGCGGACGCATGGGATGGGGGGCGGCAAGTGAGAAAAAGCGTAAGAGAGGAAGAAAGGGATTAATATGCCTCAAATGTTCTTATGGCGTTCCATAAGGGAACTCGAGGGGAGGGTACCCCGGGTTAAGGCAGTCAGGGAGACAGAAGGAAAGAAGGGCAAGGATCTGTGAAAACAGGACATAAGTGGATTCGAAGCTTGTGAACTCAAGAAAACAAAAAAATAGTTATGAAAAGAGAGAGATTCCCCAATAGAGGCCACGGATTTCAAGTTGAGGACCACGAGGAAAGGAAATCTGAACGGCGGGGGGGGAGGAAAACTGAAATAAGGGTACAGAAAGCAGGTATTCACAGGACGTGGAACGAACGTAACTACTTTGAGGACCAGGACGGAAATACTTTGCGAGATCAAGGGAAGAAGGTATTCAGCCGCCCAGTAAACTTCAGGCGAAAATTCAATTTGAAAATTACCCCGGGAAAAAGGGAGGAGGGATGGGGGGTTTCACAGTGTGTGGATGAAAGAGGGAGTGAAAGAGTCGGGTCGGATTACTTTCAATGCATTGGGTCCTAGAAAAGAGTCATTGAGTTCACGGTAAGTGATAGGGATTGGAGTGTCTTGTGGTGGAGGGGGGGGTTGGGAGGCGGATTTTCTGACAAGACGGGAAAAGAGTCGCTTTGAAAAGAAGCTCTACGACATAAAAGCGAGGATGGGCGAAAGTTCGAAGGATTGCCGGGCAAAAGGGGGTGGTTACTCTTAGGAGGATCGCGGCCCGCCGATAGGTTTAAAAAAGTGAGAGTTGAATGAAGAAATTTAAGACGAAAAAAAAAAGAAGGCGGAAAGGTTTGTGTGTCAGGGGGGAAGGAGGGTAGCCGAACTGACACTTTCTTGCGTGTCAGTGGGAAAGAAAGATTCGACAGAGGTCACGAAAAAGGGAGTTGTGTGGGAGACGATTGAAAAAGAAAAATCAGGGGCCTCGCGTGGATAAGAATACGTGCTTCGAGTGAGTTAACTCGCCGGGAAAGGAATAGGTGATGGGGGTAGAAGGAGCCTGGGGGGGGGGCAGGAGTTTGTCGGGGTCTTCGAAGGAATGGACGTCGAGATTAACAGCGGTTTGGGTAAAGCCGAAGGATGGAGGCCCAACATCTGAATGGAAAGGACCTAGACGAGCATGATGTAGACTTAGGAGAAAAGGGGAACTTGGGGTAGGAAAGGAAATCAATTAAAATGAGTAAGAGGGGGCCCTAAGCATTCAAGGGAAGAAGAGGAGAGATGGTGTTTGGAAGGATAAACGGGGGGCTCGTTCAAGAGGGAAAGAAAGTCGCCGTATAATGGACCTTTAACTTTTTGGGGGCGAAGCTTGGAGGAGAGAAAAAACTAACGAGAAAAGATGAAAAAGGCTTTTCAGAAAACTTTTAGCGCAAAAAAAAATTCACGCAAGCAAGTTAAATTGAGAAAGAATATGACGGTCCTCTCACTGGAGCACTCGGAGAGGATGTTTGGGGGGGGGGGATAAACAGGTTTAAAAGGATTGCAGGGACGGTGTTGATACAATAATAGGTCATGAAAAGTGCTCGGGAAACCCTGGGATAGAATGAAAGGAGTATTCAAATAAGGACAGAAATCAGGTTCTCTTCTGGGGCGAGAGAAAAGGGTTGAAGACAAAATGCGGGACTCCGGGAGAAGGCTCAAGGAAATTCATGGCGCTATCTAAAAATTGAGGTCTAAGGAAAGTGAAGAAGAATTAGGGGAAAAGGGAATTGGGGTAGGAAACTCTACTGGGAAGACGAAGAAGAGGAGGGATCTGTCTTCTGTCTTTCCTTGGCGGAAGTCAGGCCACTGTCTGACAAACGATTAAAAAGGAGGAAGGTGGCGGCGTGTGGCTGGGAGCACGGGCGGGACGACGGAGAGAAGACCTGGTGCTTAAAAAAGGGAAGATCTCGGAGGGAGGGTTCAAGCACTAAGAATTGATGGAGAGAACCGTAGCTCTGAAAAACTTAGGACACGAAAGATCATCAACTACCACCCGTTGAAGTTAAGAAGGGGGGGGGGGTCGGTCGAAAACCTTTTAAGGGCGCATGAAGGTACACAGAGGTCGAATTGGGAGCCCTCAGGTGGTCGCCATCAAAACGAAGGGGGCCTAGACCCGTCAGAGAGGAAGGGAGACATTCATGGAGTCGGGTAAGAGAGGGATCTACCGGAGTCAGGGGGGAGGGAGCTTTCAAGTGGGGTGGAGGGATGGCGCAGGGTCAGGGGGGTAACCGGGGGGGGGCTGGGGAAAGAGAGGGGGTACTGAAACTCTTCTTTGAGGGGGTCAGTTTTCATGATTAGAAGGGGGAAAAGGGGAGGGTGCGAGGGGGGGTCTTTTTTAAAGAGCAGCAGAAAACAGGGGGAAAAAAACAGAAGGGGACAACCCCCGTAGGTGGCCAGGCCAGGGGCGGCACTTCAAACAGAGAAGTCGAGAACCGAGGGACTGGTCACTAGCGGTCTGGTAAGGGGTGGCACGGCCGTCAAAAAATGGGTTTGAACAAAACCATCTTCATTAGGAAAATGCGATATAGTAAAGGGGGTGGGAAGGTCAAAGGGAGGTTAACAAGGAAATTAAAAATTTTAGGACTGGGAAGGAAAAAGAATTGTGTAAAAAGAATTTGGTTTACAGGGGGGAGGGATCCTGGGGGAAATAAACCGCGATAACCAGGAAGGAGAAAAAAAGAAAACCCGCGCAGGATCAATGGAGAGTTTCAGGGGAGGAAAGTGCCAATCGGAAAAAACTCTCACATTCAAAGATGAAGATTTAGGAAGGAGAAAACAAAAAACCACAAACCCACAAACAACCCAAAAAAAAAAAAAAAAGCAAAAACACCAACATCTCATATTCGAGCGAGGGGGAGTGTCACGGAGGAGTGTTGAGCGAGTATACTACAAGGGGGGTAGGGGACTAGCAAGGGGGATAGGGGATCGGGGGGGGCCAAACGGGAAACCCATGTACGATTTCGTCTTAGTCAAACGTCTGAAGGCAATACTACATCAAACACCAAGTCAGAAGACTCTCAGAGGGTGAAAAGAGAAGACAATTATAAGAGGGGAATAGCGATAAGAATGAAATGAGGTTGAGCGCAGAACAAAAGGGCTTTTGAAAAAATGGGGAATGGTACCCTTAGAGGCGGTCAAGGACGAGTTCCCGTGAGAAACTACTTGGGAACCTAGGAAGAGGGATGGTAACATGTTAAATGATAAGAGGAGGGGAAGGTTTCAGGTACTTGAAAAAAAGGGAAAAGGAGTGACTTCGTTATTTTTGGGGAGATCTGAAACAACGACAACGTCTTAAATGAAAGAATACAAAACCAAGGCCGCTGCCAAGTTCGGTGAGTAAGGACAATTGGAAAAGGAAAAAACCCGATAGAATGGGAAATTTGTAGAGAAGCAGTCGGGTCATCAAGGGGACGGAAAGGAAAGAGACTCCTAAGGGGGGAAAAAATTACAATATTGGGGAACATTGGTCGAGAAAGGGAGTAATAATGCGCATGAGCGAGATAATTTGGATAAGAAAGTAAAAGAACAGGAATTTCGGACTGGGTTCTGGGCCTAGGGATCTGATTTGCCTGCGGAAGGGGGGGATAGGGGGGAGGGAATACCAGCGAAAAGGGGGAAGGTTTTTTCACAAGGGTGATCTACCTTCCTGGATAGTGTAGCCAGATCTCACAAGGAATAGTGGCCAGGGAGACAGTTAGGAGGAAGAAAGGTAAGAAAACGGGGAAGGTCCTGTTAGGGGGGAAGGTGGGACCTCGGGCGTCGAGGGGAAGGAACTGGGGTATCACTCAGGACTGATCTTCTCAGGTGAATTATTTTAAGAAGGAGCCGGGACTGGGGGGGGATGCGCGGCCTGAAAAAAAAGGAAGAGAGCCACAGGGGAAGGAAAAACCTTATGGGAACCATATGGGGGGCAGGGATCCAATGCCCCTTTATCACGAAGAAAGGAAAAAAACTTTGGTGCAGAAAAAAAAAGTGATAATATCGGGCAATCATGGAAGTGGGGTTTTTTGGTCCACCACGGAGGGAGTGTTTCATCACCGTCGACAAGTAGAAAAAAAAAAAAATTTAAAAGGGGGAGGGATGAGGGGGTGCAGAGGGCAATCCTTAACGGAAGGGGGTGGGGTCACGGGAGGGGGTCCTAGTCTCTCTGAGCTGGAAAAAAATCAACAAAAGAAGTAAATGAGACAGACCTAGGAAAAAGGGAATCCAGGACCTCCATACAACCTGTCATCCCTCCGGGGGGAAAGAAACCCAGTTTCTAAAACCCCCTTCACGCCGGAAGACCCTCTGAAAAAAATAGTCAGAAGGGGAAAGAAATCCGAGGAGATCACCGGTGAAGGGTCCGAGAATGGAGAGGAGAGTCGAGGCCCGCAGGGGAACCCTGCTCCCATTGGGGACTACCAAAGAATTTTCTTCAAAGGAATAATCCGATCTGGAAGTGTCGATTCAGAGGCTCGGGAAACTGGAACTTAGCAAAAGAAATCTAAAAGACAATTTGATGGGGGGTTATTGATATTTCGCCATCCAAAAAATAAGGCGAGCAAGGTCCTGTCGATATAAGAAAAGGGGGAGGGGGGGGGAGAATAAGGGTAAAATTCTGAGATAGGGAAAAGGTTAAGAAGCAGGGAAACTACGTAGAAGATCCGAGGAAGTCAAAACCGGGACAACGCGAAAATATTGAGAAAAGAAAGGGGGGGTGGACCGACTGAAGAAAGGAAGGATAAAGGGCAAAGACCTATTTATACAATATCCCCTGAGGGCTACGAATTGACCTAAATTGTCGAGTAATGAAAAAAGTATGTGGAAGAAGAGCAACAGCTGTTAATAGAGAGAAGCAAACGTACTGCATGGACTCGCCAGAAATGAGGGTCAAATCCTATATCTTACGCATTCCCGTTTCTAGGAAATTGGATCGACTCCTAAGAAAAATAGGGGATGGGCAGAAATTTGGTGAAGGAGACTGGATCTTACAAGGAGATGCCTAGTGCTAAAAACCTCAAAAGGGATGTGAAAAAGAAAAAGACGCAAGGAAACCGGGGAAAGGGAATAAACTGAAAAAAGGGGTTTATAAAAAACAAGGTTCCGCGCCATCAAAAGTGAAAAAGATGAACTAAGAAGTAAAGATCGTCCAAATTATTCCGGAGGGCTTGAAGCTTTACAGGAAAGAAGGAACCTACTCAGGACCCGAACTTCATATGGGGGGAAGGAGGGGAGGGAAAAAGGGGGGAGAGAACAGCCAATCATGAACAACAAATGCTTAGGAAAAGTGGGAAAAAAGAGAGACGGCGAACTTCATTGCGACCCCAATAGACGAGAGGGTGAAAGGGAAACCCAGGTAGTCGAATTAAAAAAAAAATAAGATAGGGGGGTCTCCCGCGAAAGGCTCTAGGAGAGGAATTCTTCGTCCCTCATAAAGGGTATTCGGGCAATACTAACTCCAAGAGGTAGGGGAAGCCTTAAGCAGAAAAATAATGAGAACGGAGATGTCTTCATTGAACGCAGGGGTTTTCTCAGAATGCTTCGTATCACCAAACTAAGGGAGGTCTACTTCTCAAAAGGAAGGGGAATCCCGCCGGAGAAAAGAAGCAAAAAAAGAATCAAAGGAGACCTCACTCGTAAGGGTTAAAGAGCGCTGGTAAGAAAACTCTATGGGGAATTAGGCGTCCGCCTCCGTCAAGCGGGAGTCAAAGCTTTGGATTTTGCCCCGAAGAACAAAAAATTATTGCCTTTTAAAACAGGAAGGAAAACGACGAGAACGGAACAACTCCGGCACAACAAGGAAAGAAAAAGAATGGCAGTTAAAAAAAGATGAAAAAGGACAACGTAAATTCCTCGACAACTATGAATAGGTTTTAGTAGGCCAAGATGACGTAAATTGAAAACTAATCAGTGCCCGTGGACAGACAGGCGGGACGAGTTAAAGTGCGATGGGCAGTCAGGGCCTGAATCTGATGAAATAGGATGAACAGCCGCCTGCAATTTTTCCAAAGTCGAATTCTTGATCAAAGTCGAAGCTTTTGAAAAAGTGGAAATAACGCTGGTTAAAAAGAGGCATCAAGACACCAAGCACACGTACAAGGAGAAGTTAAAAAGTAACAGCTTCAATAAGTTGGGGGAGGGAAAAAAAGGACCTTGCAATCAAGAAAAAAGGAGGTCCAAAACCCTCGGACTAAAAAGGGGAAGACAAACAAAAGGACAAGGCCTAAGGCTGCGAGATTTGACATTTCACGGGGCGAGGGGGAAGTTTAAGCGAAACGTGAATACAGATTCGGGCAAACGTGAAAAGAGCGCCTATTTCAGGAAGGGTAAGATTCGGGGGACACTTCTTGAGGGACATGAAATGGAAGCTGCTGACACGTTAAGCTGGGAAGGGGACCTTCAAAAGGATGCATCGTGCTTGACTACATTACACAGGGATTCGATAAAACTGGGGAATCTGTCAGAAAAAAACGTAGGAGGGGGGGAAGGGAAGGATATTTGCAGTTAGAGAATACACAGGTGATGTGTTGGTCGAGAATTTTTAATAGGAAAGAGGCGGGGCTAAGGCTAAAAGGGTACATGAAGGCAAAGTCCGGAAACGAGAAAGGGAAGGGATTGGGATCGCCTTTAAGGGAGGGGGGGTTCATAAAGGGGAAGAAAGGGTATTAAAAGGTTTCGGACATAAACAGAACCGGAAATTCGGTAATTACAGAAGAACGAAGGAGGAAGTGGAAACTTTAACATTGTTGTAGGGCTGTAAGAGGGAGGGACGTTGTGGGGGAAGGGAGGAAATGGGGTCAACTGGGAACATAGGAAAGAAGGAAAAGGATAAGGGTTTAGTGGGGTGTTGTCTGAAAAAAAAAAAAATGTGGGCTGAAAGTGTAAAGGTGTCCATCCGGGCAAAGAGGAGGAGGGTAAAATAAAGAGGGGGAAGCATAAAGCAGAGGAGGGGATGCAGCGCTAATCGATTGGGGGAGGGGAAACCAGGAAAAGTTAAGACATCTCTCTTTAGGCGAGGGACCCGGCCAGATTTGTGTCACGGAACCTTTTATTATGGAATTTGACGAAAGTAGTCAGAAAAAAGAGAGTTAAGGTTGGGGGGGGGACTTTATGAGGGAGGGGAATACACTAAAACTAACAGCATTTCGTGGCGTGACCATTGGGAGTAAAGAGGAGCGCCAAAGGCCACTTAGGTGGGTGGGAGATAGGGTGGGGGACAAAATCCGAGGAACAGAGATGCGTGAGCTCAAACGCAGGACAATGAGTGGGGCCATGATGACAGGAACTTTGGTGGGAGTAGGTGCTTTATTGGGGGAAGAGGTATGGGGGCTGCTTGGCCAATAAGAATGGATACGTCAAGAAGGTTTGGGTAGAACTCAGAAAAGATCAACAAGGCGGGGGAATGGAAGACTCGCCTAGGAGAGAAAGGATTTCGAGGAATGAAAAGGGAAATGGGTTGGGAACTTTGACGGACGATACTTGGCAACCTCCTCAAAGAAGAAAGGGGGAGAATCGGATATGGTTTTTTGGTGGAGAGGAAATCTAAAAGCAGGGGAAAACCGCGGAGGGGTCTAATATCCGGTGGCAAGAAGGTATAAGGCGTTGCGCAGCTGTTGGCTTTCGGAAAGTTCCAGAAAAGATGAGAAGGTTCAATTGCGTTTAAAAGGATTGGCTAAAGAGGAAACAAGAAAGGGGAAAGGGGTTTTGAGGACGATACTCAACTACGGAGATGCGGTAAAACAGGACGGCGAAGGGAACTTGTGTTGGGATATGAAGTGAAAGAAACGTGAAGGGGGGGGAAGTTTGGAAGCGGAACTCCTAGGGGGCTCTTACATGAGCGAGGGAATATACCTTGGAAACTATATGGGCA
>Ga0179591_1295561_pt1 | contig 15263 bp, 15 predicted proteins | sample CZOMad2_1_08_16f_FD_182891 | JGI IMG/M metagenome (GOLD analysis project Ga0179591, IMG submission 182891) | Vadose zone soil fungal communities from Angelo Coast Range Reserve, California, USA - CZOMad2_1_08_16fungal (PacBio error correction) | ecosystem: Environmental > Terrestrial > Soil >...
AGAAAAAAAAGCCAGGAACTTGAAAACCTGAGCCTTATAATGGGGGTGGGAGGTGGAAGAGGGGGGGGTGGTTTTGGTGGGGGGTAAAAAAATGAAGTGAACGGAGTGCGGAACCTGCGTGTGAAAGTGGCGTCGTCGGATCTCAAATTCCGGGAGGAGAGAAGAAAGAGCTTCCGATCAGGAAGGCGACGTTTGGGGGGGGGGGGAGGTTAACACCAAGGAAAGGAGTTTAATCCTATCTTGTGGGGGGGAGAAGATTCAAAAAGGCTATTCTTCTATCACTCCCCACTATCGATCGGTGGAAAAACTCGGGAAGGAACGGGCCGGTCGAGCCAATTTTGCAAAAGGCGCGAGGGGGGGATGCCGATCAATCCTAACTTCTGAAGGAGGGAAAAGCATCAACAGCAATTGAAAAAAACCGAAAAAAGCTCGAGACCAGTTGGAGTCCGGTGGGAGAGGAGGTAGGAGAAGAGAGATAGGCACCCACGAGTCGACGTCCAAGGGGAAAACCCCTTTGAAAGGGAGGAGGAAAACGACGTAGAAAGTCGGAAGAACAATTACCGTAGCGGAAGAGAATCAGAGGATTGGGTTCCTCCCACGGTTGGACAGAAGGGAAGGGAATCCCGAAGGGGAAAAAAGAAAAGTGGGCCGTGTCCAGGACCAAGGGGGAAGAGAGTACATTCAAAACAAGGTAAGGGGTTAAACGGATTCTCTGACTGGAAAAGGAATGACGACGAAAGGGAGAAAGGCGGTCGAGGGAGCACAGCGGAAACCTTCTGACCCGCTTCGATGTCTCGAGGACTAAGATGGGGCCGGGTAGACGAAAGAAAATGTACCGACATGGAGTGCCAAGAAAGTTGAAAGTGTTCCAATACTATTCCACCAGGAGAGCTAGTAGGACTCGAGGGGGGGGATGAAAAGGGGGTGGGCCACCTCTGAAAGCAGGTAGGGCAACCTTGGGAAACGAAAGTGAAATGGCTTGAAGGGGATGGGGACATGCTGGAACGGGATAGGGTTGGGGGAAGAGAGACCTTCCGAGGGCGTTGGAAGGTTCCCATGCCGTAAATAATCCGGAGCCTTATACAAAGGGCATGCCGCAATCTGCGGCAAAGCTTACTTGTTCGGGTTGTCTAAAGGGGGGTTTGAAAAGGGGAAGAGAAAGGTCAGCAAAAAGGACCCTACTCCCTTCCAAAGAAGGTTGAGAGCAGAATCCTGGGCCTTTTGAATCGTCTACGTACTCCCTAGAAGCGGGAATGCCGAAGGTGACAGTCCACCGCCAGGCGGCAGAAAAAAGGGACAATTACTAGAGTAAAAAAGAAAGAAAACAAAGCAGGGGGGGGTCTTTTACGATACCATAACCTAACAAAGAGAAATGGCGAAACGAAAGAGGGGACCAGCTGAAACAGCCCGGCATCGGTGGACAAGGATAGGGGAACTGAGAAAGGACGCTGCGGACCGGGGGGTGAGAGTCACAGAGGAGGGACACCACCCGTGTGTAGATAGGCTCCCGAGTCAGAGCTCTTCAAAGCATAGGGTGGACGAATACCGCCGCATACCTATCTCAGGAAGGAAAAAAAAAACACCGAAGAAAGAAGTTGTCGCGTCATCACAAATTCGGATCCAGGGGAACTGTGAAAAGGGGGATCATTCGGAAGTTTCCTCTCGGACTTACAGGGGAGAGGGGAGAAGTCAGCCCAGATACTGAAGGAAAGTATGAAGTTCAAAATCAGTTAGGGAAAGGGACAATGAAACGCAGTGATTCCGGGCCGCCAACACGCAGGGGCAGAAAGGATGCAGGGAGGGGGAAAAACTCTAACTAGTGCCGTTAAAAAGGGTGCCGCTACATCAATGCCTAAGAAGGGGGGCCCAAAAAACCTCAAAGGAGGAGGAAAAACTTTCCCACTCCTTGAGTCCTCTCAAAATAATCAGGAAAAGAGACACAACTGCCAGACGCTTCCTCAGGGCAAAAGAAAAGATGAAGAATATATAAAGTCGGGGGACTCTTCCTGTATCTCCTAATAAAGAGGGAAATTCCGCCGTGAAAAAAAAGGAAGAAAAGACGAAGGGAGATCGCCATGTGCCCTTATGCGGTCGCGATGATCAGGGGGGAGGGGGGGCCTTCCCGGTACTAAACAAAAAATAAGGAACGGAAGTGTTGGGTGTTCCGCAACCGAAGAGTTACGGGAGGGAGAGAAATTCTGCCTGCGAGCTGTTAACCATTCGGCCGACGGAACCAGAGGGGGGCGCCGAACTCTTTCTGGAAGGGCAATTGGACATTAATGTTAAACTGCGTCTGAAAGGAATGTCCTTCAAGGGGAAAAAGAGAAAAACTTGGAGGTCCCTCTTACGGAAGAAATTCCGTCTTCGCCCGCGACCTTATGGAAAGGGGGAACGTTCGAGTGTAAAAAGGAAAAAAAAGGGCCTTACCGTCTAGGGGGGGGAACAGCGATCGTTTTGCGGTCAATTGGGTCGTCTGGCTCTTCTTAGGAAAAGGGGGAGGGCTGCGCGAGAGAGAAGAAGAATCACCATCGCCAAGGGTTGCTGAAAGAAACAATTCTGTGGAACGGAATAAAGGCTCCATGAACTCGTATGTCAGTTGAATGAGAGAAAAACCTGCGAGGGATGTTAAAAAAAAAAAAGAACCTGGAAACGTGTTGATGTTTCGGTTATCGTTGGCGGGGAGACGATAAGAGGGGACTGTTCCGTCCTAGGATAGCCCTGGCGTTGACCTTCTTGTAAAGCGAGGAAAAAAAAGGGTGCAAGGAAAAGGAGGGAAAAGAAAAAGGAGCCGTCCGGGCTACGAAGGTCGAGCTAGGGGTCCTTGCGGACCTGGACTAACATTCAGTGATTTGGAGAACACCAAGTGGAAATCCGCTGGGGACAAAGTGCTAAAACATGATGTGGTGCAAGAAGAAAGGAGATAGAAGGAAACGTCATTGGGAACCGCTATACCATCCAAACTTTTTCAAGAGAAGGAAGGAGACTTGAACAAGTGAAAGCCAATACATCAGAAAACATGTCAGATCATCACGAAGGGGGAAAAGGCTGAAGAAAGTTCTTTCCATACGACCTATCTCAAACAATCTGGCTTCGGAAAGGAGGAAGGAAATAAAAGACGTGGGGCGGGGGAATAAACGTTTTTAAAATGCTCCACCGAGCCGGTGTCCATAAAGGGGAAAGGCAAGAAAAAAGTAAACCGGGGTAGAGGTCAGCCGCGGACATCCGAGGAAAAGAATGTGAAGGGAAGCCAGCTGGGGAGCGGACCAAGCCTCTCACTCGGGCAAGGCGCCTGGGTTCAAAAAGGGGAAAAAATTACATACTAATCATGACCATCGAAATTAGAGGGAAAAAACAGGAACTCACTGATCCGTCTAAACTTTTTGATAAGGGGAAAGGGAAACTAATAAGTAGACGGAATCAGACAAGATTTGCGCTTGGCGTCGAGGGGGAAAATCCAGGAAGCCCCATCCGATGCCCGTGCATAACGGAAAATCCAAAACGACCAAAAAACAGCGTGCCCACACTAGCGAGGGGGGGGGGGAAAATTGAAATATTGGCGCTCGTGCCCCCGTCCGGACAGAAACCCTACCCTCCCCCCGCGGCCCCGGTCCACCTTCCCCCGAATGTCAAGGAAAGAGAGGAAGGGTTTTCTAAAAGGAATCCCAAAGAATCAGCATTAGCCATCCTGATCTGATACAAAACGATGGGCGAGGGGGGGACCAAACGTCTCTCGCCTCCGGCCAAGGACTGAAACGCGAAGATCGGATCGGGAGTGCATCGCAAGCCTCGCGGGCAGGCAAAAAACCAAGGGAGGGGAATTCTTCACCTTCCCCATGGGGACAGCAAAAAAAAACTCAAAGCGAAAGAAAAGCCGCTATCAAGTCTAAATAACCGCTCTGGAAGAAGAAACGGAGAAGAAAAAAAAGAGGAAAAACGGGCCGTCACATGAAACTACTTCTAAGAAGGAAAAAGTCCTTAAAAGCTGCCACAAAACCGGGAACTCGAGGCCCCCGACGGGCCGGGTCCGGGCAAGGGAAGACTTGGGAAAACTTCAACAACTTAGGAAAAGGAAAGAGAGCGAAAGAAAAAACTTGAGGAACTCTCTCCCGAACTTGTGACAGGTCTCTTGTCGGAGGGGGGGGCCTGAGTGCGGCTAGGTTGTGAGAGGGACTTGTGAGAGGAGGGTTAAGGAAGGACTAATCTCCGTGCTCCGCTCTTCTATTTACGATGATCTTAGGGAGGAAGGAAATTTGTGTTGGGAGGCAAAACCAGTGCAGGGCGTTGGAAACAACAAAGGGTCGGAAAAAGGCCTTCGCTCGGCGTTCTTAGCGAATGAAGACCAACTCTATAAAGGTATAGGAAGAAGGTCGGGGCAGAATCTGGTTTCCTCGAAATTCCTCCCTCGGGGGGGAGGGGAAGACATGACTGACAAAAAAGGGACATTCCTCCTCGGAGCCTGGAGAAGCAGAGAGAAGCGCCAGGAATGGGGTCAAAAAAAAGAATCTTTTCCAGCTCAAAAGGGAGAGGGCTAGGTGTAGCTCGAGAAGAAGTTGCCGACGGAGGCTTGCGGCTTGGACATTACCGGTGGGGGGAAGCGCGGAAGTAAATCCAACCAAAGTAGGTTGCCAGAAGCCGGGACGCGCAACGAAGGAGGGGGAAGGAAAAAAGAGTTATCCTCTGCTGTCCGTGTCTGTTCGGACCAACTGGGGGAGCCGGCCGATGCCTGGGAAAACTGCTAAAAAATGGGGGAACAAAGGAGATCCGTTGTAAAGAAGAGAGGAAAACATGCTTTTCGTCATACAGGGCGTGAGGGGGGGGTGGAAGATTTGAGGAAAAACGTCTCGACCCGCTCATGTGAGAAGAGAAAGAGAAAAAGGGTCTAAGTTTCAGCTCGCGGGACGTGCCGGATTGACAAGGCATGGAGATTAGCAAACTGGGGGGCAAGCCAAGACGATGGCCACAAAAGTTTCAGACTAAAGAGGGGGAAAGCTGGAGGGATCGTCTCCGAGGCAATGTCAGTCCCGACTTGAAATATCTTGGGAAAAAAAAAAAAAAAGTGAACAAGGCGGGGACAAATGAAAGGAATTGGTAAAGCAAAAGGCCGCTGCGGACACCGAAGGGAGACTCCAGGAAGTAAATCGCCGGTAAGCAAATTCAGTCCTTATAAGAGGGGGGGAGAAGCGGAAGTCTCCAATGGGCACAGCCTGTGAGGAAAAAAGAAACTCAAGGGTTCACGACTCCACTCGTAGGCTCATAAGGGAAACTACTGGGCAAAAAAGGGGAAATTGGGAGTCAAGCCGGTACGAGACGTCAAAAAGGAGGGAAGACTCAAAGTGCCAATGAAGATCGTCATCAAGCCCCCTCAGTTCGTTACTAAAAATAAAATCAAAAGAAAGGAAGAGAGGACCTGTTTAAAAAAAAAAAAAAAAACTGCATCTCAGTCTCAAGCGAGAAAATACGATTCCGAGGGGGCTTCTGACCCGCGGTGTTCGATATCTTGAAACGAGGGGAAATTGCAGCAAAAGGAAAAAGGGTGGAGTTCTCCGACTGGGGTGACCTCGAAGACTGAAGAGAAGGAAGGGGAGAATACCCTTCACACCGATCGCTTATAAAGCTACTGTTGGGAAGAAAGAACACCGGTGACAGAGGAGTCCGAGAAAAGTGAAGACGGGCGTTTGGCACGGGCGAATCGGAAAAAATCCCACAAAGGGGGGAGAGCATAAGAGCCTTTTACCGCTGTCAGCCCGCAGTTCCGTCATTGAAGGGCCAACTAGTCCAAGGAAAACTCGACACAAGGGCACTTCTGAAGAACTGGCCTCAAGGGGGTAAGGGGAAGGTATGGAACGATTCAACCGCCTCGTACATTAACTACCGGTCGGGCTACAACAAAGGCCACCAAATGGAAAAGAAACCGCCGGGTCTCCAAGAAAGGAAAAACAAAAAACGAGTAAGACCCTCATCAGGAACAGGAAGAGAGAGGGATATCTCAGAAAAGGGGGGGGGCTCTCAAAAAAGGAGTATTGGAAAAATATATATGATCACGTCCCAGCTGAGATCGCCTCAGCGTTTGGTTCAAATGGGGGAATGTTCTTCGGATGAAAGAAACTGAACGACGGCAGCAAAGGAAGGGGACCTGCGGAGGAAAGGGGTCTATGGAAGAAACTGTTTACGCGGACTTCCGTGCGATACCGCTTCATTCTGGGGGGCGGGGGGGGAAAATCATTGATAAACCAAAGGAAGGAGCGAAGAATTGAGGTAACTCGGGGGTTGGAAAAGGTACATTCACTTGAACTGCGTTTTTTTGAACTTCAGAGTACCGAGAGAATGCCTTAAAAGACTGTTGCCAAAAACGGTGCCGCGGCCACCTCGCCATGAGGACAAAAAACGGGGGAAGTGTCCCTCCGTGGGTAAAAAGGGGGGGGCAGGGTTGTGGGTCTGCCGCCTCGAACCTCCTGTTATGTTCAAGAAGAGGGTGGAGGGAAGAGCCGGGAGAAAAAAGAGGAAGGCAGATGACGCGTGCTCTGAGAAAAAAGAAACTAACAAGTGGAGAGCAAAAGGAGCAAGAACTATCATGTTGAAGTCTTTGCTAACAAAAAGGTTGAAGGACAGGGGGGCCTGCTTCCAGGATTCGGACGAGAGAAAAAACCTTGAAAATGCCGAAACTATCTCGAAGAAGGTTGTTTGAGGGGGGTTTAGGGGGGGGGAAAAGGGGAACCTGCAGGGGGTGCTTGGTCATCGACGAGCTTCATTGGAACCTGGGGATGCCGAGGGGATTCAAGAAAGGGCTGGTAAAAATCGTACAAAAAAAAAAAAAATTTAAAATGATAGGCGAAAGGCTTTCACGACAACGGAGAAAAAAAATTTGCTCAGGGGGGGGAGGAGGTGAAAGTTCTTACGAGAACAGGCTTTATTTAACAACTTGGGAAAAAAAAGAGTCCTCTGAGAAAACGAGAAAAGGAGAAGTCAAATACCATCTATTTGTTATTGCAAAGAAAAACCAGAAAGGAAAGGGGGGGGAAAGGGGGGTAGAGCAGCTGCAACGATGTCGGCCAGGGCCCGGATCATCCAAAGAGGAATGTAAGGACCTGAAATGCCGAGGCGAAGGAGAAAAATCTATTGGGGGAGGGGGGCGGGCGAGTCCTTGGCCCATAAAAAGGGGAGCTCACCAAAAATGAAAGGGGGGGAAAAGAACGTCACGCCAGGCGCGAAGAAAAAAAAAAAAATGCTCATTTCAGGCCGCTAAAAGCGAGCGGGTCCTGAATGGGAACACTCGGGAAAGAACAGGGACCGAAGGTGCGCACCTCCCTGTCTTAAAAAAAAAATCGTCAAACGTAAAAGAAAAAAAAAAAGTTTTGACAACCATCTGCGTGCGGAAAGAAAAGCCTCGAGGCAAAAAAAAGGGTGGAAGGGGGGTGACAGCTGACAACGACTCTTCTACCGGGGAGCTCCGAGTTGCGCAATAGGACTGCTTATTCTGATGGAAAGCCCGGTAAGGAAAAAACCAAGAGGGGGTTACGGAGCATACTCTAATCACAAAGGTGTCAAAAAAAAGAAACCCCTTCGTCTGCCATACTGAAAACTGAGAGAAAGGGGGGAAACCTGGGGAAGGCATCGTGTCTCGAAGGAAAAGGAAGATTAAAGGAGAAGACACAAAAGGGAGCAGACCTGTCCTTACCAGGGATATCAAAAGAAAAGACATAACAGAGAGAGACTTACTACACCTGTCTTCAAGGGGGGAAGAACACCCCGGGATCAAGTGGAGAAGTCCCTGTCAAATGAAGAGGATGAGGGTTTAGTGGGAAAGGGGAAGGCCTCTCCTGAAGTCATTTCTTCCAAGCACCAGAAAGGTCTTGGAAACGAAAAAAGGAAACTGAAGCCCAACGAAAAAGTTTCCGCCTCCCGCTCTCCAGAAGGGAGGAAAAGGATTAAATCTCCCACTGGGATTCCCAAAAGGAGAAGGGGGAAAAACCTTCTCTTCCACTAGCGCCGCGGGGCAAAAAAAAGACAAAAAAAAAAAAGAAAAAAGAAAGCTCCAGGCCGGAAGAGGGGGTCCGTGCACTTTCTGGACTTTCTTCTTTTAATCTCGACAGAAAAAAAGATTATTAAAGGATCAACAAAGTCACGCAAGGGACCTCGAGAGGGAAATAAAAACAGGGGTTTTTGTCTTGCTCGGTCCGGGAGGAGGCGGGAAAGATCAAAGATCCATTAGTTCATTTCGGAAAAGGAAAAAAGGAGAAAAGGAAGGAGAGATCGGGGGCTATCTTAAAGGCACGGTGTTGATGGTCAGCTTTGGAAAAAAAATGGGCAACACGTGAAAAAAAACAGACTTGTGGGGGAGCCGATGCAGAACGAGGAGAAAGAAACACGGAGGAAGATCTGCCGGCCACGATGCGGGGGGAAAAGGAAGGGCAGGAGAAAAAGAACAAAAACAACTCCTCGGTGTATGCAGAGACAACAGGAGGGGAGAGGGCAGGGGGCTACGGAACTGGAAAGCACCGGCGCTGAAGCTCCCTGGGGGGAAGGGGGGGGGGAAGTCCATATCCGGAAATCCAACAATATGGGGAACGACGGGAGAGGTGAAAGGGCTAAGGAAAACATACTTATTTGCCTCCTTCCCTTGGGAGGGAAGTTATTCAAAGAAGGGGAGGGGGGGGTAGAAGTCTTCGAAAGTAAGAGGGGGTGAAAAAAGGCTTTTCCAGAATGAAGGAAGACCTGATTCGAGGAAATTAAACTTTAGTGGTCCGGGTGGAAAAAAAAAACGTTAAGAGGGTACCTTAAGGACGAGGAGGGCACGGGGGTAAACCAAATGATGAGGGGGGATGTCCAGGGGAAAATCCGGGAGGTACTGACAGGGGCCAAAACACGCGGAGAAGGGGCACTGTCCAGGGGGAGGGGCTCAAAACGGAAAAGTTCGGGGAAGGAGATTCTGATGATCACGGGCGAAAACAGCAGGGATGCACGGCCAAGACAAGAGGGAACGGGGAGAGTTGACCCCGCATGGCCACGACTGACCACCGCGAAAAGGGGAAGGCAAAACCGACTAAGGCAAGGGATCGTCGCCGCTGCCAACGGAGAAGATTGGAGGGAATGTCTGATGTCGGGGACATGCTGGTCAATTGGGGGGAAGACTCCAGGAACGGAGAGGAAAGGGAACAATGCAAGGGTTGAATAAAGCAGCGGCATGAGGGGGAAAGGAAACGATGAAGGGGTATCAGAGCTTTCGGTGTCGCCCTTGTGGTTAACCTCACGAAGGTGGAGGCAGGTTCCCGCTCGCCAGAAGAAAAAAAGGGAGAGGCCAGTGTCGTTACCGGCAGGATGAAGATCAGAAGGCGAGAGGGGGGAAGGGGTCTGGGAAAAGGTCAAAACGCCAAGGGCGGCTCCGCGGCGACAGGTCCAAATGAAAGGAGAGACACTGAAGAAAAAAGGGAGGGACTAAGATAAAAATACAAGGGGAAAAGGAAGAAAGGGCTTCCGCCTGCTGACCGCCCAGGAACGATAAGAGGGAAGTATAAAGGGGCTGAAACCGGTGTTCTCACATAATCGGGACCCACCTTGGAGGAGGAAACGCAAAGCTAAGTGTCCTGACAATTGATCAACTCTCTGCCAAAGAGGGAAAGCCGAGAAGGGGAAGAATAAAGGGCTCTACTACCCACTTTTTGGGGGGGGGGGGGAAAACACCGATAAATGACCGAAAAAAACACCCTTACATCAGGAATACCACGTGAAAACCCTTAAGGGGAAGGTGGAAAGTTACTTGCTCTTCATCGAGGAAAAAAACAGTGAATGGGGTTGAAGGGAGGGCAAAATTCAGAACGCAGTTTTGAAGTGGCAATGGAAAAAAAAGACAGAGGCGGACAAGGTCGGGAGCAACCGCGGTCATCATTTCATCCTTCTCGGGGAAAAAGAAGGTCACGAAAGAGTATCGCTGACAATCTACAACACCCGCCGTGAGAAGAAAAACTCAAGTTAAAAAAAAAAAAAAAACCGAGGAAAAACCGCCACGAGACGCGACCCTTCAGAATGTCACCTCGAGAAGAAGAGCACTAGGCCGACAACGGAGGAGAGGAGACAGGAAGGAAAAAGATGACGAGCCATCGGGGAAAGTCGCTAGAGGGGGGTCATAATTCTCTTTGCGACGCTCCATGATTTGACCCGTTCTTAGGAAGCTGGAGCTGGGGGGTCGGACCGAACCAAGGGGAAAGGCTTTGGTCAAATACCGAGTGGAAAAGGGAAGACATGACGTTGTCGGCCGGCAATTGTCCGGGTAACTCGGGCTGGGAGGGGGGACCATTGGGGATTAGTTCTAGAGGAAAAGATTACACTTAAAAGTAGACATCCCTCTTGTGGGGGAGAGAAAAGGGGTCCAAAGACGGCCGCGGGGAAACCTGCATGATCGTTGAAAGGTAGCCAATGTCATAGGGGGGAAGGGTAGACCTAAAAAGTTGGTGAAGAAAGAAAAAAAAAACGGGTCCGAGAAAAAAGGGCTCCCGGAGGTCTCAAGAGGGGTTGTCAAGAGGAAGCGGTAAAGGCTATGGAAAGCAGCAGCACCCAGTCTTCTAAAGGTAACCTACTGGGGAAAAAAAAATTGCGGAATGGTGGGGAAAAAAAAAAGAGAACACTGTAATAAAAAAAAAAAATGCTCACAAAAAAAAGGAGGAAAATCGTATCCTCTTCTCAACGTCTAGGTACGGGAAGTCATAAAAGAGGCCTGGAATAGAATCTCGACCTTTCGGGGGTTTAGGAGGATTTCTTACGACCTGCGTTTTTGAGTTGTACTTGTACATAGGGAGGAAAAAGAAAAACATTTGGGGAAAAGGATTTAACAGAAAGGAATTTCACAGCCGGCCCCGGAATTGACGGGGAAAGGGGAGAGGCAGTATCGAAGGGTCAACGACATGTAGTCTCCAAGATCACTAGGGGGGACGTGGATTGGAAGGACCTGGGTCTAGTACCGTGAGGGAAACAAACGACGACACTAGCTTATCATTCATGATTCTCCTCCATGCGAAAGGGGAATGGGAAAACTGAAGGGGGGAGAAAACTGAGACAATCAGAGAGCTAAAAACTTTAGGCCACACGGGACCAAATGAAGGGGAATCACGGGGTTACCATTCTTTTGAATGACGCTGCCAGAGGAGACCTATCTCAAAAAACGGAGTCAGGTCGAGAAAGTTTGGTCCCTGCCCTTTTAGCAAACTGGAAAGCCGGGGGACGGGCTCACCCACGGCCAGCCTTCTCAAAAACCAACCTAACAGTATCGGGAAAAAGCTGAGAAAAACAGAAAAGGCTAAGGGAAAAAGAAGGTCCACCCTCTCCCGCGGTCTACGAAAAACTAACTGGAAGGGGAAATCGGAGCAGAGAACATCAAGAATCGGGGGAAAAAAAGAACGGCAATAATAACAAGACTTAGAAACTGCCTGCTACAGGTAAGGACACAGGAAAACTACTTCAGTACGAGGAACGCAAGTGAAAGGGGGGGTTTCCTTCTGGACCAAAGACCACGCCAGGGGAGGAAATGGAGGTTCTGACATCCCCACGGTACATTCAAAAAAAGAGACCAAAAAAAAAACCCTAAAACATACTGAGTTCAACGAAAAAACTGGAGATTCGTAAGAGGCGAGTCAACCTCCTAATCTCCAAACAAAGACAACCTCAGAGAGAAAGAGAGTCAGGTGAATCCAAGTCCTTCCAAACCGAGCCCATTATTTCCGAGGCATACCTTATCAGGGACAGGAAAAGGCAAGTTGTATAGTGAGAAAAAAAAAAAAAATTCAACGAGCCTTCAATTAAGCAAAGGGAAAATCCGTCAAAGGAGGGGGGAGGGTTTTGAACTCGACTTCCTCGGACAGATTCATCGGCTTGAGGGCTGCCAAAAAGGGCCGGGGGCTTACGACCTGCCCATGTTGACAATCTTAACAAAAAACCAAAGTACCTTTCCACACGCGCCGAGAATCGTAAGGGAAAAGGATCCTCAATATCGACGACGAAATGAACTAAGGGGGGGCGTTCAGAAACGGAAAAAATAACAACTCCTTGCCGCAAAAAAAACGGAACACTCAAAACCGTAAAGGAAGAGCCAGCCCCTGACTTCTAGGGAAGGGGAAAGCTGGGGCTGGGGAGCTCCTACAAAAGGGGGGGGAAGAAATAGGATCTCGCACAATTCCAAGCAATTGGATCTGGGGTAAGTGCGCTATACTGGTGGAAGGATTTTTGGAGGGATAGGGGTACCTAGGAGACTTTGGTCGGTCTCCGAAGTGGGAAGGAGGCCCTTAGGATGAGAAAAGGAGAGCTAATATCGGAGAGAAAGATTGAGACGGTTTTCAGGAAGAAAGTTAGGGTCAGTCTCAACTCATGGGCATCTATCCGGTCCAAGAGGGGGCTTCAACAAAAGATAGAAAAAAAAAAAATACTGGGTGCTCACTTAGGCAAAGGGGTGTCCTCTACACCTACGTCTTTGAGAAGGGAGAGACCGGGCCAAGCTCTGAAGCAAGGAAAAGACAGCGGACTCGCTCTCTAAAGTTTGGGGGGTACTCGAGAGAAGGAGGGGTTCCCTATCGCCTGTCGACTTCCGGTTTAACCAGTGGGAAAGGAATCTGACTAACCGTAGGTCAGAAAAAAGGATAGTTAGCGGGGGACACGTAAAAGTGGATGAGGAAAGAAACGTCATCGAGGTTTTTTTCCCAAAGGGGGGAGTGGGGGGAAGAATAAAAAAAAAAAAAACTCAGAAAACGGGGAAGGAAAAGAAAAATGTATCCGATTCCGTGTCGTCTTTCAGAACACGGGCTTATTAAGAAGAGAAGAGGGGGAAAAACTCATTCTGTCCGGTACTACGGCCTACTAAGGAAGGCCGGGCTAAAAAGTCTTTGAAGATTGGGTCACTTAGCCGAGTTCTGAAATGAGAATCAGGAGTATGTGCTCTCGGCTTGACCTTATCATCTCCTGGTTACCGAGAGAGGCAGGAAAAACGCTTGGCTTGAACCGGGTCAGGGGGCGAAGGCCACAAAGGTCAAAATAAGGCATCTATTTGAGATAGTAATCTTTCAAAGGGAAAGGAAAATGGGAAGGGTACCTGGCGGAAAAAGGGGTCAATTCTGGCCGCAATCGGGGCTGCAATCAAAGGGGCAAACGCAATTTCTTGGCTCGCATGGTTCTCCAATGCCGTTGAAATCAAAAGAGAAGAAAGGGCAAAGGGTCCAAAGGGATGGTTGCGGCAGTCGGAAGTGGGCCCGTGTGGAACACGTCCTGCGTCCAGGTCGCAAGGGTCCCTCGAAACCCACGAAACTGGAAAAAAACATACGACGGTGACGTCAGAATGAAAAATCCTTGGGGGAAGGGGAATCCGCATCTGTGGCCAAGACCGGTCAACTCCGCAGTCATCTCTCGGATAGAAAGGAATTAAGAATCAAGAAGCACAAAGCGGGAAAAAAAAGAATCAACAAGAACAAGGGTAGAGAGGTTCCGCGGGAGAATCCTCTGGTCCCTTCCCATTTCCTCGAATCAGACTCTACTCGTGATTATAGCCCGGAGAAAAAACTAAAGGGCTGAGGCGGCAGGCACCGTGTCCGCTCCTTTTAACCTAATTGTGGAAAAGAAGGCGGAGAAAGGGAAAACAAAACTAGTCGACGACCTTGCTAAACGAGCCGGAGGCTTGAAGCACATTTACAAGAGGGACCCGGCCGAGACCGGAAAAGTTCAACCGGAAAGGCCGAAGGTGGGAAAACCTGAGGGGAAAAAAAAAACCCAGAAAATAGATGGCTTTCAGGGGGGAGAAAAAGAAAGAAGTTCGAGAAAGGATAACTCACCTACCTGGGCCTCTTACAGTTCTTCGCCAAACACTCAGGAAGAAAGGGAGCGACCCAGCAGAAGGGTTCAACAGCAGAGGACATCAAGTCCCTAGGCGTTCAGCGGGAAAAGAAAAAAGTATTCCTAAAGACAACTCCTGGATTGGGGGAGCCAAGAGGACAAGGGGAAACAACGCCCACTATCATCTCTGAACTTCGATTCAAAAGACTCGATAAACTTGGGAAAAAAAAAACACTGTAGGGAAAAGAGAGAGGACAGGTTCCGAGGGGAGAAGAGAAGACTAGGGAAGCCCTATTCAGGGTCATGATCTTTCTTGTCCAAATTCCAGGGGGGAGGAGGGGGCGACGGCAGAGCTGCGGAGAGAAAGGGAGAAATGGGGTGTACCTACGTACAAAAGTATGACTTGATAGGAATTCAGAAGGGGCTCCAGAGAAGACGCAAGTCCCTTCTGTTTTCTTCCTAAACCATTTGGAAGAAGAGGTCGGTAGACAGGTGACAAAGGGAAAAAGACTTGATGAAAGTCATCTGTACCCACATTCCCTAAAAGATGGTCTGTGTTTCCGACGAGAACGTCTGCTGGGGCGTCCTAGTCCAAAGAGAGGGGTGAAAGGAAAGATGGGTAACGGGTTGTACCGGTGGTGAAAACGGAATCGACCCGATTCCAGCGGATTTTCTCCTCGATCTGGGGCTAATGGTGGTGAGAGGGGAATCAGTCGGTCAATAACGAAAAAGCGGAAAATCTATGAAAACGAAAAGGGGGAAGAACTGCCAAAGAAACATGTGGGGAGGCTGCACGAAGGTTTGTCCAGCTTAAGTTCTAAAAAAGGGGGGGCGGAAAAAAGTCTAGAAAGCCTGCGCTTCGCGGCCTGCAGAGGGTCAGCAAGGGGGACTAAAAAGAAATTGGTCTTTGTTGATCGGTTGTTATTTCGAAAACAGGTGGGGGGGGGGGGGGGGGGGCGTGGTGGAAGGTGTCATTGGAAAGTCAAAAGAGGGGACCGAAAAAGGAAGAACTCCCGAGGGACCGTTCTTGTGCCCAGCTCGTACCCGGCCTTGACTAAAGGTCCCTTATCAGGGGGGAGAAGGGGGAGAGTCCAAACTGAGAAAAAACGAGGGTAACTTTCGTACAAGGAAAAAAGGGGGGTAAAGCGACCACCTAGGAGAGGTTGCAAAATCATTCCCAGGGGGAACGAGAGGTTTATTGCAACGGCATAGGGAAACCCGAGACCAAAAAAACGGCTGTCAGCGAGTAAAAAAAACGAGGGAGGACAGAAAACAGTCCCTCAGCCATTTCCATTAGGGCCCTACTAGGGTTGAAAAGGAGGGGGCCTACAATAAGGGCGACCAGAGGGGAGTCCATCGGAAATTTTAGTAAGTCTTGTGAAAGGGGAAGCTCAAATACGTTCAAGATGGCCTGTTTCAGAAAGGGAGCTGAAGGGAAAAGGGCAGGGCCGCGATACATC
>Ga0179591_1342972_pt1 | contig 15263 bp, 12 predicted proteins | sample CZOMad2_1_08_16f_FD_182891 | JGI IMG/M metagenome (GOLD analysis project Ga0179591, IMG submission 182891) | Vadose zone soil fungal communities from Angelo Coast Range Reserve, California, USA - CZOMad2_1_08_16fungal (PacBio error correction) | ecosystem: Environmental > Terrestrial > Soil >...
GAGGGGGTCAAAGCGATGGAAAAGGAACACCCGGAAAATCACGAAACTCCGAAGTACACGAAAAAGCGAAACGGCGGATAAGGGAGGGCAGAACTGGGGGGCGGGGTGAACCGAAAGCGAAAGAAAAACAGAAATTGACCGACACCACTCGGGTCTATCCACCGCGGTTTGGAATCAAATTACGACACGGCCTGAAAAACGCGCAGGAGGGGGCAGAAGCTCCACAGCCTCCCAAAATCCTGTCGGGGTCGAGACCAAGGGGAAATCTCTACAACGGCTGGTCCAAGACCCAACGCTGAACTGGGGTTCGGGAATCTCAACCCCAGAAAAAGTCGGGAGCAATCTAACTACCATAGGTACTTCTCTTCTTCAAACAGGCGATCGAGCCGTCTAGAAGCGGTAAAGGTCCTTGACAGAGTGTCGTTCCGGGGCAGAGGGGAACGGGACTGGAAGGAGGGCAACCTTAGGGGGAGACCACACTCGGGGCGGTTTGGGCGGCTAGACGCTCTCCTCAGATTTGAGCTCTGGGGGATAACTAAAAGGTACAGAGCGGGGATGGGAGCGTCCGAGTCAGAAAACTCTCGGTCAATCAGAGGGAGGAGCGACGACCACTGAGAGGGGGACGGCCGGTCGAACTAAACTAAACGCTCACGCAACGAGGCGCGTCAGACGGCCGAAGCTCAGAAAGCGGGGGGGGAGGAATGGAAAAGTCCTGAACTGTGGCGAGAGACATCAACGAAAAACCAGATCAGAAAAAAATGATACATTGACCTCGGAGCGTTATACAAAAAGGGGGGTTCTGTGGAAGCCAAAGCCGGGGAATCAGAACGAGCCGAAGACGTTCAACGACTAACATCTCAGAAAGTACGGGAGAACAGGAAAAACTAACGGAAAAAAAAGGGCCTAGTTTGAGCTCAGTAACACAAGGGTGACGTACAAGGGAGGTCATACACCGCGGTAAGCATGGGGGTCTCGGAGCATCCCCGCTTCCAACTAAAGTACTTGGCTCGGGCGCAGGGGACCCAGAGACTTCGTACTACGACTGGGGAAATGTGGAAAAGCAAAAAGGCGGACGGGAAGGAGCGAGCGGAGGGGGGCCCGTGGATAGGCGCGGCACAAAGATTAAAGAGCCGCGCTCAACAAAAAATACACTCATTTTATCTACAAAAGGGACGGGAGTGCCCACAAATGGTTTGACAGGGACCGGGTCGGGAAAGAAAAGAAAAGAGTCTACGAAATCGGCCATCCGGCGCCTTGACGACCTACTATTTGATAGAATTAAGGAATCAGCCGTCATCCAAAATTAGAGGAACGCGTACCCGAACCCCTAAACCTAGTTTAGGCGCCACCAACCTCAAAGTGGGCAAGCAGAAAAAAGCTGTTACCGAAGCCTAAAGGGACTGGCGCAAATAACGGCACGGCTGCAACTCAGGAGAACCTCAGAAAGAGGCATCACGTCGGGCATCAACTCCACCTCGAAAGGGGGTGGAACACCGAGGCGGAGGCAGACAAAAACAAGCAAGCAGCGGGAAAATTGGTCAGCGCATGGATCTTCAATCTCAGAATCGGGGGAAAAGCCACGCCCTTCAAAGGGAATCGAGTCGGCCATGCTGACCTCCTAAAGAAACCAACCAGCACAGACAAAAACGGGCTACACTTCACAGGGGGGCCAGAATTTTAAAAAAGAAAAAATTAGCCATGGCCTGGGGATGAAATCAGACCGGAACCACGTCGGGAAAAAGAACGCCCGGAAAACTCAATAACTATAGTGCTCCTCACTAGAACATCTAAAGAGTAATATGGACATAGCCCAGAGATCAGAGTCACTCTCGGCGCGTCGGGAGATCAACGGGGCCTGGTCGCCCCTGGAACGTACAGTTGTACCCGAGCAGAATGTGAAACGTTGCTTCCTTGGGTTCGCAGCTCGATTCCTCTCCCAGAACAATGCCGAGAGAGGACTCATAGAATAACACCCGTAGCTCCATATCGGAAAAATCGGGGAACTACATCTCTTCTCACACAAACGGATAAAAGAGAATGTAGGTCTCTATGTTGGAGGGTTACGATCTTCAGCGAGGGCGTGGTTCTCGTCTGAGGGCAGCCGGAGGAGTGAAGGGGCAAGACTGAATCACCCGGGGGGGAAGAAAAGGGGTGCCCACGGGCACCGGTCGATTTCGTCGGAAGACCCCCAAATCCCAGGAAAGAAGAGACAACTGAGGCCGAGAGGACGCGACCAGGGGGAGATGACGAATGCATCTTCGTTTATGTTTGCGATCGATCCGCGAAGCCCATGATTGGACAAGGGGTACTGGTAGATGCCCGACTCAACTTTTATTAGGGAAAGGAACTGGCTAAGGGCCCAAATGGAGGATGGGCTATCAGGTCCTGGGGTCAAAAAAATTTTGGGGTCGACCGTCGAGGTGTCTTGTCTGTACGGGTCGAAGAAGGTAGGGAAAAGAGGGAAAAGGGAGGTTATTTCTTGGAAATACCATGAAGACCAAGTCCCATTTCGCGATCTGATCGGGGCGTCTCATAAGTGGGCGTTTCGGAGGGGTTCTGCCGAAGTGGGATCATGGGGGGGCTGCCTTCTTCTTATTGGGCCCGCCGCGGGAGATCATGGTGGGGTCGATGACCGAACCGGGACGGGGCGTCTCCATAGGCTCACGCAGGAATAAGTTGGAAAAAGAGAAGGGGTTTTAAGGCTGTCGCCAACGGGGTTGAGGTTGGCGAGAATCGGAGGAAACTGGCGGAGGGGTGGCGTACGCGTCAACGAAGCGACGGCGGCGGCAGAAATTTTTCTCAAAAACCGGATTGGTTTTAAATGCGACCCCTTTCAAGGGGGGGTCGAGGAAGCCACAAAGAGGGGCCAGCATCTCGTAGATACGGGTGCCAGGTGCACCGGGTTGTGGAGAAGGTGCTAACTGAGGCTAGTATCTTAAAGCAACATCGAGCGAATCGGGTTGTTGCCGCGAAACCGAAAAGGGACGGGGACGTGTATCTGCTTACGTCACCGCCCTTTGGAAGGAGGCGACCTTCAAGGTGAGTTCTACAAAAGTTGCATATCGACGTGAGGTAGGGCCCGCCGCCAAAGAATGTGACCTATGCCGGGGGGGGCCAAGGTAGCTCCAGCTGGGAAAACGGCGTGGGATAAAGGAGGGGTTGGCTAAAGGCTGACAAATAAAACATTTTTCGGAGACGGGGGGGGGGGGAGATGTATAAAGATGTGTGGGGGGAAGGCTCTCGGCGTCATCAAATCGAAGACAGCCTCGAGCAAGGGAATGGAAGACTGACTTTTCCTAACGGAGAGGGGGCAAGAAAACAGAGTTGCTATCCCCTTGGGGGGGTTCGATCTTCTGGAGAAGCCCAGTGGCAAGAACTGGAGGAATGGGAAACCTATGTCCTGAGTAGAGCGGGTAGGTACAGATTCGCTCATCGCCGGGGAGGGCAAAAAAACATAGGTCGGAAAGTCCCATATCAAGGGAGTCGCTGATCGACCTGCATCTGACGGGAAGTGTCTGAAGGTCGGATAAAGACATAACCTCTGACGAGAAACGGACCGGGAACGGGAGAAGTCGGACGTAAGAATCAAGGCGACGTCTGGTATAACCCGAGCAACAAGAAGCTGTCGGGAAACTTCCCGAATGCGATTCATTTATGAACGTCACCCATGAAATCGTCAAACCTTTGGACGGAGATGGCGGTCGCAATGTAGGGACGAAGTAAAAGTAAAGGTGTGGATGGCGGAGGTCGGTTGAGAACGACTTGAGGTTAGAGGAGATTCGGGCACAAGGTCTCTGGACGATGTGGTGGGGGGGGGGATGTCCAAGGACCGAGTCATTTGTAGAGACTTTAACCCTGGGAGATAACGAGAAAACTAGGGGGGCTGGGCCGAGAAAAAAATCAGAACGGAAATTCCTTGTCGAAAAAACAGGAACCCACCTGTAGGAGGGCGGTGTCTGATTGGCCCACGCAGGGGCAGGTGCGCACCAAAAGCGGTCGAGACCTAAGAGAAAGAAGAAGAGGAGTTGGGCGGTGGAGTGGCCGTAGAACAAACAGAGATAAGTCAAGGTCTTTTCATAGGTAAATATCAGAAAACACGCCAAAAAAAAAAAAACAAAACAGAGGGGATGATGGGCGCGGGGGGGTTCTTCAGAAATCGTATTGCGCCCAGGGCGAAGGTCCTTAAAACGCCAACTCGGGCGGGCGGGATAGGACAGGGGAGGGTGTTCAGTGGCTCAACGCTTTAGCCGAACCGCGGAGTAAAGACTAAAGTTTATTACGAAGGCAGGGAACGGAGGAAGGCAGGGGCTGATTCAACCGCATGCCTCGAAAACTCCGATGCGGTGGGGGGAGGAGAAAAAAAAAGGTTCAAAAAGAACGGCGGCCTGGACATCCCCAACTTCAAACACGAGAACGTGTACGGAATCTGAAACCAATCAGAAGCAAGCGGTCGCAGAGACGAAAACTAGGGGGGTGGAAGTGAGACTTCGTCAGAAGCTGAAGAGAGTCCGAAATCGAGGAAGAAAGTTCCATTGGGGGAAAAAGGAGAATTCTCAAGTCAGAAGGAAGAAACTGGGGCTCGAACGGGCACCACACGAGTGAGGGTGTGTGGGGGGGAATGGTTGGAAATACTAACCCCTCAGTTGGAACAGACGCCCAGGAGCTGGTGTGGTTTGACGAGTCAGGTAGCCGAACTTCAAGGACCAGCTCAGCAATATGAAAGAGAGAGATACGCCCCTTGAGGGATCGGTCTGGAAAAGCGATACCGAAATCAAAATTTATTATTCGAGGAAGGACCCGCAGAGGGCCGGCGCACATGGGGCTTTGTCACAGACGGGAAGGTCGAAGGGGTAAAAAAAAGACGTCTACTTTAGAAGCCCCCAGGCTCGAAATAGTACTTCTGGGGGGGCACAGCGGAAGACGAGTGCCAAGGACGTCACGGCATCAGACATCAGCATGGCGAGCAAAGAAGACCGCTCAACGACTGGTCAACGAAAAGGGAATCCTTCAAAGGAGACCCGGAAAACACGACCGCCACAATGGGTGATACTCAGGGGAGTAGCGCCACCCTGGTGACGAAAGTCAAAAGCGCTGGTCACAGACAACACCAACTCATCCGAAAGGATCCGGACATGGAAGCTGATCAGACCAGCTAATTACATGGATGTAGAGGTGGGCGGCGGCAGGAAGGAGGCCTTCAAAAATTTGGGGGTGTGACACAAAACAAACCAAAAAAAAAAACGACAAAGAAAGCGCAGCAGCGGCCTGCGACCCCGCGCAGGGAGGGGCATCATCAAAGTAAAAAACCTTTTGATAGGGACGAGGACACTTACGATCGCCAAAGGATGCTCAGATCAACCAGCATTGAAGCTCTCCAACGGAAAGGACTGATGACCTCTGGAACCTCTTTACTGTCGGGGTAGAAAAAAAAAAAGGAAAAGGCTCCGAGAAAAAGAGGAAAGCGCTCGCCATACCCCACGCCTCCGGTGAGAAAATGAAAAAAAACCATCAACCTCGTCACTGCGCTGGGAAGTACTTAAAGAAGAGGACTACTTCCTCTTCGGCAATTAGGGGAGGAGCAGCATAAAAACGCTCTCGGACCTGAGACTCCGGCGGGCACTATGTCGAACTGGGAAGCCACCGAAAAGGGGCCAGCGGACAAGACTCACTTCTGGATCAAAATCCGACGCCTTCAGGAATGGACACCTACGTAGATCGACCGGGGGGAGAGGACCATCTGGATGAGAACTGTTCCTATAAGAGGGCGCCCTGGGACCTCAGCAAGGGGAAAAACGAAACTCAGTGTATCTATTCCTGGGACGGAAAAGAGAGCTGGGCCACGAAGAACAAGAAAACGGAAAAACGGTGAGACCATGACTTAAAGTGATAACAAAGGGGGACGACCGGGGCAAACTGAGCGTTTCCGGCTAATCAGCTCGCCAGGGGACCGAAGAGCCGAAGAACAACGAACGTAGCGGTCATCTCTCAAATCTCCACATGGACAGAGTCATCGCAAACCCGCGGAAGCAATAAGGGAGCCGGTCAAGGGGTAAGCCCGTGGGGAACGCCACGGTTGGAGAGACCCAGTACATAAAGGTGAAAAGAAAAAGGTCGAACCGAGTGGCGGGATCCCATTAACAATGCGATCCAACAACGGAGCCGGAGCCTCCTCTTAAAAAACCGCCACCCCTGCATAGCCCAGAACATCTCTCCTATGCCTACATCAAGGGGGGGTAAAAATAGAGGAAGGGGAGGTCTATCGTATTTTCTGGATATCTGCGAGGTGGAGGGGTAGGAGGCTATCTTCCCGTCTGAGGGGGAAAAAGCAAGAAAAAGGAGTCGACGGCTTCCAGGAACCTGTCCTCTCTCTTCGCGACCCACAAAAGCGAACCGGCGCAATGGGAGACCGAGGAAAGCGGGGTATCTTACATTCAAGGACCGCAATTTTGAAGAGAGAAAAGAGTCAATCGGACACCATTATAGGAGAGTTGTTAGAAGTGGGTCCTAGGCCCTGGGCTCCGTTCAAACTTTCTAATTGGGAGAGCAGCTTTCTACAAGGTAAAGGACTGGTAAAAACGGGGTGAGAATTACTGCTTCTTTTGCTTGTCGAGTTCTAAAAAGCATGGGCCAGACCTCGATCAAGCGGCGTTGCAGAAATGACTTTCTACTATCTTAGAAGTTGGGGAGAATAAAGGGAAAAAAGCGGGGGGCGTTAGATGTGGCCACTATCGACGTAACGGTGTTCAAAAGGGTTGGGTCAGAGGCTTCCGGAGTAAATGACAGTGATTAGGGGACAAGAGGCGAGGAGGGGCGAAGTTTAAAAAGTCGAAGACCGGGAAAAGGAGTCGCCAGAGAGATAAGCGGATGTACCGAGATCTTAAGAGGGCGCACATTTGAGGTTGAGCGCCGATCGGGGACTAGGGCCAACGTGCGGAATCGTCTGCCAAGTTTGACCACGTGGTTGGGGGGGGGGGGGGGCGTCTGGTTGTAGGAGGCGACAAGGTGGGGAGGGGTGAAGCAGTCAAAAAAACCGCAACAGAGAGGGATAAAGGGGACAAGGGTGGGAGAGTCCGTTCTGGAGGGAAAAGGCTGTTTTATCTGACGCGGGGGAATCTCTCGAGAACAGCGACCACGTGGTTACGGAGGTACTGAGAGACGGCTAGAAGAAAATTTTGATAGGGGCTTCGCCGGACTCCAAAAAAGGAGCATAGGGGAGTCGTCGAATTCCTTCGATGTCTAAGAGAAGACAAGAGAAAGGGGATAGAGAGAACCAGTCCAGGGGGAGAAGAACTGCGGTGCTGACGCGGGGGGAATTTCCGTGGCGAAACGAAGGAGATCAAATCGACAGGGTGCGGAGGAAGAATGACGTCGCCGGGTTAAGAAAATCTCGGAACGGCCTCGATCGATTTACAGAAATTTTGATTCCGGGATGGGGAGCGACGTCCCTTGTCGCAAGAAAAAGCACTTCTCATCGGGGTCGAGACCGGGCAGGTAAGTCAGGGAGAGGGGTAAAATCGCCGTTACAAGAAGTCGTGACACGGAGAGGTGCCGAGTATCTAAGGACGTAGGCGCCTTGATGAGCGTACTGGGAAACGGAGGGGTCATGACTCAGAAGAAACCGCGAAAAAGGCATCTGCCCTTAGGGGGGGCTTGAAGGATCCCGAGACCCGAAAATCCAACTTCTCCGTACCTGGTAGGGAAATGAGAGGCTTCCGAAAGAAAATTAAAAACCGGGGGCCTCGGGATGAAACTAAAGTAGGGCGGGGCTTTTTTCGAGGCCACTTCTCAGCGAAAGTTTTTCTGCAACAACCCAATAGAAAGGCAGGCATAAAGTTACGGGATCAACTCCGGTCAGTACTAATAGGATTTTTGAAGGGCGGGGAGGGCGACTACTTGAGACTGCTGGGGAAGAGATTCCCGTCAACAAATTCTCGATGGAATGGGGGATGTAAAAGTACCACCGTTTGAAAGTTTAATAAAATGGTCATGTCAAGAATACACCTAGAAAGGAGGAACTAGGGGCAGCTGTGATATCGCCTCCTCCTCCTGGAAAAATTCCTGTAAGGGATAAAAACCTGAAAAAAGGTGCCTAGACCGAAGATTTCCATATATTGTAGCCAAAGAAAAAAGAAACACAGCGTCGAGCACAAAGAACGCCGGAACGAGGGTAGGTAGAAAACATTCGAGGCGGACCTTGTGCCCTCTATTAGTCAGCGAATCCCGTGGACCGGACACGGAGGCTAACCTAAACGAGAAGGGAAGAGAGAGAGTGAGAGTATTGGATTCATCAGAAAACGAGACTAAAGTTCCTACTTGGGACGAAACCGAAGACCGGAGAAGGTAGGCTCGACTAAAACCAGGGGGGAGGGCTCAACCTCAAAGAGGCCACAGTCGTTCCTAGGGGACCGAAAGGGGAATGTCTACAAATCGGCGGCAGGGGGCTTGGCTGGAAAAAGAAAACAGGGGGATCCCAAAACCCAGGGCGGGGGGAGTATCCCTAAATTTGGGGGGGTGGGGGGGGGGGGGGAATAAAACCACTCTCTTTCGGCATCCAAGAAACGTGACATATGGGGGGAAATGGGTGTACGGGAATCTCAAATAAAACATGAACAGCGCCAGTCGGGAATAAACAAAAGGTGACGAAAGATCCGACAAAGGTATCCTTAAAGACTAACCTTACTAGGGATCATTGGGGGCCCGGGAGGGGAGGGGATTTAAGAATTGTCAAGGCAGAAAACCGCTGGGTTAGGAAAGCGAAAAAGAAAAAAAAAATCTATGTCGGTATTCGTACTTAAAGGGAAGCGCAGCCTCCTCATGGGTCGCTGGCTCCCTACCATTACAGGTGGTGGTCTTAGGATCGCGAAGATCCTCCTTACGAAATCTCCGGGCAGATGCAGGGGAGGTGCGAGCGCAGAACCCGATGAAAAGAACTGGGTCAAGAGAAAAGGACTCGCAAGCAAGGACGTAGACTGAACTAGACGAAGGCACAGAGGGGGGCTACAATCAGGGCACACGGGACTGGGATATCATCCATAAAGCGACAGATGCCCCCATTTGGAGTCGAAAGAGACTGCCGACGTTCAAAAGCCCGAGGACGTCGGATTACATCCCAAACCATCACGGTAAGAGATCGAACTCACTAAAAAAAAAAAGAAATGAAGTGAAAAGGGAGGGAATTGAATGTAGAAGAGAGAAAAAAAAGCAAAGCCAAGTTCCCAAAAAAAAAAAACCCCATCATTTATTAAATCAACCAGACACACCGGACAAAAAAAAATAAAACCTCCATCCCAAACCAAGAAGACAAGTTCACCATTCAATCTCTGCACTAAATGCCAAAGCTAGGTAGTCACGGAGACCCTTTAGACCGGAACCCTCACAACGCCTATTCTCTAAGTTCTTCGCCAAGACTTTAAATAACATTAAAAATGTCGTTCGAAGCGTTCCTAACACCTGTTCTCCTGAAAGCCCCAAAGTTTCACTTGGGATCGGTCTCTCCTCTACACCTCGAAACTACTGAAAAAGTAATTTCTCCAGCTCATAGAAAGACCATCGCAAAGTCCAGGGAGGGCTGCAGCAGCAAGTACAAGCTGGTCAACAACAGAAAAAATGCCTCGAAAACCAACGCTGATGGGGTCCTAAGTCACACACATCACAGAAAGCCATATGACAACTTCACCTTGCGCGAATGGGAGAACCAAGTGATGGGGTCCGCTTGCCATTGTGGTGTACCGGCTCCAACTATGCAACGAGGGGTCCTGGAAAAAGCCGAACACTGAAAAATGGGGGAATGAAAACAGTGACGTCACCGCTAACTGGAAGAATAACTAAAAAACCCGTAAAATCCCGCCGTCCTCGTTGAGGGCTAACCACGCAAAAAGGTAGGAAGACTAGAAAACTTCGACGGGCTCCTAGGGGAGAAGAAGGCACGGAACCTCAGAAAGAAAATCTAAAGCGCTTCCGGCGCCACGGCGATAAAAGGGACAAAGGAAAGGGGGGTGTATGAACACCGGAAGATCGCGACCAAACGGCCCGACAGCTTGGTACCGTTCAAACGATCAGGGCCCTGCCTCTCAAGGATCTGGAGCACAGCAGACGGAAGTAATTGCGCAGAAAGACCTCGGGCGACACAAAAAAAAAGAGGGCGACAACACGGGCTACTGACTTCAACTGACCAGATTGGACGCGGACAGGAATTCCAGGGGTAGGAAAGAACTCGCCAGGACCGACGGAAACGCAAAAACGACCACTCATGGGCTTAGGGATCGAAAACGTTCAAGCAGTAAGAATTGCTGAGCGCTAACCCCGCAGAGAGCAAAGACTCTTCTCGCCCTAGGGGGCCCCTCTGTTTTCAGGGGGACGGACCGTGCCCCGTGGGGCACGTAAAAAAGTCCAGGAGACGGCGACCAGGATCCGGCGCTCGGGCCCGCCACCTCGCACAGGGACATATAGCCCAGACCAAAAGATCGCCTGAAAAAAACAAAAACACAAAAACGGAGGAAAGGGAATAGAGGCGGCGATGGTCTGTGAAGGCGGGGGCGGAGGGAGAAGCGCCGGGGGAGGATAGGCCAGGGGGCATGGGCGGGGTCAGTAGAACCACCTGAAAACGGGCACGTCCAACTCTCAACGGCGGGCAAATTTCTAAGCGGGTCGACTGAAACGGCGGCAAAGAGATCTTTACCACGCCTCGCGCAGGGGATCGGCCCTGTCTCTGACTAGTTTGGCGGGAGTCGAAGGATCAGCCATTGAGTGGGATCGTACTCCGTGAGAATGGGGGCTTATTTCTCCCTTTTAGAAAAGTCTAGGGGGATAGAGAACCATGGCGAGGTCCGGGACGTGTTTTTCTCGTCCAAAATTGGGATAAGTGACGAGCCCGAGGTCTCATTGGGGGGACATAATCGCTCCCCTGGGGCGGGTGAGGGCCCAGGTCTAGGATTGGGAAAGTGAAATGATCCATATTGGGGAGGTCGAACAGCAGTTGTTCTGCCGATCGACTAAGTGTGGAATCAAACCATGGATGGGGGAACGAAGAGTCGAGTTGGATGCCCGCCGTGAGGGCCGGGCGCGGGCGAGGGCTGGAGGTCGATAACTTCGGGCGCGAAAATAGAGGAAAAACCCAGAGAAGGCTTGCAGGTACACAAAAAGGAGATTTGTATGGCAGCGCCGACCTGGGTTGAGGTTGGTGGGCGCCGGACGAGAAAAGACCTGTTAGAGTGAGAAATCTAATTACGAAGCGGCGTCTGCATTGTTAGATCCCCGGCGTAGGTGTGGAGGCGACCGGGCCCTCGGCTGGAGCGAGGGGGGCAACGAAAAGTACCGGAAGAGACCAAAAAAAAATGAGCTAGGCAGAGCATTTGGACGGGCTGACCTGCTGAAGAAAGTTGGGACGCGGCTCGTGACGCGGTGGGGGGTGCCGGAATAAATGGGGGTACTGGAGGCTGCCTCTTCCATCATTGTGAAGCGACTCAAGGATGTATCTCAATGGCGAACATGGGTGAAAGGATACTGAAAGGGGAGCTGTCATCCGCCAGAGCCTCCAAGAGGGTTAAGATATAACACAGTCATGGAAAAAACAGGGTGCCTGGATTTTGTTGAGTCACCAGGGGCGACGGAACCAGTGGCCGGTAAAGAAAGGGGGGTATCGGTGACAGTGAAGTCAGATTGGAATATTAAAAAAAAAAATCTTCGAAATGGAAAAAAAGGAAAAAAAGGCTTGATGGCACCGACGGGTTTCATCAGCTAAGAGGGCAAGACTATCATACGAGCAAATGGGGGGAGTTCAAAGGAGTGGTCGAAAAGAGGAGTACCTTGAGGTGACAAGGTTATACCATTGCAGGAAGGGAGCGAAAAGTCGACGAGCCCATAGCCGATGAGCGACTCCAGGCGCTACGAGGTCAGAGAAAGGGCATGAGGGGACTTATCAAAGAATCTGAAATCGCCAAGAGGTAGGGTCTTTAATGGGGAAAGGAAAAAAAAGACCATGCCGGGACCACGGTTAGGGAGTACAATGAGGGGCTTAACTTCGAGTCCGCATCAAACCGACCTCGGCTGGGTAAAGCAAGAGCAAAAAAAAAAACGGGGGGCGGGAGGAGGTGAGAGGTAAAGGAAGGAACGGGTTGAGATGCCCGAAAAAAAACGGAGAAACAGAAGGGGCAGTACCGTTAGTAAAGAAGGGCCAGGGGGACACCCTGTCGGGACTAAAGGATTCCACTGACTTATAGGGGAAGGGACTGCACTCTTGAGGGGATGGGGGGAGTTACCTTACAAAAAAGTACTCAAGATCCAGGTGTGAAAAAACAGGCCGAGACGTTGTAGATCTTTTCATGGCTCATCAGCGACACCGAGATTATGGGTCAGGAATGGCCTGCGAGCCCCTCCTCAAGGCGCGATCAGGCCGGGGACTTCGAAACCGTGGGAGAGAGTAGGTCGTCAGATGAGGTGAGAAACAAGAGCGCCGGCGGTACACCCAGAACGCTAGCAATCACTTATCCAAGTCCCGAGGGGCAGGTTCTTTACGTAGGAACCCAGGTCAAGGGACGGTCATCCGATTACACGGTGGGAAACACCGGAAATCCTCATCTACCACAAACGGAGGAGGAAAATAGAATCTATGGGGAGCGGTAAGCGACCAAAGTCGGATGGAAAGCCTCGCACTGTGGTGGCCTACTTACACGAACACAAAATCCAGGGCAGGAGAGAAGGTGCGACTAGGGGTGGGGGGAGGCAAACTCATCGGGGGAAGGAACCGTTCCTATCAGAACCCGCGGGGTCGAAGTCTACGAAAAGGATTGATCGCCCTTGCTAAAACCAAAAGGGCCTTCGCCAAAGAATGAAGAAGAGGGGGGTCCGTGGGGGTGAGCCAGACCAGTTCAAAATGGAAACCCAACTCCTTTAAAGGAAGGGGTGGGAACAGGATCCCCGACAGCACTCGGACCCTCTACAGACGAATCAACACTCGGGCCTACTTAGGCGACCAAATGCGCTCTTGAGAGAGAAACGTATTCAGGGGGATTTAGGTTTTCCGGGCATCGGGGGAAACCCGTGTACTGGGAAACATGGGAGATGGGGGGAAAGAGAACCCCTGCGCTCGACGGGTAAAAAGTCAAGTTTGAGGGAAACGAACCTCCTAGATTGTCGAATAGAGGGGAAAAGGTATCAGTGGGAGTTGGAAATCGGCTGAATAATTCAAGAAACTAAGAGGAGTGAGGGGGCATCGGGACGAGCGAAACGCTTATTGACGGGTCGCAAAGAGACGACTCACCCCGGGTAGACGTCCGCAGCTCCGTATGTCCACGCTGGTACAGACGCGGGTTACTATCAGGAAAAGAAATCGACGGGAACAAACCGTTCTCTAAAAAACGATTAAGACGGTCTCGCAAGCTGAAGGACAAGACGGAAATAAAGGAAGGCAGGTCGCAGTCCTCGGTCGAATGAGAAAAAGAACTTCAGTCAACATCTAGTTCGACCTTAAAAAAACTTTACCTCAAAAAAAAGTCGACCGCAAAACAGGATCAGTAGTCGCCACCCAAGTGAAAGAGAGGTCAAAAACGCAGGAGGCAACATTGGAGGGCATCACTCAAGACCCGCAGGGTCGGTTCCATGGAGGGAGGTGGGGGGGATCATCTCCTCGACAAAATGAAGGATTAAGCACAGAGCTCAAGCAGTCGACGGACGCCCCTCTCAGGCTCAGGAACAGCAGGACAGGGCAACGGGGAAAAAGTCAGGAACCAACAGATGCAAAGAATTGCTCATATCAGTCGTAGCTCAACAAAAACGGTGCGCTGCAGCACGAGATGTGGGCGTCCCTTTTCAGTCCGACCAAGATCCATCACTGGGGACGGGCCGGGAGAGCCTACACCACGAAGACAGGGCTCTAAAAGGGCAGACTGCAGGAGGACGCGACTCGAACCTCCAAAGTAAGACGCCTCGATGAGCGCACCAAAAAAGAAAAGGTAGTGGGACATCATAAACTCTCGAAAGGACAGACCAGTCGAGCGGGATACCCGGAAGGGAGTAAGGTCGTCAACCTCGAAAACCTCGGGAAAACCAGAAAGGAGGAAAGCCTAAAAGGAACTGGAGCATTGGGGGTTGATGAAACGAATAAAAAACTGACCGGGGTCTAACTCAACAATGAGGTTAAAAACTATCATCTCTTGAGACATGGGCCCTCGGAAAGGAGCAAAAGCAACGCCACGAGGATCTGGGGATTCTGGCCATGCTGACGGGCTCGAGATCAAGAGGCTACAACACGGGCGAAAAGGGACTCCTTGGGACGCCGATCAAGTCTTAAGGATCAACGAAAAAAGCCAGAAAAAAGTCGAATAAAAACGACAACGATGGCGAGCGATCGCTCCCAACTCGAAAAGGAACAGAAGGAGCGTCAATCGGCATCAACCGCGCGTGCGTGCGCCGGGCAGAGGGTTCCTAGAAAGCCACCGTAATCATTGTTTCTCAAGACGAGACGGGGGGGGCGGACGGTGCCCAGGGGGGCGGCCTGTGCCACCGTCTCTGCCGGGAGAAAAAGGCCTAATGCGATAGCGGCGTCCGACGCCGCGACAGACACCGCAAAAGAGCAAGACCATCTAAGGTCCTACAAACAAAAAACAAAAACACGTAGGGGGGGAAGGAGGCGATCGAGTCGAATGGTCTGGAATCTGCAAGGGAGGCAGGGAGTCGAGGCGACGAGCGGCCGCGATATCAGGGGGGGGGCAGAAGGAAGAGAACCGGGCCAGTCATGGAAGTCGAAGCCTCACTTCTTTCACCGAGGGCGGACGAGAAAAACGGCGCCGTGACGCACAGAGAGAAAGTCTGACCTGCTTGAGAGGGTAGAGCGGGGGACAGATCCAAGGCGTCCATGAGGGGGTAAAAGGAAGGAGGGGGTCAAAAGTGGTGACCAGTCTCGCTAGTGATTAAGAAAATCGGAAGTAAAGACAAAGGAGAGATCAAGGAAAGTCAAACTGGTAGAAAACGTGTCACCGTCTGCGGATTGTTCTTTGACCCGAGGTCCTCCTTGGGAAAAAATCGATCCGTAGGGATTGGGAGAAACAGGAAGAATTGCAGGAGAAGGCAGAGATGATCGTTGAAACCATTAAATCATCAAAATATTGGGGGCCATGGGCCGTGTTGGCCCCTCTCGACGAGGGGGGGCAATCCAAAACAAATGGGCTTTTTGAGAGGGGGAGTGCCAAAATGATTTCTCCGGCAATCGGGGGGGGAGCGTTCGCCCGATTCGATCAAGGAGAAAGTTAAAAAGCCGAGAAAGGCTT
>Ga0179591_1314656_pt1 | contig 15262 bp, 11 predicted proteins | sample CZOMad2_1_08_16f_FD_182891 | JGI IMG/M metagenome (GOLD analysis project Ga0179591, IMG submission 182891) | Vadose zone soil fungal communities from Angelo Coast Range Reserve, California, USA - CZOMad2_1_08_16fungal (PacBio error correction) | ecosystem: Environmental > Terrestrial > Soil >...
GGGTGGGGGGCACACAAGCTACACCTATGGAGGTCATGGGACCATCGGCAATGGTCGATGCACCTTGCTTCAATTTGGGTCTTGCACCGGACGTCCGAAGGAGAGCAGAGAGAGGAAATAAAATTGACTGCCCCAGGAAAAGAAGATCCGCCTTAATGGCGCGCGATTGATGTCAACGGGGAACGGGGGGCAAGGGAATATGATTAAGAATGTTCGGCTGGCACTGCCATCTTGGAGCTTCCATAAACGATCAGGGGAAAAACGGCGAAAGCAGACCCGTGAAGCCCGCGCGCTGGTGGGCCGCACAGGGTAGAAACTGTTAAGTCATACCACCAATCAATGCTCTTTCCTAGTTGAGGGGTGAGGCCTCATGCGCCACACGCCTTGGGGAGGCCGGTTCATTTTGAGCAATACGAAGAGACACTAATAGTGTGCGTTCGAAATCTATCCGTCGCTGCGCCCGTCGAATGGTACGAAGGGAAACAGAGATCAAGAGCTTTGACAATGGGGTCGCAAGATGTCTTTTTAACATCATCAGGGGGGTAATAGGGGGGGGTCACCCTGCGACACTCGAAGGGAGTCTCCCGGCGAACCAACGGGAAAAATAAATACGATGAAGTGTCACTGCGTTTCATAAAGCGGTACCAGCTATTGGAACGAGAAAAGAATAAACTCCAGAGAAAGGAGAAGCGAAAAGAAAAAGTCCAAGAAAACAATCGGGGCTCGGGAGGGATTCCATGCCAGGACGACGGCTAAACATGCACCGCGGGGAAGACGCTCAAATAATAAAGAACCCAAGTACAAAAATTGAGAGTTGTACGAGAGATACCATATTTATCTGAACTCGATGAGGGGGCCGAAGAAAAAAACCACGAAGCCTTTGCGATGCGGAGCTTGCGAGACGGACAAGTCGCACACTCTCTGGGTCGCTTTGCGGAAGTGAAGTAAGCAGGCTGGGCCATACAAAGGCGTTGGGAAGAGAACAGGCAAATTAAATGTCTAAGGTAAATAGCCGAAAATCAACTCTTCGCGTGCAGGGAGATTACGATGGGAAACAAGGACGCCACTCGACGGGGAAACAGACCTGACCGTCTGCTGTCGACGGAACGGGAGTGTCGCAAGTACCCGGGGGAAGCGATCAATTTGAGCTTGGGTTGGGAAAATTCATTCGGTTCAACGCAGCACTGGGCGAACGTGAGATCATTGGGAGGGGACGATAGGGGAATGTGAGGACCGTTACTAGGAATTGGGGATATTGCTACAAAAAAACCTGCAGAGGGGAAGACGGCGTGCGGGAGGGCTCTGCTTTGGTTGCTCTGGAAACTTAGGAAGACGTTTCATCGACTATAAACACGGGGGGGGTCGAGACCGAGAATGCCGAGGGGCTCAGAGCCAAAAGTAACGCGAAAACATCTGCCTCTGATCTTAAAAAACCTTTTTTTTCCATTATAAAGCCGCAGCCCCGATGAATGATCAGGTCTTGGGGAAGGGGGAGCCCGAGGAGAAACGCCAAAGCAAGAAAACCTTTCCGTTCTTGTTGACGGAGGAGTGGACGGAGAAGCACAAATGGGAATAAAAAAATAAGGACAGGGAGGGAAGCTTATGGGAAGGGTGAGGCCTCAAAAACCTCAGGCTGTTGAACCGGAAGCGCCGCGATCGGATGCAAACGAAAGAGAGAGACGTTGTTCGAGGTGCTAAAAATCAACGCGGAAAAGGGGATTGACGGCATTAAAAAAGGGATATGGCCGTTTCCTCGGCAATAGAACCAAAAGTTGAGGGGAAGTCGATCGTCGAGAGGCTTCCACCACATGAGGTCACAGTACCGAGGGAAAGCGCCGATGACTGTCGAGAGAACTTGGAAGGCGTCGTTGACGCCACCCGCGCAGATCAAAAGCTGGCCGATCGCCAAGAAAATTTCCGGCTTAAGTCATCCGACAATTCTGCTCGAAACGAGCGATCTCTGGGGGAATAAGCTGGGTTGCTGAGAGGGAGGAGAGAGACGGGCCGAAAAGTATCGAAAGCGCTACTGGATAGGAGGGAGAGGAAAAAACTGAGAAAGTACCGGGTAAAACCGCACATTTCAGACGCTTTGCAAATGTCACGGAGCCAGGGGTGCAGGGGTGGGAACGGAGGATAAGGGTTGACCGGAGAGAAGTCGGGGACAAGGTAAACCGGAGTCATGGAGACGAGGAGTAAGGCGTTTTAGTTAGCGAGGTTTGTTCAAACAATGGGGGGGGGAAAAAAAGATTGGGGAGTGCCGTGAGGAATTAAGACTAATGGAGCAAGAAGAAAGAGGTTTCGCTCAGTGCTGTGTATCACTTCAATTCTTGAGGTCTCATTGAGCAAAATTATGTGGGGGGGGGGGGGGGGAAGACGACCCGTAAGGCAATTTCACGTGGGGCGGGGGGTAAACACACGTGGATTCATGCGGCATCCCTCTGTGGGGTGTCATTCAAATGTTCAACGAACAAGATCGGAAATGAAAGGGGGAGGGAGCTAATACAAGGACCCGCGTTAAGGGGGGGCTCGGGGAGGGGGAAGTGGCAGGTAGACGTAGCGATCATGTATCGCTCTTCTAGAGGCGGGTCAATGACCCGAGGAAAGTGGCCGTCCTAAACTGAGAAGTGCGGAGAGATCGACACGGGCGAGGGGCCGTGTCAGAAGGTTCGAGGAAGGCGACTTAAGTAACTCTTGTTCCAAGGAAAAATGGGTTACTATCCAGAATCAGGATTTAGTCTCTGGAAAAAAAAGACGGCATGGGCCGCAAACATTTTAGATGGAAAAGGTCTGAAAAGCGGGGACTCATAGTAGACAGCTAATTAATTTGTTAACCTAACAGGAACGCAGCTTCAAAAAAAAGGAGAGTCGAACGCCACGTGACGAGTGGGGGGGGAAGTAAGGTCAGAATTCGGAGTCAGGCCTGTGAGGAAAAGGAAAGGGGGAAATCGTTGATAGAAGCTCTAAACACCAACGGAAGGGGGGAGAAGGAAAAAAAGTCAAAGAATGACTCGGCCAAAAGAGTACCAAGAGGGTTTACAGCAATCTAGTGTACAGCCGCGAATTCCGGGGTGTTCAGGACATAGGCTCGTCGGCAATAGAATGGGGAAAGGAGGTGAGTGCGACTTTGGATGAGAGACACTTATTGCTGTGATCAAGCAGTTTAAGACGGAAGAGTGAAAACAGAAGACGGACTTCGGATCAAAAATGTGGGAAAGAGATATAAAGGACGCAACATCGGGGATGGGCTCAGACACCTGCAACTACTTGAAGCGAGGGACAAATGCTCTTCCGCATCACGCTGAACGACCTGGCCACTCGTTTTCGATCGGGGGGGCCCCAGGCGGGGAGGGAACGGATCAGTCTTGTGGATGGAAACTAACGATAGCCTCGACGAGTAGCGAAGAGGATACTGCACCGGCCCGCTACAGAAAAAGAATCGGGAGGAGCATAAGGACAATGCTCTGGAGATATAGGAACCATTAAGGAAAAACCAAACACCTTTAAATGGCCCAAAAATGCCTCATGGCCAGAGGGGGGGAAACATTGTCCCTGTTACCAATAAACGAACAAATGGGCTCAAGTAATGGAAAAACCATACCTAAGGGGGGTTTCTAAAAGCATGACATCAAATAAATCTCACCAGAAGAAGGGCAAGCAACTATAAAAATTATTGGGTTCGAACTTGGCCGAAGGACAGGGAAAAGAACGGGAAACTCACTCAAAAAGAGTCCCAAAACTGACCACAGAAGAAAATCCGAGCAATTAAAGTGAAGAAAGACTTTTAATCTCGGGTCCCCCGACTTCAGATGAACAAAAGTCTCACAAAAATGGGGGGGGGGGGGGGGGGGGGGGGGAAAGATGGACCGACCAGAAAAAAAGCCGCAATTTGCATGGGTACAGCATCTACTGCTTGCTCTTACCAGTCGGGAGAGCCAGAATAGGCGGAGGCCAAAGATCGAAGAAGATCAAAAGACATCAGAAACCTGACTCGAAAGACGCCTACATGATATAAGAGTGGTCGGAGCAGAAGTCCGACCTGGGGGATGGTACTTCCTCGAGGGAAGGGGTACAGCGGGGGAGAAGGGGAAAAAAAAAAAACCTTCGCACAGCCCTAGTCAGAGATATTAACTCAACGCGGAATGAAAGGCAAGAACCTCTCTTGGGGAAAGCGCAGGAAAAGGGGGCTAGAATGTCAGCAAGGGGGGGGAAACCTATTGAAGTGGACATATTCTGCAACCATCCTAGGAACGGAGGAGGAAGGGGAGCACAGCTAAACACAAGAGAACGGAAAGAATGCCGAGGTCGTCGAGGACAGCTTGCGTATGTCTCATCCAAGAGGTCCAGCAGGCAGTGGGAATGGAAGATGCCTAGTGACGGGCATCCGGGTGAGGAAAAAAAGAATAAAAAAGAAGCTGATGGGTTATGCGTGATAAGTCGCGCTATGAGTATAGAGAAGATCGGGAGGTGACTCGGGGGGAGAGGCGGCATAAGGAATCCAAAAGGGACAGACAGAGCGCGTAGCAAAGAGGATCATTTCCTTTTAAAGGGCAGCTAGCAAGAAGTCAGGGAGAAAAAGGTCGACCACCCGTGCGGTCAGAGTGACTCGCTGACCGGGGTGCTTCGGTCGCAGAGCTGTCAGAGCAACCAAAGCAGAGGCACTTGCAAACGTCAGAACCAGCAAAGAAGATGGGGGATGTGTCTAGAAAGGTAAGCCTCTCCTCAAACTCCACCGCAGGGATCGGGGGAGAAAAGACAATCTTCTGAGGGCCACAAGGAAGAGGGCACAAGGACTATGGGATGAAGGTACCAACACGAATACCTATCTCGTCGATAACCTTGGAGTCGGGCGTACCACAGTAAGGAGTGGACCAAACTTGGAGGAGGAAATAGACCTGACAGCCCCATCAGAGGGATGGCAGGGATGACAGAAAAGAAGTTGCCTGGATCTTACTAAGAAAAAAAACAGCAGCCCGGATGAACGTTAGAGAAGCCGCAGCGGCAAGGAGCAGACTAGAAGAAAGAATCCGAAATCGAAAGAAAAAAAGTTTTGAGCGGAGATGAGCATCCCATCGTTAAATATAAAGCAGTGTCCTACTTGGCGATGCCCGCTTGGCTGAGTTATAGGGAAAGAGAGGGAAAAACGTAAATTCAATGGTGTTTTGAGCCGGAAAAGTCCCGCCGGCTGTCGGGGCCATAGAAACCAGGAACTAGGGAAAAAAGTAGGACGGGGGAGGGGTTATGAGAAAGTGGGAACTAGTTGAGAAACGGAGAAAAAGCGGGGCCAGTGTTCGTAACCCGGGAAAGAGCTGGGCGCATGAGGAGCAGGGGGGGGCGGTTGGACACGGCCTGGGTCTAAGGGGAACGACGCGGAGAAGGGGTCGGCATGGAGAAGAAAAATAACCAATTCTAAACGATCCGCCTCTTCCACCCACTTGAGGTGCGGACGAGGGTGAAGTTGAGCAATTAGGAACGGGGGGGGAGCGTGAGAGAAGAGGTTGAGAAAGGTCATCACCGCCGTTATTTGAAGAGGCTCTCTCATGCCGGCCTAAGGGAACTGCGAGTAGGGTCCCAGGACGAGCTCTTAAAGAGGAAGGAAGGTTGGCATAGATATTGGAGAAAAAAGTGAGAAAGGGTTGAGGACCCATCTCGCTGCCTCGACAGTGTCCTTCTTCTGAACCCATAACGAGAGGATGAAGACGCGAATGGATGACAGCCTATCGAGACATGAAAAAGGGAGAATTTAAACAAGTCAGAGAAAATGAAAACCAAAAAACCGCAATTGGTCTAATGGTTAAAGCTGGGGGGCCTATATAAAACGAATGGGGGTGGAAGATCAGACGTTGTGGGGGAGAAATTGGGAAGCAAAGAAAAATCTGGCTACCAGGAATGAAGGAAAAACTCCAGGAAGCGCCGTTTCCTCCCCAAGTTCCTCTAAAGAAGCTCTAACAACCAAAAAGGATATGAATGAGGGGCAATGAGGAGTGACGGAACCTTTCTCAAGCACCTCTGAGGTTGAATGGAACATCTGAAAATGGAGAGAGGGGGGGAGGACATTTCAAAAACGCTCTGATCTTCATCTCTCTCTCTATCACCCGCGAGACATAGAAAAATCGCGACCCTCTGAGCAGATAACATCGAAAGGGGGGGGAGATTGGGGAGAACTTTTGGAATGACGGTCATATCGGTCTCAATTCTCATCCCTGAGCTGAGGCTGAATATAAAGATCGTGCAAGAAAAGTGACTGAAGAAGGAAAAGGGTGAAGGAGACTCGACGAAAATTTTGTTCCCGACAAGGCGAACTTTCTAGACAATTATCATCATTAAACAAGGAGAGATGTCGCGAAGGAGGGGGATGAAGTACAGTCAGAGAAAATCAACATTAAAGGCGCTTGTAGCAGGGACTCAACGACCTATTGTTATTAAAACTTTTAGAAAAGAGACTATCGGGGAGGGAGAACCTGAGATTGAAGAAGCACCATAGAGTCAATCTCTTGCTGAAAGCTTCTATTTGAATCGGGGGTGGAGCAATATACGGCGGGGGAGTAAGGAAAGGGCGACAAAAAAACTCAATCTTCTTCCCTGCTAACAAAGCCTTTAAACTCACACTGAGCAAACAGAAATACGGGTTCAGAAAAAAATGTCTCGTCTTCAGAAGAGGGAGACAGAAAGCGCTCAAACAGGAAAGAAAACTCAGGAAATTCTACCAAAATCGAATAACGTAGAAACCATATCCAGGGAATACAAGGGGATGCCTGAAAGGGGTACACAAGCTAAAAACAGGAACTGGAGCTGGATATCCCATGCGTCAACGGAGCGGAAAGAGAGGGGAATGCATTTAAATCTTCGAATCTGAGGAAAAATTAAGAGCTGACACCAAAATGGCTTCAATTTCTTGATTTTAGAGCGGATCAGTCAGGCAACTCGGCGGCGGGCGGCGAGGAAAAGGATAAAGGAAGGAGTTAACGGAAACTTCGTTTCGAGGATCTATACCGGTTACTTTCAATCCAAGAAAGCACGAGAGAGTGCTTTCAGGGGAAGGTTTAAGGAAAAAAAAAAGATCGGGAAAACCCCTGAAATTACTGCGGCTCCCGAGGGAAGGTCTCGCAAGAAGAGCGGAGAAGGGGGCGTGGTGAAACACTTCGCATTACCATCCTCGAACAGATAACTGGCACAATGGGACAGTTGGGGGAGGAGAAAGACCGGAAAAGGGGGGGGGGAGGAAAAGAAGGGAGAGGGAAATTTATTACATTCAGCGGACAAATAATGCCTCTCGCAGCTTTTCACTGCGGTCAAGAACGATTATTTGGTGGGTTGGGAGCGTCAAGCGCGGCAGGTCCGACGAAAAGGGTCAGAGGGGGAGGTGAAGAAGCAAGTAGTGTTGTCTGGGTCCTAGACGCTGCACAAGAAATGGGGAAGGGGGGCGGGACGGTCATGCGCCTCGGCGAATCTGACCGGGGGGGGAAAAATGAGAAGGGGGAGGCCCGAGGGAAGAATGATCGATCTTGCTAAGCCCTAATCATTCACGCGCGACGCTAAAAGCAAGTCGCTTCGTGGTGGTAGAAACGAGAAAAACGGATGAGCAAAAAGACGTGCATCTGGCACACATGCCAAGGACATGCGGCAGCTTATTTTCTGAGATGCCCAGCAAATCAGAAGATGGGAAGGAGGAGAAGAAGAAAGTAATTAATTAAAAAGAAGACTTACGCGCTCGAACTTTCTGCTCAGAAGAAAACGCTGAAACAGTGGAATGGTGAGAAGATAGGAAGGTGAACTCTTCGGGGGTTACAAATACTTTTGCGTCGTAGACAGGAAACACACCCACACCTATATGGTTCCGAAGGGGGGGACGTAAGAGGGGGTGACGAACGATTAACTTGATCGTATCTGATCTCGCGGGATGACCGGTGGCGGGGGTCGCCACCCGGCAGGCAGATAAAAGGGACTGGAAACTCTTCAACACTCGATCCTCCAGGTAGGCTGGACGATCACCCATTTCGGGGAACAGGGAACCGAAGGAGAATGAAGAGGGGAGGTCTTTTTCGAGAATCGGAGTATCAGGTAATCGAATCCGGTAAGAAAAAGGAGAGGTAGAACTATCTCTTAATCGCAAACACGACTGAGTAATTAAAGGTAACCTCTCTTGTTCCGGGTCCCTTATCAAAGATTTGCCGGGTTGAAAGGGAAAAGGAGGAAGTTTTACCTGTAGGACTTCGGGGGGGGGGGATCGCTTAGAGGTCATTATCATATCTTATTCGGGGAGTAGGGTGCTAATTCATTGTGGTTATTTCACAACTTGTGGGCGATGGTTGGGAGGGCGGGATGAGTGCTCTCAATGGAGTTTCGGAAGCGACTAAAAGTAAAGGGGGGTTGGGGGGGGAGCTGGGCAGTTCTGGAGAGCAGGGAAGGGATATGCTGTGGACGACACTCTAGGCTGGGGCAGTAAACGCCTGCTAACCAGGGGACAGGGTCTGTTGAGGTTGTGGTAAAAAAATTTCAAAGGAGGGGTTATTGAAGAGGAAGAAATGTCGTGCCTATTTCCAGGGGGCTTCAGGCTCCGAAATGGGCGAGTGATCATCGTCGACTTTGTCCGTTAGCGAAGAAAAAGGAGGGACGGCGGGAGAGCCTGGAAGAAACGTCATTAGACGATGTCGAGTAAGCCCGCGGTCATAAGATATCCGGACAATCTCTTTCATCCGACTCAAAAGAGTAGAAGGGGAGGTAGAAGGGGAAAATGTTCTCAAGGGGCGTTGGCCGGCTTGCGTAATCTGAAAAATTACTAAGGGCAAAACGGGTCTTACTCGAGGGGGTGAGTGCAAGAGGTAGAGCTATAACCACAGCGGAAAATTAAAAACATCCCAATGATCAGTGAAACTTAACAGGAAGCGGGAAAAGAAAAGAAAAGAGACAGAAGTAAAAGAAAGGACAAGAAGTCCCGCTTCAAAAAAATAAATCAAAGATTCGAGTACGAAGGCGAAAAAACGGAACTGAGGGGTGGTCAATGAGACAATCGGCATTGCACGTCAGAGTACATTTGCAAAGATGCGGGGGAAGAGCTGTTCAGCGAATAGAGAGAAAACAAAAAAAAGTAGTAGTATTAAAGATAGATATTCCGGGGCAGTCTGCAACAATGATCCCAGGCAGCTGGGAAAGCCGCATAGTATTTCAACTAGGGAAAAAAGAGGAAAGTGTGGGAAGACTCTGACGTGACGTAGGGCTTGACGGGTTTCCCATTCGTAGAAGACAAAGGGGAGCTGGTATCCTCTTCGTACACGCTGCTGTGTGAGGGATGACTGGAAACATGAAACTTGGCGGAGGGGGATCGGAAAAGGATCAAGGAAAGAAGGGAGAAAATCAGGGGCTAACACATGAAATGCAGATACACCAGTCTGGCATTTATACCGGTCGAACGACAAAGGCGGAAGGGACCAGGGGTCCACGTGAGATAGAAAGGGGAACGAAAAGAGGGGTAAAGAAGGAGTACGATCAGGCGGGCATCGGTTCTGACGATATAAAGTCGATACTAATCAAATAATCAATGAACGTCCCTCTAAAAGGGAGGAGAACGAGAGATAATGGAAAGCGAAAACGAAAAGAGATGCCGAAAGGAGATTCGCCCTGGAACAGACGGCGACACCGGAGAGCAAGCCAGACCAAAAGGGGGTTGGACATGTTCATGGTTCCCATACAGAACTCAAGGGGCTCAAGGAGTAGGACCTGAAAAAAAAAAGAACGGGGGAATATCAAATCTATCATCAAGAAGAATACTCTCAACTGAAAGATACGTTTGGTTCACGAGGTAAAACGCCATGGGAGAAACCTCAGGAAAAAGATGTTCAAAAACTCAGTGTGACCCAACAAGAATGAGAGAACGAAAAAGAGGGAAAATGATAGGGGTTATGAATAAGTTAACTGTCCACGGTCGCAAAAGGGAAAAAGTCATCAAGCCTCAACTTGAAAGAGGAAAAGCCAGAAAAAAAAGCCTGGGGAATTTGCGTTAACGTCATATACATGCAATGGCCGTGATTGGGCCATCACAGAACCGTGTAGGGGAGAGGGCGGCCACCGGAACCTTCGGATAATAAAGAACGCCAACAAAAGCGAAAGCGAATCGAAGACACATGGTGAGAAAACGAAGAATGGGAGTGAAGGTAATCCTTCCATGGGTTCTGAAGCGGGGCATAGTATCTTAGTTGTTGCTGAAATACACAAACCGGCAACAGGCCCGATAATCAAGAGATAAGTAATACGGCGGCGTCAAGCGAAGGGGTCTCCTGAAACGCAATCCTCTGGTTTAGCAAAAAGATCTGAGTCTCGGAGGAGTGGTTAACGGCAGCCTAAGGAAAAGAGCAAGTGAGGAAGAAAAATGCCAAGGGGACCGCGGGATTGCGACACAAACATCGAAAACAAGGAACAGGGGTTCACGGCTCAGGGACGTACCATGGGGGGAGGAAGTCGGGGGAAAAGACTCCCCTAAGAGATAAAGTGGGTCCTGGAATGTTACTGCATAGTTGAGGAAGGCGGGTCAAGCGAAACCTACAAAGGGAATGGTTGACGCGGTCTATAGGAGGGGAGAGTAGGGGGGAAGGAAACCGCAGTAAAGAAAGATCGGTCACATTCTGACATCAGGGGCGGGTTTTTAAAGGGGACCAACGGTCAGAAATCGCCGATTCAGGAGACGCCCGAGGATCAAGTGGAGGGACAAAAAAGGGAGAGAGAAGAAGGAGGACTCGTCTTCGACACAAAAGCTTTCTGACTCCTTCTTAATTTGGGTCAGCTAGCGGCGGATGTCCTATCACCAAGCATAGAGGGAAGACAGAACGGGGGGGTCAAGAAAAAAAAAGCTTCGAAAGTCTTTTTTAAGAGGCATTTTCACGATAAAGCCCACGGTCCGGACGGGGGGGATAAAAAAAGGGAATCTTGAGAGGGGAAAAGTTGAGAAGATGATCAGCTAGCATAGGGTCCTGTACTTTGACCACTCGTCCTTCGGCGAGACCTTGCGGAAAAAACCGGCGTAGAAAGGAAAGGTAACAAGAAGGTACAGAAGAGGGTTGAGCTATCTTAAAGGCAGCACGCGGACTAAGGGTGAGGGGAATCTTGACCTTCGGAAATAAAGGGGAAGGATCGGAAGAAAAAGACATCGAGAGGCTTTACCTTGACTTGCTGCTCTACCCGACGCAGCCGCTCCTAGCGCTAAGATAGCAATAATCCTACATCAGAAATCAGGCCGTGGGGGACGGAAGGAAATAGGGAAGATCCAGAGGGTCAAAGCTACAGCATTGTGGACCTGCGGGGTAAACAGAGGTGGCTTAAGGGGGGGCGGGATCAGGAAAGAGGAACACCGAGGAAGGGGTTTGAAGGTCTTCCCGAGAGGGAAGCCCTCGCGGGTCAGTCCTGCTCAAACATGTGAAAAAAGTCGGAAAGGCAGATTTTACTTATTATCCGATATGAGTGGCTGGGGGGGGGAGACGAACAAGTGGTTCTACCGGCTTTGCTAAAAACTCGAGAGGGTGAAAACGAATCGGGCCGGTCATGGAAGTTTTCACAGAAGGGTTCGAAGGGAAAGAAGGAGGGGAGAGTAAGACAGAAAGCCTCAAACAGATATAGAATCCTGCAATCGGCCCATATTCGAGGAAAGAGAGGATAAAAAATGGGGCAGGGGGCGGAACAATTTTAGCACGGGGAAAGACGGATATAGCTTGGTCAACGTCAGGACGTGGAGCTTCGATGGGAACGCAATGAACAAGGCCTAAGAAGGGGGGGGGGGTGGAGAGTGGCTATTCCGTGTAAATTCCTCATCATCGAGTCCAGCGCATGCTTACCTTATGTAAGACCCTGTCAGAACGGGGAGGACACAGCGTAGTTGGCGAAGGACAAGTGGTAATTAGTAAGGGACCACCTGTACGGACACCATCATGGCCTCTAGCGAACTTTCGAGAGAAACATTAAGCCAGCGTCCGAATTGTGAAAAAAGTAAGCGAAAAGAGGACATACAGGAGAGAAATGTCGAGGGGAGGTCAGGAGTGATCTTAAGGATTCTCTACCGGTCTCTCTGAGAAAGGTTCACCATAAGCGCGTTGTGGGCGTAAAGGTAAAAGGAAAGATCCATCGGAGAAAGAAGGTCCAGAAAATAAAGTGTTTATGAAAAAAAGACTCCCCCTCATTGAAGGAGCACCAGAACTCAACAAAAAAGGAGTTAGGAAATGAAAAGATTGGACGGCAAGGGCGGCAAATTCTGAACACCTCTGGGATGGGAAGGGAGACGGGGAGGGACTTGGACAGTCGTCATTTCAGAAACATAAGGCATCAGCGAAGGTCTGGAATACGGAGGAGAAGCATCCGGGAAAAAAAATCGAGGAAAACACCTCCTTCGAAATGGGAGAGGCGAATGGGCGAGTGTAGAGGCGGTGAGAGGGCTCGCGGGGGAATTTTCCGCTGAGTCGGGCAGACAGGGAATGAAGCTTCAATAGACCGATAGGGAAAGAATGTGTGAGACGTAGGGACCCATTATCAAACTCGCTGGTGGGGAAAAAAAAGGTCGTAACGGGGATACAATGATATAAAGGAAAAACCCTGCGGAGAGGGGGCTGAGGGGAATTTTCATCACTTCCGATCTAACATCCGAAATGTACCGTCAAGCAGACGATCTAAAAAGACCGAGGTGAATGAGTTCGCAAAATAGGCCGTAAGGAGAGGGAAAACCATTCTAAGAGAGAACGGCAACCACTATAAAGGGTTCTCAAGTTGGAGGGGCAAGGAGTATTAGTTGACATCAGGTGCGGGGGAGTTCGTGTAGTCAAATGGTGAACCTCAATACCGGCTTCTTCCCTTCTACAGGCCTGGAGCACAACTGAAGCCGAAGAGGGCGTCGGATATGGTTTTAGAAAGGAGCTCGAGGAGAAAAGCTGAAGACAATTTTGGAATAGCCTCCAGAAAAATCACGGAGCGAACGGATACTTTCACATAGACTGTGTTTAGAGGAAAAAGCGAGGTGAGGACTGCGAAGGGAAGAGGCTAGAAAAACAGGCCGGGGCCCTTGCTAGACCCCACGGTCGGAAAAGATGGGGCATCTGCAGAAGAAAGGACTTGAATGGAAAGAGGATAGTAAGAGAAAGGATCTTCACCAAATTAACGAGTGTCTATTAGTTATATGCGATCGTCATATCAAAGGGAGGGGGAGGCAGGGGGAACTCTGGTCAAAGAAAAACTTATAGGGGATACCGTCTCCTGGGTCTGGACTTGCATCTGAACCCAAAGGAGAACATAAAGGAGGACATCACTTAACGGATAGTTCCAGGAAGGCTCGTTTGCCTCTAACACGCTAGTGCGCAAGACCTTCCTTACTGGTGCGAAGCCGTGGATTGGAGAAAAGGGCCTCCGGGCAAAGAGAATGGAGATTCAGTGGTTGGCACCTTCAGACCATCAACTGAGAAATGGTGACGAAGTCAGATTGGCGGTGGTCAGCGATCACGAAGGGGTTAGGGGGTCCGTTAATTCGTCCCCCTTGGAACTGGAATCAAACGCCGTGTGGCTGATTTACGCTTGAGGGTGAAAGGCAAGGACTGGGGTTGATAGAGAGGGGGGGCGTAATAGTCCTAGAAAGGTGTGGGATTAAAGACCTCAGTTTTCGGACATAAACGTAGTAAGAGAAACACTGGATAAATTAAATTATCTAGGGGGCGTCATGAACTCGGCGAGGTCTCCTGGTGGGCCATATTAATCGTCGCCAATAGGGTAAATTCATGATCGATCTTACCGCGACATGAAAAAAAAGAGCGGCTCTAGCCACAGCAAACATTCCCCAACTGAGGGGGGGGGGACGAAGAATGAGGACACGATTCCGCACTCTTCAAAGAGTGACCGTCAAGGACTCTGTGGGGGAGGAAGGCGCCCTAACAATAAGAAAGAGGGGGGGTCAAGAAAGGAGAAGAAATAAACCTGAATTCCTCGAACACACGTGGCTGAACGTGGGGAAAAATCAGCGGTCCACGGATGGTTTACTAATCTGGAGAGGAACGAACTCTTCTTGAAATCGGCCAGAAAAAACGAACTAGGCAGTCGGGGAAGTCAAAAACCGGAAGTGGCCTTCCGCCGGACAGGAAGCAGGAGCGAGGAGAAAAGGGTAGTATATGGACGAGGGGCTGAGTCTGTCGAGGGGGAAATCCACCCAAAGAGGCAGATACCACTTCAGGGAATCGCGAGACATACAGAAGGAGTAATGAGCAAGCATTCGTGAGCAGATCCCAAATTTCTGAGAGACTCTGGATACGGTGGGAATCAACTGTCCAAGTATCGGACTATCTAGAGAGCAATTCGAGGAAAATGCGAAATCCTGTATATGAACTTTTGAAAAATTGAACAAAAGATGGGACGAGCAAGATTTGGAAGGGGGGGGGGGCTGATGATGATGACGTTTTTTGGAAAGGAGCGGAGGGGACGGAAGGCGGGAGAAAAACGGATAAAAAGAACTAATACTTGGGGGGATGATTCGTGTGAAGAAGAGTCTGGTCACCCTAGGGACCTCGGAAATGCACTTGAGTCGGTTCTCTCAACTGTTCTGAAGCGAGGGTTTGGCGCAGGGGATTCTTTTCTGGAGCCGTCAATGGGATGGAGAGAGGTTCGAGGAAAAAAGGGGGAGGGGTTTTCATTACGAAAAAACCAAGGCGCAATCATCAGTAAACAGACCAATTTACAAAAAGGAGGGGGGGAATAGGCCATCCAGACGCGGGGGGGGGGACTATTTACATGGATAAGGGGGGAGCAGGAAAAGGGATCTCTTCTGGCAGATCTTGTCAGGGGTAGGTAGAAGAGAGTATCGCCGGATAGGCAGGGGGGCAGATCCGATTAAAAAAGAAGCGGGGGGGGGAGCAAACGGAATAAGCTAAAGGTGGGACATTACCTATCCCGCCGTCGCTAAAGCCAAAAAACGCTACGATCGGACAACGACAAGTGTCTTCGTCCCTTGAAGTGCGCGGAGAGGGGGAAAAGGTTAGAGGGGGGAAAAGAAGAAGGTCTTCGACTAGAGTGGGATTGTCCGATTTATCGCTCCAAAGCCATAGAACCGAAGTAAGTTTGAGGGGAAAACGAGAAAAGGAGGAACAAATCGTTACTCAGAGGGATCAATCTCCATCAGGAATCAAAAGCAACTTCAAAAAAAGAGAAAGTGAAGGCTTAGAAAAAGAAAAAAAGTACGAGTTGGGTAAATGGAGAGGAAGGTCGCGGCGTAACAACCTAGCATGTTTAAAGATGGGTGGGGATCGTGGCG
>Ga0179591_1259379_pt1 | contig 15259 bp, 16 predicted proteins | sample CZOMad2_1_08_16f_FD_182891 | JGI IMG/M metagenome (GOLD analysis project Ga0179591, IMG submission 182891) | Vadose zone soil fungal communities from Angelo Coast Range Reserve, California, USA - CZOMad2_1_08_16fungal (PacBio error correction) | ecosystem: Environmental > Terrestrial > Soil >...
GGCTGCGTATGGGTTTTCTCTTCAAGAGCGGGGGGGAGGGATGGGGTGGTGGGGGGGTGGGGGGATGGGGGTCCGTGTTAACTGCGACTAATGGAAGGTGAAACCCCCTGAGACAAAATGAACCTAATGCCACTGTACGACCGCCGTGAAAATATAAAAACGGGCAGATCATAGGGGGGGGGGTACACATATAGAAGAAATATAAGGTAAGAGGTGTAGTAGCTGGAGCCGTACAGGGGAAGAAACGAAGAATCAGCGCAACCCCCAAGACCATCTTTCCAGAATGCCAGTCAAAAACGCGGGGGGGAAACAATCTGCCTAGTCAGAATCAATTAATAGAGACGGGAACAAACCTAAACAGATTCTTCATCAATTATTGTGGAAAAACAAGGAAACCAATAGTAGATCACGCACAGAAGGCAAGGCTGTTTGGGTGATAGGGTAAACGACGTGACCCGAAAGCGAAAGGTCGAATCAAATCAATTGATTGAAACGTTCAGGGGAAAGGAACAGAAAAACTACGTCATATATAGGCCAGGGATAAAATATATGGGGTGAAGAGCATCAAAGCATCAAGGTGAAAGCAAAACTACCCGACACCTACCCCGAATCGTGAAAGCTGGTATGGGAGAAGCGCGAGGTCCGTGCCGAGCAGAGTAAAGAACACCAAACCAGTATCTGCAAGCAAAATAAGAAGAAGTCCGAGGTCACATTTGGGAGAAGGGAAGGGGAAAGCTTTTCCGTCTCGGGTAATGCAGGGGGGCTGAGTCCCTGAAACTTCCCGACGGGGGGAAAAAAAAAAGTGGGTGCCAACTCGAACAAAGACCTCAAAAAATCCAAAAAAAAGAATTTTACGGGTGAAAAAGAACAACTGTCACCAGGGGGAAATTTTTGAAGTATGAAAAACCGACGAAGAAGAGAGAGGGCCGACAAGCAGTTCATTTCCTTGTCCCCCCTCGTTCAGTTTGGTTGTGAAAGGGGAATCTGAGTGGAGTCATCTGGGGTGAATAAACGGGGATTCTTGGCGACAAAACAGGAGACGTTTGCAAAAAAAGGTTTAAACGGTAGGTGTCAGACGGGGAGAAAAAAGAATAAACCAAGCGGTCAGGGGCATAACCGTAATAAAGAAGGAAAAAAAAGTGGGTAAAAAAGCACTAATTGTAAATCTTACTGGACCAGGTTTTGTACAAAAAAGAAAGGAAAGGAAATACAAGAGGTGTGAGCGCAGATCAGGGAACCGGGATTTAATTAAAAACATAAAAGAACAAAAAAAAAAGTCTGGAATAGCAAAAAAAAACGAGGTATGGTAAAAGAGAAAGAAAGATGTGGATTACTAATGGGGTTCATCAACAGGTACAACCCTTTTTCAACGATCATAATAAAAAGGAGCAAGTAAAACCAACTGGGGAAAGGGGAGCAATTCTCGTAAAACCAGAAAGAGCAACAAAAATGGTTCAGCTGGACAACTTCTAATAATCGTAGGGAAAAAGAGCAGAAAGGGTTTGTGGGTAAGGCCGGAGGAACCCGCTAACAGTAAAAGGACCACCTGGGCTCGGGTGGAGAACGCAAGACCCGCCCGCAAGAAACCCGAAGCTCACTCGGGAGCTCATAGAACTGAAAGGGAGAAAGGGGACAACCGGTGCGTCGGGGAACCGATGGGGGAGTTGGAAGAAACAGGGGACAGGGGAAGAGGACGTGAAGTTTTCTCTGGCAAAATTGCGGCCCAGGGAGTGGCGGGGTAGAAAAAAGGGGGGTTGTAAAGCTCAAGGAAGACGCCGAAAAGTAAAGTGGTCCAAACCTGCAAGAAAAAAACTCCCTAAAACAATACCATGGGAATGGAACGGAACCGGCAGGGGTGGCATAACTCAGAAAAAGGGGAAGAGGGCAATCATGCAAACGAAAGCGACCTTGGGAAACAGGGCCATGCTTCAACGAAATGACCAGAAAAAAGAAAATGAAGAAAGACTAACACTAGTGATGAGGGGGCTGCAGTAACCCGGGGGCTGGGGGCAGCAACTGGGTGGACAGACTGAGAAGGATACGGGAAATGAGTCGTCAAACCTCTATGCTGAGCCTTGTAGAAAAGCATAAACAGAAATTGGGAAAGGTCTGAAGGTGGAGGAGAAAACATGGTTAAGAAGGAAGCTAAACTATACAGACATAGGAAGAGCAATCCGTCCTAACAAAGGGCAGAGATTACGAATGGGGGGAGGTGTAGTCAACTAGGGAAAAAAGAGTGACGACTGATGCCGCGAAAGGGGGGGGGCAACTCTGAGAAAGACGCGTTGATGTGTAAGGTTTCCGAAGCAAAATTCTAACAAAATGGGGTTGGCTTGAGGGGGGGGGGTGTTCACTTAATCGGTCGTCAAAACATAAAAAAAAGAGCAACTCTTGCTGAAGAAACAGAAATCCACATATACTATAATATTTAAAAGAGATAAGATACACGGGGGGGGGGGGGGGACTCGGGAACCGGTTCGAAGTTCCCGTCAAAGGTGGGGCTTCTGTAAAAAGGATCCGTGCACGGGGAAACGCAAGAGAGGGATACTTCGCAGGGGTCCGCGGTCTGCAATTGGCTGGAGCAGAATAGGGGGGGAAAAAAACAAATGAGAATGAAGGTGGTCCCTCTTAGAGGGAAGGAGTAAAGGAGGAAGAAAGACAAAAAAAATTGGCCAACCGGTCCGACACAAAGGCATGGATCAGATGGGGATAGAACGCTCCGGGAGCAACCGGGGGATCAGGAGTGTCCATCCAAATGGGGGGGTGGCGGCGTTCCAAGTCATGAGAGTCACCCTTACACAACTGAGGGTGCTCGCGAAACAGGGTCGCGTTGGACAGTCGGGAGAAGGTGGAGGGAGAAAAAACGTATCGCGCAACTAAGGACAAATAAACGACGCAGTGGAAATTGTACATAAAAGAGGTACTACATGGGGAAGAAAAAAAGGGGGAACTTGGGAAATCGGTGAAAGGAAGAGAACCTGGTCAACTGCAGCAGAAAAAAAAGTAGAGGACCTCAAGAAGAACTAGAAAAAGCCGAGAGGTCAGGGGGAGGAGGGGGGAGAAAGGACTATCTAATACGAGAAAGGAGAGAAGAGGCTCGAGAGAACTAAAAAGTTCTTGATGTCAAAAACAGTGAAAAATACTTGTGTTAGGAGCGCCCCCGCGAAAAGAGATGAAGGGGAGAAGGAAAAAGGATTACCTTGCACGATGGTCTGGTAAACTTAGGCCCGGTCTGCAAAAGGAGAAACTGAACTGAATTCGGCTGCTACAATAGAGGAAGGACCTAAATGAACAGAACTCCAAAGCTGACGGGGACATGACATCGATATGCCTTGCAAGAAGAACAGGAGGAGGTGAGTGTTTTCTTCGAGGAAAGAAAAGGATGCCCTTTCCGGGGGTACAATCAACAAGGAAGACTAAGTATAGTTTTCTAGCGCGATACAAAGGGCTGAGAATCGAGATCCAGAGTAGAACGGGAAATCAACGTCGCCAAAACGGCATGGGGGGGAAAGCAGATGAGGACGCAGTAAAGGGAGAAGTGTTTGACTTCACATGGAGACCATCGGGTAACACTGTTTGGGGGGCGAGGAAGGCGAAGAGAAAAAAAAAAGTGAGATAGAACGTGAGGAAAGAAACATCATAATCAAGAAAAAAAGGGAAAACAGACGCAGGAAAAAATCCTCGCCAGGACATCGCCATGTCCCGAAATACGAAAAAAAGCTTGGGATGCACACATCAGAAGATAGTTGACAAGGATCACGGGGAAGTTCCTTCTTTTGGGAAACAAAGGAGCGAAGTGCTCTCGATGCTGACTAGGGGTTCAGGGGCTTCTTCCTCCTGATGGGAGGACCAAGGGCGGGAGGCAAAAGTTCCGAATAAGATGTGCGAAGCGGCTTAAGTTTCCGGGCCCGGGTATTCAATACGACTTTGGAAAAAAGAGAGGCCCATAGGAGATAGGGACGGAAACTGACTGAAAAATCACCTCACTACCGTTATGTTCGCTTAAACGGCGAAGGAACCTTGCTTGGGTACTTACAGAGGAAGCTAGGGACCTGGAAACCGCACCAAACTTGGGTCAAAAAATACGCATCAGTGTAGAAAAAAGAACTCCCGACCGTCCAGACAGTTTGGAGAAGAGGAAAAGTAGGGTGGGTAAATTAGGAAGAAAGGCACTCCATGCTTGCAAAAAAAAACGGAACGGCGGACAAATCAAGGGAAAGTCGACCGAGCCACAGGTTAGGGCCATCAAAAACCAACAAAAGGGCTGAGAAGAAAGAGATGGTGGGGGGCGGAAACTTGACCAAGGAGAAGTTGCGGCCACGGGGAATTGACCGGAAAAAAAACGCTAACGCAAGGCATCTTGACTCTTGCAACGACAGGTAAGCCAACTAGGAGCAACTCAGAAAAAGGCCGGTGAAGCCGTACGTCTTGTGCGAAACAGACACTGAAAAAGGGGTAATAAGCGGGTTCCTAGTCAGCGAAGTCGAAAAGCGAAAACACGAACAGAAGGCAGTAGGCCCGAGGGAAAAACGGGAGACAGGGGGCAGGGTTAAAGTAATAAGGTTCCCCAAGGAAAAGAGACAGAACAAATGGACCGATGTTCCATTTGGAAAAAAAAAAAGGGAAACAAAGCTCACGGAGAAAGAAATTGCCGTGTTCAGCTTCTCCAGCAAAAAGCGGCCTCTTAAAACGAGATCAGGAGGGGCTGAAGAGAAGCATTATGCCGCGGGATCCAATAAAAGCCAAATGCAGAAAATATCCGCCAAGTTAGGACATTTGGTAAAAGGGGGCTAGATTAACAGAAAAAACTAGCTGGAAACTAAGAAGACACGACATACAAGGTTTTCTCTCATGTAACACTATGCCAAGTGAGCTTAAAAGTCCAAGGAGGTCGGGGGCTTGACAATGGGTGGGACTCTACCCTGTAGAAAGAGTGCCTTCTAGTAAGAGAGCAATCAGTCAAAAAAATTTGGTGTAGGAGGTCCAGTGTGACATAACAAGGAAGAGAGGGGGTCGCTCGGAGAAGGAACTTGTGGGCCGCGTGGGACTAAAGGTGGAGGAGGTGGAGGAGGTAGCTAAGGTTTGAGGGTGAAATACTTAAGATCGCGAGAGGGAAAATGGGGGGGGGAGATCTAAAAACTGGAAATGAGGCGGCACCAATTTCCTGGACGGGGGGCAAAGGCACAGGGGAAAGAACTTTCTGGCCCAAGACTGAACGCTTTTTTTAAACAGCCGAGCAGAATTTGGAGGAAACCATCTGACTACAAATCTAGGGGCCTCAGAAAGCTGGGTAGGGGGGGCCGCCCGGTGAGCGCATGAGCCCGTCTGCCAAGTCGTTTGGACAGGGGAAGGAGGTATCCTTGGTGAAAGACGTGGACGGGGGCGGACATACGACAACAAAACAAGAGTGACGATACGACGGGGAAGGGCCGGGTTTCTCGAAGGACTGATGGCGGAAAAAGGAAAATCAGTCACATAACAGGTGCACGAGTTCTCCCGGCAAAAGTGGAAATCATCAGTCCAAAGGCCGTCAGCTTGGTGAGAGACGTTCTATATACATCGAACGGGACCGCGCCGGATCGAGGGGCAATATGAGGAGGCGGGGGGGAGGCTGAGTCTAGGAGCGGGGTCCTGGAAAAACTCAAACTTCCCTATCAATTGAGGGTAAAATAGAAACCAAAGGTCCGTCAACACTTTACCAGAAAGGAACGAAGCCAGGCGGTGGAAGGGTCAAAAAAGACGAAAATTCGTCTGGTACGGCCATAACGGAAAACACAGACCGTGACTCGAAAGGGGGTCCACCGAGGAGGAAAGTCCGGGTTAGGCGAACCAGAACAGGGAAAGCTCCAAAATGGCGGAAAGGAAAAATTGGCGAAGGCAGAGAAAGATACCTGGATTAGCTAGGGACTCTACGAGAAGTGGAAAGCTAGGATCCAGATAATTGAAGGAACTGGGGTTTTGAACAGATATACGCGATTAATAGAGCAATGCCGGAAAACTTCATAATTGGGGACCTCACAGTCAAACTTTCCTAGATAAAAAACAAATCAGACCAAAGGACAAAAAAAAAACTACAATCTGGCGCCGCTTGCGGCAGGACAAGGTACCAGACAGCTGATAGTACAATGCGGAGTTAAGCCTTCCCTGTATAGGCCGGGAAGGCCAAGCCTTGAATATACCGACCGCCGCTAAAAAAAAGGGTAAAAAAAACAGGGGCAAGCAAAATCGACTAAGAAGGAGAAGGAAAAGAAGACTCGGTAGGGGGAAGTTATAGGGTATCGGAGCTTAGTGGATACTAGAAGGGTGCCAAAAAAAAAACCAAGACATCATGGTCACCTCCGGTGTTTCGTCACAAACAGAACCACACCCAATCCCGCAAGCACTAACAAAAGGAAAAACCAGCCCGCACGCAAACGAACTGTTCCTTCTCACCAGATCATTTCCATAGAGTGCCAAGTGTATGAGGTTCCGGCATCATTATGATCAAAAACGTAAAATCCCAGTAGCCCAAAACAAACCATACCGTACTTCCCAGAAACGGAGATCACACACGAGATGGGCCAAGTGGTGATCGTTGTTAGATAAGAGAGGTCTATCGACTAAGAAAATTCGATCAGGGCTAAAGGATCACTAAGGACTGCACCGGGGATGAAAAAGAAAAAAGGAACACGAAACGCAGAGCAATGTACTTCTACCTCCTACGAATAGACTTTGAGAAAAAAAATACTACATGAAAAGAAAGAATCAAGCAATGGGCAATCCAATCCACTTCGAAGATCATCGTGACAAAACGCTTAAACTATGAGGCCCAAAAAGCCTACATAGCTTGTAAAATTGGGATGTAGAGTTTCAGTAAGCACGATTGAAAAAAGTATAACTCAAGACCATGAATTGAAAGAAGAAAAAAAGGGTGGCAAGGGGCGGGAAGTTGGTAGTAAATAAAAGGTTCACCGTTGGTCCCCGTTGAATCTTGGGTGTCTATGGTTCTCAAAAAGGTCACATCGGCAAAAAAACATTAGCAATCGCGGAGGTCAGGACGCAGCGGTCTAATCAAGGAATCAAGGGGGTTGTTTGAACGGTAAAACAACGTCAAAGAAAAGGGGTAGGGTTGATTCCAGCAGCAACAAGGGTCCTAACCCCAAAAAGATTCGGGTCCAGGGGGTAACGCGACACAGGAGTCTCTAGGGGGGTGACTCGGGGATACTGGATAGGGGGGAGACAACAATACCAGGGGCCAAAGAGTCTGGAGGAAGGGGATGAGACGATTAACACTGAGGCTCGGGGGGTGTGGGGACCATAGAGCAGAACGCTAAGAAGTTTCCCCCCACTTCGGCGTTGTAACCGTTTGAGGGGGACCTGGCAAGGAAAGGTAAGCAAGAAAGAGTTGTTCCTGGGTGGGAGAGGGAAGATGAGTGGGGAAGAGAAAAAAAAAAAAAAAAAAAAAAAAAATCGTGGAAAACAAATGGAGCGTGCTCCACGACGGAAAGAAAAAATATCTAAACAAAGAGAAATAAAGGGGCAACTCGGGGCAGCACGCACTCAAGGGGGTTTTCCATTATACGCCGGAAAACGCGGGAATGGGTGTCTGAACGCGTCAAAAACGAAGGAACAAAGGGTCAAGGCTCGGTCACTGGGGGGGGGGGGGGATCTGACTGGTACCGGAAAGGGGGTGGGGATTGAAGGAAACGCGAAAAAAACACGAACCGCTGGCAACCTGCTGCTGGTCGAACGAAAACCAAGAATGTAAAGAAAAAGAAAAGCGATCACCGAAAACGAGCACGAAAGGGGGGGGACAGGAGAAACGACTCGTCAAAGCAGTGTTGTGGTCACCCAGGGGAAAATTTGCCGTCCGGAAGGGGGAAGGCATTCAACAAGAGGGGGGAAGTTTAAACGCGGGGCTCGCTTGCCAGGAAACAAGAAAAAAAACGGGTTGAAGGGGAAACAACTCAACCAAAGGACCGGGAACGGCAAAAGTAATTGGACAAAACGAAACATTTAGGGGGACCTAAGTCTAGGCGATCCTTGGGGAGACTTCTCTTGACCACCAGGAAAGCGCAGAGGGGAAAGCCATTCCGAAAATGTCACGAAGCAGGGCAAACCGGGGTCGGCGGGCGGGGTGGGAGGAACAGAGGGGAGTACTGGATCTGGAAAGTCGAAAAAACAATCCTATAGGAGGCACGGAAAAGGATAAAATAGCGTGAGCGATTGGAAAAAGGGGGAAGAAATAATGGAAAAAGGACAAAGTCGTCGACGACTATCGCAAGAGGAAAAAGCCAAGAAGGAGTCCGGGGTGGCAGGGAGATATATTAGGGCAGGTGGCTGGCGATCATGTATGGAGGGGGAAAGAGCACTGTTTTCACACCCTGCTATCGCTCGCAGGGGCTGGGAAGAAAGCATCGGGGGAACCAAGGAGAGTTGGGAGGGAGGTTGGGTGTTCTTCCTGCGAGAACCCAATAACCACGCGACAACAAGAAGGATGTCTATTCAGTATGCTTCTGAGACCAGGGGGGTGGTGTAAGGGAGACCAACTACATTGGGGTGGGGTGGGGGTTGGGGGTGTGTTTGGCTGGTTTTAGATTGCAAGGCAAAAGAAGTCATTCTTCCGGAAAACCGAATAGTAGGATCAATGCGGAGGCCTCTGAGGGATTAATTGTAAGGTCGACACGAGGGCGTTAAAAAAGCCAGACAGTTATAAAACAAGCGCAACCGGTTTCCTCATGAAAACTTCAGGGTACAGGGGGGGAAGATAATGGGACACCAGTCACACCCGATCATGGCTTAGAAACCAGAGGAGACTCTCCGAGCAGGGGACTCACGCCAACCGGAAGTTGGGGTCCAGAAGAAACCATTGGGGGAAGAGGAAGTACAAACTGGGCAAATTTCCCCCCCCCAGACATTGCGGGAGACGCCCATTGGGGGGAAGACTTATACTCAAGTGAAAAGAAATGGGGGTCGCGACAAAGAAAGGAAAAGTAGCAGCTTTTGAAACCCGGCCGGTACGTCAGAAATGGTAGAAAACGGGGGACGACGGGGGGAAAGGACCGAGGTCAGGGGAAAGGGACGAAAAGAAGGGGGACCGGCTTGTTCCCCGAAGTAAAGGAGGAGGGACCGGCGGGGTCAAACCGGCTACCGGTGTCGGAAATAAAAAGCAAAACCCACTAAAGGGGGACTTGGGCGGAGGGAGAGAAAGGACGAGGGGCAATCACCGGTGGAAAAAAAGAACGGTGAGAGGAGAGCGGGGGGGGAAAAGCTGTCATCGAAGGGGAACTAGTTACCGGCAACGTCACGCAGGGACTGGATGGGGAAGAGGGCTACGGGTAACCATCGTCATGAGTACACGAAGACGGGAAAAACTGAAAAGGGGATAATGGGAAGAAGAACAGCCGGGGCATAATGGAGTTGGGGTACTACAGGGGGTGACGGAGAAGCAAAAACCCTACCAGACGCGAAGGGGGCCAAGGAGGAAAAGAAGAAATTTGGGGGGGAAAGAGATTCGTGGTGCTCTCAATTAAAAAGAGGAAACTGTACTACAAACAGGGGGTCGACGCAAGACATGACAACAGTAAAAGAGGAAAAAAGGAGGGTCTGCGAGCCAAGCCGTATGACAAGCCTTAAAGGTGTGGTCTTTCACAAAGGAATCCGCACAAAGGGGGTGAACCAGCCCTCCGGGAAAAAGAACCATCGGAAACGAGAAAAACGGTAACAAAGAAAATAAATCAAGAAGACATCTGAAAGTCTCAACCTAAAAATTATCCCGGGCCAGAGAGAAACTCGTGGGGACACAGCTTCCTGCAACGTGTCCTGAGACTGGGTGGCTTGGGGGGACCAACTCAAATACGGGAAAGGGTGCGTGGGCTATTACTAGACTAAACGTTTGTCTTGCAAGGAGAAAGGGGACACTTCTGTTTCAAATGCCCACAAAGGAAGGGCTAAAACTAAAGTCCGAGGCTGTCCGGACCACGTAAAGAGGTGAGGTACCGGGGTCCCTGTTATGTGGGACGCTTTATTGCTGGGATGCTGGCGCTCTGATCTTTCACGGAGAAAATAAGAAGAATCCGTTTGCTCCGTCATAAAAGGGAGGCCGAACGGACCCGGTACAGGAGGTCAGACGGCCGGACTCGGAAACAAAACCCAAAAAAGAGTATAACAGAAAAAAGAAAAAAAATGGGGCAGCAAAAGGGCAACGCCGGTACTTCAAAAACAGTGCTCGTCGAAAGCAGGGGTCTGCATTTACTGAAAGAAAACGCTTGATAATAACGTCCGCGGGAGAACCAGGTGAAGCACTCGCAAGGAGAAAAGGGGGGCTCCACAATATCAAACAAACAAAACGAGTTATGAAAGAAATTGGGGGGCTAAACAAAAACTATGCTCCGCAAAGCGGATTGGCGAGACAAAAGGTACCAAACAGAACGAAAAAAAAGCAAACATGAGTGCTCTTGGGGGGCCCGAAAATGGTTTTCCGAACAACTCTAAAAGGGCAACTGTTGAGGGGTACAGTAGTTCCATCCTGGAGCGACGGCTACTGGTGGATCAGAAAAAAATCCCTTCAGACGAACGAGAAACAAGAGGGCAGACCGAGTAGTCAGGAGGGGCACACACCCTTAAACGAGAGTGGGTGGGTATATTGTACTAAAAGCCGCTCCAACGAAATGGGGAAAGATAGAACCTCCATCCGAAAACGGCAAAGGGACAAAAGGGACACCGAGGGGACTGTCATTAAAATTCAGGACACCAAGCGAAGGTTTAAAAGATAATCTGAAAAGGATTATAGAAAGGACACATATAGACTGATTGAAGAAAATGCCGTCAACAGGTGCCTAAAGCAGAATCACAATTGCAGGAGTTTTGAAAGTAGATAAAAACACCCGAAGCAGGGGGTCTTCGGAATCGAAGAGGGGTGGAAAGAAAGAGGTGTGCTCTACCTGAAAAAAGATGCAGTCTCTTCCCTGCGGTCATCGGAAAGGATAGGATCAACCTGAAAAAGGTGCTATAACCGTTTCAATCGAATGGGGTATCATCCAAAGGACCGCCAAAAAAGGGGGGAGCGGTCTCCAAGTGCGAGGTGGCGGTGCGTTAATCTAACGACGCAGACGCTTTGGAAACACGCTGAAAGACCGTTTGAGGGGGAAAAACAAGACGGTGAACGAGGCTTTGGGGGATAGAACGTAGCTAATAACAGAGGGGAGAACGGAAAACACGATTATAGAGAGCGAAAAAAGTGGCTGCCGGAACAAGCAAAGGATACCGTGGATGTACGCGTCAACAAGGGAGAAGAGACAAGTAATTGTCTACATACGGGGGCAGCGAAAAAGCAACAGGACACAGAGCAAAGTTTAGATGGGGTCGGGGGTCCCGGGTCCAAGCAGGTGCAAACGGCGGAAGAAACGAAGGGGAGTGACGTGGTTTTAGCCGACTTCATTCCAAACGATGAAAACGCATATACTTGCCAGCAGTTGGAAGGACGGCCTGTCAATGGGAAGAAAAAGAAAAGGTACCAAAAATCAGAAAAATCACATCCGGCAAACAGGGGTTGAGCATAACAATCACTAAGATTGTCCCACCTCCTCACGCCCGAAAAAGTAAAGAATAGTCGAAGAAGGATCTAACAGAGAGCCCTCGGGAAGAAAAAAGAAGACTAGGTGGACATCGGGGTAGGTAGGTGGAGGACTCTCGTCGGAAGGAAACGGAAAAAGATCAGCCAAGGATCAATCGTTCCTCAGGACAGCATTTTCTAGGACAAAGGGTTTCGTAACAGGTACGCACCGAATCAAAAAATGTGTTCAAAAAATAGAATCGTCTTGGGCTTGTCCATCGAAACCAGTAGGGAAACATAAAAAAAAGAAAACGCGGCCAACATGCTAATAATCCATGGTTTGGGGGGCAGTTGGACGAAGCCAGAAAAACGAGGGAACATACCAAAAGTGGGGGATCAAGGGAAACCAAAGAAAGATTCTTTTCGAATCATAAGGACAGTCTTCAGGTATCATAAAAGATGGAGAAGGGGTTACCATCTGATACTAAAAAAGAAAGTGAGGTCTTAATCGGGTAAATCCAGGGAACTCTCCTTTATTTCACACAAGGGGAACTGGGCTCAAGCTCACGAAAGACTGCGAAAAACAAAGATTTCAATGGAAACGGAATACGAGGCCCCTTGACAAGCGAAACAAGTGGGTTAAGGCGGGCCCTGCCGCCGATGAGATTGGAAGCTAAATACAGTCAAAAAAGCACATCCAGGAACAAAAGCAACGAAAAAAAACGAACGCACCTAAGAAAAAAAGCGTTTTCAAATAATGAATAGGGGAAACGAGGTGAGTAAGCACTGGGAGACGAGAAGCCGCCAACCCACCGGAAATCCCCCAACCCGGAAAAAGCAAGGGGGGGAAAGGTTCCGGACCCACCAAGCAAGAAAACCAACAACGGCAAATCAGGAGTCGATAGGAACCTGTAAAAAATACGATCTGACCTCTTAGATCAGGAACGAGAAGAGGAGGAACCAGCAAGGCCAAACCACGCCTCAGGTAAAGGAACAAAGGGAGGGAAAGGAAGGTTTTGAGGGGGCGGCTGGAAAAATTCTAAGAAAGGGAGAGGGTGGCTAGCATAAGGAGAGGGGATTCTTCACAACAGAAAAAGAACGAGCATGATGGGGAATTCCAAGACATGAGGTGAGAGAAATAGAGAAAAAGAGGCATTGGGAAAAGCGCAAAAAAATCGGTCAGGACAGCAAAACCAAGCTAACGGGGCATCACAGGAGAAGACGTGAAAGGAACATTATTTATGGTAACGCTCGTAGAATGGAAAAAAGAAAGGGATAACAAAAATATAGAAGAAAAACCGCCATCAGGGGGATGCCCGATTTCGGAAAGGTTTCATAAAAGTCTTGGCCAGGGGGGCAAAAACTGCCTGTTGAAATTTTGGGGGGGGGGGGGGCGTCAACACTTGAGTGGCCTGCCGGACGGTGGTACTTACGGGCAGGCACCACAAACAAGAGCAACCATTGGCAGGTCAAGATATCCAGGAGAGAGGAGCGGGTGTCGACACACAATAAACGGTTTTTGTGGGAACGTTGACAACGTCAAACAAGAAAACCTACGGCAGGCCTGGTGGGGGTATGAAAGAAAAAAATTGAATAACAAAGGGGTGACCCAGGCGTCCGAAAAGAATTACAAGGGGCTCTATGAAATACACGGATGCAAAACGATTTTGAAGAATAACGGCGGCGGTTTGGACGGAAACAGATAGGCCAAAGGGCTGTGAATTTTCGGCGGTTGACAAAATACCCAGCGTGCGCTTGGGTCCCAAAAGGAAGGGGAAGACGAAGGTCCCGACAGAAGACAGTCCCGGTTTGGGAGACACGGGACAGGAAATAACACTGGAAACCTCGTTGTGGGGGGGGGGACCGAAGGAATCTGGAAAACCGGGAGGGGGGAACACACGAACGCGGTACTAGACAAAATCAAATCTCAAACAAAAAACGGAGAGAGTGATTGTCGGTACGCGTTTCATCAATCATCAAAGGGGGTTTTCCTCAATCGAAGAGACGGGAAAAAAAAAAAAAAGGAAGGAGAGTGGGAACAGCCGTCCCAAAAAGGGATTACAAGGGACCTTCACGCGCGGGTGTAAATCTATCTGGAGTGAAAAAAAAATCAAAAAGGGGGGGAATTTAAAAACAAAAAAAAAGGAATCAACAGAAAGAAAGCTGGAGACGGTGGTCGCCGGGGACAAAAAGGACTCAAAAAAAATCTAGAAGGGGAAAAAAGAAACTCAATAAGCGATCTAAAACGGTACGCTTTGGTTCAAGTCGCCGCCCCTGTAGTGGAATAAAAAAGGCGGGGCCGTCAGTTTGTTGTTAAAAAGGGGGGGGGCCGGGAAAGAAAAACCCAGTCTTGGGGGTGTAGAGGGGGAGAGGGGTAGCGGCTTGGCAAAAAAAAAAAAAAAAATCACGCGGCGGGGGACTGGTGAGTGGACAACGAAAAACACACTGGTATCGGCAAAAGGGATGGTCCAAAAGAAAAAACCAAATGTCCCTCTGCCTCAAACACATGGCTGGATGGCAGAATCATGGTTATAATAGCAGGTGCTCGGACAGTAGAAAAATACGAAGAGCTTCAAATAAATGCGAAAAACGATAAAGAGGAGGAACGGGCCGGAAGGCGGACGGGCAACGTGCAAACGGGCAGGGAAGACGAGGGTTAAAAACACGTCGATAGAAAAACTGAGAGCGGTTACGTCCGGGTCATCGAATTAAAAAAGGAAGGAACGTTAATAGGAAAGAAAGAAATGTGGATCTAATAGGAACAAGACCGAAGGCTAAGAGGGAAAGGACCTTCAACAGAAACACTGGTCGAGCGACAGGAGGGGGACCCCGTGAGGTGTAAGTGCCTCCATTAGTTGAAAAGAGGGAATGCTCTGTGTTTTCAAAAAACCGCAAAGCCCAAAGCTGGCAGGTCAAGGCTGGCAATTTTGGCCGACAAAAGGAGCATTTTGCTTTCTTTGGGGTGGGGTGTCTTCAACAAGTGGGGACTACACAAAAGAAAAAATACTCTCACATCCTATAAACTACCACCTCAGGAGAGAAGAATTTAATAACTGACAAAAAACGGTTTAACCAGAAATTCGCAGCTGTCAAGGGGGGGGCTCTGGTTGAAAGAGATCAACGTAACCGGCCAAAGAAGAACAGGAAAAATGAAAAAAAAAAAGATTCGACCCGTGAGATAGTAACGCAGAGAGTTAAAAAGAAGACATAATACCCAGCAGCTCGTATGGAAAAACGGCAACCTAGTATTCTGAGAGGGGAAATCAAAGCGCTGGTTCAAACCCCAAGAAGCAAATGAATGAATGGCGAGAGTGAGATAGGAAATGAAACTCACTAAAGAAAACAGAAGAAAACCCGAGAAGGTGAGCGGACCCCCTCGGTCTGGGGAGCACCCCCCACAAAAATGGGGGGTAGATCGCGAATTTGGTTGTGCTGGACGAAGGCTAAATGGGACGACAAGACTCATGAGACGTTGAACCCAAAAAAAACCAGGAATTGAACTTCTGAAATTTATCTCTGGGGAAAACAGCAGAAACGTGGCCTAGATATCTGTGGGAGATATAAGGGGGGGGGGAAAAAGTAACAGGAACGAGCGTAACTCCCTAAAGACCAGAGGGAAAAGTCATCTGTTTCGCTATGGAAAAAGAAAGATCGCCCTCTCCTACGGGCAAAAAGCGGCGTATAGGAAGGAAACTCAGGGAACGGAATGCTCCCAAAAAAAAGGAC
>Ga0179591_1278813_pt1 | contig 15258 bp, 20 predicted proteins | sample CZOMad2_1_08_16f_FD_182891 | JGI IMG/M metagenome (GOLD analysis project Ga0179591, IMG submission 182891) | Vadose zone soil fungal communities from Angelo Coast Range Reserve, California, USA - CZOMad2_1_08_16fungal (PacBio error correction) | ecosystem: Environmental > Terrestrial > Soil >...
TGATGGCCTCGTCCCAACCGCGTATTGTCAAGGCTGGGGGGGGGGTTGAAGACAAATCAAGGAAAGGGGATCTTGCAAAAAAACCGCTCGGGGGCCCAAATCTGACGACGACTTTATCTGGGTTCTAAAGTCCTCAGCGCTTGCCTGTGACAGCTGACAGCATGTATTCCCTTAACAGAGACAGTATTGGAACGTATGAAAGGGGGGACAGGAAACTCTAATCCGGGACAAAAAGGTGTTCTTCTGAGAGCCAGTGGGTGCCAGACAAAGGAAAGGCGGGATAACTCCAAGCGTGAAAACATCAAGTTGCCGGGGCCGTTCAAAAGATACCCGGATTGAGTAGTAATCTTATGGAAGAGAGCCAAGCAGGCAATTGGGTCCACAGTCACCACGTAAGAAGAAAGGGGAAAGGGACAGAAAGATAAAGTATGGTACAAAGGGGGGGAGGAACAAAGGAATTTTCCTGGGGTGATATGGGGCGCAAGAAGGGACATCGGAAAAATCCCCTCAAAAAGAACAGGGAAGGGAAGAAACGGGGTTCCGGTTTGGGAAAAGGGTTAAAGGTGGAACGGGGGGGGGGGGATGCCGAAAATAAGGGAAATTATCGAACACTCAGTGGAGGAATGTGGGGGGTAGCAGAGTCCAACAATCCCAACCAATCGAGAGCAAAAACACCGCAACAGCGAAGAGAACAGGAAGGGGGTGATATAAGAATGTCTGGGGCAGAAAAGGGGAAGGGGTCATAAATCAGGAAACTCAAGGAGCAAGGGGAGGTGTGGGGGGGTGCCGCTGGTTAGAGCGAAATAAAGGAATGAAGAACCATCCATCTAACTTGACTCCGGGAAAAAAAAAAAAAAAAAAATGAAAGAAGTAAATCCTAATGAGGAAGACGAAAAACAGGAAGAAAAAAAAAAGGAAAAATTAACTAACCGACCCAAACATCGCCCTAATCTCCACAAAACAAACGCGGAAAGCCTCCTCTCCGTTAGGGGAAACCAACTCTTCGTCTTGGGGGACTACACTCACCGCCACAGTGGCCTCTATTTGAAAGGAAAAAAAAACATTCCTGGAGGGGGTCGATCTCAAAATGTTTTTTTTGTGGGGTTTTTGTAAAGGGCCGGGGGTCCAAAACTAGGAAAAACTCGGCCAGGGGAACCGAAAAAGTGGTCGTGCCAAAGGGGGCAAGCCCAAACGAAGGGTATTTTGCCATAAGGCGCTTCCAAAAATGTTTACTGAATGCCAAATCACTGTTGCCTCAAGGGGCCCTCCAAAGGGAGCGCGGTCGAGAAAGAAAGGCACCGCTGTGAGACAACTGAAAACAAAAAACGCGTAATAAAACCCTGGCCGGAACTACTGAAAACAGCCAAACGAATAAAAACCACATAGAAAAAGACCCGGCCCTTTTTCGTAAATACAACAAAACCATTCAGGCCAAGAATCGGGGGAAGATCATGAAACGCTGGAACGGGAAACCAAGACAGGAAAAGAAAACAAATGTCAATCCCCGCAGACTCTAAGAGCAAAGTTTGACCGGGGAAGACACATGTCCCAAACAGACAGGGGAGAAAACAAACAAAAAACGTTTGGGCGCGAAACGGGAGTAAGAGAATTAGAATGTGCCCACGGTGGAAATTTTTTTTGAGATCATCAACTTCGGACGAGAAGGGGGGTTGGGTTGCTTTTGTCCTGGGAACGGGGGGTGTGGGACGATTTTGAGAGCCGTGAAAAGAAAGGTACAGTGCAAAAAGACAGAAGAAATGTTGCGACGGGGTTTTTCCTCTAAAACGGGGTGAGACTCCAAAGACCGGGAGTGGGGGGATAGCGAAAGTGCCGCGTGACAAAAAGCCGGGAATGAGGGGGGGTTAAAGGTGTCTAGTCTTCCGGGGGGACAACAAGTGGGCTTTTGAAAAAAAAGTTTCACCCCAAGAAAACAACACCAAAAACCCGTTTTGGAAAACGGAAGCGTCAAGTTACAATTGTCACATTCGAAAAAAAAAAACAAGTGTTAGGCGGTGCTCAGGGGAAAAAATCGGGATATAGGGGGAACACACCCCATCCGCGGAAACGGTCTTCATGCCTTTTGCCGCCAACAAAAGGGAGCACGCAAAAGAGGGATACTCCAGACGGGGTGACGTAGGAGCGGGACCCGGCCGGGGGCAGACAAGGAGGCAACATAATCATTGGGGGAAAGTGAAGAAATTGGAAGCTTTGCGAGATGACCCAGCCAGCCTGTGCGCCAGTCAGTCTCGACAGGAGTACGGACCGCCATCCTTTATCCAGCAGTGGGTGTGTGGTGGGGTTCAAGCCAGATGACAAGGAGAATGTTTATTGGGGGTACCAAATTAAAAAAATTTAAAAATGGGATGAGGAAAATTAATTTAACGCAGGTACCGCACGGTCAACTTAAAAGAAAAATGAGGACGCGTGGTTGTAGCTGATGCGGAAAACCAGATGGTGGGGGGCCATGAGAAGTTGCGGTATTGCAAAAAACCCGGGGGAGGGTGGGCCGTACTTGAGGCTTTTGTTAGGCAACTAGTCGAGGGGCCAATTTCCCAAGGGGGGAAAAATCCTCTTAATTGTGGTGGGTTGCAACCAGGGAATTTTAAAGGAGTCGGCAAAGGTGGCTTGCTAAAGAGCCGGTGCGTGCTAAAGGACAAACATCAGAAAGGGACGGGGAAAAAAGCTATAACATTAAAAAGGCCGGCCAGGGGCGGCACATCCAGGAGACACAGAAAACGAAAATCAAGGTACGAAATAAACAACAAAGGGTTTCGGAAACTTCAAATTAAAGAAAAGGCAGGGTCAAATGAATGGACCAAATCAACAAACGGCCCCGCATAAGAATGATTTGGCGGGGGAAACTATGAAAAACGAAGGAAAGGCGCCACAACAACACATCCAGGCAATTGTTAAAAATTATGTTCAATGGAAGGACCACAGACCCGTGAACAAATCAAAAGGGGTCCAAGACGAAGCCCACGACGACCAGGGGTGGCGGGTAAGACGGGGGCGCGTCCAACTTCGAGCGCTGTCAAAGAGAGGAGGGGGGCTATGTAGAATCGCAATGTTTTCCACCCAGGAAACCGTTCAGCCGGACTTCCGGCAAAAATCGCTCCAAGGATTCCCAAAGGGACACTCAAACATAAAAAACCCCGAAAAACCAGTGGTTTCCAAAACCCTGACAAAGGTGACGAAAAAAAAAAAATGTGGACGGGCCTTAGGGTTTTTCCCCAAACTCTCGGGATTCCCGGGACGCCCAGACAAAAAGTTCTTTAGCGGGCGATGCAGTCACAAAAAAACCAATGGGCAAGACCCAAAAAATACCCCCGCACCCCCCTCTTTTCAACGGAGGTCAACCAGAATTCGTTGGAAACTACTGGTAAAAACTTTCAAAACTTCCGGGAATTACGGGGAGGCTGGGGTACATCCTCTGTGTGCAAAAATCTAAACTAGATGCCATGAATCGGTTGAACACGCCAAGGAAAAAAAAAAAGAAAGGAAATGGAAAATGGAGGGAGCCGCCATCTGGACAAAGCCCACCTATAAAGGGGCAAGAAAAATTGTTCAAGTAGGAAAAGTCAAGGAGGGGGGGGGTTGGGAACGGGAAAGGTTTGACTAACTGTTTGAAAAACCGTGAAGTCAACAAGAGGAACCAGTGGACAGGTTTTAAAAGCATCAATTCATTTTCCGATATCTTGAAAAAAAGATCAGCGAAAACCGGGGGGGATTCCTGGGGTTTGTTTGCCGGAACTGGCAGGGAGCGGGGGAAAACGATTTGGTATGGGGACCCTTGCAACCAAAATTGGCCATGAAAATTCTGGACACTGGGGGGGAAAGGAATACGGGGGGGTTACGAAATTGCGGTCCGGTCATGGAGAGGAGGGCAGAGGTTGGAAAAACACGAGAACAAGACCGCAAACGACCCCTAAGTGTCTTGGGAAGGGAAACTTCAAAAGGGGCCGTAAAAAAAACTCTACCGAACGTTGGGTCAGAACAGGTGGGGATCAGAGAGCCTCTATTTTTCGAAAAAAAAAATACCAAATAATACTGGGAAAAGGCATTTTTCAAAGGTTGAAGAGCTCCAAGGGAGCCTGGGAAAAGTAAAAAAAAAAAAGTCAGGGGAGGTAAGAAACTTGCGTTCCAGTAAAAAAGGAGGAAAAGGGAATTGGAAGGAAGCCAAGGGGGGGGAACAACCAACAAGCTTTTACCCATGGGCAAAAGACACGGGCGGGGAATGGTGAGGCGAAGGGGGGAAACAAACGGAGGCAAGTGTGAAAGGGGGGGAAGGTACCGGGCAGTAGCAAGAGACAAGTCCCTTTTTTAAAAAGGAGGAAAGCGGGGGAATGTCAGAGGGCAGAAAAAGTGAGGGACGTGGTGAAAAAAAAAAAGACCGCCCGAAATTTTTGCATGTGAGGGAAACTAAAGGAAAGAAGGAAAAGTGAATAAGGCCCCAACTTCAGGTGGACGGCGGCTGAGGGAAAGAAGAAAGATCTCTTTCAAAAATCACGGCTTCATGTGCAATCCAAGTACACAAAAGGAGTTTCAAGCTATGGAGATTTTAAAGGACAGGGAAAAAACCGACACAAGTTCGGGCGGGCTCACGGCGGGGAGTGGAACCGATCGAGTCAACTGTTTGAGAAAAAAAAAAAATGCCGCAGCGGGTGGAAAAAGGGCAAAAAAGCTTTTCTGGGCGAGAAAAGAGAAGGGAGGGGGGGGGGGCTACAACAGGGCTGGGGATGAATACACGAAGGAAAAACAAGGGAAGGGGGTTTTCACTCAAGAAAACGGAACAGGTAGTAAACAACCGACGGGAGGGTCCACAAAAGGAAGAAAAAAAACCGAACAGCGCGAATTGAGCACAGGAAAAACAAACCAAACCTGACTGGAGGACCAGTCCCGGGGGGTGGATTAAAAAGAGGAGTTAAAAAAGGAAAGAATTCACACGCCCCAGGGGACAGAATAGGGGAGGGAATTGGAGCAGAGTGCGGAACCACGGTAAAAACACAAAAGAAAAATATCAGGGGGGGATTACAAGGGTGGTGCGGACTAAGGGGGTGTCACCAGGGTGCATCAATCACCGAAAGGATTTTGGGAGAAAGTTACATTTCCCAGTCAGTGAGAAACAATTGGGACGGTTGAGGAGGGGGGCTTCTCAACAATAAAAAACACAACGGAGGGGAAGGAGTAAAAAAAAGGGAAAAAAAGGGGAGAGAAACCTCCCGCGATCGGGTGCTCCCTCGGGGGAGAAAAAAGGTGTTAAGACAAAAATCCCAACAAAGCCGCTTGGGGAACCAAGGAAAAAAACCAGAAACCTGGGCACGTCAAAAACTGACGAACCGACGCGCAGAGGGTGGAAACCAGGTCGACTAGAGCAACATAGACGGGGAAAAGTGGCCGAAGACGAAAAACCCAGGCCTGGGGGGACATACTTGTGGGGCAGGCTTCAAGGGCCACGCTGTCTTGAGGGGGAAAGAGGGGGGAAGGCCAGTCAAAAATTCAGAGTTGGCACGGTGAAAACTGGGGGAACACATCCACAGGAACTAAGCAGGCTTTGAAAAGACAAGGGGAAACGAGGGGAGTGGGACTTCAAAGGAGCTTAAGCTGCACGCCGCCACCCGCGGTGCGAAAAAAAGGGGACAGTGTCCAAAAGCCAAACACAGAAAAATCTGAAGGAAAAAAATGACGAAAAAGGGGGAATGGGGGGGGGGGGGGGAACGTTTTACACGTAAATGGCCCCCTATTCAGGGGGGGCAAGAATCAGACAAAAAAACGCAAGAAAGGGGGGAAGTAACGGGTGGGACGAGACGGTATGGTCGCGCAAGTAGTTGAAAATGCGGACAGATTGTTGGAGGAAGAAAGCAGGCTCCGACCAGCGTGGGAAGGAGGTGAGAGAATAGGGAAGGGTTATAAGGGCCAGGGACCTCGAATGGGGAAGACCAGGGGTGTGAACCATGCGAAAATAACAAGGAATTGCCAGGAAAGGGGCGTAAGGGGTAGAAAAAGGGTTGGTCAGTCCTCGTAAGAAGTAGGAAGTCACGCTCAAGTAAGAAAAGCACACGGATTGGGAAGTTCACCAAACACGTGGTGGCCGAGGGGAATCCATTGGCGAGAGAAAACCTCATTCTGCACATCATGGGGAAGAGGTCGCAATGGGGATCAGGGGGAAGAAAACTGAAAAAGAAGGGCCGAGGGTTTCCCACCAAAAAAAAAGCGGAAGGGGGAAAAAAACGCCGAAAACAGCCGGAAAAACTTTGACCCTTTGACTTGGGGACAGACATGGCACTGGGGGGGGGCATTTTTTGGGATCAAGGGAATGCAACTAGTGGACAAACAGGCAGACCGGAAAAAGGAATCAAACGTTCCGCAAGGAAGGGCATAGCAGGTGCGCATAAGTCCTGGGTCAATTTTGACAAAGGGAGGGAAGTTCAAAAAACAGGGAGTCAAAATAGGGACACCTAGGATGCCGTCAGAAAGGTGGTCCCACCCAAAGAGGAAGGGGAATTGCAGATGGCGGCTACAAAAGAAAAAGGTTGCGGCTAGGCCCTTGTAGAAGATGAAAGATCGAGATTGGTGGGGGAGGGGCACAAGCCCCAACCAACGCCTGAAAAGCCAGGAAAAAAAGGTTGACCAAGCGGAACCAAGGCTTCTGGTCAAATTGTGTTGTGTCCTGGCGAGAAATCGTTTTCCTGGGGGAGGGCCTCAAGCGCAAACAACCGAATGTGGGTAGAGGTCAAACACGGGGGGAAACCATGCGTTGGGATGCTTTGGGATGACGTTGAAGAAAGCGGGGAGAACCCGGAAGAAAGACCAAACGCGATTTCAAGAATAGACGAATCGATTTATCAGGGAGAAGGGGGAAGACCTAGCCGGGACCACGCGGTAAAAAGGGGATCGGCGGGGGAACGAGACACTGTTCGGGGGGGAGTCCCAGAATTTCCATAAGCCGGTCAGGCCTTATTGGATTCAAAGGGGCAGGGGAACTTAAAGGCGTGGGTTCAAGTCCACGAACGCGAAAGGCAAACGCAACGGGCCTGGGGGGTTTTTTGAAGGATGAAGGTTTGAATAAAGAAAGGCGCCAGGGGGGGAAGGAAAAGAAGGGAGTGTTCGTGGGAACGGAGGGGGGGGAAAAGTGTCCCATTGTAGCGTTGGAAAAAACTCATGAAAAGTGGAGTTAAACAGGAAAAAGAGTGAGGGAGGGGAGAGTGGGTTCGATCTGGTTTTCCCAAAAAACATCAAAAATGACACAATACGGAGAGAAAAAAAGGAATGGTGAAATCGATAGTTTGCCTACGCCCGCGATTACTGAAAACTAAAGGGGAGCACTATGTTAAACTGCAGAAAAAAGCCGCCTGAATTGTTATAGGTGAAAAGGGGACCGGGAAGGAAAGAGGGAGGACAGATAGGGGGCCGGGAAGGAAAAAGACGGGGCTCAGGGGAAAGCGGCAAAGCTCTTAGAGCAAAAGAGGGGGGGAAGCAAAAAGTTTCAACAGCGAAAACTACTATAGGTTCCTCGGGTTGTGAGCAGTTCAATAAAAAGGAAAACCAAATCCCCAAGAAAAGGGTGAGGGGGGAAGAAGGGAGGAAGCGGGGATGCAACCTGGTTTGTTCGGCTGGTGGGCAGGACGGGGGACTCGGCCATTATAAAGATCAAAAGAATGACAGGGTACAGTGGGGTTAATTGGCCGGGGGGAAGCGCGTCCTCCAAAGTTTTGTGTCCCTCACAGGATGGTAAAAACATAAAAAAGGGAAACACTCTGCATGGGACAGGAAAAGGCAGGAATGTAGACACACTTGGGGGAAGGAAATCACATAAAGCCAAGCAACAGGGCTGGGGAACAGTGGCCAAGAAGGTCGTTGACTCAGGGGGGGAAAGGAAAAAACCAACAAAAGTCGTCCGTCAGAGGAAACAGAGGATGGTGCAAGTTCGAGAAAGAAGAGGTCGCGCAACGGTGTGGAAATGAGGTGTTGAAGTTAGCGAGCCTTGGAAAACTTGGAACACCTTAAGGGAGGGGCGCAGGGGGACAAGGTCGAAAAGAGGACCATGCAGCGAGTGGCGGAGAGGGGGAAAAGCAACCTGGGGACTGCAGAGGAATTGGGGGGTCCGTCTTCCTCTCCCTGGAAACAGGGGGGTTGGCGGGTGCCGCCAAATGATGGCTCGAGACTCAGGGACTGAGAATGAAGGGTACTGAAAAATCTCCAAGCAGGATGCAAGTCGGGGGGAAATCGGGGGCAGGACGCGTGGGGATTACGCCAGGAACTGTAACCTGATGAAGGGGGGCAGGAAGGGTTGGAAACCTACATGACGTCCGAAAAGAACGCATAGGCCCGAATATCTCAGAGAAAAAAAGGGGGGGGAGGGGCGTTGCAGTGTTCGAGGCTTTCTGGGTGCTTTTTATGGGACGTGGGGTGCGGTAATCATCTAATGGGGGAAAAAAGGGACACTACTTGAGTGGCTTTACGGGTATTCCCCGGGACAGGGAGGGGGTGAGGGACGGAAGGCCAAGATTGAGGGAGGATCAGACGCGGCACTTAGGGGAAAAGGGAAAACATGAAGGAGGGGAGGGATTTAGGTGGGGGCCCGGGAAAAAGAGGCCAAAAAAAGACTCCCAACAAAAAGGGGAAACCTTTCTTGGGGAAAAGGTGGGGGTTTTGATTGTTAATTCACAAAGAGGGAGGGACATCTCAAGGGGGTCCCAAAAAGTCCATGGACAATCAGAGCCAAAAGAAACCGAAAAAGTTGGGAGATCGGGAATGATCCAGTCTCTGAAAAAGAAAATGGTCACCAAAGGGGGGGGCAAGGAACTGTTGGGGGGGATTAAGACCCTAATGGGATCAGTTGAAAAGGACCCTCCAACCTGGGACTAATGTTGTAGTTTAGAAACAATGTTGGGGGACAGGCTGGACGGGTACTTGACGAGGTAAAGAGGGGGGGACCATCGGGCGGTACTAACTCTAAGGATGGGGTGGTGTGGATTTGGATAACAAAAAACCCTACTTAAAAGGCCACACAGGGAGGGTAAAGTGAGGAGAGGGAAGAGCCGAAATTGAAAGCATACCGGTCCACAAGGGCTGCATTATCCGATAAAGTATCAGCATCACGAGAAAAAAGGTCCGGCTTTAGTTTCAGGGGGAAAAGGACTGGACCTGTGTGACAACCAGCTTTAAAACGACTGGATTCGGTAACAAAGTCGGCCAATGGAAATCCTAATGAGGCCGGGGGCACAAAAAAAAAGGGGCTACGAAGAAAAAAAAAAAATTGCAAGCGTGTGTGCGAACTGGGCAATGGGGGGGGTGTAAGGTCCTTCAACCTGTTAAAAAAGGTCAAAAGTCACCTGTTGAAGAACACCGAAGGCCGATCGGGTAGTGCAAATTCAAAGGGAAAGAAACAAACAGGGAAGCAAAAAAAACCCCTTAAAAAAAAGTAAGGCACGGGGGAAACACAAAGCCCCCATCCAGAACAGATGTAGGGACGGAAAAGCAAAAAAGGGTCGGAAAGAACCAGGCACCGCAGTCCCATGTTGGGTTTCGAAGAGACTCTAGAAAAAAACCAAAAAAAAAGGGACTGGGTAGTCAATAAAGCGTACAAAAAAAAGAAACGCCGGTGGAAAAGGGACAGCGGAACCCTGTTAATTGACAAAAGGGGGGGGGGTTGCAGCACTAATCTTCGCGGAATAGGGGAGGGGGGAGGGGGTGTTCCAGGTCAAAAAAAAAAAGAAAAACCCGAAAATCAAAAAAAGCGCTCCTCGATTCTTAAGAGGGGGAAATCCGTGCACGAACGATCTAAGTCGGAAAAACCTTTCTGGGGGTGTGGGGGGAAACACCGTAGGCGGACAAGGGGGAAGGAAACTGGTGGAAAACCAGAACCGCAAAAAATGACGGACCTTGAAAAAAAAAAGAAAAGGCAATCCAAAAAAAAAAGCACCAGAAAACCCAATTCCCAGTCAGGGGGAAACCGGCCGCTTCTATGTCCTCTGGAAGAATCCGAGGGGAAAAAACGACATTAACAAAATGTGGTGTGTAAAAGTGAGAAAAAAAGGAGTACCTTTGCCCCAAAAACCCGCTCAAAACCACCCGAACAAGGCGGAACAGAGCGGGAGGCGAAATGATAATGCCATTCAAAACGGGTGGCAAACTTTCGGGAAGGGGGGAAAACTCAGGGGGGAAAATGGAAATAAAAAAAAACCCGCGATCAAGAGATCAAAACTGTCTCACACTTTGGGGCAACACTGAAGGGGGGAAAACCAAAAAAAAAACCGAAAAAGGGCCGGGCAAGAACCCAATCCTCTGAAAAGGGAGGGATCCAGACGTGAAAGAAGAAAAAAATTGGTCACAAAACACCATACACTAATCAAAATGGAGTCCATTCTGGAACAAGGAAGATAAAGAAGGAGGGTCCTTTGTTGAAACAGGTGAGGCACAGCAAAAAGTGGTTAGAATGTGGTAAGCAGGGGGGCCAGACTCATGCAAAATATCCAAGGGCGGGGGGAATGTTCGGTTTGGTGGGGGGTGAAGGTCTGAATGTGCCTTGAGTCAAAAGCTCAGGGGAATTACTGGAAACAAAAAAAAAAAGGACGTCAAACGGAGGGGGCGGAAAAACTTCAAAAGCACACAACGAACCCATCAACCAGACCGAAAGAAGGGTTTGTTTGAAAAAACGGGGGGTCCGATTTTTTCAATAACCATTAAGTAAGAATCAATCATCTTAAGGGACAACGGGAAGGGGAAGCATGAAAGGGACACAGGAACTGTCTCAAGCAATCTAAGGGAAAAACGCGGAAAAGGGGAAAAACCCAGTGAAAGACGAAGGAGCACAACAAAACATGCCTATTAAGATTGAAAAAAAAACATGCCACCCTCCGAAAACATCACAGATGAAAGAGTCGAATAGTCGTCCACGTAAAGAGAGAGGGGGGGTCGAAACAAGGGGACGGGTGGGTAAGGGGAGCTTTTGGGGTTTGGGGGGTGTTTTTTTTGCACAAGGTGGGAGAAAATCTATGAAAAAAACTGACAAAAAAACTGTTTTCCCAAAAAAAGATCATGGCACACAAAGTAGTGCCATAAACCTCAACAAAAAGTGGTTCTATCCTTTGAAAAAATCAGAAGCCGGAGAGCGGGGGAGAAAGGCGAACAAACATACTTCTTGGGGGAAAAAGGCCAAACCAGAAAAGGGGTAGCCCTTGCTGAGAAAAAACAACGGAAACCTCACAGAAAAACAAAAAGAAAGCTTCGAAGGGCGGCAAACGCGGAAAAGTGAAAATCGAGGATGAACCCTTCTTCGACGAAGGGAGGGAATCCAAGATCGGGCCTTAAAGGGGGGGAAAACTGGCAGACTCGTCACGTTGCGAGGAGAAGGAAACCCTCAGGGGGGAAAAAAAAACCGCCGGTGCAAACAAAGGGACAAGCAACGGTTGGGAAAAAAACAAAAAACCGAGAGAGAAAATGCACACCTTCTGTAACGGGTGTTGACTTTTGAAACGAAACCCATGCAAAGAATGGTACGGTGGGGCTGGAAGGGGGGTTCGGGTTTAAGGGGACGAGTGGTGCGGCGCACGAGTACGGCCCCAGGAAAAATGTGGCTGCTGGGGGAACGGGGGTGGGGGAACAGGAAACGTGGAAAGAGGAAGGAGCGAAAAAGGGGCCCAGAACGTTGTCCACAGGGAAAAGGAGGTTTGGTCCCATGGGTTACTGAGAAAAAAAAGGATGTCAAAAAACAAGTTGGGCGGGCCAGGGAGGGTCCGCCCCACAAGTGACAAAGGCAAGCAAAACAAAAAGTTCAAACCTGCACGGGTTAGGATCCGGACTGACTTGGGGACTAAGAAAAACACAAAAAACCCTCAGCGGAAAACCCCCAAAAAACAAAAAAAAAGGAACCTAAAACCCAAGAGGGAAGGGAGGCAATAAAGCTGCAGCCAGAGTTTGGGAGGATGCCCGAGCTCCCAAACTACTAAAAGAATGAACAGCTCAAAACACGAATCAGGGAAAAGATCAAGAATGAAAAAAAAACAGGCAAAAAAAAAAAAGGAAAAAAGGAAACTGTTGAAAAACGGCGGTTTGCCCAGGTTCAACGCGGCGACGGTCCGCCAGAACCTGAAGAAAAGCTTTGCACTTACAAAAAAACCCAAAACAATAAGGGAGAAGACAGACGTTGATCTGGGTGCACCAGCCCTCAGGAGAAATGGGGAGGGAGGGACAAAGGTTGTAGCCGCAGCCCAACAGTGGCCGTGACCACAACCACGGGAAGGCAGGGCTGTGGCAAAAAAGGTTGTTTAAGTTTGGGGTGTCAGAAAAAAAAATCTTGCGATGGGTCCCAAGGAGTGTGACACGGCCGAAGTGGAACGTGTTTGGGGAAAACAGTGATTGGAAAAAAAATCAATGTCGTTTCCAGTAACCAACACGGCCCCTGAAAAAAGCGCACGGGGTGGTGGTCCAGTGGAGACCGCATAGTTGATTCACGCTTCTAACGGTGGAAAAGGGGGGGAAATCGAAAATTGGCGACTGGAACAGAAACGGGCAAAATTAATCTACATGGGGCGGACCGTCCCGGCGAAAAGGATGTCAGAGAAAATGAGACAAGGAAAACAAAATCAACGACTCGACACTTTGGAGGCGGCTCGTGGGGGGAAACCTTATCTGGGAGAAACGCATGGGGGTTGCCTCAGACAGACAGGAAAACGGGGGGGGCAAAAAGGCAGCCTGGACGGGAAATGGGGAAGGTGAAAACTTCCAAGGGGGCCTTACCCAACCGGGAATCGTCCAACCCGAAAGAAACCCGCAAAGGGGGGCGGAAAAGATAAAAAGCGGCGGACGGGGGCCCAAGAGCCCTTATGAAATTAATAATTGGAAAAGATCTGTCGGTTCGGGGGAGGGAAAAACCTGGGGGGGCAGACGACGGGAGCACGCAGGTTCAATCGGTCATCCCGGGTAAATTGGGTGTCCAATGAACAATCAGGATCAAAACTCAAAAAAAAAAAAAATTAAAAAAAAAAAAGGTTGGGGTGCAAAAAAAAGAAAAAAACCGACACGTGAACCGGAACATCAGCGCGGGCGAAAGTTGGACTTTCCCCTGAGCGGGAGGGGCACACTGCCAAATCTTGACGGGCAAGGGACAAACACCAAGCATCAACCCCCACAAGACGGACCACCCCGGTTGCAGGTTCATCCTTGATCCAACCTGTGAATTGGCTTGAGGCACCAAAAAAAAAACAACCACAGCCCGGCCAAAACCCTTTCAAACATCAGGACGCCCAGAAAAAAAAACTAACTGGGAAGTCTGGAAAAGAAAAAGGGACTGACCCGGATCCTTTGGGTCTATCAAAAACCGACCATAGTCAAGCAATAGGAAAAAGGACGGACGTGGACCCAAATGTTTTTTGGCAAACTGAAAAGGGGGGGGGAACACATAATGGGGGTGGGGTGACAGGTTCTGTGGTAAGAAAAGGTGGGGATTGGAACTTAACGACACGTGTCAAAAAACAAGAAAAACGCGAAAGTGGGGGAAGGCGAGCACAATGTCAAAATTCGAGATAAGTTAAACTCCAAAAACGGTATTCCCGATGGAAGGCCTGGAACAAGGGGAGAAAAATGCTCAGTGATGTGGGGGGATTGGTGACCGCTCCAATTCAAAATGCCTGGGAAACTTCGTGCGGTAAAAAGTGGGAAATTCGTAACGAAGGGGGGGGGGGGGGTACCGACTTTGGAAAAAAACCTGGAAGGTCGTGCGTTTGCAAGGAAAGGGCGCTGCGGCCGGGTCACCCATCGAGGACCCAAAGCCCAAGGAATGGGGTTCGAAAAAATCAACCAGGTGTTGGGCCCGCACTCGTGGACATTTGGTCAAACCTCTCGGGGGGTCATGGGGACCTCATAATGGAGGGGTTCAGAAAATCAGGGGCGTACGGGGGGAAAAAAGAGACGACAAAAGGGTTTGAAAGCGGGCAGGTCCGGAAAAAAAAAACTACAAAACTGTGAAAAATCATGAGTCCACGGGACAGAGGGACAAGAACCTGATCAACAGGAATCCAAAAACCAGAAGCCAAAGCAAAACAAAGATCCAAAATTCAGATTGTTGTGGGGCAAGCCCTGGGGCAAACGCGGGGTCTCGGACGTCAACGTGAAAGGATGAACAGGCACCTCCCGCAAAGGCAAGTGGAAAAAATTCACCTTTTGACGGGCTAACTCAACCAAATCAAAGCAAATGCACAAAAAGGGGGCCAAAAAAGGAAACTAAACTGACCCGGGTGAATAGCAACAAAACAAAAAACAAGGGGGACTGCCCTGATGAAGAAAAATCAAAACCTACTCTCAGTCAATAGAAACTTCCAAACACAGGCCCGGCAAGAGCTTGTCAACGCAAAAACCGGTAGGTCGGGGTTATATGGGGCGGCCTTTAAAAAAAAAAAAGGGGGCGGGGGCGGAAACGTGGATTCGTGGTTGTGGGTGGGGGGGGGGGGGGGAGGGGACCGAGCGGGGCGTCGCCGAAAATTAAAAAGAAAAAAAGGCCGGGAGAAAAAAAAAGGGGCAGCAAAAGGGTTGTGAACCTTCCACCATCAATTTTGGTACCAAATGAAAGAGAAAAACAGAGTCGTGGAGGGGTGGCTACAAAGGGTGCCTGATTATTACCGGAAAAGAGACAGAACACAACATAACGTCCTGGGAATTTCAAAAACAGTGGGTACGGAAAAAAAAACGCTTGAAGCGAACCCAACAGCTCCGCCTCCCCTGACCCTATACTCCCCAAAAAAAGAAAACCCCCCCTGCAAAAAGAAATAAGGAACCCTATACTCGCGGGGAAACATGAATCCAACTCGGACCTTTTAAGAAGGGGTACTCTTGCATGGCGGTTTGGGGGAAAGATAAAATTTTTAACATAGCAAAAAATGAACGGTAATTCCGAATAATGGGAATGCAAAAAAATAAAAAAGCGCCGAAAGGGCACTTGGGCCAGTTGCGCGTCGAGGAGAGATTGCCAAGCCAAAGGAAGAAGGCGAGGCGGGGGGGTCAGTCCAATGGGCGGACCGTCCCAGGGGTTGGCCAGGGGGGGTGTGGGGTCCAAAACGGAGTTGATTTGACACGGGGGGGTTCCACTTTCAGTTCCTTCCTAAACAAAAAAGGGATGGCTTGGCTGTTGGCAACACGGCTCAAACAATCTCCGGGGTTGTTAGCGAAGGATCAAAAAAACAAAGAGGAGAGAGAGGAAAACGACCGAAACGGTTCTGAAAAGAAGGCCAGGGAAATTTGATTTGGTGAACAGCAAAAAGAAGG
>Ga0179591_1351557_pt1 | contig 15258 bp, 15 predicted proteins | sample CZOMad2_1_08_16f_FD_182891 | JGI IMG/M metagenome (GOLD analysis project Ga0179591, IMG submission 182891) | Vadose zone soil fungal communities from Angelo Coast Range Reserve, California, USA - CZOMad2_1_08_16fungal (PacBio error correction) | ecosystem: Environmental > Terrestrial > Soil >...
GGCTGTCTTCGCTAGAGTCCTGGAATGCGATCCGCGCATAGCCTGGTTTTGTAAACTAGCCCGCGGGAAATCCATGCGAGGTCTATGGGGATCGACCAAGGGATGTGGCAGAACGGATCAAGCTGCAAATTCAGAGGGGCTCATGTGGTTTAACAACCGTGCCTGGGGGGGGCCAAAAGGGTCTCCACTATCAGGATGCGGTGGTGAACAAGATTCGACAGCAAGCCCGAAGGGTGAGGAAACCAACCTAGGAGAATATAGGATGTGGGAGCCAAGAAAACGAACGTTCATCCAACGGAAGATGGAGGTAATGTGGGTACCCTCAACGGTAAGTTCCAAGCCCATACAAAAAAGGAATCTCCTGAGCGTTGGAAAGGGGAAGGAGGCTGATGCCGCCAGTAAAAACGATTGGAGCCGAAATCTCTAGCCCCCGGTTCTGAGTTCAAAAAAACGCTTAGAGGGCTCTACGGGAGCAGTGGACCACGCGAGTCACATCATTCTCAACGCACTTGTGTTGGGCTGCCGACTGGCAAGAGGGACCATATTGCGTCCTTAGGAGAGGTAATCCGAGAAGGCTGTCAAGGTGCGATCATCACAATTGAGAGACGGTGCTGTGTATTACGCGCACAGGTGAAGCACATCGGAAAGTAGTGGATGGGCAGAAATCTTATTGCCAAATAGGAACACGAAACTAGACCCGAAGGTCCACCGACAAGTGCTCACTTCAGGCCAGACAAGTCGTGACGCGGCATCGTGGTTGGGAGGACAAACAATTCACGCCAAGGGGGCCAGGGGGGGGATTGAACAGGGGCGGCAGGCTGAATCAGGGCCACTGCGCCTTTGCAAGCAGACCGTGTTCGGGGCGTGCCAATGGGGGGCGCTACGCTGGTCCTAACGGGATTGGGAATCTTTTCACGTTCTTCAAGCCACTCTATAGCTCCGTAGGACCCTTTAGTGTCTGAACCCCTCCGCTCGCTTATGCGTCGAAGCTCAGAATCAGGCACTAAGTATATTGGAACAGCCGAGAAGAGGGGGATGGCGTTTCAGTCTCCAGTGGGGGGGCAAGGAGAAGCAGCAGACTTCGGAGGAAGAGGGGACCAAAAATGGTCCACCAAAGAACTGTGATGGTCTTACACCTGTAGTCTTAGTCGGAAGACCGAATGGCACTAACGTCTGGCTGCCGATCCAAACAAAGAATTGCATCCAACTTCGTTACAAATCTTTCTCGGGGCCAGACGCTCGGCAAAAATCTTTGGGGGACGGGGGGTGGACTCAGGTTGCTGCGTTGGCCAACTTCCTACAAGAGGAACCCGAAAGGGGGGGGTCCTGTTGGAGTGTTGAGTTCCCTTCTATGGAACGCTCACAAGGAGAAGGGATCTCAGGGGGGGTTGACGGCTCTGAAACCGAAAGGACTGGGGCGAGGTATCCCGCGTCAATGAAGAGGGCTTAAGCGTGGAGACCGTGTGTGGGGAACGCTGCTACACGATTTAGTCTCCCATCGGTCTGACATTGGAATGATATCTGGACAAAGGCTGTGACGATGAATAGTGGGGCGAAATTTGTAACGAAGAAATTAAGTCCTGCTTTTTGTTGTTGGCCACCCTCGCCGGGAGCAAACACTTCTTGCAGCTCAAGAAACGTGGGCCCAGACGGAAGGTGGACAAAAAGCGTCTTACCATCCACGTCAAGAAAGAGGAGGAGTAGGATCGCGGTACGGGGGAGAACCAGCGTAAACGCTTTCAGGGAGGGTTTGGGACACCTTTAACCATCACAAGCCGCACCATTGGGAAGATAAACGTACGGGAACGAGACCTGTGCACCATCAGCGACGATCAACTTAGCCATTAAGCCAGAGGAGAAGAGACTCCTCAACAACACATAGATTAATATCTATACGAAGGGGATGAAATGCTAGGGATAGGATGCGATGAAAAGTCCTGAAAGTGACTCGGGTAGCGCCTCCCATCACGGGTGGAGGAAAAGGCAGGGGACTTACACCCCCACCGGGACTGATAAGGCGCTACGATGGGTTATCAAGGAACATCATACCCTTCGAACCTGCGTGTATGTGTAACTGAACTGAGCAACGCACGGCAATCAAGTTCGGCAGCAAGGAAGGGGACGGCGCCGGATTTTAAACGCAAAACGCCAAAAGCCGTGTTACAAGTAACGAGTGGAAATGTCCCGGTCGACGAAGATTCGACTGAAACAGTTCATGAAAAGCCGAAGCGGCCGCCGCTGGGGGCTACCGGTTCGCATCGTTCGACAAAAGGGAAAGAAACAACATGGCGATCCAATGACCGAGATAAAGACAAGCGTCCGCATACACAGAAGAACCCTATTTCCGACTAAGAAGAAAGAAGAAACACCGCACCAGACTATTCACCGTTCGGGGAACGCTTGGGAGTGAATCACCACAACTGAGCAACGGGCCAAGGCCAAACAATTAAATCTCTTTGCCAAGAAAGCAAGAGAACCTATAAAATGGCAGGAAAAATCAACGGGGGGGAGACATCCTACGCAAGTCCCCAGGGCTTTACGATAACTATGACATCCGGGTGGTTCCTACATAGAAAGGATCTGTTTCCAGTCGAGAAATTATCCACCAGAGGGTGGAATGAGATCGAAAGGACCGGAAAGGGCTCAACGCCCCCTCTGTACCAGGTGAAGATATAAAGGGGGTGACGATGAATGAGCCCGAAACGCGATCGATGTCGGCTAAACTGCATGCCGAATAGTGTGAAAGATAAAGAGGATAAGCTTCCACCTAAGAAAAACAGGGCAAGCCAGAACACGCAAGGAGAAACTTCTAATTTCAGCGGCCCCTTTCTTAATGGTCGCGAGATAATAAGACGGCCAACATCCTTCAAGAAAAAATCGAAGTCCAATGCGGATTTTCAGAAAAGAAAAAAGAATGAGGAAGACAAAGAATAAACGAAGGCTTACTAAGGGGGAGCGTGAAGTTGAGACTTCGGAGGTATAATGTGGGCGCAGCAGCACGAAGGCCAGGTGTGATTTTGAGAAACCAGGCAGGGAGAGGACTGAAAAGCAATACCGTCATACATGGAACTCTCTATAGTTGGTGCAACCTGGAGTCCCCGACAGCAAACCGCGCATAATTGTAAGGCAGTTAGGGAAAAGGGCCAAACACTCCACCCTACCGAAAAATGACTGGGCGGCGGTCCGCGCATCATGACTCGGGTGTCTCAAGGCCGAAGGGCTTGAAACCATCCGACACGGGGTAGCTAAAAAGCCATGCAACCTCGATGGCGGAACCCTGAAGCAGCTGTACAACGTCGCCAGAAGGAAAAGACGTGCGGTAATTCTTTTTACAGGGAACCGGGAATCAAGTACAAAGACCGAACAAGACGTAAACGCCCGAACGATGCTCCATCTCATCGAATCGGACGGTGAGGGGAAAATTCTTCTCTGCGGCACAATAGGGAGAGAAGGACAGCAGCCACGAGAAAAGTGACTGTAACCCATCGTGGAGCAAACGATACCTTGAATAGTGCAAGAATGCTAAACACTCAGACGAAAGGGGGGTAAAAGCACAGCTCCGCAAATAGACGGAAACCAGCCGGTAAGGTTTCCTATTTAAGACTCAGACATAAGTCCGTCCGATAACCCGCCCGGAGCAATACTCCAAAAAACGGAGAAAGAAATATTGCGCAGCGCCTAGCGGAAGGACCCTCTGAAAACGAAGGCGAGGCAAAATAGGTCTAACCTGGCCTATCCGCGGCAAGCTGACCCCTCCAGGTGCGAGAGTACCTTCGCTGGAGGAAGGACGGCGAGTCATCCGGAGAGGGGGGGGGAGAGTAGCAAAGGGGAGGGTGAAAACCTCGTTGTTGAAAGCCGCACCGGATGGGGATTGATGGACCCGCAGGAGATTGCGTGCGCAACGCGATGCGAGCGACGAAGGAGAAGAAGATGGGCCAAGCCTCACTTGAAACATCTATTATTCAGTAGCAACCGGGTTTGCCTCCGTGAGTAGGCTGTGGCCTAACAATTTGGGCGGCCTCAACAAAACACAAAAGGCCAAAGAAAGCAGCGGGGGGGGTGGACGACAGCTGCGGTCCCGTTCTGCCTCTGTACCGTTTCGACAAGGTCACTTGGGTTGTCGCCAGGGGGGATACGGGGGCCGCAGACTGGAACGACTGGCTATCGGAACCTCCCTCTTCTATCCGAACGTAGGGGTGTTGGGCCAAACTAAAGCCCCAATCGGCGGGCGGGCGTGAAGGGGGAATCAAGGCCACAACTATTAAACAGAGCTTTTCAAAAGTGGGTGGAAAGGAAGTGCCCGGGAAACCTGCAGCCTCAACTCAAAATAGGGCAAGGTTCGTTACTGGATGCCGGACTGGATTGCCCCGGCATGTGGAGACCTCCGCAGTTGCCAGCCCAAAAGTACGCGCAAAAAAACCGGCCGCTTCACATGAGGTGAAGGAGGGGCGTAAACATAGGAAAACAAAGAACCGGCAAGGAAGCGATGGGGCGGAGCGGGAGGTCTGGTCGGAACATCTCTACTCAATCCTATCGGGCCGCTACAATGCAGGAGAGAAATTGGGTAGAAGTGGGAAACGTGGGGGGAGGGCGGCCGGGTGAAATAGATTTGCTGATGTTCCGGTTTATGTCACCTTTACGGGGAGGCAGCATGAGCCAAATCGCCCGCGGACCCGTGTTCGGCGCGCTAGAATCAAAACATTTAGGGCAAAGCCTTCAAAGGAGGTGGAGTTTTAGAGCTTGGTCCCTAGGGGGCGTGGCATTTCCAGGGACGGCCACATTTTGCCTTTGAGGAGGGATCTCGGAAGGCCCCCTGATCCACCTAAAAGGGGTTACACCCAGAGGATCATGGAAAGTCGGCGATGTCTTTTAAAAGGAAGCACCAGGCACTTGGGGAATATGAAGGGCCTGGCTCACCAAGCAGGGGCAAATCTGCTTGATCTGTGTGAGCTTGCATCCGAAACTGGACGTAAAGGCAAGTCTTTGGTGGGGAGTGGCCTCGTGATCCGTGTGGGAATCCCTACTCGACGAACAATGTTTCCAGAGGCGAGAGTCTGTCGTTGAGGATCGGCACGTAAAAGAAGGGTGGTTCTGTGGTGTTTGGTGGGAGCACGGAGGCCGGGGACCAGAGTATGGTGACACCTGGTCGCCAATGTATTATGGAGTCTCATGAGTTTTTTTTTAACTCTGCTAACGGCGACTGAGGTTTTCATACAAGTTCGGATAGATCGGAGACCTGGTTCAGATCCGTCTAGCGCGATATAGAGACGCTTGCTCTGCAATCCGGGGCATCCGGACGGGGGGGAGTGGTTGAGGTTCTGGGGTGCGCCGAAAACTTCTTGCACTCACCTCCAGCAAACCGTTGGCCAGAACACCTGGGGGCCTCACAAGGGGCACTCTAAGACAAAAGGAAAATAAGTAGGAAGGACGGGGGTAACCATCAGAGGGGAATGCCGTAGGTTGGCCCCTAAAGTTCCGTTCCCAGGAGCCCGCCCCAACAGGGGAGGGAAATGAAAAAAGATGGGGGCAGGACTGGCGAAGCGGCCTGTGGAACGATCATAGGGCAGCGAGTCACGTAGGGGGATCTCATAGACAACAAGAGAGAGGAGGGGATACGTATCTGTAGCGAGAGATGAGGTTTGCCCACTTCCTCAAAGGAGTCCAGCAGAAAGCGGGCTCCACAAGGGGGTGTCAGACACTAAGTGTACACACAAGAACAAGGAAAACCGCTAATGGGGTGTAAACTATACCTCCCCTGGGAATCTGGATGCGTTGGGAAGGGTTAAAAAACGGGTGTAGCACGGACATTGATCTGAAAAAGGGTGCCCTGGATAGAAAGAGGGGCCTGGCGAAGCTCATTTTTTTTCACCAACTACCCAAAGTCAAGGGGCCGAAGTTTGACGGGTAAGCTGGGACGAAAGAAAAATAATCCGCACGAGGTGGGACCATTACTTCCGATACGAAAAGCGCAATGACCGCGGTGCGAACCTCAGCTGTAGCTTCCCAATCAAGGAAACCCCGAGAGAAATAAATCCTTGCGAAAGAGCACATCCCTTCCGGGGATCCAGCAAAAACCACACCAGCTTTGTCCGAGAAAAAGGGCAACAGGGAGACGATGCCAAACGTTAGGGACTTGGTGATCAAGCCCAGCCAACGTCTTCCGTCCAGATGGTTGAAGACAAAGCTGTAGGAGGCCAAGCGCAAAGACTGTGATTGATCCGCGTGTGAAAGGCGAGACGGTCCGAAAAGGGCCACAGAAGGGAAAACATCTCATCCAGCAATTCGAACCGGGGGCCGAGAGGGGGATCTTGGCCTAGCGGAAGCAGCTCCCATCCAAGTGGATGCGTAATGCCCAATAGAGCGCGCTATCAACCATGCGAATCACACACACTTCCAAAAACTACTTGGACGTAAATTTGTGGGGTCCGAGTGAAAGGGAGAAAGACTTAATCCGATGCTGTGGGGCCGGAATGGGCTACCTGCAGAAGGGAAATAAGAACGGGAACATCAGAAAGATCAAGAAACCGTCCCTCCCAAAAAGAAAGAACACCAACTTCTCCTAATGAAGTGAGCGCCCCTCAGGTCCGGATGGCGAGAATAAAAAGCCCCCTTGAAAAAAAAATGCATGTCCCTGGAATCGGGGGGTTTTCATCACCGACACGAGGAGGAATGAAAAGCGAATGGTCTAAAGGGAAAATTGGGGGGTTCTCTTAATGGCGAACTTAACGGGGGGGAGAGCGTATAAAGGCAGTGGGCCACCACAGAAGAGGCCTCATTTTAGGGGATAAAAAAAAGGTCAGGGACAAGACAAAGCACTAGAAACCAACTGGGACAACCTGCGTAGAGAATTGAAAGGCGGTGCACCTGGTTCCCTCAAAAAAAGACCGCAACTAACCGGATGGCCAGATGGTGTTTGACCCCCGACACGACGGCACGAGAAAAAGGCTAAGACGTCAGGGAAAACTTCGTGGAAAGGTCAAATGGCGAAAGGGGCACACACTGCCTCTGCGATAATTCGGGTGCGAAATTCGAGGCGAAAGGGATCTTGCAGAGATGTACAAACTACAATCGAAGAGGTACGATCAGCTTTGGTGGGTGATGGCTTGGTACCGGACCAGTCAGTCACTCACACGGCATAGTATGGCAATCCGGCCATGCTCTCAGAAGGGGGGAAGGTCGCGTCGCAGGTTGTTCCCGCAGCGCTGCTAAGAGCTGAAGCGCCGTGTCCAACCCATCTAAGGAGGGGACCCCCGCAGCAACCGAGAGGAAACACTCTTTAAAGACCTCCTTATCTGAGAGTCTTGAAGATCCGCCCGTCGCCCTCAAGGCACCACTCCCGACACAAGCAAGCACAGATGGCCCGGAGGAGGAACGTTCGGCCCGCGTATGGCACGGACTCCGTAGAGTCCGTCACCCGCTCACTCGTCCGCCAACACACGAGAAAAAGGAAAGAGATAGAGATTGAAGGGCGGCGACTGGAGGAGAGGCAATTAACGGTCTCAACCGGAACCCGTTGGCAAAGAGGTTTGGAGATATTTTAATCGGCCAAGTCGGCTGACTGGCGGCGAAGCGAATATGAATGAGCTTGAAGCGGCGGTTGACTCGAGGGTGCCTGGGAGGGATACCGACTGTCGCTGTGGTAAAAACAGAAGGCAGAGCGAAAAGAGCCGAGGATGGCCAAAGCCAAGGCTACGAGCTAAATTATGGGGGGCAAGAGAACCCCGGACGCGTGGTCAATCAGAGGCCGGCCACTTTAAGTTCCTTTTCCCGGCCGGTCCACAAGCAACAAAGCACGCTGAAGAATTTAGCGTTTGAAGGGAAACCGCTACTCGGAAAGGCTCCGGACGTTCTCCCTGGCAAGAAGAATCCAGTGTCCGTGGGCAGCTTTTGTTGAAACAGCGTTCAAAAAGAAGGAAGGAGGGGTACCTCCAAATCTTCAAGTCAGAGGCACAGGCGGGGTTTGCGCCTAACTGGCACATAGGGTGAAATAACTGCTTGCCTTGATTGCGTGGCAAGGGCACTCAATGAACTCGAAGGGTGGTCCAGTGTGAGAGAAGTTGGGAACGGTCTGCCCAGGGAAAGTATACACATTCGGGCAGCGTGCTTGCCGTAGAGTGAGGGGGCCCACTCACTTCAAAAGCAAGTACGCGACACAACCTGCCGGTTCGGCTTCATCGTGGAAGGGGAGAAAAACAACATTCCGAGCAGGGGGGAACTCCACGGAGTGCAATTACTCGGAAACCGCACGACCTAGGACTGCCTTCCTTATGAATTGTGTTATGGATGTGAGGGGGAAGGGCTAAGCGAAGGGATATTTCATGGGTGTCCCATCAGTCACAAACATCGCTGAATAAAAGGGATGACCCAGCGTGCAAAGGCAGGCGGGCTGGTCGCATCTTACACTCACGGGCAACATTTGATATATCAGTAAAAAAGCTCGGCACATATGAGTATAGGACATGGACTTTGATTGATCTCAGGTGGGCAAGAACGGTGTTGTTGAGAGGGAAGCCTCTAAGGGCCAAGTATCCAACCCGACCTCAAATTCGGGTTCGGCCAACACAAAAAAAAGAGGCTTAATAGTCTTCTTCGTGCTGTCCGCCACAATTTCACTTTGGCTAAAAACTGCGCCCTGCGCAACAAGCCAGAGACGTTGGCAGACGCTTGCGCTGACTAGAAAGCCGGAGGAACATGTTTGCCGGGTTGGCGTGTTGGGAAGGGCGGCGGGAAGGGATCCAAGAAGGAAACCGGGGGCAAGAGGCGCAAAGTTCGGTGTTGCTGGTTGGAAATTGCTTACTTCGTACGCACGGTTTTTCTCTCTCGGGGTGGGGGGGGGAGCAGGAGGACGGCCACTGGGAGGATCCCAGAGCCAGGGGTGAAAGCCGTTGTAGGGTTTGGGGGAAGAAGGCTACCACTCAGTCTGTTGAACAAACGGAGCCTTCGGATCAGTCGGAATGACATAACCAAGCTTTTTGCCTGAGGGACACAAAAAAGGGAACGAAACGCGGACATCAGGCCTGTGGGTCCCACCCAGGCGCCGCACCTGTCTTGCGTGACTCAAATGGTGGCCGACCAGGGGGGGGTGCATTTGCTGGAATCAATCAGGACTAGACCAACAATAAATCCAGATAGAAGGATGAGGATTAGGAACGAGCGGCTTCCCTAGGTGTTGTGGTCCCGGCGGGACAATGAAAGAAGCCCCAAAATGTGATGTGAGTGAATACCGATCTTTCAAGGAAGTTTCATTGGGGGGGGCACCCAATCATCGGAGCGATCATCATAGGTCGCGCAAAAAAAAAAAGGAAGACAAGATAGACCTATATTAAATGCCGGTGATCGAGGGGGTTTCCAGCCGCATCACCGTGCCAAAAATACGCCGGTAGAGCGACTACAATGGAGATGGGTGTGGCCGAAAGGGACAACACCTAAGCAAAACCGAATACGAGGTGACAGTACCGAACGATCCAGAAAGCCCCGCGCTGGATGAATGGTAATAACTTACCGGTGAAAAGCGGACAACAATGGAGACGGCAAACCGGTGCTGGAATCGGCGGCGGGGTTTTGGAAAGACCAGTCCCAACGCCGATGCGCGGAAGTTGGAGAGGCGTTAAGAGTGGTATTTTCAACGGAAGAAGGACAGGGGCCAAGATTTTGAAACAGGTACTGGAAAATGCAACGGCACTGTTGCGGAAAAAGAGTGTCACAGGGGGATTAAACCAAACATAAAAGCACCATTCCCCCCCAAAAACACCCAAACACAAACAAGACCACCCCCACCCCCCATCACCATCTAATTTCCGATGCGGCACCGTCAAATAATTCAGGGACGGAATCAGAAACGAAAGGAGAAGAAAAACAAGTTGGCGCTACTATAAGAACCGGAGAACTCCGCCGGCAGAGGGGCAACACTCTGGGCAGCAAGGAGGAGTGTCATCAGAAGAAAACCCGAACATCCCACAAACATGGTGGTTGAAGGGAGGATAACGGGCCAAGCAGCCGGACGGGACCCCAGGGGGGGCAACGCGCTTGTGGAGCAGCGCAAGTTTACGCAAGTTTAGCCGGAGAAAGAGGAAAAGATCAGACGGGTGGCCGAAACCATACGGAGGAGGTGTAGAAGGTTACATTCTCTTGCCTGGAAAGAAAAGTTCCCATGAAACAATCTTGGGCAAATGGGGGATCGACGCGACGGTCGGAATACGAACGAACCGGAAGGAGACGTGCGAGAATGGGTGAGATGACTCTACTACAACAACAGAACGGGCTGGTGCCAAGGGGACATGCATGGAAAGATAGGTGCTGTACCCTCAATAAGGAAGCCACCATGAGCCCCACCCAGGGGGAAGACACCCAAATCATTTCGCCTAAGAGTGAAGCCCCGAGGTCGGCTGAGACTAATGAAGAGCCCCTGCTTCAAAACGATGGAAAATGTCGGATTATGGGGGGTGGGTCATATCACCAAGAATGAGGAAGCGAGGAGCACCGAACGGGAAAAGCTGGACGAAGGCGTAAGTGGCTTCGGAGATTAAAGGAAGGTGCCACAGAATAAGACCCTGGGCCGAAGGTGAGGTTGATCCCGTCCGGTTAAAGACAAAGCAGTCCTACGAAAACCTTAAACAACGAGAAGGAGAATTGGAACGGAAGACTTGACTGTAGCGTCCCTGAAGCGAGTTTTCCTATTCCCTACGCCCCAACAAGCAACACGGTGACGAAAAGACCGATGTCAGGAGAAGGTCTAGCGCCACGGGGTCAAAGCATGCTGAAACGTCGATTTCTTCGAATGGCGAAATTTTACGTTCGACAGTGAATCAAACTGTGTCAACGAACGCTCGCCCTTACTAGAAGAAAGGGCTGGGCCAGGTGCCCTCCCGAAAAATTGTCAGCCCTAAAGGAAAAAGGGGATGCAACGAGGACGGTCCTAAAGTGATCCCATAGGTCAGGGATCAGTCTTTCTTGAATCAAAGGGCGCTGCGAGGCTCGCAATCGCACTGGCCAACCGCAGCCAGACAGCAACTGAAAGGGAGGTAAACTCTTGATCAACCTTTTGACTGTGCGCGGAGGATAAGAGAGCCGCCGCACAAAAATATCTCCGCAACAAAAGAAAGCTTGCCCATCCCTCGACGGGGAGGCCCAGGATTGAGTTCATATTCCCGAGTCCGGAACCGGAAACGCGATAATTACGACTAAAAAGCAAGTGTGGAAAAGAGATGCGGGGATGAAGGAAGCGACTGGAGCTCTGACGGAGGAACGAGCGAGGGGCATCTCCTGCTTTCCCGGTCCTCTCTGTTCAAGGGAATGACTCGATCTCTTCGCCGCGAAGGCCGGGGCGACATAGGTCAAAGGTTTTCCCGGAAAGGGGGCAGCAAGGGGTCCTTTGGTGTACCCCGCCATATCGAGGGATTAAAAACGGGCGAGCGGGAAAAACGAACGATGGATTCCATTAAAAGCTCCAAACCGGAGTGAAACATTAAATGGCACTCATTGTGACGAGTGACGCCCTCGCAGTGCTTGGGAACACTGGAGGAGGCCCGGCCGCAAGAAAAAAAGCCGAGGGGGGGGGGGTGGGTGTTGTGGGGGGGGTGTGGGTGGGGGGGTTGTGTGTGGGGTGGGGCGAAGGGAGGGGATTGGGTGGGTGGGGGGGGTTTGGTGTTTTTTGGGGGTTTTGGGGATTTGTGGGTGTTATGTTTGTGGGAGGGGTTTGGTGGCGTGGGTAGGGGAGGGGTTTGTTGGGTGTTGGTTTTGGGGCTGGGGGGGGTTCTGGGGTGGGGTTTTGGTATTTGGTCTGGGAGGGGGGGGGGTGGGTGGTGGTGGGGGGGGGTGGGGTCGTTGGGGGGTGTTTCTTTTGGGTGTGCGTGTTGGGTTTGCTTGGGTTGAATCTCGACGACGCGCTCGGGTCGAACACCGCATTAAAACTTGCTCCCCACAGTTCACCGACAGGATCGACGCAAGCAAATTTTGAGGAAACAACGGTGTCGCCTCACATGTCGCAAGGCGACCAAAAGCAGCTCCTTCCCACAACGCGTGTTTTTGCGCAGGCCGGCAACTACATTCGTACACGCGTCCACCCACACCCTTCGATGCAATGTACCTCGGGCGTTTTGGGGCAGGGTTGACTGACGGGCTTAGGGTCAAGGGGCTCGCCCACCAAACTGACCAACACCATGGGGCGAACTTGCTGCAAAAAAAAAATGGCAAAAACACTGGCATGTCTGAACGCTTCACCGCTGAACGACTTCTCATGACGTTCAAAGGCTCGGGCCTCACGTTGGGAGACACTGCGCACGGTGGAAATAGATTTGGCTGAAGCAGGGCGAATTCGAGAGGAGGACAGAGACGCGCGTCAGGAAGCTCATTGTTTCGGGCTTGCCCTGGGGAGGCGTTGGGCACTCAGTTTGGAATGAATGTGTCCCCTTCATTACAAACGAAAAAATCTTACTCATGAGGGCACAGTCGGTCAAATCAGTGGGACTTCATATGCACACATGTAATCCGGCACACTGCAACTGTGAATGTCTGGGGAACAAGGTAAGCGCGAATGAAAGCCAGAGGTGGGGCAAGATCCTGGGGGCGGCCTCATTCTCGCCAAAAGTAGAAAGAAAAACTAAGCAGGGGTTCGCCACACCCCGCTGGAGATGGATTCTTTTCTTCCTCACCAAGTGCCCTTATCGCTGCGCAGGCTAAAACAAGCTTACCATTCTGGAACGTCGTCTTTCGCATGGATCATCTAGGACTTCAAAAACGTGTGGGAAAGTGCACGCTTGGCATCATGTGTATGAAACAGACTCCAGAGGAACCCCGCGGGTTCCGGTTCAGGGAGTTCTGGGGCGGTTTGTGACACATTGGCTCTGGGGTGTCGCACATGGGGAGCTGAAAGAAAAAAGAACTTTTTTGTGGCCAGCGGGAGCGCCAATGAGGGGAGATCGGGTTATCCTTAGTGGGGGTTAGAAACGCATGACCAAGGAGGGGAGGCGGCGGCGCAGTCGTGATCAGGCAGCAAGAAAATGTCAAAACGGTGATCTGATGCCCATTTTCGACAACGATTAAACGAACCTCAATCCGGGTCGCCGCCTTGGGGATGGGGGGGGGGGTAGGCCCTGCACAAACTTCGGCCTCTGAAATCAACCAAGGAGGGAGAGCAAGCAACCGGACAAAGTTCCTAGTGATCCATACAGACTTCATACAAACGGCAGCAAGAAGTAAGGGGAGTAGGCAGCGGGAAAGCGGTGATGCCGTAGGTTGTTTGGGGGCCTAACATTTCGGGTCCCTCCTAATCGCCCCATTTAAGATGGAGGCGAGAGTAGTAGTACGGAGGGCAAAGGCGCCGCTTAAAGCTGGAAGCCCAATAAGGAGGCAAAGAGTCACGTACATAGAACATCAGGGGGCAAACAGAGAAGAGAGACACCTACGGAGAAATGGGATCGGGACCGATTCTTTTTTCCAACAGGTCACGTATAGGCTCCGTGACCAAGCCTACCGGCCATAAAGGGCGATGCAATGGCGGCGAGGGTAGACCACCTAAAAGGAAGATCTCTGTGGGGGGGGGGGGGGGGGGGGGGGGGGGGTGGGGGGCGAGTTATGATCCCATCCCGAATACAATGTCGACTTTCCTTTCTTGGGGAGGGGACAGACTTTCGGACATTTCTAAGGGAATACAGTGGAGGGTAGAGCAAAAGGGGAGCAGTCCCAAAGGGGGTTTTTTTGCACTACCAAACCCCAAGCGATGCCTCGGGAGGGGGGTTCGTAAGCGTGGACAAGAGTTGGGGGGACTACTATCAGTCCTCTGTTTGAAAAGGGTCCTATGAAGGCCGCCGGGGTTAGAACTAAAAGGGGTAGACAAAACAATGTTGACAAAAAAAAACCTACAAGGATTCCAACGATGCGAAAATAAGCTTGGAAAACAAAGGGAAGCTCCGCTCAACCAGGAATGAGATATGATGGAAAAATATGTCACGAGAAAGGAACACTATTCACAGTTCAGACACTGGGGGAGTGAATAAAATCACCACGCCTAGAACACGACAATGTGGAGCTGAGAGGAACAAAGACGAAGAGCACGCTAAGAATGATGGAAAAGGATTGGGGAGCAGGAACCTTTGACGGCCCCATGTGCGCCTAAAAGATAGAACAAGATTCACGGGTTACCATCAGGAGGTTGGAACAGGCGCGATCCTAAATCACAGCAAAAAAGGCCATGATTCTTTCAAATGTATCGCTACCCGGTCTCCACAGGGACCTCGAACGCACAAAGAGGTTCCTCCTATATCAGGGGAATGAGCAGCGACGAAACAGCCCGAAAGAATGTTTCGCGGGAATGGAAATGGGGCTCCTAATCTAATGGAGTGACAGAGAAACGGGAAAAATCAGCAAGGACCGAGAACGAGAAAGCCCCACTGGGGGAAGCACAAAGAAAAACAACTTCTCTCGAAGCTTTGAAGCGGGCAAAGACGTCGGATGCTTCGAGCAGGGAAGGACGCCTCAGCAACTTGGACTGAGGAAGGGTTGGTTTTTTTAATAAAATCAAACAACGATGAAGGCAGCAATACCTGAAAGCCCAGGGGGGGTGCGCAGGGAAAATTGAGCCTTCGGAGAGCCGTGAGTAAGCAAGTCAACGGCACAACTTGCCGAAATAGGAAGCCCATGTAAGGGAGAAACGACAATAGAGGACACCCACTTTGAAGGAGGAATGGGAACAGGGTCCTCAGAGCACCCTTCCGCAATAGGTGGGGCCGATGAATTGGCGACCCCCCCCTTTACCGTATAATGACCGGTAAGCGGGGTCACAGCCGAAGCACGCGTGAACCAGTTCTTAAGAGGGAGCAGAAGACACTGGGGTGACTGCGGCGGAAGGGAGGGACTCTTATTCTCGTCTGGCGAAGCAACGTCAGGTGAACCTACAAAGCTCGCAGTCCGATCGTGCCGGGTGACTGGGCTTTCAGGTACCGGGAGAAGTGTAGAGTCCAAGAAGCTTGACCTTCCTTTCAATGGCAGAATAGTATGGAAGGTCTTTATGGCCATCCGGTGGGGTCCGCTCGAAGCGGTTAAAAAGAAACGAAAGCGCAGTAGGGCCTCCCTCCCCTGGCACCGGAAGACCTGGCGAAACACGCATGTGAGCACAACTACTCCAATATTTCCTGCCGTCTCCCGAAACAGACTGGTCACTCATCGAAGATAGGGGGGAAACTCCAAAGGTAACTTTTGTAACAAGATTGCTCGGTCAAAGCCCCTCTGGGCCCGCCGTACGCGAAAAGTCTAACTCTAAAA
>Ga0179591_1340359_pt1 | contig 15257 bp, 14 predicted proteins | sample CZOMad2_1_08_16f_FD_182891 | JGI IMG/M metagenome (GOLD analysis project Ga0179591, IMG submission 182891) | Vadose zone soil fungal communities from Angelo Coast Range Reserve, California, USA - CZOMad2_1_08_16fungal (PacBio error correction) | ecosystem: Environmental > Terrestrial > Soil >...
ACGAGCGAGAATCAAAAGTGGGGTCTCGGAAGGGGGTAAAGTTCGGGAATGGGGAAAGGGGCTTGGCAGAACTTCGAGGCCGCTCACGCGGCGGGATCGCAAAAGAAATCAACGGATTCGGTCAGTCCTAAACGGAAGGGCGCGGAACGGGGAGGAATAGCGCGCGAAGCGGGAAAGGGATCTGTCACCGCGGCCCAACTCATTTAAACCAGTCTGCGTCCGAAAGCAGTAAGTCGACATCCTAAGGAGCAAGCAGCTACTAGGTCTATAGAAGGGAAGGTCAGTAGGAAAAGAAAAAGGAGAGCGGGCATTGGGGTTGTAACAATCTGAGGAAAAAATCAGATGGGGGGAAACGAAGGCCTCTGGGGCCAAAACTGAGCGCCCCTACTTAAATCGCCTGGGCAAGTGAAAGAAAAGGCGAACCAAAAAGAAAAACGTTCTAAACGAGAAATAACACGGCTTAGACAACTCACGGGCGCAGTAAAGACCTGCTACTATTAGATAAATTGGGGAGAGGAAGAGGACGATTTTAAAAAGGAAAAAAAAGCCGTTCAAAGAAAGATATGGCGTAACGGAGCATGGGGAGCCGAATGCTGGGAAAGGAGGGGAGCAGTCGCAGCTCTTTGTGCGGCAAATCTAAAGACGCCCCCAATGGAGGGCGTTATTATTTCTCACGTCTAAATCAAGAAGGGGGGAAACGAGTGGAGTGGGGGGGAAAGGAAGAGTACTAAAGAATCTCAAAAGCCAGTCGAGACTGGTCTAGTTGAGAGGGTGGGGGTGAAAGGGGTGGCATCGTGATGTAAAGGGAATCACGGTGTCTGTCAGGCGGGAGATCCAACTTACACTTCGGGGGGCTGCCAAGAGAAAAACTGGCCTAGGGAAAAGAGGGGTATCCGCATCGCTGGAAGGGGTCAACAACAAGAAAAGGCGAGAAACCGGAAAAGAGAGGATAGACTGAACCGATCACGACAGGCGCTGATTACCATCGGAAGGACAGGCGCAAAGACGGTACATACTGAGGCTGTGAAAGTCAACGGTCGGATGAGGGAGTGCAAGGGGGCTAAAAAGAGCCACGCAGGACGTGTCATAACCGAAAAAGGCGCAAATCAACCTAATACCCTGAGCTCGAAGAGCTTCAAGCGGCCGCGAGTCCCGCCACAAAGAATGGCGGAGGGAAGAGCGTCACCAGCGAGGAATCTAACAAGGGCCGAGGCACCAGGCGTCCTAGGAGTGCTCAGGGGAAAAAGAATCTCCAAAATAAGAAGGACCCCCGAGATCGCACGGCCTGAAGCGGGGGACCTTCAATTGGCCAAGACATGTGTCTAAGCATCGGAGTGGGGGGGGAGCGGCAGCTTAGGGTATACGCTAAAACAAAAATGACGCGCGGCCTGAAAGAAACAGAGGACGGACTACATTCAATTCAAAAAGAAGAAACGAAGAAGATTAAACAAAGAGAGCAAAACCGAGCGGTGGTTCAGTCTGAAGTGCAGGAGGAGGAGGGCACTCTCTCAAAAAGGAGGAGGAGGAAAATAAATAAGGGAAAGATCCAGCATGCAAGAAAAAGAGGAAAGAAAGCCTCTTGGCCGGTCGGGGGGAGCTTTGGAAGAAGAAGGCACTCGCCCTAGCGGGGACGTGCTCGGGTCCCGCCGTAAGGGAGTTTCATTGCAGGAGATACGAGGAAAAAAGATCGGGCCTCCTGCCAATCGAGACTCTCCGGAGGGGGAAAGTATGAGCAATACGGCGTAGAGGACGGCTCGGAGAAGAAAGGGGCATTTTCCAGAGCACAGCGTCGCGGGGGGGGAAAAAGACTCAAAACTGCTCTCGAGACAATTCGGCAAGTAAGGGAGAACCGGGTAAAGAGGGCAGTCACTCTGCGAAGGCTTCAGAGAAGGGGGGAGATATCTTGGGGAAATTTGAACCTGAATTTAAAGAACTTCTAACGGGGGGGGGGAATGGCACCGTAAAAAAAAGGAGAAGCCTCAACACCAAATACAGTCTCTGCGTCCGTCTAGGAGGGAGGAGGAGTCCCCCTGAATCAGGGAGGCAAGGAGAGAAGATCAGGGACCAGCGAACTAGGGGCGAGAGGTTCGATTTCCCGGAGAGGACGCCTAGAGATAGCAGGGCGCATGGCACTAAAAACCAGAACTTCGTTATAAGCAACGGAACATAAAGAGGGGGGGCGTGGAGGGGATTCAAGAGGAAGAACCTCTAAAACCATGAGCCAAAAAACGATCTCACCTCCTGCAGGGGGGGGGGGGGCAGCGCGAAGGGAGGCTCCTTACACAAAACTCGTCCCGAGGGGTGAAGAAGTGAATAGCAAGAAACAATCATAGAGAAACGTTGAAAAAAAAGAGGTAAAAGGCGATCGTTAGAAGAAAAAGGAGGATTACGGTTGCAAGACATTAGGGGGGTCGGGGGGGGTTGGAATAAGTCATGGAAAAGGGTTTACCTAAGAGAAGATTAGTGGAAACGGAGAGCGAAAGAGTCGGCCCGCGCAGGCCGGGATTTGCAAACCGAAGGGCCATGAAGGGGGCGCAAGGGGGGGGGGGCAATTGGTGGTGAACGGCTATCATGCGTCCGAGGGGAAACGGAGGGCCCTTAAAAATTACCAAAATTGCGGCAAAATCGAGGTGGAAACGCCATCCTTCAAAAAAGACGGGCGGTCCGAAGTTGTGAATAGAAATCTCTCGACTCAAAGTCTGGGAAAGAATCTGATGTCGAAGGCACGCCCGGGGTTTCACGAAAGGAAGAGGGGGGAGAATAGAATCGGGGAAGGGGGTAAACATACCAAGAAAAAAAGAGCGGAGAGGGGATAAAATCTGCCCATTCCACGGAGAGGTGCAAGAGAACGACTTGTGCAGGGTGGAAAAAAGACTCCGATGAAGGCAAGCCACTGGAAGGGGGTGTCCATCAGCACTGAAACTGAAACTTCTTACACCAAAGAAAGGGAAGAAGGCAGACTGGAAAAGAAAAAGGAAAAAGTATCTCTCGAGCGGGCGTGATCTGGAAGAGGAGGGAAGCGTATAGGGGGCATTCAATATTTTCAAAGGATGGAAGAGAACGGGGGGTTACGACAGAGCTTGACCGTTTGAGCAGGAGCACATGCCAAGAAGGTGACAGATTAAAACGTGAGGTCAAAGAGGCAAAAAAGCAAAACTCACGGAATCCTCGAACACGACTTACCTCACTGGCGCAAATTGGGGACGAGAAACCAGCTACGCACAACTGGGAAAAAACTCGAAAGGCCGGAGGGAAAAAAAGGCGATGAAGCAGAATACTATCAGAAGAAAGCCTGAGGGAGGGGAGGCGGTTGAGGAGGCTTCAAAAGGGAAAAACATGCCAGCTCAGAAAACCTGCCGAAAGGGAATCCACTTGTGAAAGAAAAATGTGGCTCCGAGAGGAAGTCCGCGATTGCCCTCGGAAAAACTCTAAGCTTCCAAGAGAGGAAGCGAATGACAAGAACCATAAGTAGCCGCAAACGTCAGCAGGGTAGGTCGAAAAAAAAAGAAAAACGAGAAGACACTGCCTAAACGTATTTCAGAATCAACAGGGCGCGAGAGAGGAAGGGGTGCAGGACGGGCTGTGCAAGCCAGTTGTGCCCAGGGGGGGAGAAAGACAAAGAGGAGAAACGAAGAAGAGGGGTGCTCAGTTCTTCTGGAGGCGCAGTTGAAAAATCGCGCCGTGCAAAAATGGAACAAACAAACCTGATTCTATCAGAAACGCCTGGGCGAACGAGACACTATCCTGCTCAAATCCCCAGGGTACTCATCTGGGGTTACTCCGTTTATACCGCGGAAAGTCCTGAAAGTAGTGAGGAACATCGACATCGGGAGAAAGCTTGGAACGCAGGGGTTCCTTTCCAAGGGAGCCAGGGGATTAGAGTTTCGTGGAAGGAGGAACGCAGACGCCGGAGTATCGGTATCGGCGCAGAAAGAGGCCGCTCAGTCTTGGTGCTTGCGTTGAGGGAGGGAAAACGCGGAAGAGAAAGTGCTGAGGTCGAAACCGGATTAGAGGAGCAGTGTCTTTGGAAGGGGGGGGGGGGACATTGAAAATGACGCACAAAGCAAAAGAACTGCGGGTTCGACTGCTAAGGACCCTGAGGGGTCGAACCTGTCGGTGCGGAGTGTGACCACGTTTGACGCAGGGAGAGAAGGGCCTGAGTATCTAGAAAAAGGGCATCATAGGGAGGAGAGGGAGTCCGAGCGCTCAGGGGATCCGAGAACCCTCAGAAAAGGAATCGACCGAACTTAATTCAAAGGAAAACCGACGACTCACAGAAAACCGATCGCGAAAAAAATAAGAAATGAAGAACGATAAAGGGAGCAGCAATATCAACAGCCACTCGGTGCAGAGGGGGCAGAGGGCGAGCGAAAGAAAAGAGGACAGTTTCATGTGTGGTGCCAGAAGGGATTTCGCAGGGAGGGGGGGGAGGGGACAAAATCAAAAGGAATTGAGGGCCTGCTCACCCTCGAAAAGAACGGAGTCTAGAAGTGCTTGGAGAAATCGTCACGGCGGGGGGGACAGGGAGCCGCCTCCGCTCCTGGAGCGCGCTGGGGTACGGAAAGTCAACTTAAGAGCTACCATGAGACCGGGGAGACTGCGTGCATCAACATCCGACACATTCGAGGAAATTCAGGTGGAGGAGGCTGGAGCACAAAAGAGGGAAACGGTCGCGGAGATAACTGGGGAGCGGGGGGAAAACTGAGATAAGATTGGGGGCCATAGAAGATGTGGGAAAAAAATGAGAAGGGCGAAAGCAAATAAAAACTGGCAACAACCAGGGAAATATCAAGCACAGTGCCCACTGAGGCTCGCAACACTGGCGGGGAATCATCACTTTACATCTTAGAAAGAAAGAATTGGGGCTATGTACGGGAAAGATTATTTGAAAGCCTCTGAAAAAACAAGCCAAAACTGCAAAAAGAGGGGTCTTAAACGTAGAAGGGAGTGTCCACTGAACAAAGTTGGAGACTTAGGGATGGCGACTCCTGGGAACCCTTGCCGTCAAATGCGCTTCTGAAAGATTGAGCCGGAGGTAATCAATCCAACTCATGGAAGGGGGAACGACTCAGATCGCGCCACCGAAGAACCGGAGCTCTTGCAGGTGTGGGGGGAGAAATCGAACTCGTAAGTTGAGAAGGGAGAGAAAGGGATAAAGCTAACTCCTACGCGGCATCGGGAAGAGACCGGAGGGGCACTGCCACGCGGCAAAGAAGAGGCCTAAGGAGAATCGTGAGAGGCGTCCCGAAGGGAGAAAAAAAAAAGCGCCCTCTAGAGAGGCTCTGCCTTGAACGGCGAGCAGGGGAGGAGAGGAAGCACAGAAGGGATGGACGACATTCCCTCTATATGAAGGGAAGGAAAGCGACCGGAAGCGATTTCAGAATGACCTGTCTGCTGGTAGAAAAAGAGCTAACAAGATTCCCCTCCTTGGGGAAATCAACCAGGAAAAAAACTATCGAAAGGGTTTAAGAAGATCCTCCAGGGCAGGACGAGGAGCCCTAAACAAAAGAAGGTGCAATATAGACAGCGGGGAGAATGGAGTGGCTAAAAGAGTGCGCCCTGGTCCGAACAAGGGTCAGAAACATTATCTCCAGAAAAAAAAATTCAGGGAAGGAAAATCCCCGCCGTCAAGGGAGGAATTAACATCACGAGCCACATGTGGCCGCAGACGCGCTTTGCAGGCCATCGGGGAGGGGAAGATTCGGGAGACTCGCGGAAGAGCCAAAAGAAAGGAACACACCACCTCAGCAAAACTTCCTTTCCCCATCGGCCAAAAACAAATTCAACCGAAAGAGAGTCTTTTTGTGTCAGCGGGCGTGGCTGCTGTTCAGAAGAGAGCTAAAAAGGAAAGGGAAATAAGATATAGAAAGGCCCGGCAGCTAAAAAAGAGCATGACCTGATATAGGGGGGGAGGGAAGCCTATAAGGCTAGGGGGGAAAGGAAAGGGCCGGAAAGAGAATGCGAGCCGCGCGGGGGGGATAATTTTTAAGAAACGAAGCCACAGGAGAGAGGGCCTCCAACTACAAGCTTTTTCCAAGGGGGGTAGCTCAGGCCTGCTGAGGAATGAGAGAGCGGAATAAGGGAATTTTCAGGAGAAAAGAAAGGGCGGCGATGGCGAGCCAGAGCACGCAGGGGACGTACTTGGTTGAAGGTTGGGCTCCACCGTCGTGAGCTGGGGCGTGAGGAAGAAAAGGGTTCTAATTCATTAGGGAGAGAGCACTTTGGTGGTGAGGGAAAGGAAGACAAGGTAGCGAAGTGAAGAGAGTTCACTCAGTCCAGCACAGCGATGGAAGGGAAAAAAAAAAACCCATCTTTTCCCCATTCTCCTGAGAGGGTCCGGCGAGATCGCGTACGAGTAGGGAATAAAGATGTGAAAGCCTATAATAAAGAAAAATTCACTTTGAAGGGCGATAGGAATCCTAAGGTATACGAGGAAAGAGGAATCAAAGGATTAAGAAAGTCTGCAGCTCTAAAAACGGCAGGGGAAGAGAGAAGGTAGGTGAGCTAGACTGAGCTTCAATCGCATAGGAAAAAAGCGCAAAAAAAAAAATGAATCCTGGGAAGGAGATGGACTCTCCGTAAACAGAACACGAAGAAAAAAAGCCGTGAGGGGAAATAAGCCTCCAGATGCAGGGGACGCCCTGAGGGGCATAACAGAGGAGAACAAATAAACTCGTGGGGCTAGGGAGGAAGACTACGAGACATAAGGGGGTTTTCATGTTCATAGGGGGAGGAAAGGGCTGGAAATAAAGGGTCATAGAACAGGGAGAGACAAGCTCTATGACGAAGAACGTTAGGGGGGTCGTTGTCCAAAGAGAAGAACCTTGATTTTAGGGAAAGGGACGGTGTGCGAGTTCTCGTGACAAAAAACGGTGCTGGATCGGGCGTGGGTGGGGCACCACGATTTCCAAAAACTGGAAAGGAAGACCTTCCAAAAGCTTCATGGGGGGCCAAAAAAGAAGCCTAGAGCGCTATAGGAAGACCGCGTGCGTCATCAGTTTGCAAAGAACCTACGCTCTCCTCAAGAAGAGCTGATTTCGTCTTCTGAAAAGGGATTCGTATGGAAAAGTCAAAAACAGAGGAGGGGGTATCCTATTCAATCCCTTAACGATCAAACGAGATCTATCATCGCGTCGAGGAGGAGACGAGTCCAAAAGAGGCAAACAGCTCTCTAGGGACGCATCCGGATCATTATCTGTGCGAGGAAAAAGAAAAAAGGGTCCTCAAAGAGTTGCACTTGCAAGCCATAAGATTGATAGGTTCGGCAAAAAAAGAAACAATCTGAGAGGAAACGGACGCAATCCATCTGGAGCCGGGGCGTGATAGCCGCTATTGGATCGAGAAAAAGAGGGAAGGTCTGTAGGGCCGCGATACTAAGGACGAGCGGAAGGTAAGGTGGCTCATTTTCCGACAATGGAAGGTAAAGGGGTCTTTGTCGGAAACTGTCCCTCACCAAATGAAAAATGCCGAAGATATAAAGCGCAAAAAACCTCAATGTTGGCCAAAAAATCGACGCAGAGCATTTTAAAAAAAAGAAAAAATGAAATTTTCTGCATACTGGAAAGAGGCGGGAGAAGAATCAGGGGGAGGGGGGGAGGGAAGGGGTTATAGAGTAAAACAAACAACATCCAAGAAAAAGAAACTGATACCTCATTAAAAGGGCTGGGCAAAACCTAGGGAGGGAGGAGAACGGGGGATATACCAGAAACAGAAAGTCTAAGAGGTCACAAGAAAAGGGATGTAGCTGGTAGAGACGTAAGATGGGGTATACCAAAAAACGAGTCAGGGGAAGTATCTATCAAAATAGGCGGGAAAACTAGGAAAACATCACCTTCGACAGCAGGCGAGAATACCTGGTTATTTAATCTTAGGCTTTGCCCTTGGGGGTAAGAGCTCAGATCAAAAAAACTGGGACCCGAAGGAAATTTTTGGAGCGGAGCTGGGCGGTTCAAAGATAGATTGCACGAAACGATCTCACCGGGGCGGAGTACCCCTAGCGATTGAGAGGGCAGGCGAGGGGAAACAAGCCTGGCAATAAAACCCCGTTCCCAGATAGACGTGCGGGGAGGGACCGTGGAGTAGAAAAATCACAGTAGAGACGAAACTAAACTCCAAAAACGACAGCAAGGGGGAAGAGAACACAAAATCAGGAGACTAGAAACTGCTGGCCTGAAGGACCTCGTGCTAGGGGAATGTCGCGAGGAGCGAGTTGTTAGGGAAAGAAGTCATGCCGTTAGGGCTACCATGAATAGGTAAAGAGACCGGGGGAACGAAAAAGAAAAGAGTACGAAAGAGGCCGGTTCGGCCTACGGGATCGCATGGGCTGATCGGAAGGGGGGGGGGGGAAGGTCTGAGCTTGGCCGGGGGGGGGCTATGCTGAAATGTTGGGGACAGGGTGAATCGAGAAATAACCGACGCCGCATTTAAGGAGACCGGACCGGGGGGGGGGACGGCATCGCCAGAGCACCACGTACTTTGAACTTGGACTTGCGTGCCGGGAGGACTGGAGGAAAAATTTCAGAGCGCAGAGGCAATGAATGCAGTTATTGGAGGGAAAAGAACCATGAGGAGGGTTCCCCTCAGGTTCCTACCAATAAAAACGGCCGCAGACTAACTCAAAACTCAATAGGAAAAAAAAAAAAATGTAGGCAAATTAGTTCAAAAGATCAGAGAGGGCTAGACGCTAAGAAGGGTTCGTTTACCGATGAGAAGCGCTAGCATGGAAGGGGGGCGATGGTTAAAGTGCTAAAATGACCGTCGGGGTGCAAAAAGGGGCGAAGACGTCGAAGAATGAAAAGAACGAAAGGAGGAGGCGCAAGACGGGTACAAAGTTCTTCATCCGAAGACCCGACTCTGTTGAGGCTTGATCGTTACGGGGGGGAAAGAGCCCTAAAGAAGCAGGGCAAGGTATCTGAAAGGGAAAGAAGAACAGCCTCAAGATTCAATTCAGAAGAGAGAAAAGCGGGAGTAGGATCAACACGAGGACGACCCTCAGAGAAAGGGTCGTCTGAGGGAAAGATAGGCCGAAGGGGTGGATTGGCTTAAGCCCGGGACATCGGGTTCCACTCCCTTAAGGTCCCATAAGGGGGTAAGAAAAAAAGCCACAGAAGAAAAAAAGGCAGAGAAGCAAAATTAGAAAGCTTTTCGCAAATAAAGGAATAGAAAAAAGAAAATCGAGACGAGGATATCTAGAATTGTAAAACTCTTTCAGGAAAGAAGAAAAATGTTTTGAAAAAAGGAAGGAGAAACAGGAAACGTGTCGGGACGAGTCTGATCGCTACCGAGGAGTCAACCATTTGAGGGGAGGGTAAGTCGTAGAAGGCTTTGGCAGGTAGCGGGCTATATGCTACTGAGAAAGGGAAAAGGGAGAAATCGCAGCGGGAACGCTTTACGAGGAGGTTTTGGGGAAAAGCTATCTAAGAGCTTCAGAACCGAGAGAGGCATCAGGGCGAGGGGAAAAAAGGGGGGGCAAGGGTCGGAAGGGGAGGAAAGGGAACGCTCATAGGAAAGACGATTCTGTCAGCAGATCTCCGGACGGAAGGACGCGTCGGAGGGGAAGGAACGAGTTCGATTCAAGAAAAAAAAAGACTTTTCTAAACACTCTAGAAAAAAAAATTCTGGAAAAAGTCCGGACGAGGCTTATCGGCGTACTCCTCTAACATGCGCTTCAGGTTACGCAGAGGAAGATATCAAAAAAAAGGGACACGATGCTGGGGAAGAGGAATCTCAATTCAGATGGAGGTCGGGAAAGACTCGGCTTGCCAAGGGCTAGAAAAACAGAAGGAAAAAAAAGAAGGGGATAATCAAACACCTTTACACAAAAGGAGAGAAAGGCCTGAAGCTCGAAAAAGTCTTGAAAAGAAGGGGGGAGGAGAACCCGGAGGGGAGAAAAAAAGATCTAACCGTCGAAGAGAGGGAGGCGAACCTAGGAGGCGGCTCAAGAGACCTCTTTGAGAGGGGGGACATTAATCCGCTGTGCAAGAAGGACCCCCCGAACGCTTGATAAGAGATGCACGGTAACTGTTTCCCACAGGGTTGCAGAGGGAAACCTCGATTGGAAAGGGGGCGCACGTGTTCTAGGGGTCAAGGCACTTGACCGCCAAGTACTCTCTAGGGGCATCAAAACGCAGCCTAGTCCGGGCATCCATTCAAAAACACCATCATAGAAAAGAAGAAAACCATGACGCAATCGGGGGGGGGGGTAAAAATCCAAAACGGGTCAGGGCCGGCCGCCATATCCAGAAAACGGGATGAAGCAAAACGGCATCATCAAGCACACAGAAGGGGAAAAAAAGAAAAGAAGCGTGTTGAATTGGGGGGAAGGGAGTTGGGATTGGGGGGGAAAAATGTATTCCGAAAATCGCGAGAGGTTGCTGGGGAAGGGGGGGGGGGGGAAGTGATCAGGGGATCAAGTGGCCGATATCCCGAAACACCGTCAAAGGGGAGGGGGGAGAAGCCAGGGGAGGAACCTATTGGGAAAGGGAAGTGAGGGTAACGAAAGGAGAATGAAATTGAGGGCATGGGAGAAGGCATGTTCACAGAACGAATCGGGGAGAGCGCGCTGTCGGGAAACTCGATACGAAGCGAGGGGAGGTTCTTACTTAACGCCCAAAGTTTAAGGGGGGGTCAGAAGCAACGCGGGTGCGATAACAGATCGAAAGGCTGGGGGGGGGGGATATCCGTTGGTAAATCTGGACGCGCCTATATTAGAAGAGTAGACAGGGAAATACGGTTAAAGTGCACGCAGGAAAGGAAAAAAGAAAGCAGCGAGAACTTGGAAGCTCCAACAACATCTTTGAAACATTCGAGGGAGGAAGAGGTCGATGGATCAAAAGTTTTCCTCTTGAGTCGAACGATAATCCCGGGCAAAGGCTATCTTTCCAGAGGAAGGGGGGAGGCGGGTTGAAAAGATATGATAGAAAAAGAGTAGCTTCCTCTAAGAACACCGCGTTAAGCTTCAACACAGGAAGAGATTGAAAGGAAGGGAGTAGCAATGGGGAAGACTCGGAAAAGGTCATCAAAGAAAAATCACCGAAACCAAGAAAGAGACCTATCCCCAAAAACTTCGAGGGAAAAGTGGCTACGAAAGGAAAAACCAGACTCGGAACGATCGCTTGATTAATATCAGCAAAGCATATGAAGAAGGAGCCCTTACGCCCAGGGGGAGCAAAGGGGAGAAAAAAAAAAATCCCGGAGCAAAAGAGTTGAAATCAGCAGAGTCCTAAATAATTAAACGGTTAGCAAAGGGAGTTTTGGAATGGAAGGGCTTCTTTTGGTTGGAAGGGAACAGTTGAAGATGAAACGAGGAAGCATCGAAAGTATTAGACTGAGATCAAAGCGGGAACGTGCGCAGGAAAGTGGAGCGAGCCGGGGCCTTATTACTGGTGGCGCTGGAGGGGGAGGGAGGATGAAAAGGGGGAAATCAAGTCGCTCAGCACTGGAGGAACCACTAAGGAGATCGGAAACACAAAAAATGGCGTCCCAGGTTTAGCCACCACACCACAAGGAAACTGACTTCAGCCGGGAGTCCTTCCTGGGGATACCCTCTAAGAGAAGAAAATGTGCAAATAAGGGAGAATTTCTAAGTACACGGATGCACAGAACGGGGAGGTATGGTAGACAGTGCCGGGGCGATTCAGCAACAGAAAAAAACAAAAAGCGGAGAGTATGATTCAAGAACAGGCAACCAAACTGGGAACCAAACGGTAGAAGAAGACTTAATGGTGAGGGGGAAAGAATCCTAGTATAATGATCCATTATGTTTCACGGGGTAAAATGAATGGGAGCTTTAGGCAACAAATACAGTAGTCTCTGGATATCATCTTGCGCCAAAGCGCCGTTAAAAGTGTAATTGGAAAGAGAGGGAATCAGCTATAGGTACTGATAAGGATGAGCTCTATAAGGAGGAATTCGGAAATGGTTCCTTGGGACTCAGGGAAGAAATCATGGAATTTTACAAATCCTTTAAGGTAATATCGTTGGGCAATCACAAAAGTATGACAAATGCGGCAAATCTACATCCTACAGATGCACACCCAGAGAGAATTTTCCTTCGAAGGAGGAAACCGTGTAACGAAAAAGAACCTGCCAGTTTAACGAGTTCGAGAAGGGATCGGACGAGAGTAAGCCTCGGGAGATGGGTATTATTAGGTTTGGCGGGAAAAACTGGCACGCCAATCTATAAAAAAGAAACTGCGGGAAGGACAAAATTGGAGGAAGCCCTGCCGATCGTGTCCTCTATATGGAATCACAAACATAAGGATTTAACTAAGTCCCACAGGGAAGCGATAGCGAAATAGGAATACCCAGGAGGAAGAATATCGGGAACGCAACGATAACTAGGAGGAAATAAGGAAAGCACCTTGCGGCCAAGGAGAGAAGACCGGTGAATTTGAAACAGGGAGGGGGGAAGCAAGGCGTTGGGATAGAAACGAATCCACGGCAGAACCCGACGGATTGGGGGGAGGGTCTGAGCAGGCGTGTTGAAAATAATCGAACCGATCTCTTAAACCACAAAAATGAGGAAGATATGCAGGGTTGTCAGCGCAGAATGACCCTAGAAAGCATGCAAAGAACAAATCTGGCGTCGTGAGAGTGGGTCGGAGGCCGTCGAGAGGAGCTCGGAAAGAAGAGTAAATTAGGCTGCTCCCACTGGAATGGGCTCATGCCATCGGGGGTTCTCTGAAGGGAAAAGCGCTCGGCTTCAATAGACTTCTGAAGAACGAGGAGGATCAAGTCGCTCAGGACGAAACAGAAAAGATTCTTTTAAAGGGGAGGGAAGAGCGAAGACGAAGATTCAGGGGCTGCTCCAGTGTGATGGGGCCGGAGTTGAGATGATTTGACAAGCGTGTGGGAAAAAAGGGGACGAACAAGACCACATCACCCGTTAAGACCTGCTCACGGACCGGCTCGCAAGAGGCACCTTGGGCGCTGGGAAATGGCGGGAAGAAGACTAAAAAGAGGGGGCTTGGGCGAGTCTTTCTATTAGGCAAGGGCGCTTTGCGTAGAAGAGACCATTTAAGAAAGAGGGTCCCCTTCCCGAAAAAAACAAGAAAACCGGACCGAGACAACAGACTAACTCTAATAGACGAAGGAATAGTAACGCAATCTATGAGAAAGAGAGAAGGAAACTAGTAGGAGGCAGGGACTTTTCGACCGTACTGCGAAGGGGGGAATCGACATTCAGTTGGGGGGCAAGACTTATTGGCAAGGCGAAAAACCGAGAAAAAAAGGCGGGTCCAGAACTAGGAGAAACTCACGAAAAACTCAGAAAGGCAAGCGCGCGGGGTCGGCCTGTCTGCAACTCCGCAAAAAACTCATCTCAGGAGGGGAGAGGGTGTTCAGGACGAAGAAGCCGCCTCTACAAATCATCGGCAAACAGGGAAATTCGACATCCTCAAGAGAAAAAATCATAAAGGAGATGGAACCGGTGACGGGTGTTGCAGACAAAACCGAGTCCACAAGCAGATCGAAAGAGGGGTGAGTGTAAAAAGGGAGCGGAAGAAATATGGGGTTGGTGAACAAAAAACCCGAAAAGAGTGCTCGCCTGTTCAAGCACGGTCGCGGCACAAAAAACCGTAAAAAACGTCTGGGCTCAACGCACAGACCTGATCGTCGAAAAAGAAAAATTATCTCATGAAGGGGGGAAAAAGAGACTATATCGAAGGGCTCCTCAGGCTTAAAGAAAAGGGTAAATACCCGCGTTAGAAACGCCCAAGAAGGGAGAAAACGATACGGGACAATGGGGGGTGGTGTGGGGGCGGAGTTAAAAGGAAAGAGACGTAACGGGAGCTTAGTTCGAGACGCTGTGCGGACCCTGATCTCGTGAGAGAAAGGAAACTCGACGGGGGGGGATAAACCTTATAAAATAAAGGGAGGTCCTCGTTGGAATGGGGGGTACGATGAGAAGGCATCGCGGAAGACGCGCCGCGGTAGCTTTCTATTAAGGGGGATCAGGGGGGGTCGAGAAAGAGACGGGGAGCTCAGGAGAAAGGGGGGGGGGGGGTGGGGGGGGAAACTCGAGGACGGCGAAGAACTTACCCCAGTTCCACACGAGAGACAAGGCCTTCGGAGGAAAATCGTTTCGGAAGATCAGAATTTGAAACACTCTCGCAAAAGGGTCTGACTATTCAAAAAAAGAAGGCCAAGGCATAGAAGGCATCAGCTGAGACAAAATTCCGCGAGATCGCAGGGAGGAAAGAGTAAAAGGTTTCATCTTAATGGGAGAAGGGACGCTAAGTAGCGAAGGGAGTGGAGATAGGCGAGAAACCCTTGCAGTTGAGAAAGAGGAAAAGGAACCGTTCAAGATCTCTCACATAATTATCTAGCGCAAGGAAGGGCTATTAACAAGAAAAGAACAACCTCGTTGGGGGAACTGCCGAGGACGCGCCAGTTAGATGGGAAAGAAAAAAGAAGAGGGAATGGGGCGAACCTAGGACTCTGGGAAATAAATCTACATAAGCGGCTACGCCTCCTTCCCAGAAGGCTCGGCGCTCTAGTTCTCACAAATCACGGTGGTCGAAATCGAGGCAGTGGATCCGGGGTCTTCGTGTATAACCTGCAAAAGGGAGACGGAAGGCAACAAGAGCATCAAGCAAAGCGAAGCCTCGTGACTGGAAGACATTCACACAACATGGAAGGGAAAAAAACTCTCGCCTATCTCAGAGGGAAATGTGAGGAGTCAGGGCTGCTATTTGAAGAACTATCAACAACGTAAAGAAAAGAGGAGAGAGGAAAAAGCATACCACGAAAGGAAGACTCACCAAAGGAGGAGGAGGCTGGTTGGAAGTCATTGCAAGAGGGGGGGTTTAAAGTGAATGGAAGAGAGAAGGAGGGGTCAAATGATGCTAGTGGGGGAGATACTTCCTTTCTTTAAAATTCAGGGAAAAAAACCGGCAGATGGCATCCAAAAGAGAGGACTCTAAACAAGGGGTGGGAAGCATAAGGTTTCTGGCGAAATCTGGTGGGATTGCAGGATGGAAGGAAGGTACTTCGGTGCAAGGGGAGAAGGCAAAAAAGGAGACGTGATGCGGAAAAATGGGAGGACCACCTTCTGGGCTGGAAGACTCTAGAAAAAATGAGAGCACTTCTCGATAAAGACTTGGGGAGAGGAGATTGATATTGAAAAAAAGGAGGAAGAGTCACGCGAGCTGGCGGGACCAGCAAGGGAGAACTTAGGGGTCAACATCATCTGGCCATTCGGCAGAGGAAGGGGGAAATCTTAAGAAAGAGAAGTCGACATAGGCCGAGAAGGAACG
>Ga0179591_1314788_pt1 | contig 15256 bp, 14 predicted proteins | sample CZOMad2_1_08_16f_FD_182891 | JGI IMG/M metagenome (GOLD analysis project Ga0179591, IMG submission 182891) | Vadose zone soil fungal communities from Angelo Coast Range Reserve, California, USA - CZOMad2_1_08_16fungal (PacBio error correction) | ecosystem: Environmental > Terrestrial > Soil >...
CTTGAACTCACCAGATCACTAGGTTCAACCTCGTCTAGAGTAATCATAGTGAAGATAGCCAGACTCAGCTGTGTCGGCTAAAGGGGTCAATTGTGATGTTCGCCCAGCTAAACGACGGATCTCGTAAAGAAAAACGGACTCTGGGATTCTAAGAAAATACTTCTTCATTGCAATTTCTCAACTCATCCTAGGGGAAGAACCTCGCCTTACTCTGAGAAAAGTGCATCTTACTCGCCCAGAGGGGAGAGTTCAAGTAGGCGGTGTCGATAATCTCTAAAAACTAACACTCTCCGCGAGAGGCCGAGGAATCAGGACCAGATTATTTCTCTTCAGGAGGGCAAGAAGGCGAGGTCACGGGGCGTCTAGAAAAAAACTAACTAAGAGCGGAAGCTCCCTCAAAACGTGTTGGAAACGAAAAACACGCGCGTGGCAGAAGAGCAAAAAGGAGGGGAAGATACCTTTCGCTGAGAAGAGAAAGTTGAAATATATCAAGAAAGGCAATATTTAGCAAAGTCTAAGGATCACGTCTACTGAGGGGCGATCTAACGCGAGAAAATTCGGGAAAATCGATTCAGGAGCCCCTAAAGGCGGTCTGATCTCACAAGGGAGATCGGCCAGAAAAGGAGAAGGGGGAGAGTGCCGCGAGTATACCTTGAAAGTGAAAAGATGTGTTCACGTCATTCTTTCTGAAAACCGGGGACGGAAGATAGTCAGCCTAAAGCAAGACCCTCCACCTCCACGATGGGCAAGGGAGCGAGACTAGACCGGGTTCAAAAGGAACGACGTTCTACTTGGAGGAGACTGGAGTCACGGAAGTGGCCCACGAACACTGCGAACTACTACTTTTACCCGCTGGTCTTTCTCGATCTCGTCAAGGGTCATGAACTCAGATCGGGGGAGAAAGCTTTCTGGGCTCGCTGTGACAGGAACGCAATCTCGGGGGGTCGCCTTCCTTGAGAATAAGACGTTAAAGAAGACACCTCGAGGAAGAAAAGAGGATAACTATTCCTCCTCGAAGGGAGAGAAGGAAGGGGTCCAGAAGAGGCGTCGAACGAGGGTACCTTTTGACGATCAAGTTTCTAAGACTACTCCGTCCGTCAGTTAACCTAGAAAGAAGTTTCAGGAGGAGAGCGGTTAATAATCCTCAGTGAGAAAGGGGGTAGGAAGAAAAGGAGAACGGCCCAGCGTAGATCGCTTTCTGTGTCTGGAACGGCGTCGGAGTCAGCCGGGAACCTGTCGTGAAGAAAGGTGGCATCAGCTTCATATAAAAAAGAAAAAGTCAGGACGTCGGGAATCCGTCCATCAAGACGGGGGGGGGGGGCAGGCGATTATTATTCGTAAATAGCTTAGTCACTAATAACCTGGTAAGAAAAGGGCGTTAAAAGAAAATCCTATACTGGACTAAGCGGGAAGTTCGCGGCACCGACACGTTGCAGGGTTTCGGAGGGAGTAGCCTTCAGCGCCAGGGGGGGATAGAAAAATCGGGCATTCCTCGCGGCTAAGAGAGAAGAGAGGGGGACCGGACGGTACCCGAACAAGTCAAGCGCTCAAGGAGAGCTAAAGAGAGAGAGAAGAGGAGAGGTTCTCTTAGTCACTTCATTAAGGATCGACGGGCGCTGAATGATAGCTACGGCACGGAAGCACGCGGAAGGGTACTAGCGAGGCGCCTCCGAGCGCTCAAAGAACCAGAAGAGTGCAAGTGGGTGCAGAGGGTCGTCCCGCCGGAGAAAAAAGGGTGACGTAAAAGATAGAGCAAAAAAAAAAAGAGGAGGAGGAAAAGAGATAGATTCTTAACGAAATAACCGTTGAACGAGAGGGGCCTGGGGAACAGCCATCGACGGAGAGAAAAGGGGGTCTTGAACGCTTCTCGTAAAAATCGGAAAAAATAGGAGCGTGAGGGGGGCGCCTGGGAACGTAGCCGAGCACTAGCGACAGGAGTAGAGAAGGAAGATTGTCGCCCTCTAGCATTCTCGCAGCTGAATACGCTCGAGGGGAGCCAACCGTACGCCGGGCGGCAGGAGCAGACTTTTCTTGTAGCGAACGCCGAGCAGCTGCTCGTCTCAAACGAGGAGAGGAGCTAGAGATAAAAGGAGTCTTCCCGATAAGAAGTTTGTTGCGCGGAGGGGAAGGACAGATTCAAGCCTACTATTCACTCTGACTCGACCGGAGTCGGAGAAGAACAGTCGTGGAGATCCAAAGCGGAGGACTTATGGAAAGGGAAAGGCTTCATACTTAACTGAGTCTCTCTGAGGAGACGTCGGAAACCAAATCTCATCTCAGCTCTGAGTCAAAAAGGCATAGGGGGAAATCGGAAAAACCCGAAAAGTTGCAGCGTATAAGAGGGGAAGCCTCTCCGTAGTCTAGACAATTGAAAAAAGCGCTGTCCTTCCCACCGAACGGAACCGAAAACGGAGGACTCGCGGGCAAAAAACAGTGCAATAAGACCGGACGGGTTATCGAAAAAGCAGATCGTCGAACCGTTTGAGGAGGAGACCCCCCTCTGCCAGCCAAAGGAGCGAAAAAGAAAAAAAAGAGTCATCGAGAAACCGCGCTGGGTACGAGTAGTTGATGGAGGGTCAGGAAACGCCGTACCTCGAGGGAGGAAGACGCTAAGGGGGGAAAAGGAAAGGCTCCTCTCGATCGAGGACTTTAGAAAAATACATGATCCGCGAGAAAAGTCTACCCTCAAACAAGAGGCGGTACAGAGCTTCGTGGAAACTGAAAAGGAGGAGAGTCTAACGCACTTGAGTCGAACTGGAAAGGAAAAGTAAAACGCCCGATCGCGGCGTCGCAATTGAAGCGACTGCGGGTGGATGGACTTCTTCTTCGGAGAGACAGAGAATCCTATATAGAAAGGGAAACAACCGAAGAGCTGATCACCCCAAGGCGGAAAAGACAATCTCACGAAAAAAAGCCGAGTATACCAGACGACGCGGCTTCGGGGGGGACAAGGTCGGAAAGCCTGATCTTTCCGAGTAGTCACGAGAGGAGCTAACCCGCTGCTCCTCACATACATTATGACAGAGAAGAGCGTTAAACGAGGAGAGCGTCCAAATTGAGAGGAATCGAAAAAACCAGCTCCTCGACAGACGAGAGGCAAAAGAAGAATTCAATACAATAGTGGCGAAGGATCACTTAACAGGAAGTCCCTCTATGCGGAGACGGGCGGGACATCAAAGGGGGGACCAAACATCTTGACCGCGCACGAAAGATCAGGAAGCGCGTTAAGAAAAAAGAGTGCCTCGAGAGGTTCCTAGCAGAGGGTTCTGAGAGGAGAGAACCAAAGGACGAGTAAAACTAACTATAACTGTGGATAAGGCCGGGAACGTGCTCTCTCAGGAGTAACGTCTCGGGCGAAAAAGCGAGAGCGAGCGACCCAGTGAAAAAATAAGGGGGAGTCAAGAGGGACGTAATTTCGGATTTTATCGGAGTCCAGTCCGTGAGCGAGGGAGAACTAACACCGGATTGCGAGGACCACGAAGACTGTTCTAGCGCAGCCCTTTCGCGCGGAAAAGGAAGATTTTGAAGAGCGAAGAGGTGATCTTGCAACGACAGGGACGTGGGGAGTTCTCAGAAATTGCCAGGCGTATAAAACCTCTCGCCACACCTCGGGCGGTTAGATCCGGAGCTGAAAAGGGGCGACTCATATACGAGAAACACCAAAGGAGGAGGGCCCCTTCAGGAGTACTTGTCGTAATAGGGTGCCGTACTGGGGGGAAACAAACTAAAAAGGGTGAGCTGGAGCCTCTCTTAACTCTCCCGGAAAATGGGGTGCTAAGCTAGCTGTAAAAGAGGGGAGAACGTCAATAAGGCCCTAGGCTTGAAAATACGAACGATAATAAATGAGATCCCCAGGAATGTGAGCGATTCGTGTCTCCGCGCGCGCAGAGGTCGAATGGGTCGTGACGCGCTTGTGCGAACAACTGGGAGGAAAAGCGAGGCCAAGAAATTATCATACTTAGCGAGGCTGAGACATGGCATTTCAATGGCTCTCCGGGAGTCTAAAGTCTGAAGAGCCGTTACGAGATAGTGAGGTGGTCATCTACTCCCTGCATATCGGGCCGCTGGCGCCTCCTGGGTATCGGCTATCAAGAACTTCAGCACTCTTCACAAGCTCGGCGGTATTGAAAGTTCTTCGTCCATGTTAGATATTCTTAAGAGTCAGGGAGGGAAGGTCGCTGATTCAGATAATATGAAATGGATCTAAGGAGAAAAATCGTTTGACGAGCTCCGGGGAGGCTTGTTAAGACTTTTAGTCGAAGCGTCGGTCAAGGGAGCGGATTCTACAGAGACCATGAGGTGCAGTTCTGCCGGTACAGAAGACGTGAGGTCCTACCAGGGAAGAATACCAGACGGCTTTCTCGCGAGTGATGTCTTTCTCAACGTGCTGCGCTCGGGCCGATTAGCGAACTACTTCTGCAGGACGCGGGAAGACACGGCGAGACTATCTTGAGGGGAGGCTCTAAAAGAGGATGGCAGGTGGTCACGGTCTATACTAAGGACAGGGAGATTAGCGAATGAGAGTGGCCAGAAGATGTGTTTACCGGGCTGGGACGCTTACTTACTAGCACTCCGCTAAAAGGACAAGCCCTCTAGAGGGAAAGGGGACTAAGATCGGGGGTGAGAAAGAAGAATAGAGCTGAGGTCGTCTCGCCCTGGGAAAATGTGAAAGAGAGGAAGAACCGCCGCTTTTCAAGGATGTAATTCTTAGAGGGGCTACGTCGGGCCGTAGCGACGAGAGATCACAGCAGTCGCGCGAGCCCCAACTGGTAAGGCAGGGAAACATACTACTATGCAACGCACCTAGCGTACTCCAGCAGGAAGGGGGCTACAGAAGACGGCGGAGCAGGCTTCGATTCGTGGTAATTGAGGGACGGAGCACCATAACCTGGGCGACCTGGAAACGGGGAAAAAAAATCCTAGTAATGAAAGTATTCAACACTTGGGAAAGTTGCGGTTCGCTTCGTGCGCGCTGGAAATAAAGCAAGAAGATCGGCGCAAGGGGCGGGAGACCCCCAAGAGAGCGAGCAAATGTCGTTGTCAAGATATCGAGGTTAGAAAAACAAGCCTGGGAGGAGCTCGGTCTAGGAGAGAGACTTTGGAAGGGCGAGGGAGATCACTCTCGAGCATCAATTGCGAGAACGGACGGAGGAATCACAAATCCCCCCTCTTGATCGAGGGCTCTGATGAAGAAGAAAGGCCGCGCGAATTGAGGGCCCTTGACGATTCTTAAAAATCGAGGCGCTGAATTCACCGCTAATACACCCCCAAAGGGCGTGTTCTCTGTTCGGAACCATCGTATCTCGTAATAAAAAACATTCCTCAAAGAAACGAGGATCAGAGCAGGACGAGCGTACCAGACCCGAGGAGCAGCTCTTCAAGCAAAGGTGCAACTGTCGCGTCCGAGGAAGGGGAAACGGAGACACGGCAAAAAAGGGAGCGGACGCGAAGGGTGGAGACGCTCCGAAGTAGCGAGAAAAGGTAAGGGGCCGCGGCTAGTCAAGAGGAGAAGGGTCAAGAACAGGCGATTGAAGACGGCGTCCGATCGGCTAAAGAAATAGAGCGAAAAAACACCACTTATGGAGTGGAAAAGAGAGTAGGAAGACATCGCGTCGGAGAGGCGGACGATCTGAGGAAAGCATCAGACGTGCAAAAAAAGCTTGGCATGAAAAAAAAAAAACCACTCAACATTTCGCGGGTATTGACCAAGAGCAACTTTAGCTTACGAAGGGGACAGGGGGCTGGCGAACTCTCTCAGCCGGGGGGGGACCGCCTCGGTCTTATCGCGGTATAAGAGATGGGCCCTCGTCTAGAGATAGACGTCTGGGGGAAGAAATGTTGATCTAGCAGTCCTACGCGAAGAGGAACACGAAAGAAATTACTTGCGCCCGTCGCGACCGACGAATAGGAGAGGCCCTCTATTACGAGGGAGCTTCTGAGTCATAATCATATCAACCGGCGGATCAGCGGAGGGGGGGCCGTGGCCCAGCTAACGTGAAAGGAAGATCGCGTAGAAAAGCGACGCGGGAATAGTAGGCACGCTATTACGGGGAACTCATAGACAGAAAAACAACCACTTCGCTCTCCGCGGGCTTAGAAAAGTAGTACAGAGAAAAAGTCGAAAGCGGGGGAGGAGCAATAAAGATAAAAATAGTCGTTCTCGGGGGGCTGAACTCTAGAAGAAAGACAGAGTCTATGGGGATCAGGCCAACCTGACGAAGGCATCGGTCTCAGGGAAAAAAGCGGCACAAAAGCATAAATAGATCTTCTCTGGTTAAAAGCACGCGATGTGAGGGGCGCAGGGGGAGGAGCGTTATTAGAAACGGCCGGGAAAATTACCGGAAGATTTGATTGCCAGCGAGATGACTTAAAGTCGGGTCAAGAGCGATCTCGGGAAACTGTCCCTCCCTATGCGCCGACTCAGAAACGTGCGCCCTCTGGAAAGGAGGTCACTCTCTGGACAAGTTAACAAGGGCCTCTAAAAAAATCTACCGAAAATGAGTCGAAGTCGTCGGGTAGGGTTAACCTCAGAGGTCCTCAGCCCGGTAAGCTCTGGGGAATGTATGGATTAAGGCAGATGAAACTAGTCCTTAAAGACATGAAAGAAAAAGGAGAGGGTGAAAATAAAGTCGTCGTCAGAGCCCGACGAGAGACGCCTTTAACAGCGCCATCATGTTCGATCCCACGGCCAGAGGAGGGTGTCGCGCCCGACGAGATTTTCCTAATTCAAGGGCGGCAGATCCAACGCCATCACGTACAAGGGGGAATAGAACTGCGCAAAGAGCCTGAACCGGGGAACGAGGATAAAGTACCCTTTAGCGGGAATCGATAAGGAGGGACGAAGAACTCATTGGGTCTCGTAGATGACAGGTGGCAGAGGCGCTCCTAAACCTCCGCGCCCGCGAGGTAAGTAGAGGATACGGAATCGCTAATACCGAGACTCTTGACCCGCGAATACAAAAACGGAAATAAGAAGCTGCCAAAAAGGGTAGAGCCGAGGGGCGGGGGAAATTACCCGGGGGTGTCAGGCGAGAACACGCGAGCAAAATGTACTGGTCTCGGGCTTCGGAGAGCAAGATATCAATACGGCAGGAAAGCCGGTCGTAGAGGTCCTATAGCTGAGGGACGCTATAAGAAGAAGTCAGTCATTTCGTGGAGCAAAGGTGAGCAGTGACTTGGATGCGGAACATAGGTTGAGCGAAACTCGAACCTCACAACTGAAGGGAGAGCGCGTGCGCAAGAACTCGACAGGGGAAGCTCAGGAAGGTGATCTCGTTACAAAAGAAAAACGGAGGGGGAAGAAAGCCGTAAAGGTTTTTCCTTCTAAGGTCGGAGGGGCTAACGAGGAGGGGTAAATCGTCTATATGAGATCACCTCGGTTTTTAGAGGAGGTGCCAGCCGCGCATGACAAGGCAGGCCTCATGAGAACAAAAGACCACAAAATAATAAAACTTTCTAATAAGGGGGAGCGAGGAAAAAGAAGAAGGGTAGGACGCGAAACCATGTGGAGGGGGTATACTATCCAAGATTCCTCCGAGAGGTCAGAAGCTCACGAAGATTCCAATATCGCAAAGAGGCATCCGTAAACCAGATAGGAGGAAGGCAGCCTGAGAAAAGGGAAAGGTCGTGGGCGACAGAAGCTCACAAGGCCGTTCGGTCGCAAACGCTAACTAAAGGAACCAGTCTCTACGGAAGAGGCGACATGAATAAGGGAAGGGAAACGGGGCTCGTGAGATACTCGTTCGCAAGCTAAGTCCTCTATAAAAGGTGAAAGGAAGCCGAGCGAAGACTTGCAGTAGGGGCCCGAAAGAGTGAATCTAGGGTAGAATAAGGGATCAACTCGGCCACCGCGCTATCACCTGGTAGGACAGAGTCTAGCGCGCGAAGGGGGGGAATTTGGGATGAGGAGGGGTCTGAGAATTGTTCTCTGAAGAGGGAGAAGAGAGTGAGAGGAGGGGGTTTTACTCACTTTGATCGCCTACTCAAACGCGGTCTACGCGACCCACAGTCAGCTCGGACCGAAACGCGAAAAGGAAAGATATCACGAGGGGGAAAGAAGCGGGAAGTCTTTCAGAGCGAGGTCCGACTGGTTGAGGCAACTGGGGGGGTCTGAGGGTCTGGCAAGGATGAACTACTCGATGGTCAAGATCGAGGAGGGCTACGACAAGGATCAGTGAGGATCTCTCGAATTAAAAGGTAGAGTGGAAAGGGACCTGACGATCTGTCGCTCCTTCTTGAGGGCGTAAGTAGTCGCGTTGCCGACGGCTGTCGGTATACCTCTGGGAGTACGTGATCGTATAAAAAAACCCAAGAGGGGACAGCCTGCAACACGCTCCTAGTACTGAAGTTAAAGCGACATCATTGGTAATCCCGCCACGTAAAAGGGTGTCGTTCTTAGGTCTGTTGGAAACCTAAGAAGAGGGCAACCAGAAATCTGGGGGCTACGGAAGGGAGTCGAAAAATCCGAGCGAGAAGCCCTTTAGGGAGTCTACGGCCGTTTGTACCTCGCCGCTGTCGGAACCGCCTTAGGAGATCACGGCCTGCAACTACTCAGGATAGACAGAAACTGTAAGCCAGAGCGGAGGAGGGAAGATAACTCTCGGCGGCCTTTATGAAGGACGGGTTGTCACGTGAATCTGGGAGGTACAAGGGGAAAGAGAAGAAGGTTCGGACGGAAGAGACCTCTAATCGTGGTTCATGTTGAAAAAACTTTTTACCTCCCGAAGACAAATTTCGTATTCTTTCTCGGCTTAGAAAAGCATCTCGTGCGCAACGGTTGTCGAAAACTACTGGGGGCCCCGGCTACCAGCAGAGCGAGGAAGAAAATCGGGGGGTAGGGGGGTTCGGATGTCTATTAGAAAGGGAATAGAGTGAGAAGGCACAGAAGCATGGGGAACGGATTCAGGGATCACGCATGAAGAACACGGAAATCAGCAGGGAAAGGTCAATCGAACGTCGCTTGAGTAGAGGCGCTCTGCTGAGAAGGAAAAATCAGCGGACGAGGGTCGAGTGAAACCGGTGCATAAAGTCTGGGAGGAAGGCGAAAATCCAGAAGCATTTTCTGCGGGAGGAACTGAGACGGGAGCTCTAGCCACACGGACCGAGGACTATCTAAACTCGACGTTACCATAATCGGGGAGCGAGCGATTGGTGGATGAAGGCGGTACAGACGAAGAAAGGTCTCGTAGCAAATAGGAACTGATCACCTTATCTAATTTTCAAAAAGAGTACAAAAATAAGGGACATCAAGAAGACCTTGCCCTCTTCGTATTTCAGGCAGAAGCATCACTTTAACTGCGCAGGGAATCGATGAGGGAAGGCTTACGCTCCTACGGGGACAAGGAGTCTTACGACTAGGAAGAAACACACCCCGGAAGGAGGAGTTAAGGTTAGCACGAGAAAAAAAGACCCTGCGGAACTTGATAAGAGGTACTTCAGGAAAGAAAAAAAATCAGTTCATAGATGTTCTGGAACCTGCTTCTCAATAGCAGGGATGGGGGAAAAAGTACAATGGGGGGTAGCCATCAAAGAGGCGCTCTGCAGGTAGGGCCTTAATGACGTGTCGACCGAAGACCTTTGGGAGATGATTACGAAACTTTGCACCTCCGAGGGACTAAGAGAGAAAGAAAGGGTGGACGGCGAAGAGCTGGAGAGGAAGCATCGAAAAGATTGCGGATGTGAGAAAGTCGAATCTACTTCAGTGAAACGAAAAAGCGCTAAGCGGGGGCCCTCAACTTTGAAGAAAAGTTCACTCTGAAAATCGTACTGGGACTTCTTCGGTAGGTGAGACAGGAGGGTCTCAGCGGAAGACAGCGGTTCGTAGGCAGTTGCCCCCTTCGGTCAAAGGACTGAGAAGAGAGAGTGGGTAATAATCTGACTCCACGTGAAGACAGCAACCTCGAAAAAGAGAGGAGTTGACCGAGACTATATCGAACCCCGTGGAATCGACGATGGTCTGTGAAAAATCTTCAGAGGCAAAAGAGAAAAGTTCTGCTGAGGTCCCGCAGAGAAGAGACGAAATTTTCTTTCTCTGGAAAAAGATCCTAGTTGGCGAAAAAGAAATTGCGAGACAAAACATTATTCAGGCGCAGAAAAAAAAACATACAGAACGGAAGAGGAAGAAGTCTTCCTACTCTTGAATATGCTCGGGAGGGGGACACTATTGCTTGTATGCCGACGGGGAGGGGGGGGCATCAGACAGGCGAGGTATTCGGACAGGATGGTATGAAAAACCGGCGGACTCCCGAAAAAATCGGGGGAGGGACGGGCGTCAATCGAGATCGGGGGTGCTGCTCAAGGAAAGCAACCTGACTTTAGTTACGAGAGGTCAAAAAGGGGGTGTGAAGTTGAGCGACAGACGGCGGAGCTTCGTGCTTATTTAGCCCGGGTCGGTAGCGTCTAAATAGTCGAGAGGGCTGCAAAGTGGAGTATTCTGGTGGTAGGAGATGACCAGAGGCGCCGACTAGCAACTGGTTTCCCTAAGAGATTCGCTGAGAAAGGGAAAAAAGCCGTAGCCAGCAGTTTAGGCTCGCTCATACTGGAAATCACAGACAGAGTTCCAGAAGAAAGGAGACACTCACGTACTCCGCGGAGCGAAGGACGATTTAATGGTAGTAGCGAGAGAGAGGGGGACCAGCAGAAAACCTTTGAGAAAAAGAAAGGAGGACGATCAAGCCCGACCGTACAGACGAAGGAGAGTAGGACCAGGGAAATCAGGCTAATGGGATTAAAAGAAACTCGCAAAGAAAAAAATATTCACCACGGGGGACGCGTCGGGTCTCTTGGACTCTAACCGGAGTAAAAACCAAAAAGCAGGAATCGCGTCGAAGGAGGAGTAATGACATCGCGGTACCAATAAAAAAACGGGTAAAAGGCATAGAGCCACGCCTGTGGACCAGCACTCTCTTGAGGAAGGTGATGGACGAGAGGGAAGCTCGAACGCGCGGACGGGAAAGGCTGAAGGGGGGCGATAGGGACCATCTGAACTTCTGAGAAACTAGAAGAGAATCTCAGTAGACGGGTAACTATATCTGAGAAAAGTTGCAAGGGGATTCAGTCTCCTTAGATCCTTTCCTCCCTGGGATGGGAGGGACAGGTCGTGAAGACTCACCTCACACGGCCCTTGTCTCTAGGAGGAAAGAAGCAGAGTAGGGGAAGTTTACAGAGCCTTTTCTTCTCGAGTCGGGATTAGTGTGACGAAACAAGTTGTCTGTTGAAACGGCGACGCGTTAAGAGGGGAAAAGAAAGCTTATGGGAAGGGGCGCTATACGGCAAAGGTGTTCAGAAGACGGGGAAGGGTAAAGCATTCAAATAGGAAAGAGGATATCGACAAAAACGTAGGGGGGGGAAGGGAAGAAGGATGTACTGATAAGTGGAATGCTCAGTATGTCTAAGACGGAGGTCAAAAGAGAAGGAGACTAGTTCGCCTAAGGAAATGCCACGGAGGAATGAGAACCGCGCGAAAGGCGGAGAAAAGTTCTCGGTCAACCGAGTATCGCGGGAGGGGGAGAAATCTATCGAAAAAAGTAGTATCAGCTGGATCATCAAGCGGGGGGGAGGGTCTTAGAAAAAGGGGGACGGGGAATCCAAGGATGTCAAGATACGTAGCTAACTCCATGGAAAAAAGGGTTGCAAGGGTACTCGCTCTCTCAGACGGTCCGCCGCAAAGATAAAAGAACGTGAAAGCCTCTACTAAAGAAGCCGGGAAAGGGGCGACGCTGTCGGGGGATGGTCGGCTCGAAATGTGCTAATAAACCGATTAACGCTCGGAGACAAAGGAGCGGGCGAGGGGAGACACTGAACGTGATCCAAGGTCACGTTGACTCGAGGAAAAAAGACCAAGCTTGCGCAGGGAGTGGTTACGAGTTCGCCTCTCCACTCTCTTAGGAGACGAGACCACCTGAGCCGCGGCGTAAGAATCATCTCATGGGGCATATCAACGGAAAAAAAGGGGGGAAAAAGACACTTGGGTCAGTAAGGGGAAAGGGTTCGTTTTGCATCTTCTTAGAGGGAGAGAAGAGAGGAAGAGAGATGGCTGCACCAACATCGAAAGCTAGCAGGGCTCCGTGGACTCTTAAAAGAGGGGCGAGTTTGCCGCGAGACGGCGGGGCTAAAGGCTCGAGGCTATCGAGGGGGAAAGAAGCTGTCCGGGAACAGGTCTATCAGCGGGAATCTCTTTCAGACGCCGACGAAGCAGCAACAGGAAACCAAGGGACTAGAAGGTTCAGTCTCCGCGACGATGAGGGGGTTCATCCAAAGAAGGGTCGGAGGTGCTATCTCTCGAAGTCGACCAATATGGACCGCAAGTCTTGGGAAACTCGTTAAAGTCAGGGTCTCTAATCGAGAGGGCAAATAACCTGAGAAGGGAGACGGAACGCACGGAATCAAACTGCCACGAGACGTCCATATATTACTCGCCCTTGGGTGGCCATAAAAGGAACAGTACAATGCACCTCAGTCTACCTAAGAGGCTAAGAGGACACACATTCTCAACGTATCTGGGCTCGAGAGGTTTTCCTGTCTGAAAGTTCGCAGAAAGATAAGTACCGTTCTACTATAATGCGGGGGCTAAAGAAAAACAAAGCGTATTCAATGAAACTGACCGAGAAAAAAGATCGTAAGAAGAGAGACCTCAAAATGGCGCAAGGAAAAAGATTACTGGTAGGACCACCGGCGAATCTTGCGAGCACTTCTGAGGGAGAAAGAATCTATTCACAAGCGACGCGTGCGTGCCTAAAAAATAAGGGGCTGAAAGGAGAGAGATCGCTATAAGGGAAGTAGCCTTGCACTTTAAATAATCCTAGCTGGCAGGGTCACTCTATGCGGGAGAGCACGAGGTAAAAAAACCGCGTACGGTGAGAGAAAAGAATTATGAGAACTAAGGGCGAGCGGGGGGGGACAAGAAGCGTTCGCATTTCGGTTCAGACCTCCGTAAAGGAGCTCGGGAAAAAAAAAGGAAAGCTCACTCGAATTCCCAGATCGGATAGAGTAAGTCAGATACGTACGAGGAGGGCGCGCTCGGCCAACAACTTCTGGCTGTAGGAGAGAAAAAGAGGAAGCGGCTACCACAGGGGAAAGAACCTGAGAGACCGCAACGTCTTGTTAGCTCGATAAACTTGAGAGAATCAAGCCAAGATGTCTCGCTGGCATGGAACTCCTCCAAGCGCAGGTTCAAAAAAAACCGAGGAAAGTGCAAAGAAATCCGGTGATAAGGGAAAAATCCAGGAACTCCCTGGGAGGGTCGTATAATCGATGGGGGGGGATAATATATCTTAGCTTAAACATAATTAGTGAAATTAAAAGCTTACGGAGTTTGCCGTACGAAAAAGATAGAAGCACGAGCAGTTTCCTGGGAACTCCTCATAGGAAAGAAGGGTTACTGGGAAGGCTCAGTCATAGCAAGGAGAAGCTGCTCGGAAAAAAGTGAAAGTAAATTGGTGAGCAAAGAAGAAATCAAATAGTCCGGATACACTTATTGGGGGAACCGCGGGGGAGGGCATAGAGAAATGTTTCTTGTACTGTCAACGGACGTCCAAATCAGTCAACAAAGATGAAAAATCTAGGAATTCGGTAAAATCGGATCTTCTTGCCAGGACGCCCTGCACTTGCTTGGGAGAACTCGAGCCGAGCGCCTACGAAAGAAAAACTGGCGGAATAAATAATACGAGGGGGGGACTTCTGAGAGCAGTCTATCAAGCGAAAGGAGGGTTTGGAAGGGAAATTACTGGAATACCTCTTGGGAACGGGACTGGCTGCAAAACAGGTAAGTCGCCAAAGGAAAGGCGTGACCGATCTCTAACAAAAAAAGAAAAAAAATCTCGCTCTACCTCTTAGCCGTAAAAATTATTCTCGACAAGTGCGAACGAGCTGGTCGCTCCGAAAGAAGCAGGAAAAATACTACCTTTCGGGGGACAGAGGGCAAAAGAACTCCTCCTCTAGGGAGGCGCCCAAAAGGAGAGGAGAAAAAACAAGGTGAGACTAAAACGTCTACACCCGCGGGAAAACGGGACTAAGGGAGGAGTCAAACTAGTGGTCGGAAATTCAGATGGGCCGCTTTAGGTAAGGAGGTCACTGTTGATATCGAGAAGTTCCGGTGAAGAGGAGACCTTAAGAGGGGAATATCAAAGAATTGGGTGACAGGGCTTCACGGGGAAAACGAGAAATTGGGGAGCCCTCCTATTCCTGCCCAGGCACACGCGAAAAGGTGCGGTCAAGCGAAGGAGGGGGTGCAGGTGAAACCGTCGCGAGAAAAACGATAGTCGACTGTAAAGGACTTGAACCAGAAGGACAGGGAGGGACAGTAGCTCGCGCTGAAAGTGGTCCAGGAGGGACTCGAGAGGCAGAGTAAGAGCCTAGAACTAGGACTGGGGACGCAGTCGGGAAATAATATGCGTCACTAAAAATCCTTAAATCGAACCTCTGTAAAAGAGAAGAGCGTTCCTCTTTTTTACCGGAAGGAGAATGTGGTTGGGGAGGGGAGGAGGGGAAGGCCGGTCTTCGCAAAAGGTGAAACACCGAGAGTCCGCTGAGTGCATAGCTACCGCTAGCCGCACTTTGGTTACGAAGAAAAGTAGAATCAGGGAAACCAGACTAAGACGGCACAGGGGCCTTCCCCGGTAGCGTGAACTTCTCCAGCGCCGCGGCCACGGGATCGACAGAAGTGGTAGAGTCTTGGGAAGGGGGCTTTCCGGAGCAAAAAGAGGAGAAAATATAACCACCCGAGCAAAATTGAAGGAGAGTCGACCGAACAACGGTTAACAGGCGGCAAGTGATTGGAATCCTACGATACGCTAACTTAAAACGAATACGAGGGGGTGAAAGGATGGGGGGGACGAACGAACCCGTATGGGGGAGTCTCCTAGTGCTCACTTCGCGAATGAGAGAACAAGGCGTCTTGACGAAGCTGAGGGCTACTGGTATGGTCGTACTGAACGTTAAAAAAGCGTCAGAGAGTAACAGGAGAGAGAGAAGGGTCTATTCACCTTCCTAAGGTCGGAAATTGTCTAGGTAGAACGTCCCTTGTATGAGAGCCACATGGTCGGGAGAGGTCTAACCTCAAAAATGCCCGTGCGCAGGAACGCATATAGCTCCGATCCGGCGCAGGGAAACGAGGAAATAGTGAAAGCCTCGGGTCTTGCCCGATATCAACGGGGTCGGAAGAATCAGGCTACATCGGAGGGGGGGGGACGAGATGATACAAAGTTTGTGACAGGGGAAAATCCGGGAAAAGAGAGGAAAAGAAGGTAGTAGACCTAGG
>Ga0179591_1371481_pt1 | contig 15256 bp, 16 predicted proteins | sample CZOMad2_1_08_16f_FD_182891 | JGI IMG/M metagenome (GOLD analysis project Ga0179591, IMG submission 182891) | Vadose zone soil fungal communities from Angelo Coast Range Reserve, California, USA - CZOMad2_1_08_16fungal (PacBio error correction) | ecosystem: Environmental > Terrestrial > Soil >...
TAGAGGGCAGGGGGGGGGGAGAGGAAACAACTCAAAAAAGACTGGACTTCCAGCTTTGATTACCATCGAAGAAACGAGGGACGGAGGACGTTTGGTTCACCGAAGAAAAGCAGTTGTTCAGCGGCAGGGTTCCTTGTAAGACTCCATTATAGGGGAAGCGTGGGCGGAATAAGGAGAGGACAAACCTCACCAGCAGTAAGAGCCCTCTCTTTGACAGTTGAACAATCAAGGCTCATGCGGATAAATACCCCCAGCCCGTGGGACGTGCCATTGATGTGATGGTGAGGGGGATCTGCAAAGGGTTCAGCAAAAGGGGAGGAGACACCTGCAAACGGGAAAAATGTGGGGGGGATCAGGCCGGCGAAGGCGCAATTTCTCTCTTTGAGATCAACAAAAAAGGACAAAAAGGGGGACCGCCCGGGGGTTGTGGCGGAGGGCGCGGTTTAGGGGGCGGGGGGAAAGGGTCAATGCACCCCTTGTTTATTAACGAAAAGGGGGCACACAAAAAGGCGGAAAGGCCTCCCAAAACCGCGTCCTGAGGGGTCACGTTCCCCTGAACACTTGTTCCGGGCGGGTGGGCGAAAGAGTTTGAATGATGAATGGGGTCGGTCAGTCCATATAATCGATCACATGCCCTAACCCATAGCGACTGGCTAGCAGAGAAGGATGAAGGACAGGGACCGGGAGCGGCACCAAAAAAACAATCAAGTGCCCCGCGTTGTTGTGCGGGGAAGTCGGAGGAAAATAAGTTCCGCGAAAAGTACCTGAAAGGGTTGTCCTACGGTCACCACGGTCTCCTCCCAAGGGGGGGGGGGGGATAAAAAAACCTTACAAAAACGAAAAAAAAAAACTTTGAACCAAACTGGCAATACCAAGCGTGGTGGGTCCTCGAGCTTGTTTGGTGAAAAAGTAATAACGCGGGAGCGGAGGTTCAAAAAGGTGGGTTTTCAAAGGCAATTCCATCGGTGTGCATAGGAACAAGCTTGTCGGGAAAAGGACCGGCTGAGATCGGGAGAAGGGACCGGACGGGGGATGTGTCCGGTACGAATCTACTCCCCTTGTTCGGCCCCAGAACAGCCACCAAGCCCAATCGAAAGAATGAAACAAGGGGGGGAAAAGGAGAAAAAAAGTGAAGGCAGCAACGCTGCCCCACCATCCACCAGACATGGCGTTAGGCGGTTAACTTGTGGGAAAAAAAGTTAAAACAAGGTGGGGAGAGAATCGTCAAGATGACCTTAAGCTGATAGGGGGCAATCCAACGAGGCAGCTTCGCTAAAAAGCCCGCGCCCCTTAGGCCGACCAAAAGGCGATCCTGGTACTTGATGTGGAGAGGAAGCGGACAAAAATCAAGGCGACAACTGAAGAAGACGCGAGAAAAAGAAAAATGCAAAAAAAACGCCAACAGGAGGGCAACATGGTAAAGATGGTTTGTCCAGATATCGAAAGAAGAACTACAGCCCGTGATCGCGATTTGAGGGAAGGAGACCGGATGAAAATAAAGGTGGCAACGGGGGGTTTGCAAATCCTCCAAACAGGGAAACTAATATAGTGAAAAAGGGCACAGAAAAAAAAGAGGGGGGACTTCCGGACAGAGTATGAAAAAATTGGATTGGTTTTCGGGAGCGTGCACGCCTGCACGCATGTCCGAACGATCAATACGCAGAGAAGGGGGAGCGTTTCGGAGTGGAAAAAACTATGGGAAAAAGAGAAACGAGGCGGCAAAAGTCAGTTCTCAAGGGGACGGGAACCTATCCCCAGAAAGAAATCCATCAGCAGACACGGACCAAACACCCCTACCGAGAAGAGCGGTGTAAAGGAAAAAAATGGAAAGGGAAAGGCCGAATAGCGAAAAGAAAAAAGTAATGAAAAGACGTGTTTCATCTTGGGGTCCGCAAGGTTTGCAAGGAGGGGAAAAAAAGGGAGGAAAAAGCAGAAAAAATCTGGTGGGGGAAAAACCTCAAGGATTTCCGCAGGGGGAGCTCTGGGGCAAATTAATTGGGGAAAAGAATCAAATATACGAAGAAACGCCAAAAGAGATAGCATTGACAAGGTGAAGTCGGAAAAAGACTACCACCCCGGAAAAGCTCCTCAGGGAGGTCCTATTGCCGAGTAAGCCCAGTGCCGTACACGCGTGATTTTGGAAAATCGGTGATAGAACCCCTGGGGCAGGGGAGCAAAGAAAAAGGGTAACCCCCACACCAAAAAGGAACCGAAGAGGAAATAAGTTACTGTTCGTAAGACTATTAAGAGGGAAGGTGAACGGCCTTTTCAAAAAAAATTGGGCTGAGGGGAGGGTTAATTGATGGCGAAAAAGGAAGCAAGAAAAACCAAACACCTCATCGGAGAGCTTCGAAAACCACGTGGAGGGGACAATCGCATAGAAAGGAAATTTTGGGCGAAAAAGGAAGAGTGGAAAAAAAAAGACGCCCCCCAGGGGGTGTTCTGAGAAAGTGACTGAAGGTAAGAACAAGGACATGAAACGCACAATAACACGCCAAAAGGCGCAGGGCAGGAAAAGGTACTTGCGCACCCGAGCCGGGGCATTTTTAATAACAGGGGGGGGGAACGCGGGGTGGGTCAGAAGGTGGGAGGGCGAGGAAAAGGCAACCAACTAAAAAAAACCTGGCAGGGGGGAAGATCGAAAAAAGCATAATACAAGGTGGATAGAGAAAAATTGGGAAATGATGGTTCTTCCCCTAAGGGAAAAGACGTGGTTTGTCCAGTTCCAACAGAATCGGGGTATCTACTGGAAACCGAAGAACAAAAAAAAAGCTGAGGAAGACGGGGAAGTCATATCGAGGCGAATCAAACAAAAAAAGAATGGGTTCTCGAATGGGGTCATCTATAGAACAGCCTGGGTAGAGTTTTGAGAGCAACAAGAAGTGCAAAAAGGGAAGGGTGTAAACTTGAAGGCAGAAAAGACGGTTTTTCCCGGACCTTTCTTGATGAAATAAGGGACCGAAGTGGAAAGAAAAAAAGCGCATTTTGAGAAATGGGGCTATCTCTCAAACAACAAAAAAAAAAGGGGGGAAGATCAAACAGACATGATCGCAACGGACGGAACAGTCTTTTCCAGGGGGGCCAGAGTCCCTAATCGCAAACCGGACCGGAAAAAAAAAAAAACGCAAGGCCTGGCCAAAAAATGAAAGAAAACGGGGTTGAAAATCAAAAAAAAAAAAAACCAACAAACAGATTCTGCAAGCTCCACGAAGAAGCGAAACTAGCGGGGCACAGAGGGACCTGACCGATGACGAGAGAAAACGCGAAGGAAAGCTGCTTTCAAGAGGGCGCAGAGCCGAGGGGCGGTGTAGCTGAAAAACGGTTTCGAGGACAGCTGTTGAAAAAATTCAGGGGGGAAACTTGAGACAACCAAAAGAAATTCCTTCGGGAAACATCACACCACAAACACCCCATGAAAGTCGATGCCACGCAGGGTATTATCGGGGGGGGGAGGGAAAGGCCCGAATGGGAAGCGTTTGCGAATGGAGGGTTGCCCTTGAAAGCTGTCATCGCAACAGCGAGCCACCCCGTAAAATGGAAAAAAACGAAGCGCAGTAAGAGAACGATTGGGGGGGTCATTACCATGGGAAAAAAGGCGTTTTGTTAGGGTGGACCGCAGTTGTTAATTGGTACAAGATGTCCGGTTACTAACAACACAGGCGGAAAAAAGGGGGGGGAAAAGTCCAAGATCATCTTGGAAACAAAAGACAAAAAAAGACTTGATGCGAAGTGGGGGAGTAAAACGGGCAAGAAAGCCTTAATGGGGGGGTTGTATTGTGTGGGGAGGCAGTGCGGCCAGAGCATTTTTTTCGCAATGATTTTGTTTATAAGAAAAAAAAAAAGAAAGAGCCAGAGGGAAACTGAAAAAAGAATAGGAAGAAACCGGGGGGGGGGGGAGAAGGGGAAGTTGCAATGCCTGGGAGGGGTACTTACTCGGGGCGCCCTCAGGTGGGTTTAACCCGTAGTCGTGTCAATAGGAAAGTCGGCACAGAAGCTGGCAGGCTTTTTGGACGCATCTAAAACAGAGGTCTGGCCAAGACACACAGGAGTCCAAAAAAAAAACCAATCAACGCGATTCCAGGACAGTGATTAGGAAAGGGCAGCAAACGGGACACAGCTCGAAAAAAGAAAAAGGAAAAAAGCAATCGTGAGACGAGGATGGAGTTGTTGAGCGCGTAAAACAAAACACTCCATGACCTGCGGCTATCCGGGAGAGTCGGGGGGGAAAAATTAGGAAAGATTCATTGGGACGGAAGCAAAAACAGTAAGTGGGGGGAAAAAGGGCGACCCGCCTAGAAGGAAGAATTTGACTAATTCGGTACGGGACGATGACCGCTGCCTCCCTGTCGTGACTACCTACGGGAAGGACGCGACCCTGGTCCAGAAAGGAAAATGGACCTAAAACCAGGCCTCTGTATGGGGAATGAGTTCCGTAAAACATGCTGATGGATGAGGGGGGTCTGGTGGAGGCCCTTTTCCGTGTACCCTGGAAAACTGGTGGGAGACCGAATCCGGGAAAAGGGTACCCAGCCAGGGACTTCCCAAAAATCAAATAACCAGGACTCACAAAACTGCGTTCCTGTGGCGTATGAAAGGGGAAAACATATGCGGCACAAGCCAGAAAAAACCCCAAAGCAAAAAATCAAGAGGATGAGGGTATCCTTAGTTTTAAAACAGGGTAAATACTGCACCCGGCCCGCTCACCAAGAGGGTCCACGAGGGAGGTTGCGAAACATACCATTTGAAAAAAGGGTCCAGATGCCATTGGCAACGCGCGGCGAAGCAAACCTCAAAACAATCTTGACTGGAACGTGAAAGGCAAATCAACTGAGTCAAAAAGGGCACAACCTTGAAAAATCAATAAAAAAAATTGCAGCCCCTTGCACGTGTCCAACTCAACTGAGGGAAAAAGCGAGGTAGAGACTCTTGAGGAAGGCCTTCTCTCCAAAAACCTCCAAGAACAGAATCAGGAACGCCCTTTTCGGGAAAAAGGGACGGCCGCGGGGGGACAACGGACGCTGGGGGGGGGTCGGTGCTTGGAAAGAAAGCCATCCGTATTGGGGGTCGACGGTCCACGCCATGGCCTTGCGCATTCAAAAGGCAATTGACGAAACTCAAAGGACGGGTGATTTGGGGAGGCGGGCTAGCTCACGCTGTTATAAAAGCCCCAGGGTCCCAAAGATTTCCGGATGTGGTGCTGTGTTCACAGGAACCACCGTTGATCGCTGAGAATACCAAAAAAACTCAACACGGCCAGTGAAAAACCAAAACCCGCCTCCTCTAAAGAGCACGGCAATAAGAAATCAACGTTTCTCGAAAAGATGCGTCATGGTGGGGGGGCCACACAAACCTGCTGACCAGAAAGAAAGAAACGCTTCAAAATCCGTGTACTTCAGCACCGGACAAAAAAAGCTCGTAGACCACAAAGCGGATGGGATGAACCCAAGTCCAAGTTTCTAGCACAGGTCCATCGCTCCCAGGAGGTATTACCCGACGCGTAGAAAACCACCCCATACCGGGAAGTAACATCGGGCAACCACGGGAGAAGCATAGGGACCACCGACGCACGCCGGGCAACTTGGTAGAAGTGCAACAAAGTCTGTTCAAAGCCAAAATCGGAGCGCAGGCGAAGCGAAGCCGCCTGGGCGGAATGGTGCTGTGGTGCGCTTAAAACAAGGGGGGCGGAACCTCACCCCAGAATCTACAAACTCTTTCGCAAAGTGCAACAAGAAAGGGAAAAAGGGGAAGCCAGTAGCCGCGACGGGACTGGTTTTGATGGCACCGGAACAAGGCTTGGGGCCGTGGGATTAACTACCAAGTTGGGTTCAGTGGGGGGGTTGCAAGGGGGGAAATCCATCAAAGCGGACAATATCGACACAAAAAAAAAAAAAAAACAACAGGAGGTTCAAACGGTTCAAGCGACAAAACCATCTCGACAAAAAAAGGGCGCCACGATCTAAAAAGTCCCGGATCAAAATACAATGGCGGAGGGCTCGTCTTTGCACCCTGGGGGAGAGCAGCTCACAACATCAGACGTGGGCCATCCGCCATGAGCAGTGGGAAACGAGGCGTTTGGCTGGCTGCTCACATTATATCACTTTGGGTTCACAAAGGGCAAGATGGGACCCCTGGAAAATTCCGTTGAGGGGGTTGCTAGCAGCCATTGCCCGCACGAAAAAGGGAACTCGTCCAGGAGAGCTTCAAAACCAATGGACGCTGCCAACGAGGGACTGAACGTTGGACCAGAAGCCCCAACTCAAAAGGGGCAAGCCCTTCGGGCCGTGTACCGTCCAAAACCTTCGGGTGGGGTGGTGGGGGGGAGGGAGTACAAAAAAGCGAACCCATTCGCGGTAAAAAAAAAGAAAAAACAAAGAGAGAAATCATATGGTTCCGCCGAAGGGGACGCTTGGAATAGCAAGACAAATAACAGCGACAAGGTCTTAGGGTACCAACGGCGAAGGCTGGGGGTAGCGGCGAGGGGGAGGCCGGGTCACCGAAGACTGCCAGCAGGAAAGGGGAATTGGTGAGCTATTGAAGCGTGGGGGGGAGTCCGGTAGCACGAGAGCACCGCACTGCCATTGAAGAAAGAAATCTGGCAGTGGGACGACTCGAAGAGCAAAAAGGAAAAAGGGGAACCCCCATGGGAAGGGGGGTTGAGATGGTGAGGAATCCTGCTAGACATTTTGTGCCGCCTAGCCGAAAACGGGAAAAAAGGGCTGGATCCTGAGGATCTTTGGAAAATGTTCCCCGGGCGGTGAGATCCAAGAACAGCAGCCAAAAACTCCATTGGGGATGCGAAAGGGCTGGGGATTGGAAAATTCCGGTTAAAAAAACCACGGGTGTACCAACGGCCAAGAAAACAGGTAAAGTCCTGGAAAACAGGCGAGGCTGTCGGGAACGTACACTGGGGACAGTGTGCGGGTGCTACAATTATTGGTAGGCAGTATCGGGTTGGCGGGCGAGGAAAGAAGAGCCAAAAGGCCAAAAGAACAGAACTTTCGCGGAGGACGCGCCTCGGATTGGCTTACATACTTGAGTGCAGGAAACTACAATTGCCCAAGTGGGGAAGTCTTTAATTCGATCCTTTGTCAAAAAAAGCGGAAGATGGTTCCTCAAAACCGAAAAGAAAAAACGTGCCAGGGGAAGACAGAGGGGGTAACAGACAGGGAGAATGGATGGGGGACGCAGAACCAGCCTTGTGCCTCAACACCATGGTAACAAAAAGCAAAAGCTGTTTGGGAGGTTTGGGAAGAGGCAAGTAAAGTGACGCGGAAGAGACACTTCTGTTTCAGGGTGTGGCAAAAACCGAATCTTGTGAAAAGTCGAGAACATCTTGTCCGACAGCGTCCGAAGAGCGGGGGGGGAAAGGCCTGTAAAGGGTGCAACCGGTACAGCAAGACTCAACTGGGTTCATGCCCGTGAAAAGCACACCCGCCACTCAGCCGGGAATGGTAGCGGGGGGAAAAAAAATAAAAGGGAGCAAAAAAAAAAAAAACCCTCCCAACATCACCGAAAGCATGGGGGATAGCTTCCTTTGAACTGACCCCTGTGTGGGGGGGGCCTCAGCGTCCATCCGACGCATGAAGGGAGGAAAAAAAGACCAACGAACAAAAACGAGAGCCAACGCCAAGGAAGGCCGACAAGGGCGATCTGGGGGGTGCGTTATTTTTTCTCGCAGCAAAGACAAGCGCGACGTCCTCTGGATCTGGGACCTACCTGCAAGAAAAGAAAGGATGTGGACCAGAAAAGGGTGTTGCAAGAGTTAGAGAGAAGAAGAACTTAGCGTTGATCGCGGCAAGGAGGGAGATATCGCCGAGAAACAATCTACACCAGGAGGGGAGAACAAAAAAAAGTGAAAAAAGGAAGGTGATGGGTCATAAGGGGGGGTAAAAACTTTCCCTGACTCTTGGTATGTAAGGAAGGAAACTTGGGGTGGGGCCGATTTGGAAAAAAAACATCCTCATAACGGAAGGATCAGAACGTCCAGACCGAGGTTTGGGTAGAAATAATGGAAGCCAAAAGGGCTTGCCAAACGCACGACCGAAGGTATTGAGGGAAAAAGAAACAGACAATAAGCAGCCGGCACGGAACGACACCTCCGACCACGGACGAAAAATGTGGCATCCGAACCCAGAAAAGGTGCAAGAGGGAAAGAAATGTCAGCGTGTTCCAAGTATCGTCCGCTTTTTGCCCTTCGTCAAGTGGAGTAAAGGAACCAGCCTCATCACCTCAACCCCAAACCGAATAGTCAAAAACCGCGTCGGAAAACAAAAAAGGAAATTAAGCAGGGAATCAATAAGACGCCGTAACAAGCAAATGAGGAGCGGGACAAAAATGTGCAAAAAGATCAAAGCGAAACAAAGGTAAGAAAGCAAAGAACGTACGAGGCCTGGTGCCCGAGAAAGGCCCAAGGCCGTAATCGCGTAGGTTTGACACACCGAAAGCGAAAGGGTCCGTGAAAAAAACGCAAAACTCAAGCCGAAACCCCACCATGAGCAGGAAAAGTAACCCGAAGTCCAAACAGCTGTCGTAAGGAACCTGTCTTGAGGGTGAATTGGGAAGGGGTGAGAAAAAGTGGAAGAAAACTTCTGGGAAGCCACTGGAAAAGCCCATCCAAAGATGAGCCTGCGGTTAACAGTGGGTCCCAAGCGCAGGATTTAAGGGGGGGGGGAGAACGAAAAAAAGACGGAACACGAAAATCGGCGCTGTGTGTTTAGAACGTGGTTGACAGTAAGTTCCTGCACACCCGGGCACACACGACCCCTACGGCAGAATGGAGGAAGGAAGCCATCGACAGTGGACACACACACTGGCAGGTTTGCATTTTAACTGGGTTGAAAGAACGTTTTGGGTGAATGAACAAGAAGGCCCACGGAAAAGAAGAAAGCAACTCTAGCCGCCGCAAAGGGAAGAAACAATGCTGTGGCAGAGATTGAATGATGGTCGTAAAAGAGGAAAGGAAAAAAAAAAAAAAAAAAAAAAAAAAAAAACGTGTGTAACGAAGGGCCTTTGGAAAAAGAGAAGGAAGAACAAAGGAAACTTCTTCTAGAAAAAACCGAGAAGCAGAGCGTTTCGCGTAAGAAAATAAAAATCGGGTCATCTAAGGAAGGAGCCCGGGGGTTCGCTGACTGAAAAAAAGAAGGAGACGGAAAGCCTGGGGGGTACGTTTTCGAAAGGGTTTTGGAGGGCCTTGCGATCGTTTTTAATTGTGCCGGATGGAAAAGGACGATGGCCCGCCAAAAGAAGGCCGCGTGCGGGGGCCGAAAACAAAAAAAACGGGTATGAGGTGAAAGAGAATATAAGGCAGGCATTCTTTCGCAATTCGCCCTTCCTGTGGGACGCCCGGGCCATCCAGGACCTATCGCAGCCAAAGTCGACAGAAAAAAAGCAAAACCCCGACAACGGGAGACCACTAAGTCAGAAAAACCGCCGCACGGGTCTTGTGCCTATCAAAAGGAAAAGAGGAAACCGTAGAAAAAAAGATAGATGATCAAAGGACGAGAGCTGCTGGAGAGAAAAAAATTTAAAACTCTGCTGGGATGTCGGGGGAGGGAGGGGGAGAGGGAAGGTACTGAAGGGTGAATCCAGGGATGGCTGTGACTTTCCTACAATAAAAAAACGAAAAAAAATTCGGAGGTCCACATAAGGGGGATATCGCGGTCTGCAGGAAAAGAAGTCGTCAGGGAGGGAACGGAGCAAAAAGGGTGACTTTGGGAACCTTTGACAATCTGCAAACCCGGCGGGGAAACCCCGTAAAAATGCAAAATCAAGAAAACGGTAAAAGTACGTGGGGGTGATGAAAAGGTCGTGGGGGTTGCGCATTGTTTAAGAGTGATGTGTATTTACACAAACAAGAAGCGGTGGGGGGGATCACGACAAGAAGTTCGCCAACAAGAAAATCAAAAATGGACTTCAAAACTCGGGGGGGAACTCAGGGGGGGTACATCATCTCTGAAGAACAGCTGTATTTGGGGCTTGTCAGTTTCGTTCAGAGTTTCGCAGAGCGAAAAAAAGGGGAAAAGCGGGAAGGAACGGCATGTAAATATTCCTTACGAAGCATTGAAATTTTCACCTTCGGGAAGGTTTCTTGCTCAATGGTGGCCCAGTGAGGACGGGCCCAACAAGCGAGGGCCCCCGCCCGGCAAAATCCAAAACCGAAAGCATTACCGATTTGCTTTTATCCTACGGCAAATTAAAAATGGAAGAGAAAGCGGGGAGGGAGTGGGGGGTTTTGAGCAGGGATTGACTACGCAAGGGCGCTAATCTAAGCGGCTTCTTAAAAACCCGTCGTGATTGGGGCGGCCCGTCATGAGAGGAGAAAAAAGGACTGAAAGGGTGGTGGAACCGTCCATTATGCTTCAACTCATTCAAACTGGATTACGAAAAAAGGGGGAAAAAAGACGTAAACGAGGACCGCTTTCCGACCCCTGTCCGGGGGCAAAAAACTTCAAAGTCTCGGGGCCGCGCTTAACAGGAGATGTTGTTGGGAGAATGGAGGAAGCGATGACGCGGGAGGTTGTCTGCAAAAGGTCAGGTGGGGGCCTGCCTGGGGGGATTGGGGCGGGATCCCCGGGTTCCAGAAGGGCGAAAGGCAATGCCGAAACCCTAATTGTTCTCCAGAAAAACCGAGAACCCAATGGACTCCACGGGGGAATAAACAGTCTCACATGGGGGAGTCTTATGGTCGAAGACATGCGGATTGCCGCAGCTCGACAACCAGGAACCCCACAAGTGCACGCAACATCGGAGAGTCAGGAAGTAAACCATTGACTGCACCGCTCTACCCGAGGTGCCAAAGTGTGTGAAAGAGTTTTATTTTTGAAATGGTCAAAGGGGCACAGGGGAAGCCAAGAACAAGACCCTCAATGAAGGAGACTACCGGAAACTGACTAGAGAGGGCGAACCTAGAAATGGACAACCAGCAAACCCGTGCGGTCCCACGCCAACAGCGTTCCGGGGTTCCTTAACATCGAGGAAAAAGGACGGGGGACTTGTATTGGGACAAGGGGACTCAACCAAAGGCACCATAAGAGGCCCTGGAAGGAGACCTACGTCGCTGGGGGGCTTCAAAACTACTGGGAAGGGGGGGGGTCGGTGAGTTTAGGGAGAAGCGATTTGAGCGCTAACGGAATCGCATAGCTGCAAAAACCAAACAGAAGAAAACAAAGAGGAAGCCCAATGCATCAAGGGAGGTTTTGGCAGCGGGAACAAAAAGGTATCGGACGGTGGCCCGCACCCAGGGAAGGATCGAATGGCGTGTGGGCTGTTCCCGGGAAACCCCAGTGGGGTTTGATGGGGAAAACCAGGAGACGAAAAAACATCTGGCCGGGCACGTGGGCCCACCAAGCCATCTCCGCCGTTACCCGACAAAATAAACAAGTGCGGGACCGGAGGCTTTTCTGAATGGTGAAAAGAGAGGGCCGACCTTCTGAAGGTCCGACAGAGGGTCAAATCCAAAGTGTCCTGCCTTCGGCCACAAAAAAAATCTAGGGGAAAACCAACGATCTGTGAATGCCCGGGGGGTCACCTGAGGACTGCGGCCAAGGTCAATCTCTCCTCCTGAAGAAAAGGAACAAACACGACCCTCAGTTAAGAACCAGGGGGGAAAAATCGTGGGAGAGACATCTTGCAGCGCCCCAGCGATCTTTAACCGACCAAGCAAAACAACAGCAAAAAACCTGGATAGAATGGAAAAAAAGGTCATTTCAAAAAAAAAAATGAGGGAGCCTGTTCCCTAAGAGGCTCGGGAAAAGGGGAATGTGCTGACAAGCTGGGGGACTCGGCCAGGAAAAAAAAATAAACAGATCGCACGACAAAAAATCGGGAGCCAACCGCCACAGCACCAAAGTGTGAACCAGGGGCAGTGTCCCTGGCAACTACCGCCGGAGGGGGGTAGCCCTGCACGCCAGACCTTGTCCCGTGCATTAACATGGTGGTCTTTTGACCCTTACAAGAACAACCAAGGATAACATTTATGGCCCTGCCTGATCTGAAACTCAAGAAGAAAAAGAAACATTCACGAGGGGCCGCAAAGGACCCAAATCAGGAACGTACGTGTGGCTCTACGCTCGTGCTGGGAAAAAAGGGCTCGACAGCCAAGAAAGACCAGAAAAATGGGCATCTTAACAAAAGGACGGTGGGCGGGAAAAAAAAGCCCCACCGATGATGATCTTTGGGGCCATGCCAAGAGGGCAACCGGGAAACAGGTTCTTTTAAGAACGAATCCAAAACAAAAGGGTTTTTGTCCGGAAAAAATAGGGAAAGGGAAGGAAGGAAAAAAGGGTAAGAAGCCTGGCCAACTGGGTTCTTCGGTGCACACGCCTCCCCATTTTTCAAGCAGAAAAGCCTGAAAAAGCCCAAAAAGACTAGGGGTTGAGGGTCCGTCGGCCAAGAGAAAAAATCGCAGGACATCTCGATCACAGACAAAGAGCAAAGGAAAGAGGTGTCAAAGGCGCTTTGACGACCACCTTCAAAACGCAGGGGCTTGGGGAAAAGGACGGTCGGGGAAGTGCTTCTGGGGACGGCCGAGGAGGCGGTGCACCAAGGAAGAAAGGGGGGAAAAACAGAGGGGACAGGGAAACGGGTTAAGAGGAAGGCGGAGAAGCGGCCGAAGTAGCTAGAAGCACACACCGTCGGAGAAAGAAAGTCCACTTGCAAGGGGGAAAAGAAACAAAAAGAAGAAAGACCACCGCGTTGGAAATGGGATAGGGGATGGGGGAGAAGCTGGCGAGCCAGGGGTGACAAAAACACGAGCGTCAAAAAAAAACACGTAACGCAAACCCAGGATTTGGTCGGCGGCGGGGAAAAAAGGTTTAAGGAGAGGGGGAAGAAAGAAATCAAAAGGAAACCTTTCCTGGGTGTAGGCGATGTTTGATTGGAGCGGCAGGTAAAGACCACGGTGGGTGTTGAAATCCCCACGGGGGTCAACTTCGAATTGCCAATCCAAAAACGCGGCACTGCAAAAAAATGTGGACAGTGGCGTTGGAACCAGAAGTTGTATGCGATAAGGGCTGCGCGAGGGGGCGAACAGCGGACCCAAAGATCGGAGCCGAAAAATATTAAAGGACATAACCAGGAACCCTTGCAATGAGACGCAAGGGTTCCCTCTGGTGTGCGGTCGGGTATCGCGCCGGGAAATAGGGAACAGAAAAAAAAGGGCCATTTGGTTGGGGGCCTACTATGAAAGGGGGTTTAACTCACTTACAGGTTAATAGATTAAGTCGCAGAACGACAAAAGGGCCACATGAAAGGCGGAGACGGGGGGGGGGGCTGGGACCTGTAATGACGAAGAGTGTGACCTAGGTTTCCAGCAGGGGGTGTGGGCAAAGCAAGCGGATCCGTGGCATCTTTAAAAGGCGAAAGAAAAAGTGAAGAGTCGGGAACACACGGCGGGGCCGGTGTGGGGTTTTGCCGGTACTGGGCGGTCAGATCAAACAGCCCTGGGAAAAGAAATACAAGGAGCGGGCCCTGGGGGAAGGGTCCACGCGAACCGGTGTCGATCAACTCAGGAAAATCACACGGAATGGGCATGGAGTAGGTCCGGGGGGCCATAAAAATGTTTTATGCGCATCAGGAACCATGCCGCGGGGGGGGACCGTCCATCCGCTTATCTAAGCCAAAATACATCAGCCAAAAAAAAAAAAGAAGTACGAAACAACGGATCGGGCTTAGGTTGCGCGCCGGACAATAAAGCGCTCACCGTCCAGCAGCTCGGCCCGGAAAAAGGGGCAAAAAAAAAAAACGGTTCTTTTGGGGGGGGGGCAAAACATTAGCGAGGGTGTGCAAGAAGCCTCGAAGAATAACCAAGCCGGTGATCGGGCGGGGGAGAGGGAGGGAGGTTCACAGGAAAAACCATGACGAAAAGGGTGAAGGGTGGGGGGGGGAGAACAAAAATATCAACCGTGGCAATCTGTGTGGGGGGTTTGCAGAGGACTGTTTGAAAGACGCAATGGAGGGGAATTGGTTCAAAGGGGTGTGGCGAGCTTGCGCCACTCCGCCAGGTTCGAGGAATCATAACAAGCAGACAAAGTGGTGGGATAAAGTGGGCAGGGGGAGGGGTGGGAATCAAGAACACGAAACTAGTAATTGCCCTAAGCCGCAAGGGAACGGACCACACCCAGACCTTCTACATGCAGGACAAAAAAGCACCACAATAAGGGAAAACCGGTTTATCAATAAAACAGGAGACTTCACAAGCAGGCACGAATAGCGTGCAGAGGGGGGGGCCCAAACGGTCAGTCGTTTTCCCTTCAGGGGAGAGGAAGAAGCAGGAAAAACCGCAGGGTACCAAAAAGCACTCGTAGCATAAACGATCCTCTAGCGGGAAGAAATCAAAGGAGGACTACCTCAGACAGCAAAAATAGGAAAACGTTCCGGTGTTCCTGTAGTAGACGACTCAACCCAACTAGAAGAGGACCGAGAAATAAATCCAATGTATAATCCGCGGTGAAAGTTTGGGGGAAATCGCAGGCAAGACAATGGCTTTCGGGGGAAAAAGTGGGAAACCATGAGCAGAAAAAAAAAAACAGGATTCGGGAGGGTAAGGACTATTCAAGGGAAGGTTGAACGGACCATGGCCAGAGGGAAACTTGGTTAAACATTGAATGCGAAAACCCCCAGGGACAAAAAAAATCAAAAAAGGAAAAAAGGCGAAAAAAGTGAGTCACAAGCAGAAAAGTCTGATCCTTGGGGGCAAAAAAAACGATGAGTCGTGAAGGCAACGAAAGGCGGTCTGCAGGTGTTGCGAGAAAAAAAAAGAATGGACAAGGGGGACTTCCTTAAAAAAATAACACGGAAGGGCTGAAGGTTCAGACAAATCGTCTCTTGCTCCAGCGTTTCTTGCGATTTGCCAGTTAACGACTGAAAAATGGGGGGTTTTCGACAGTCAAGCAAAAGCACGTTCCGAACCGCGAAAAGGCCGCTCTAAGCGCCGCCGAGAGGTACAAGGGCTGCGGGAGATCGGTCCCCAGGGAGGGGAGAGAGGTCACAGAATTTGGATCAAGGAGTAATAGCCTCGACTACCAAAAACGTAGTCCAAGGGGAACGAGAAAGAGTAATGCGAGAAGAAAAACTAGCGTAATTCGGAAGAACTATTCTTAAATCCGTTTTCGCTGACTGTGATAGCCGGAAGAAAAAGGGATGCGGACCGCCTTTAATGTGTAAAAGTCGGGGCCCAGTTGTTGGAGAAAGTCAAGTCCGGGGGGGAAGATATGACGAGGCAACCGGGGAACAAAAGAGGAAAGGTTCGAAATGAAAG
>Ga0179591_1227148_pt1 | contig 15255 bp, 19 predicted proteins | sample CZOMad2_1_08_16f_FD_182891 | JGI IMG/M metagenome (GOLD analysis project Ga0179591, IMG submission 182891) | Vadose zone soil fungal communities from Angelo Coast Range Reserve, California, USA - CZOMad2_1_08_16fungal (PacBio error correction) | ecosystem: Environmental > Terrestrial > Soil >...
GAAAATCGATAGAAGGAGATGACGATAGACTCGACGAAAGGGAGTTGTCTATCTGATCGAGGTATCTCCATAGTAGAGGAAATTCATAAATTAGGCTTGGCCGTCTAGGGAGCGAGAAAAGAACGTTCAAAATCAATGACAGGAAAGAGGGGACGGCCCCTGTACGGTCTCAAAAAACACAAAGGAAAAGAAAGCGAGGAAAGATAACGCCTCTTGCTCAAAAAGAAAATCAATGGTGGAGTAGGGGTGGCTCAAAGGTCATGGGTATTCAAAGGGTCCAAGAGTGATGTTCCTGAGGGCGAGGGGGAAAGAGTGGGGGTTGGTCATTGTAGATGGATCAAGAGACGTTCTAGGGGCGCGTTACAAGGGAACTCAAGAAAGAGACGGAGAAATAAAGGAGCTCACGGTCGAGCGCGTAAACCTAATATGTGGGGAAGATTGCAAATTTTTGAAAGGCGCAGAAAGGGAACAAGGAAATTTGAATCTGAGGAGCAGTTACTGTTTTGCAGGGCGTCAGGGGGGAAGATGGGTCCGATAGATTGTTGGAGGTCGGCGGGGGATCAATTCCAAAAGCAGGAAGAGGGGGTGCAATATTTGAAGGAAATGTAAGTCTCCCCATGCAGGCACGGGGTCGGATCGGCGGGGGGAGATAAGGGAAGGGGAGGCGTCCTGACGCACAAGAATAGGAAAAAGAGACGGGGAAGCCAGCATTTGAGTTTACTTTCTAACAGGAGAGGGGGGGGGGGTGAAAGAGTCGTCGGAAGTTACATATTTTGAAAATTTAAAGGTGATAGAAAATGCGTGAGGGGGGAGGGAGAGGCGTATACCAGTGTAATTGAAACTCAAAACCGGGGATGGAGACTCCGAAAGTCTAATTTGTTAAGGGAAAAGGGGTCAGTCAAAACATTCGCCTCGGCAAAAGGGGAAACATGATATTCAAGACAGGGCTTTAATTGGCTACCGGAGCATGTCGATCAACTTCCAGTAAGAGGTAGGAGAGAAAAGATTGCATATGAGAAGGATAGCGCAAGTCAAGTAAACCAGGTCTAGAACAGAGGACCGAGAGAGTTCTGGGTCTCTTGTTATACATACAGGTGGTGGGCGCGGGTTAGGATAGGTTAAAAAGGAGGTAAGACTTCTGGGTTCTGAATTTGACTCACGCTTAGAGAAAAACTGGTGAAAGAGAACGGGAAGGAAGGAGGATTGATCATAGGGCGATGTTGCGATGCTAAACGGGGAGGGAAGGACAAGGGGAAAGACATTTTGATAAGAGCCTTCGTGGGGAAGCCGATGGAAAATTCGAAGGAAATGAGAGAGGCCTTCCAAAATTTATCGCGGGAAGGGGGGATTTGCGATATTGCACTGGGGGAAGAAAGGCTTTCAAACAAGGAAGGTGAGAGATGAGGACAAAAGAAGGGGACCACTCCCAGCAAAGCGCGATAAAAAATCAAAAACAGGGGGGGAGGAACTAACACGACAGTTGTCGGATTGGGGGGGCCCCCTCATCGGGGCCGAAGACTAGAAAAAACGGAAAGGAGGAGGGCGCATGGGGTTCTTGCCGCAGTTGAAAAAAGCCAGAAGAAGCCTTAAACGAGTCGTTGGGAGCACTCGATGAGGTCAGAGTGGAAGGCTTTTGCTTGTACAATACAGAAGGATGTGGGGACAGAAAGGGGGGTTTCATGTCAATGGAGCGGAACGGGCGGGAGACAAAGGTGAATCAACACCGGCAAATTTTTTTTAGGGTGAGAGTGCAGGAGCGGGACGCTCGTTCGGATCGATGGCAAAATGTTGAAATTTAGATTTGTGTGGTAAGGCCGTTGTGCTTGCCGAAGACTTGGGGTGGGGCACGCCTTATAAGTAACGGGGGCGGGGATGGGGAGGCTCTTCGGTTGTCTGCCTCGGATGTAAGATGTCGGCTTTTATAATTCGGTCCTGGAATTGGAGTCTACGGGCATGCAACGTCTTGTCTGGTCAGGGAAAAATCAAGGATGGCTAAAAATATTGGTTCGGACATGTAGTTTGCCAGACAGCGTACGGAGGGCCGAACCCGTAACCGGGGCGTACCTTGGGTGCACAACGGATGACTGGGTCTTACATCTAAGCAATCGGACTCTGCGTTGGAAGTTACGAAATTTCCCAGAGCGAGACGGGGAGAAAAAGGGGCAATAAGAGAAGGTAGGGTGGGGGGGGGGGATCGGAGGACGTGGCGAGACGAGAAAATTGCAGCTAACTGAGACAGGGGGCGGGGTGGAACACTCTACCTCGGGGTATAAAAAAACGAACTTGCGCTTGGGAGAGGGAGCATCTCAGTGGTGCCCGCAAGACAATCCGCATATTCCTCTCTTACATGAATTCCCAGGGGTTTGATTGCAGGGGGGGCCAGTGGACAAGGGGGGGTACCCCTGGAATGAAAGATTGACCCGAAAATCCCAGGGTGACACCATATTGGTTGGACCTCTGACACTTCAATTCCTGCAGACACAATCTGTCGACAAAAGAGCGGGCAATCCGGAAACAAGACCGCCCTGAAATCAACGTATAACTCCCGGGAAGGCAGCCTAAACTCAAGGTCCGAGAAAGAGCGGCGGCCAAACTGACTAGCCCTGCCCCAATCAATCCAGAAGAGGGATCTAGAACGGGATGACGAGGCCCCCCAAGGAGGGGGGAGTGAGCATAAAAACGGCTGAAAAAAATATCCAGGCCAGGTTTTGCATCTAGAGAACGCCAGAGGAAAGTTGCTATAGATGCCGACTATCGAAAACCTGTTGAGGCGTGCCGTGGACTAACTTGGATCCTCTTTGGAGAGAGGCAATGGGCATGAAAGTACTCGAGAGATGACTCTCTGTTCAGCCTGTCAGCAAGAAGGGGACTAAGAGAGAGCAGGAGCTAGACGCAACGCGGCATGGGGCGTGAGAAGGGGCAAGTAAGGCTGCCATACCAAACCAAGCCACTTCCGCCTATAATGTCAGGGAAGGTGGGAAAAGGCAATTTCTAACTCTAAATAATTTTCGTTCTTGATGGTGAGACATTTGGTGGGAGCGTTTCGTCAGATGCTTCCCGAAAAAACTAAGGGGGGCTTTGCAGGTCTTTTATAAGGCGGGGGGGGCCGAATAGGCTCAATTCTTGCTGGGGCAGAAAGGCCGCAACGCTCTTTCCCCCTCGGAGGATGAGTTCAAATTCACACACAGAGAAACCGGAAGGCCAAATGTTCTGCAGAGGCCAGGGATTGGGAGGGGTCGAGGCCTCGGGAAAGAGGGAAAGTCCAGTCCAACGAAAGGCGAGTATCAACGGTGGGATAAAAACGGACGAAAGGAGTAGAGAGCAAAAGAGGGGGGAGGAGAGTATACGACAGCGGCCGCCAGTCATCTTGGACAGGGGGTAGGATGGAGCACGGAGATGAAGAAGTCAGAAAAAAGGAGGGAGGCAGGGAGAAAGCTCTGTAAACCGGGGAAAACGGGAGGGGCGGACGAGGGGGAGGGGCCTTGGGGGGGGAAGGGCGCAGGCGGGTCTTGGCCCCCCATCTCTGGGAAGTCCCTCTCCGGTCACAGTCCCTGTAGTGTCCTGCTCGGTGATCTATACGTGGTGCGCCCTCCGCAATGATCAACGTGGCCGTTAGAAAAAGGCTGGGTTTTCAAGAAAACAAAATATCCAGAGAATGGATGTTCGTACGCTTGGAGTTGGCGCGATGGGTCGAAGCTTAGAAACCGTAGCCACAGGAGGGGGGGAGAAGGGGGGCATCCTTGGGGCGAGGCGTAGAGAGGGCGGATACTCCCCGGTGTTGGAAAAGGGAGCAACCGCGATTTGGGTAAAAACGGGATTTGTAAAGGGACAAGGAAAGGAGGTTTCAAGACAAAGTGGACGAAGCGGATCACAAACGGTCGATCCCAACCTGGGCTTTTGCCACCAAAGAGATTTCCGGAGAGCTCAAGGAGAGAGATGGACACAGATAACTGACACCTGGAGTGGGAAGCTCCAAGAGTGCGTCTAAAAGGGGCTGCTGTCTCTGGTGAGATGGAGGGGAACGGCTCATCAATTGACACGGAGCTCAAATACAACGAAGTGCCTTCAGGGCGAAGGAAGAAAGAGTCAAGGACGAAGAACCTTGCGGGAAGAACGGATCATCGACTTTCCGGTACAAAAGAGAGAAGAGGAAAGAGAGGAAAGGGCAGCATCAACAAAGGAACTGGCGGGAAGGAATATAAGAAAGGGGGGGATCAAGATGATGCCGTAAGAAAAGCCTGGAATCTTCAAATCGTTCATGTGAAGCGGATAGGAAAGGGATGAGGAAACGGGAAAGGGGGGAGATGGGGGGGCGCAGGAGGGAAATTGAATGCGCCCCTACGAGCAAAAAATTGATCCAGCAAAATAAAACCAAGGAAGTAAGACATTAGTGGGGAAGTTTACAACGCATTGCAGAATAAAAGAGGGGGGGGAAGGGGCAAGAAACCCTGACCTTTGGACACACGAGAAACAAACTGGGGGGGGCATCCAGGAAGGCTCGGGGGCGTGCCGTAGAGCCGGATCTCGGTTCTCTTGGTTGAGGGGGGGGGACCAGGGCCCGTGGCCGTCCTCTGACCGAAGTGGTGGAGGGGACGGTTTTTGGGTTCGGCAAGAGTCAAAAAATGGGGAAAAACCGAAGACATGGGCCGCAGGTGACCGAGCTTTTACTGATACTTAGGGAAAGGACTGGGCGCCCCGAACGGGGTTTGTGGGGGCGGTATAGGGAGTAAGGAAAAAAAGAACTCAAAAAGCGGATAGAATAAGCCCGGGTAGTATTCGGCTCACCAAAAAGGGGGGAAAAGGGTGCCGGACCATTGGAGGAAAGATCTTTAAGGGAAGTGGGGGGGTTTTATTCCCCGGGGTTTCTCCTAGTTACGCAAGATCTCTTGGAAAACTGAAGATTAGAGACGAATATAGGGATCGGGATAACAAAACAATCCTCCCTTCGCCAACGGGGGATTTGTGGTGGTTGGGACGAACAATTCTCTTGTAAGTGCCTACGCACTGATGATAAAGACGTCAGAATGCGGGAGAGGAAAACCAAAAAAAGAGAAAGCGAATTAATTGCCGGCTAGATCGTAGTCATCGATGGGGTGAGGGTCTAGAAGCGGAGAGGGGGGGGGTGCACGGCATTGACCGGCATAAAAGAGTCTGCAACAGCGCTGAAAAAGCGAGGGTCGGCTTCCACGCAGAGGTAACAAAACATTCTTCAAGAACGGTGGATCATTTGACTTGATCAAGATAGATCGTACTGTAGGGGGATGGGGGGGGGGGACGGAAGCTCGAGGGCGGAGCCGGACAATCAGGAGGGAGAAGGGTCGGGAAAAAAAACAAAGAAAGGGCCTGCTGTCCCCCAAATGAAGAGTGGTATGGACACTAACAAAAGGGGGGAGGGGGAAAAGCGGGCGAGACGGGGGGGGACAAAGGAACTCATTTCGTTCACGCGGAAGAACATAGATGCTCGACTGAGTGAGAAAATTCAAGGGAGGAAGAATCGGGCAACTTGGCAGCGTTACTGGCTTGCGGCCAAACATCGATGAGTCGCAATGAAGGGGGGCTAAAAAGGGAGGAAAGAACGCGAGGGGGGAGGAACTCAAGGTTGTCGAACAAATAGGGTTGGAATAACGGTTCCCGGGTGAAATAACGCTCGCTGTTGGAAAAATTCAGGAAAAAAGATTTCATATCGTCTCCTTGGGACCGAACAGAGGGAGGAGCGTCGGGTCGGTACAGCTTGAAAGTAGACGCGATGGGCGCGATTTGGAACGGGAGGAGGAGCGGGTATTGTCAAGCGGCCCCTGATCCGCTACCAAGAATTGAAGAGGGGAAAAGATGAAGAAAACTCGTGGCGTCGTAGGGACGCACACAGCTCCGGGGGACTTTTCAAGTTTGAAAAAACGATAGAAGACTCGATCTCCGATGGGGGGAACATATCTATATAACAGGGCGGGGGATGACGACGAAGCGCGTCTGGGGTCGCATGTCGCCGATTCATGGCGATACTAGTCAGTCTATCCAAGGGGAAGGAAGGGGAAACAGTAGGATGTACCTAAAAGAAACCCACAGGGTCAACGACTTGAGAGAGCACGAAAAGGTTGTCCTAGGACAGAAAAAAAAAGCGACAAAAACTTAAATGAGCGGGGAAAGATTCCGTCTGTGGAATACGAAGCAAAACGAAGAGGGGGAGAAACCTTGAGGGAAAGGCGGAAAGAACGGCCTGAACTAGAGGAAAAAAAGTAAGGGAATGAAGAGGCCAGGGGAAGCAAGTATCTCTATGTTTGAACACAGGACGGAAGTCGCATGGGTCTATAACGCACGTCGACCGCATCAGTTCCTCTACTATACAAACCGGCCTACCGCGTTGGGCGAGGTGGGGGCTCGCTTGTTCTTTGAAGGGTGGGAGGGCCACAGCTATTTATAATACGCTGACGGGAAGATGGTGAAGGCAGGGGGATGCTCTCGGTTCACCGGCCGAGAAGGGTGCCCGGAGAATAAAGAAAGAAGGATGAGCACGCTTCGGGACCTCGGCAGGAAGAAAACCGTAGGGTCAAAGACTATAGGAGGTCAAAGGGCATAAGCCGAAAAAAAAAAAAAGGGAGGAGGGGGGAAATATATAATGAAATTGACGAAAGGATAAGCACTTTCGAAAGGAGAAAAGCTGAAGCAGAGGGCGAAGATGCACAATTCAAAAAAGACTTCGCGACGTCAAAGTCATCTCACGGAATCCTCTATATAAAAAAAGGGGAAAGAAGGCGTAAAAGGGGAAAAAAAAAAAGAGGAAAGGTAAGAAAACAATATCGTAGCGACAAACTTCACGAAAGGGGGAGGACAGAAAACCGCCCGGAGGGCAGGTATCGTATATTAAGAAAAAGTAGTCTTTCTCGACGAGGGAGATTAGCCCAATCTATTGGGGGAGGGAACGGAAAAATCTCTATTCAAGAGCAAAATGATCAGACTATGAGAAAGACCTCCAGGTACGATAAGGGAAAGGTTACTCCGCGCCCGTTCTACAGGTTGTAGAAAATAATGGAGGAGGGGAGTTTTAGGAAAAAAGCCGATCGCAAGATTCACAGCAGCGCCCGTGCTTTCTGAAGGAAAAAGGGCAGGTCAGAAGAGGGTCAGGGGAAGTTGGGAAAGAGACAAGGAGTGTTTCCAAAGAAAAAAAAATTCAATGGAGAAGAGAAGCAAGGGCGATCTCTCCATGAACTCCGAGACATAGAGGACAGACGATCAGGGTATGACTAAGAATGAAAAACTTATAGCTAGGTGCAAAGAAGTGAGGATAGAGCCATTCATGTGCTCGCAAGGGTTCGGGGGAGATTCGCTTTGGAGGACGAAAAAAGGAAGAGTTTTTTGGTCAAGGGGGAAAAACTGGCGCGAGTCGGACGGATCATTCCGTCTTAAAGGAATCCCTCTCCTCCGAAATCAAAGCTCCTGTCCAAAAAAGAAGGGAGGGGGGAACTTCGATAAGCAACGTACAAGACCCGATCGAGAAAGGGCAACGAGGGCAAAGGCTTCTCCGATCGCAAAGAGATCCTGACGGAAGCGCTCTTTTCAGAGCAAAGAGTTTCAAGCCACACGGTGTTGATAACCGAAGCTGGGATGCCCGTCGATCTTTTATTCGAAGAAGAGAGGCAAAGGGGAAGTGGGAAAGAAAGGAGGTTTGGGCCGCAAGCCGAACGCTCCACGTCGCAATGTAGCGTGAGGTACAAGGTGGGGATATGGGGGTGATGGTGGGGGGGGGTTGTGGGGTGGTGTATGTAAGACAGAGGGAATGATGCTCGGTTGCACGAAGTCTGTGAGGTTTCCACAAAATTCTGCGAAAACTGGGAAAAGAAAATGGGGTCGTGCCATACACAACCTAATTTGGGGACCGACCGATGGTTGGGGAGAAGACTCAGAAAAGGGAGGTAGGCGCAACAGCGAGTTCATCCAGGCCGCCGCGACGATCATATCTTAGCCAAGAAGAAGGATCAAAAGACTGGACCAGAGGAGGAAGGCGGCGGCTACCGGGATGACGAGCGCGTGTTGGGGGGGAATAAGACTTACAAGCAAATCATCCGCAGAGAAGGGAGAGGAGAGCCGACACAGACGAGAAACTCTCTCTCTCAAATTAGCGTGATGTTCTTCCAAGATAGACCATCCGTTGATAAAAATCGATAGAAAGGTCATCATCAAGTGCGCAGGAACTCAAGCTGGGAGGAGACACCAAAGCCAAAGCCAGGGAGACCTGCTTCGGGGGGATGGGAACAGATCGATATCGGAGGACCGATGGTTTTTTTCCAGAGAAGTGCTAAATCTCAAACACCTGTTTCCCCGCCAATCAAGGCAGACGAATAAAAGAAGAGACTCCCCGGGGGAAGGGAAATGAAAGCGCGGGAACCAGCTACTACTACCGGGCCGCCATTGACTTAGTCGATAGATCTTACCGCTAAATAACCACACAACCTGGAGGGGGGACGAATCAAAAGGGGGGAATCCTGTCACGTTTATCGCACCTTCACACGGAGAGAATGAGGGCTGGGCCGAAAGGGAAACGAGCCGCAAAAGAACACCAGGAAGTCACCTCAACATTTTCAGGGACTTCAAAGGGAGGGCGCAAAAACAACCGCAGGAAAAAGAGTAAAGTCTCAGCATCCCACGAACAGGGCTTTCCGGGGCGGGGGACTCAACTCACACCATTTTCTTCGGGAGGTAATCAAAAAAAGTCAATTTTGGCGGCAAAGCCAAGATGGTCTTATGAAAAGGAGCCAATGCAAGGGGAGAGAGGAGGTTGTGTCCTTTTCGGGGAGGGATCAAGCGGGTCTCTGTGCGAATTGACAGTTCAAGAATAGAAAGCAAAAAGAGGGAGCAACGGGGCAGGGCGGAGACAGACGAGCGCGTCACCGAATGTTTTACAGAGGCATGCGGTTTGTACGGCAATAAAGAGTCTGAAAAGTACAGGGGATCTAAAGCAAGGGGAGATTTGGTTGCACAGATGCCGTGAGATTGGCGGGGGAGGACATCCTTCGGATGGGCGAGGAACGGAAGAAAAGGCTCGGGAGTTGAAAGAAAAAGGTAGTGGGTCCAAAAAGGCGTCAATTCAGTTGCTCTGCGGTTAGCGCAAGGTTAAATTGCTGCTAGGGAAAGAAAAAAGAGGACAGCAGCCAGCGAGGACGCGCAGCATTTGGAGGGGGGGCATCAAGTGAGGGTGGGGGAATGGATCAGGGTTGGCATCTATAAAAGGGAATGTCAGCAGGAAGATGGGAAGTCATGGGGGGATCGACCGTCGGGAGGCGGGATCTCGAGAATGGGAGGAAACAGGGGGGATCCAGGCCCTAGGGCGGGTTTGATGCACGGTGAAAAAGGGGGGCGATCAAGAAAGGGAGGAAGAAAAAGGAGTCGAGGGAGAAACCTTGTGATAGGCCAAGCAGGGGGGCTTAAGTGGCGCTGAGCGGCGACAAACTTCAAAAGAACTGAGGAGGGTAAGATGAGAAGTCGGAAAGGATCATCGAAAGGGTCAGACCGTCTCGAAAACAGAGAAAGAGAGCGGAGTGAGGGCTTATTTGCGTCAATCATGTTGGAAGAGGGGTCGAGCTGTTCGGCTGAATCCTGAAAACTGGGTTCTGAGAAGGGGCCTCGAAAGGCTGCTTAAAATTGCCAAGCGGACTTGAGGGACGAGGAGCAGAGGAGGGAATGGGCGAGGCAGAGAGTATCAGTCAGGATCCAGTTGAAAGCTGCACTTTGGAAGGGGGGGATCGCCGAAGGTCCTGAGAAGAAAGCCAAAAGAAAAGGAATAACACTGTCGCCGTTTTGTCTCGTGTGTGTGGTCATTGTTGAAAAATAAAACAGAAGGCACGCGGGGGGGAAGGCGGCGGCTGGGGCCAGACAGATTGACTCTGGCTGGCCAACGAAAGAACGAAACACGAAAGAGCGTCTAACATCTCACCCGCACGGTCCTAACCGGAAAAGCACGAAAATTTGGAAGGGGAAAAAGCTGGGGAAAGCTCACTAGCGCAGGCTATAGAAAGGGGGGGAAGGAGGGAAGGAAAATGGCCTCAGTTGGGGACCGAAGAGACCGCTGCACGCTCGGTGGGCTAGACGCGCTCTAAAGGGCGGGGGGGACGTGCTTGATGAAAGATGCCCGGGAAGGGGGGTCGAGGGGGGGTTCTTTTTTACGCATTGCGATCAATATGAGCCCGAGGATCCCACAGGAACTGAAACCCTACAGGTTTCTGATAAGTACCGGACGACGAATACGGGCTCTGCAACCCATTTGCACTTGGCGATTGGGGGGTTTGGAGGGTGGATGTTTTTTATAAATCCTTTTTTTTCTTGGTCCTCCTCTCCTTGGGTTCCTGAGGGACTAAGGGAACTGTTGACTGCTGGCTTGGAGGGGACTTCGCTTCGTTTGTTGCTCCGGAGGGAGTTTCTCGTGAGGGTTGGTGACTTCTGTTTTTCCGCCTCCGGGGGGTTTTTAGGGTCTCCTTTCCGGTTCGGGGGCCAGATTCTTTATTTTGCCTTGAGCGTGTTCGCTCTCGTGGGGTTCTCTCCCCGGCTGGTGTGTTGGTGTAGGTGTTCTGTCCCCAGCAATCCTGCGAAGAGTAAAATTCTTAAATGTCCTCGTAAGCTGTTTAAAAGACAGACTCAGCACGGCGAGAAGCCGAACGGAGGAGCCAGTGGCGTTAGTATTGATATAATGCCGCTTGGGGTGACCGTTTGGTGCCTGGTTTACCCTATCTGTGGTCGGTTAGGTTGATGGAGTTGAGCGGGGGTGGATGGTTGTCGAGGGGGGGGACGATTGAGAGGAAAGAGGTGTGGCCACGGGGGGAGGGAAGGGTGGCGTGCGAATGATGCTCGATCCGAAGAACCAACAACGTCGGTAGTTCGGAAACGAAGGATAGTCCTTCAATACGAATCGCGGCCTTTGCATGGCCTTCCTCTTAGACCGAGTCGCGACTGAGTGGCGGGCCTTTAGGTGCGAACGACTCCGGTGGGGGGGCTCCTCTTCTCGTCGCCTGCTGCGAATAGGGAAGAGTCGGCGGCATTACGATTCGATCTCTTCCCAGAGCCGGGGTGGGGTTCCGGTTCAGGCGTACTGGGCTCCCCTGCGTCGGAAGCAAGACGTCCTCGGAAAATTGTCCGTCAGACCAGCGTCTTCTCGCCCCGCTCCGGCGTGGGTGGGCCTTTTCCTCAGTCCGTAGTAAGAAATGGGGGACTGACTTGGACCCGGAGTCACCGCCATGCTGCTTGCCAAACAGCTTCCCGTTACAACACCCTCGAAGGGGGAACCAAGAAATTGGTTACAGCGGGCCCTACAGATGAGGTTGGAGATCCGTACTCATCCCCCCGTTGTGGCCATTGAGTTGACCGCGGCCCTGGGGCTACCAGGTGGCGCCGAGCTCTTCAGAATGAGACGGCGAAACCCGAGTAAAGCTTTCATCAATTCAAGGAAAAAGCCTTCTAGCGGCGGAGCTACACAGACGGAGGCCGAGGGGGTATGGGGATTTGAAACTGCGACATCAACCAAGGCGGGGGGGGAACTGGATCCGGAAATCCTTGGGCGATAGTGCGGCGGAGATATGCCACCTCTATACTGTTAGTGGAGTAGTGTCTGCCTGTTTTGAGATTTCGCGCGCTTTGTGCGGGGGGCGTGGAGCCACGGCAGGGGAACTCATACGGGCTAAAGTCTGGAGTGCCAGCAACGGGCCGCGCCGCTCTGCAAAAAAAACAGCGGGGGGAAGATTTCATGGCCAATTCACCGACAGATAACTGCTCCCCAGTTCTGCTGGGCAAGGAAAGGGCACTTATGGTAAAGAAATCACTCTTGCGAAAGGGCACAAAGGAGAGTACTGGAGGACCTTCCTTACAGACCACTGGAGGCAAAGACAAGTCCCCTCTTCTATCTAGGAACGGCATGTCAAAAAATGGTCAGATTTGATGGAGGAATCCGGGTCGTTAAATTCAGAACCAGCATGCTGACTCCTGAAAATCGCTGAAACCACTCACCAACAAGCTATTAAGAATAGTCTAAAGAGATCAGGCTCGTTGCTCGGACATTTTCGTAAAGACGTAAGTAGAACGTGGAATGAAAGGATCAGTGGCACAACATGCCTAAGGGCTTTGGAAGTGTGCGTCTGATATGCATCATCTTAGAAAGGGAAAAAAAAGGAAGTTTGATATCCATGGGGGTAATCCACTTTCTCCGGGGGAACGGGATCTGAAGTGTCTTCTCGACCAAAGGTGGGTAAGAGAGAAAAAACTCGAGTTTGGAGGGGGTAATAGAACCGTAGGGGTGGAAATACCAAATGAGACGGAAAAGGAAAGAAAGAAATAAGGTCGATCCCCTTATTTCCAAAGAGGTACCGATTCCGCAGGAAAGCGGCTATAGGAGACCTGAGCAACTTACAAAATAAGAAAAGCCAATGCCTGTAGAGAGCGGGTCTTCGGGGAGATCTAGGTTTATTCGTACCTTGTTGGCCGACTCGAAGACAGGGTTAACAGGACTCAATCCCTACGCTTCAAAGAGTGAAGAGGGAGGGGAAGAAGAAATATTGTAAAAGGAATGCACGAAAACGGCAGGAGGCCAGGAGCAATCAAGGCCTGCCTTTCCAATAGAGCGAAATAGAAAAAGAACCGGCAAGATTCAAAAAGTCCTGGCAGAAACTCATTAGAAAAAAGGATTGGCGCAAAGATAATGCGGAAAACCTCCACTCAATCTTCCAAGAGGGGAAGTGACGCGGCCTCGGGAGGCGCCTTGGGTTGAAGAAAAAAAACTTGCTGGGGGAAGCAGGCCGGGATTGTACATGCGCCCCTAGAAGAAAGAAAACAAGCTCCTGGGGGACCAGATAACACGAAAAAACCAAGGAAATGCAGACATGCGTTCAGGGGAGGACATTGAGGAACGCCAGAGTTGACTTTGGGACGAAAAAAAACAGTTGATAACAAAAACGACGCCAAGGCGTTGGGGGGGGGGCCCGCGCGTCCGTGGTCGTTCCTGGAGAGACAGGAGGCTGGGGCGAGGTTGGATGGGGAGAACGTCCCGGGTTGAAGTCCATGCCGTGTTCTGTGTGCACGGGGGGGGGATTGGGGTTTGCGTGGCTCTGCTAATGAGGTGCCAAGAACGAAGGCGGGGGGAGTCAGTGCAGGTTGCCAGGGGGGTATAACGGGGCTTACTTCAGAAAGGTCGCTACTAATTAGGAAGAGTCCCTTTTTTTGGGTGTTTGTTGGGTTTGTTTCTTATTTAGAGGGACAGATCTCAGAACTCTAACTGTAAAGTATGTGAAAGGACGAAAAGTGGAATCATGCGTCTCCCGAAAGAGGGGCATGTGCCGGACCATTGGGGAGGACGATCTTTGCTTTACTCCATGGGCGGAGACCCCCTGTTGGCTCGAGTTCTCCGGAAAAAAGAGACTGGAAAAAAAGGGCATCCTTAAAAAACGATCCAAAAGTCATCGTGAGCAATAACGTCCCGCCGTCTCCAAAAGGGGGCTTTTTTGCGGGTGGTTGAGACGAACAACGCTTGGTGTTCATCCGAAAGGACGGATTCATCCTGCCAAGGGGAGTGCTATCTCTCCATGGGGATGGTATCATGCTGGAAGGTAAAGAGACACGCTTAGTTGTTCGAAGTTGAAAGGGATCGCTTCGAAAACAAAAAAAAGTCGAGGGTTCAGCTGCTCCTCGGATCAAGGTCTGGACCTTGACTTACGAAGAGTCTGCAACTCGAAAAACGTCCTCTGGGGTTCTTCTTCACTGAAACTATGGCGATAGAGACTCATTCTGTCCCGGGGGGTGGTAATTGTGGCTCTTGACCTCTTTAAGGAAGGCCGTGATGATTGTCCCGGGCCCAGTACGGGCGCGCAAGGAAAAACTTCAAAAACCACCCGTGTCCGATGCGAGGGCACTAAAGCAACGGAAGGGATGGTCAAAAAAGGGTCAGAAGGTGGTCTGGGGGCACTACAACACGGGGCGGAAAACAGGGGGAGGGGAAGAGAGGGGGGGGGGAAAGAAACTCGTGGAAAAGGGGAAAGAGAGTCATCATGACTGTACACGAGGCTTACATTATCAAATTCCCTTGATCAAAGGGTCGATCGGGAGGATTGTCACTTTAAGGATGGGCGGGGGAACAATCCTATGAGGCGAAGGTGCAAATTGCTAGCAGTTATGCGGGCAGGTACACGGACAGGAAGGGACTTTCACACGCTGGTGTCTAACAAAGAGAGGTGGGGGGGCGGAAATTTTCCAGTAGAGGGAAAGCGACAGATTTCACAAAGGATTACAAGGAAGTCTTCTTATATTATTGAAAAGAAAGAAATGCAATCAAGAAACTTGAACTAGGATAGTGCGGGGACAGGCGGCTTCGCCTCGAGACTCGATAGGGGGACGCGGGGGAATGCGACTGTATTGGCTGAAAGTGATCTTGGAAAAGAGAACATCCCGCTACGCCTAATAGAGGTCATAAAATCCAAGGGGGACGAGTAAAACCCTCGGTTACGGAGGGAGTGTCGCACCCCAGGGAGCTAACTACTTGTATGAGGTTTAAGTGCAAATTATCTCTATCGACTGAGGGGGAAAGAGAGGGAAGCAGTTCGGACTGGGTCTATAAGAGAGTAAGAAGAACGCTCGGTCCTTTCTCGTGTAGTTCTTCCTTAGGGGTAGGGGCTCTAGAGCGGGGCTTCCGGAGCCTCGCCATTGCATCATGTCTGTAGACAGAGGAGGGAGTCGGCAGAAAAGAAACAAGCGCATGACCAACGCTTTGAGTGCAGCAGGGTTGATGCGAAAAAACTAGGAAAAAACGAGGGCAGGAATAAGGCTTTTCGATTTCCTAGGAAAGTAAAAAGGAACCAGAATCTGGTCGACAAAACACTGTTCCTAAAGCTAGAACGGACGGACTGAGAGGGAACAAGCCGGGGGCTTGGTCATCTAGTAGGAGAGGTTATCTCAGGCAGAAGCTATGTTAAAATCCCAGGGGGGGGGGGGGCGGAAGTGACCTTGTTGCTAAGACGCTATGCGAAAAAGAAAATCGTATTTGAAGCGCCAGAAAGAACCACTGCCTGGAATAGGCGGGTCGTAGGGCGAGGGATGGAGAGACGGGTTCGTGGAAAAAGCTATTGTATCAATACGCTGACGACGCCTGGGGTCAGGCTGCAGTTTTATAGATCGGGAGAGTACGTCGCAGAATTTTGAAGGAAAAGAAGGCGCGAAGGCTTCGCACGGCTTCGTCCGGGGTCGCCTGCAGACACTTCCGTGGGAAGAAGAAGACTGATCTTAGGGAAATTC
>Ga0179591_1361653_pt1 | contig 15255 bp, 14 predicted proteins | sample CZOMad2_1_08_16f_FD_182891 | JGI IMG/M metagenome (GOLD analysis project Ga0179591, IMG submission 182891) | Vadose zone soil fungal communities from Angelo Coast Range Reserve, California, USA - CZOMad2_1_08_16fungal (PacBio error correction) | ecosystem: Environmental > Terrestrial > Soil >...
AGAGGAAAAAAAGAGGGGGGGCGTGGGGGATCTGGATGTAGACGGGGGCAATCTGATACGTCAGAGGTCACTTAACTGAAGAGATCAGGCAGTCCAATTGGGTGTACAATAACTTTGACCGAGCAACAGCACCTTGAGGAGGAGGAAGGTGTGAAGACGTCGGGTAAAAAAAATGAACGGAGAGGAGGACGAGTGTTGGTAAGGCCCGTAATTTCATCGTGACCGGTTAGGATTTTCGTTGGTGTGAGCCCCATTGAAGATAATTGATGTTGGACGGATTGGGAGGGGCCTAATTTTATCTCAATCTATTAACCTTGAAGGGGCAGCACTATCAATGTCGGATTTTTCTGTCCGAGAGGATTGGGGAGGAGTAAATTGAGTGAAGGGAGAACACTTTCCCAAGGAACGTTTTAAGTTGAATAGGAAGCGGTGAGCATTGGTCAATGTGACTTCTGTTGGAGACAAGATACCTTTTCTGAAGAGCTAGAATCGAAAGGTGGCTAAGCAACTAGGGGGAGGGTTGAAGGGCGAAGAGGGTGACTGGGGGGGAGCGAGCGCAACAGCGATGCATGAAAAAGGTCACCTTAATTGGCTAGGATGATCGCTGAATTCTTCACGCGCGGACTCGAGGTTTGCCCCAAAGGTCTTAAATCAGGGCTCAAGGGTAGCACGTGAGAAGGGGAGGCAAGGGGGGGGGAAACGGGGGGGGGAAAAAATTGTTACTAACCTATTTAATGCTCGGTAGCTATCGCAGAATGAGATAAAGGGGGGGGGGATATTTTACAGCCATTCCGGAGACGGGAAAAAAAAGGCGGAGAACGGTGCATCCCCACGACCATCCTTGGCGACGGCTCCCGAGGCGCGGGGGGGGAATTCTTCAATTGAATCCTCGCATGTATGGCAAAAAACGATACGAGCCGCCAATACTTGGCGGCCGTGTCCGAAAGCCTCTTCCAAAGGGGTTCGTTAAAAGCCTTGAAAAAAACTCTCAAAGGAACTTGTCGATCAGGGGGGAAAAAGGAATCAAGAAAGGAAACGACAGAGTGAAAAATCAACCGTAGAAAAAAGGAAGGGGAAATGGGGAAATTGCACTCCCTCTAACTTGTCACAAGGACGTGAACTCTCCTATCTGTATCAAGTCCAAAGAGAGGCAAATAAACATTGGGCTATTTCGATTTCAATTATCCATGGTACTTCAAAATTGGAGGGAGGGGGAGGGGGGAGACAAACACTCATGAGCTTCCAGGGGGTTACTGACGAGGGAAGAAGCGGGACATGACCAGGAACAGATACACAGCTGAAATTCATCGTTGACCAACCGGCCCGGAGAGGCCTTATTACCGCATGAAGACTTGAGAGATAACATAAAAAAATAGCTCAGAGGAGGGGGAGTTGGAAACTTGGTTTTTATCTCATTCCACCCATACTCCCCAGATGCAGTTGAAAGGGAAGAGGAGAAAGAAGGGGGATCGGTCAGCATGCAAGGGGAAGAAGAGGCATAGGGGAGAAACGCCGGTAAAAAAAAAGTGAAGAAAAAAAAGAAAACGGTTTACATCTAGATCCCGAGATAAGGGGAGATAGAGAGAAGAATCGGAGGGTGCTCATTTTCCTCAGGGCGAAGAAAATCAGGGGGACAGAGACAAAGAGGGGAAAGGAGACGAACAAACATTCGCACAAAGAGGAGTGAGGAGGAGTGTTTCCCTTTTGCCTTCCATCTAAAGGAATAGAAGCAAAATTATACGTGAAAAAGGGTATCGCAAAATCGGAAGCCGAGATCAGGGAAAGAAGGGGAGAGTGCCGGAACATAGAAAATCCGATTTTCGAAGATCGCTCACGTCAAAATCCTGTGGCATAAAACGAGGGAGGTATCACACGAGCGACCTCAGGGAAGGTAGACTAGAGGGGGAGGGATCGAAGGGGGGTTCTCTGTGGCAACTCCTTGAAACTCGATAATATCTCGCCAATGGGTAAAAGCCAGAAGTTATACTACAGGGGGCTCCGGGGGGACGAAGGGAGAACAGAGAAGAGAAAATGCTACAAGCATTGAACGGAGGTTCTCTATCTCTTGGCTTCTCATTACAGGTGGTGGAAAGGAAGGAGGAGGGGAAACATCTGAACATTTCATACAAGCCTAGAAAGCCATAAAAAACATCAAAAGGAAATCCATCAAAAAAAACCGGGGGGACTTATTATTGACTTGTTCCCTGTCTGTTGTATATGGAGGTTGTAGAGGGATGAGGAGGAAGAGCAGTATAGTTGGTCCCACCAAGTTTAGAGCGTCCAGAGAAAGAGATCCAAGGGGGAGAGGGCGAAAGCGAGTAGAAGGGAACCGGAAAATCATGTACTCAGTTCTTTTACAAAATGAAAGAGAAGAAAACGCGGCGGGGAAAAGGAAGCATCATTTCGCGTCGACGACTAGCGTATAAGGATCGAGAAGTGGGGAGAGAGCACGGGAGCTGGGGGGGGACAACATTACTCGGGACTATCTGTGCAGGGGATAAAGAGGATGGGAGAATCTGGCCGAATATCTTGCGAGCGAGGGAATGGGGGAAGAGGAAAATTTATTTTCAGCAAAAATAAAAATGCAGCCTGAGGAAGATCCGGAGAGAGAGGGCGCGGGGGGGAAATGGAACAATGGGGGAGAGGACGGGGTGAAAAAGAAGGGGGAATTCGCTAATCAGAGAAAAACCGGGAGTCGGGAATTGTCGGACGAGAAGCAAATGGGAAAAAGAAGCACGACGATTCCTATCTTGCGACATCTCAGAGAGTTAGGATGGGGGAGTAACCGGTCGCGGATCAACGAGGGGGGAAAAGTCAAGGGGAGGCCCTTGGCGGTTGAAAAACAAGGTGGCTACCAGGAGAAAGATCTAGTTTGGGATGCGACGAGGAGACAGCAGTCATTATGCCTTTATCAACTGGTCCAAAACGATCCGGGAAAGCAGCTGGACGACTTGGAGATGGTCGAGAGGGGAATGATGCAAGGAGGAAGGTACGCAGAGTGACGGCAGTGAAAGGTCTGGGTATATAAAAATGCACGCTTCGGGGAAGGGGGGGGGGGAGGAACGTAAGCGCTCCTAGAAAACGTCTAGCGTGGGAGAAAATCACCATCGCCTTCCTTTAGTTGGACCATGGCCAGGAGGCAGCCAGGGAAACGGTCTTTTTCTTTCCGTCCAGGTGAAAGTGATCGAAAAAAGATTCGCGGGGTGAAAAGGAAAAGGTTAACCCCTTTTCAGATATTAAGTGACACAGTTCCCCGGGAATAAGGGGGAGGCGTAGTCATGTTTAGGGGGGGTCTGCCAAAGATGGGATTGGCCGGGATGACTCTAGAAGAAACTCAATCTCCCTTTCCTGGGAACGATGGCCAAAAGACGATTGATTGAAAGAAAGTTGGGGAGAGTACTTCTACCGACTAACTTCTAATCTTTGGACGGGAAAGAGTTACTGTCAGAAGCAAAAAAAGTGCTCGGGGTTTGACCATGCAGAAATTAAGAAACAGCTAGGAACTTAGGACCGGCTTCCTCGGCGTTCAACCTGGGCGGGGAGATTCCTTTTTGAAGACGTCGCAAGGAAAGGGTATGTTTCAACGAAGAAAGGACCCAGGCTACGAAGATTTCTTCGACGAAGATTAAAAGGCGGAGGATACAATGCGTACAAGACGGATCAAAAAGCTGGATACCATTCGTACCTGGGTATTTGTAAAGGAATATATGACGGGTACTCCTATTTCAGAAGAGGTTAAGAAGGAGGGGACAGCGCTTCTAATATACATATCCGGAAAAAGCCGCCGCCATGGCCAAAACTCCTTTAAGCATGGACGGGGCCAGGGCTATCATCGCGGGGTACTCATGAGGAGAAGAAACAGAGTTAAAGGAATAGAATTCAACCGAGAGCTCTCCATGAGAAAAAAAGCTCGGAGGGAAAGAGAAGCCCATACTGAACAAAGAAGAACAATACATGACCGAAGTCGAACGCATGCCGAAGTCCAAAGATTGTTCCCTGGAAGACGAGATCTCACGCTCAAATATACAATAACAAAAAAAAGAAACGATCATCTCTGGGATAAATGTATAGTTCTGCAAGAGTGAAGATCGCGGGAAAAGCTCAAGAGTAGGGAAGACTTAACTCAAAAAGGAATTCTCAATTGGGGGCGCACACAGACAAGGTCCATAAAAAGAAAAAAAATCCTCAACCGGGGGCAATATTCAATCAAGGGGGTCTAGGAAAAAAACGGAATGGGGAATAAGAAAGGACGCTACGAAATTTTCCTCCATTTCTTAAACAATGGATGGGGATCGGGAAAGTTTATGAAAACAAATGTTTAACTTCTATTTTCCGTTAAAGGGAACGCTGGGCCGGCGCGCGGGCTTCCTTAAAGGAAAAGATTTTTTTCAGAAAGCTATCTACAAAAAAAAAACAGTATTATTTGAAAAGGAAAAAAGGAAGAGAAACCGCGGGTGAGTTGGGCACTCTAACGGAAAGGCTGCTCCTCCGAGGGGCAACTTACAAGGAGTCAAAACCGGGGTAACGGGGCCATAAATACTTGTACCTCCAATAAATGAGGGAAACTGGCACTTGATCGGGTTAAAAACAAGGAGGCAGATCACGTCGTTGCTGGTTCTATAAAACACCGGAATAGGAATAGAACGTGAGGTTGGGGGTCGAACAAATTGAATGGGGATAAGGAGGGTTCTCCTTGGAGAGAGCCGGGTGAAGAGAAGGGGTCAGATAACTTTTCCTTGGCTGCCCAGATGAATTTAGGGACGGAAAGGAGGATGGTGGCCTTTCCTATCTCAGTCAGTGCGGCCCCAAGGCAAAAGTGACTGGAAGGGAGCGAATCTGTCTTTAGCAGGGTTACGGGCTTGGGGCGGAATGGAATAAGGAGAAGCGAGATCTTTCTTCTTTAGACACTAGCTGGGGGGAAAGGCCCTGGGTGAGGGGGTATACTGCGCGACGCGAAAAAAAACATCTAATAGCAAGGAGGTTAATGCACATGTAGGAGGCTTGCGGAGATCCAGAGAAAAGCGAGGAGATGTTTCTCCGAAGGGACAACAGCGGAGAGACCGATTAAGACTTATCAGCCTTTGCGACTGGTCAAGGAAGTGGGGGAGGCGTACATAAACATTGGTGCATGAAATCCGGGCGCAGAAAAAGTGGGAAGAGACCTTTTTGAAATACAGTTTACACAATAAAAATTCCGCTTTGCCTGACGGAAACAAAAATCTTCGGGGGTAAATGATCTCTTCAAAACTCTACCTATTCTCTTGGTGAGGAAGTGCTGCGGGGCCTCATCAGACAAGGATGCGAAAGTAAAAAAAAAAAAAAAAAAAACCAACACAAAAACACCCAAAAAACAAAAAAAAAAAAAAAAAAAAAAACCAACCCCCAACAAAAAAAAACAAAAAAAAAAAAAAAAAAAAACTACGAGAACTTGAAAGCCGGTCTGTACTCCAACGTTTGGATACCGAAGATCCAAGTGGTGTCAAGGAAAAGAGGGAAAGCCCATAATGGAAAAAATTACCTTTGGGAGTCGTTACTCCTCCACGGCCAAAGAACTTTTCGAAGATCACACAGGCTCGACGAGCGAAACGCTCCAGGGGGAACAAGACACACTAGACTGGCAAAAGTGGCCGGGAAAAACACTCCTCTCTTGCTATCAATGACAGCCATCTGGAGGAATACCCCTAGTGAGGTGAAGTCTGAAGTCCATTTCAATAGCAGGGGGACTACAAGAACGGGGATGGGTCAACGCAGAAGTCTTCAGCTTCCTGAAATGCAGACCAATGTCCGTAAGAGTGATTGAAATAGAGGGCAGGGAAAATAAAGTCAGGAGGTTTTCCGAATTCTTAAAAGGTTGGACATCAAGGAATCGGGACTCGCGGACATCCAATTCTTTCTGCTACAGCTGACGGAAAAGGAGAATGGGGAACTTTTTGTGGGTGGGTTCTTAATTAGCAAAAATACGCAACGAGGGATTTGTTCAACTCAACTATATCGCCATTTGTCGTGCAGACGGCGATATCAAAAGGCCCGATGGAAGGGGAAGGGAAAAGAAAGTGGGGAAGAAAGGCCTTTACTCAAATAATCTAGGAGGAGGATCTCGAGGGACGAAAAAGGAAGGGGCCTGCGGTTGTCTATTAGCGCATACATCAAATTTAGACCGAGAGGGCCGGTGAAGAGGATAGGAGAATCGGAGGAAAAGTCTCTTTTTCACGTTGCTCGAGAAACTATCGGAAGTGACTCGGAAAAGGGAACTACGTGGAGAGCCTAAAGGGGGAAGCGGGAAACAGCGGAGCTCTCAGCCGCAGATTCGTACTGATATAACCATCAGCGTGAGAAAAAAAAAGAGTTTAGGAATCCTTTGCTCCAAAATCTCTGCTTAGGGGTGACCACGGCGAGTAGAGGTATCGACGTCGACTTAATAGTGGAAGGAAGGTTCAGGCATCACCCTGTGCAGACATCTTAATTAACTCGTACCTGGGTAAAGAAATCCCGGGGCATGCGAAGAACATTATTTTCAAAGTGTCGCAAGGAGAAAAAGGTCGAATCGAAAGGCGAAAAAAAGGCGGAGTCTCTAGAAAGGCGTGGCTTCTCAGTCACTGTTTTCCAGCTATACTTCGCCATCGGGAGGGAATAAGACGATAATCTAAAACTAAAGAAAAGGAATCCGTGGCACATCACAGTTAACAACAAAAAAAACTGGAAGGGAAAGGGGAAAAAAAAGATGTTGCTGGGAGACCCTGCGGAGGGAATGGGGTGTAGAGGATCGGCTGAATTCCCTACTATTTTCTTTATAAAACTTTTACTTAGACTTCAGAGAAAGAGGAGGGCCCGAGGCCTGAATTGGAGAGAGTAACAGGGGACCAATCCCCTTGGAGGAGATAGGGAAGGGAACACCAGTGAAAAGTTACAAAGGAGAAAGAGAGAAGAGCGATTGCGGCGGGGGGGGGGAATTAAAATAAGATTTCTTCTACTGAAGTCGATAACGTCGAGAGGGACGAGAGGGGGGCAGGGACGGACTTCTCTTGGGGGAATCCTACTAAGTGGCTTCTTACACTATTGAAGAGACGGGGGGGAGCCTTGCGGCGAAAGAGCCGGGGCCTTAACCTAGGAAAACCGGGTGGTGACACTATAACTTCTTTCTGCCAAAGATATCAGGTGGTCGCGGCAAAAGAAAAAGGGGAGGGTAAGGGACGACTGTTGCGAATTTCTAATCTCAGTAACAGGAGAGAGGGGATACCGGAGGAGGAACTGAAGACTCCCGGATACCAAAGTACGGGTCGAAAACACGAGAGGTAGGCTTCAGGCAAGGGAGATGATTTTTGAGTACCGGGCGTACGACAAAACGTTCTGAAAAGAGTTGTATATTAGCCGCTTTCACGACGGGGGCTCCATTTGGGGGGGGAGCGATTTTGGAAAGTTTCTCTCTTATACTCATAAGCGGGGGGGGGGTACTGTAGAAGCGGAAAAAAACATCCTTGCGGCAAGATGGAGAGAAATCCTTTGTGCTCGACTCTATTAATGCATCCGGAGTGCAAGGGCCAGGTGAAAGGGCAGAGTTTTCTCTCTCTAAGGAGGGTAAGAAAGCCAAGTAGGGAATGGGGTAAGCGGCAGGCCAACAAGAATCAAGAGGGGATGGACAGCCGAAATCGAAAGGGGGAGGAGAGGGTCAATTTCCGGGGAATCGGAGTGCCTTGAAAAAAGATGTTTAATAATAAGGGGGGGGAGGGTAATAGTAAAAAAAACAACAGGCGGCTGATGGGACATTCCTGCAATTATAAAATTGTTGCTGGGGAAAGGGGAAAAGGATGGATCTCTATCCGGGTGGGAGGGAGGAGGCAAAATCTGTAGGGGAAGTGGTTCAACTAGAGGTCAATTGAGCGATGTTGCGAAAAAGATGGGGGAAGAAGACCTTTTTTAAAAATATCGTCTACAGGTGAGGCTAAGGAAAAGTTGAGACGGAGGGTAAAGGGGGGTTACCTTTCTCATCCTTTTCGTATTGACAAGGACAGGAGAACCTAAGACTGGGGGGTACCGTTCGGGAACTGGGACGATTTCCACCGGGAGACGGCATTTGGTTGAAAGGGTGAATTCGAAACCTGGTTAGGGGAAACTTGAAAAGGTCCCCAGAAGCAGTTCTTGCAAAATACTCCGATTAACAGAGAAGGCGCTCCTTCCCAAAGGGAGAATAACCGACGAAAGAAAGATGTGGAGAAGGAGAGAAAGGGAGATAATCAATAACTAAATCGGCGTACGAATATAAGAGGACAAGCAAAGAGCCGCAGAAATAAGAACTTCCGTGAGGTGATGGACTAGAATCTCTGGGGCGCTCTGCAAGTAAAAATAAGTGGACTTCCCTCGGCCTTTGACAAGGAAAAGGCCGTCCATAAGGAGCTCTGCCCGAGAAAAAAAGTTATCTAAAAGGAAAAGGAAGACACACCCCAAGTAACTGCGCGAACAAAAGGAAGAAAAAGAGAAAAACGTGGGGAATGGGGAACTAAGAGAGAGTCATCAAAGATACAAGAAATACGCGCCTGAAAACTCAGCGGATTCATATTCTACTCAAAAGGTTCTATCGCTTGAGAGAGGAAATGGGGTAAGTAAATGGTTCCCTGCAATGACAAAGATTATACAGGAAGTGGGGCGCAAAAACCAACTATCTAATGATCCTAACGGCAAACCGGGGGAAGAACGGGGGTCGCTCTACAAACTCGTCATACGCTACAGGCAATTGGTGATGGCCAGACATTGATTTCCGATTTTAGGCTGGTCAAAGGATGGGTATGAAAAGGGGATTTAACGGCTATTCGTGCGGGGGGAAAAAAAGTGTACCAGAAGAAAAGGGACCAGAAGGGAGGAAGAAACGAACCCCCATTGTGGGCCAATCTCTAGAAAAAAAAAAGACCACTATTCTGGAACAAGATATATCAAAAAAAGTGTGTAGGGTCCATCAGATCTTCTCAACCTTCTCTCCCCTATCGCACTTCCAGGCAAGAAGGAAGGGACGGACATAACTACTTGCGGAGGCAAGATCACTTTGCGTGAATCACTAGAGAGGACACCAGGGTAGTAGGGGAGGAGAGTTCTATCATCAATGAATAGGCATAGGGGAAACGTTGCGGGAGCATTTTATTTATCAGTTTGGTGGTCGAAATGTTAAAAGGGGAAATTTCTTTCGCCTTGCGGACCGTATGAAAAGTTGGAAGCGGGGAACTATACCTTTCCTTGGTCGCAGAGCCGCTGAGAGAGGGGAAAAAAAAGTTAGCTGATCGGAGTGTGGGGCGTTCCTTAGTAGTGAGGAACCCCACGTTCCCCAGTTCTTTTAGTGAAACGGGGCATGTATCTGTGGACTGTCGGGAGGGGGGGAAATTGGATTATTTCTCAAAGAGGATTGAGGAAAGAGAGATCGGAGGTCCGTGGGAAAAGTCCAGTTGGACTCTAGAGCGTCAAAAAGAGTATATAGAAAAGTTAAAAAGGGATAGACAAGGGAGTCCATGGGAAGTTAGTTGGGGGGGGATGATACGAAGTCTTCTCGCGCGGAAGAGCGGATGGAAAAAGCGGAGGAGAACCAAATACTCCTAAAAGGGAAGGTTGGACTGGTCGTGCCCTTTGGGGAAGGCGGGAAGCACAAGAGTCTATAAATTGTCCGTAGCAACATGTTTAAACAAAGAAAATAAACGGGCTCGCAACACCGGCTGTCGCCGGGGGTTTGAGAAGCTCCTCCTACTCGCAGTGTAAAGTGGGATAACTTCATTGGTCAAGCAAGAAGTTATGGGACTAAGGGAAAAAACGATCATCAAAGCGTTTGAAGGGGGATAAAAACTGTGTACCGAAGAGCAAAAACGGGTGTAGTCAGAAAACTGAACGCAAAAAGAGAGCAAAACTGGTCCGGACTGAAAGAGAAGCACGGCCAAGAAAAAATTTTGGGGTCTCAGTAAAAAGGAATCTACGACTCACCTCGCAAATAAGGGGACAAGACAACACAATAGCGACTTGGGAAAAAGTGAAAGTTCAAAGAGGCAGTCCGAGGGGGCGATTACCATCGGAGGCCATAAAAAGAGAAAGGAGACCCAGGGGTCGTCCATGGAACTAAGAAATGACGGAGGGAGCAGGAGGGGGACTAACAAAAACGCGAGAAGTTTAGGAAGGAGGGTACGTTGATTCCAAGCTGGCATTCCCGATCTACGGAAAACTAAAAGCACCTTGAAAGGCCATTGAAGACGAGAAGAAGGGGCCCCGAGGGGAGGCTCCGCCAGGCGGTACTCTACATCTTACGGTTGAAGTGTTCATCTCCAGTGAAAATACGACCCGATAGGGGAGGGAAAGGAAAAAAACGAGAGAAGGCAATTTCTCAAATTCGTTCAATAACTAATAGAGGGAAGGGATTAAGGGACACGATTGTAGACGAACGGGAGCAAATATAACTCGAAGATGAATTGCGATAGCGACCTCGGCTCGCAGGACGGAGGGTTTCTAGCTCATCACATAACTTTATACTAAGCTTTGGAAGGAATGAAAAAAAGGTCCACCAGGCGGACTAGAAGCTTTTTCACTTGGGCATCTCAAAAGCTATCAAGGCCTCGGCCAGCAGGAGAAGGGAACATCCCGGGGGCATCTCAACATCTGACCTGCATAGACGCGGAAGGCAGCCTGAAAGGGAGTACCATCCTAGGAGCAAAGAACGCAGAGGATCATAAGATCAGGGCTCAAACTTCTGAGACCCCGAGGAGAAATAGAGAGTTTAAATCGCTAGAGGCGTATAGAGAGTAGGAGGGGTGCCCTGGATCCCCAAAACGAGGGATGTAGATGGGGACACAGCAAAGTCAGACATACGGAAAAATGGCGGCTCGGGGGAAAAGGCCTCCAGAAAGGAGAAACTGAATCATATCTCCTTTCCTTCTCCTGGAAAACGTGTGGTGGGAAAACGATCAGGAGAAACGGGGGAAATACGGAAATACAAGAATCTCCCACCTCCTCCGGCACTGGAGAAGAGAAAACAACAACAAGATGATGAAAGTTAATAGAAGGATATTTGGGCTGGGCCCGGGAGGCGGGGGAGATGTGTTTTATAAAAAATGTACTACTTTATCGCTGGGGCAAAAAAACGTTGGGGAGAAAAAGGAGGGAAAAGAAAGAACTTGGTACATTTCAGCCGTCTAGGGTATAAGGCGGCAAGAAAATAAAGAGTAATCCTGAAAGGGACTGGTGGGACCCAGCCTCACGGAGCTGTAACGTAAAGATTCAAAAAAAGAAGAAGTGAGAGAAGAAAAATAGAAGAGTATGTCTCGTGTATAGGAATGCCGAGCTTAGACAGCTCGGGGGGCGAAGTGCGGGGGATGATCACGAAGAGGAGCCTTCAGCCTGACCGAAAATGTGCTATGTTGCAGCTACAACCGAGGTGAAAAAAGAAAAGTACTTCTTCCGAGAGGTCAAAACGATGAGTGGGAGAGGGGGACAAACGGGACCCCAGCGACAGGGGAAGAATTGGGCAACTTTGAATATCTTCCAGGACTGATTCTGACGCAAATCTCGAAACTGAGAAAAGGGCAGGGAATAGTATGGGGCAGGAGATAGAGAGGGTCTGGAGGAAAGGGGGGGGGCTCTTCGAACTCGTTCAATGTTTTATATTCTCCGCGTGAACTTTTGATACATTTCGAAATATAGGGGGGGAGAGGAGCGAAAAGAATCGGGCTTAATTTTCGAGTGAAAAAAAACAGGGAAAAACAATCCTACGTGAGGGGGCGACCTTATTTTTGACCAGCTGCAAGGATTTAATCAGCGTGAAAGGGGTGGGAGAGAAGGAGTGGGGCAACTCATATCTTAAGTAAAGAGGATGCATTGTTGAGAAAAGGGGAAGAAGGAAGCGGAAGGGCGGAAACAGGAGAGAGGTGAACACAGAGCCAATTTTGAAAACGTTCCTTGATAGTGCATGAAGGAGGGAAACGGCAATCCGGTTCTCCTATTTTAGTGATACGCCAGCGGGCGAGTTGGAGACACGGGGAAAAAGAGGGGAAGGGATAATGGTTGGTTCATTTCACCTGCGAGGTGCGGCGAGAGACGGGGAAGGGAGGGAGCAAAAGATTGGCAAGTATACTCAGTCAAAGAAGAAGACGGGTGCAGTGGAGAGGGTTGGGGTAGAACTGCTTGGATTACACACTACTTTTGGGGGCGGCGAAAAGGGGAAGAGCGAAAAGGACGGGGGGGGACACGGTATGTTCTATACATGGCTGGTGAACAGCGCCATATCCAAACAGAAAAAGCTGGTGCGGGCGGCAGGAGGATGGTGAAAATGGGGGTCCTCATGTTTGGCTAAGATCGTAGGGTGGTACGGGGTAAAACGGACTGGGAAAACAAGTGATGGAGATCCTCTATAAAGGTAGGGATCCTTCCAAAGAGAAAAAGAATCAGGACACATTTCCTTTATTAGAAGTCTCCTTTCAAAAGAAGATGTTTGGCCCAAGCAGAGGGGAAAGAAATCGGAGCAATACGGAGGGGACGAAGCCTCCTCCATTTAAAAAGGAACCGTAAGGAAAGGGGGGGATGAGTCGAGGGGGAGAGGCTCGAGGAAAAATAGCGGCCAGGTCCCAAGGAAAAAAAGAGAGAGAAAATCAAGGAAATGAGTAGCTCTCGAAAAGTAGCGAAAGTACGAAAATAAATTCCACGAGTACCCTGAGGTGAGAAGAGGACGAATACTTTTCAATGGGTGCCGAAAAGTACGAGAAGGAAAAGAGAGAGGGACATCTCGGCGCAAGGCAAGGGTAAACTAAGAGAAGGTGGCTCAGAGGGACGTCAAATTAGATCAAAAAAAAGTGTCCGCAAGGGAGAAAAAAAAGGAGGCTCCATTTGAAACCCAACGATCCATACAAGAAAATCCGCAAAGGTTCCACCGAGGGACTATTCCCGTTTGGGAGCGAAAGTCCTCGCCTCCGACTACATACCAGGAAGATAGTCAAGCAAGGTAGTTGGGGACTTCAACGTAATTGGAGGAAGAAAAGGGGAGTTTGCCGGGGTGAAGTGACCGAGGGAATCTATGGGCAGATGGGTCAAATAGAGAATACAATGAACAAGAGGGTGGGAAAGTCGATATAAAGAATAAAGAAGGAGGAAAAGCTAATAGATAGCAACATCGGGGGTACTTGTTCTGAAAAAAAAGAAGCATCTGCAGCTGACTTTCACAAACGTTACAATCCAGAACAGGGAAAAAGAAATGTGGCTTCAAAGACTGAAAAACGATACAAAAAAAGGGGGAGGTGCCGCAAAAAGGGAGAGGCATGGTACAATTTCCTGAGGTTAACCTCGTTGTAGACACAAAGGGGAAGAGGGCAGAAGGGCCGGGACTATCATTGTATGCCGGGGGGGGTGACCAAAAGGGGGGAAGGGGGAGTTTGGGAAAAGGTTCGGACCGTGTGAGAGACTGATCAAATCTAATACCTTTAAAACTTTGCAGCCAAAGAAGGTAGGACGCTATATTCGTTCGAGGGGGCACGAGGTTGCAGGGAAGTAAACGAAAGGACAACACTGAAACAGTTCCAAAAGATTTTCTTTCTAGGAAACGCTGGAAAGGAGCGGTCCTGGAGTGGAATTCTGGGAGAGTCAAAAGTTGTACCTTTTAGATGCCACGATCTTCTTAGGGCGATCTCGAGGGGCAAGGTTGATTCCTCTTTAACGGGTCGGGTTAAAGAAGGAGCAGCAAAAAGATAGAAAAATGAAAGGGTCAATGGGAGGAGAAAGGAGGATCTTTGCAGAGCTTCCTCTCTTCTCTCTTGCCACCAGCGCGAGCACGCGGAAGCAGGAGGAGAGAGACCGGCGGTGCGACAGGGTGGGGGGGTCCACCACCAAGGGGGGGGGGGCAACTTGGTTATAGGAAGAAGGGGGAATGAGAAGGAATATAGAAATTGGGAGTCACCGCAGCAGGGTTTGACACCGGGAAAAAAGGAAGGAGGGTCGTCAAAAACATTCTTCTCAAAAACGGTTGGGGAACGAAGGACTTCCAGAGCGAAAAAGGAAGTCCGGGTTCTTGTGATGACGCATGTATGCGAAAGTAAACTACGGAGAACATACATCCTGGTTCAGGAAAAAGAATCGAAAGGGTCCGCCGAGACAAAAGTCGGGTTCGGTCAACAGCAGGACCGCCAAATCGCGTAAGGAAGTCTATCTTGGGTGAATGAGAGCCGGACAAGAAGCTTTGGAAAAGAACGAGAGAAGCTCACCTCCCGGGGAACTGGGTCAAGGAAAGCAAAGAAATGGGGTACAAAGCAAGGTTTCACAGCTCCGAGCTGGCAATTCACCATCGGCAAATACACAAGGTGGGGGGGGGAGGCAGGAAGGGACCGGAGCATTTATAGGGGAAGTAAAAGTGAGAGGAGGGCGGAAAAGAAAAACAACGGAGAGAAGGGGGAAGGCCGGGAGGAAGGGAACGCATAAAAATTCCAATATTTCCTATCGTCTATAAGCGACACGACTGACCGCAGAGGGGTGGCAAAGGAGAAAAGAATCCTCTCTCCTACAGACGGAGGATGGAAAGAACATCTGACGTCAAGGGGGGGAGGAAAAGGGGGGGGGGAAACGGGGTGGTTGTTAGAGAAAGGATGAGAAAATTAGGCCCGCGATCAAACCTAATCTGAAAAAAGGGTGGAGCAAAGTCGTGAAGGAGAGAGAAAAAAGAAAGAGCAGGGTACAGGAGTACTAGGAAAGGAACAAGAATAGAGATCTATTAAGAGATCGCGCTAAATAACGCAAGTGCTGATGCTAGATTGACATCCTTTATCAATCGGCCGGTGAAGATGATAACCCAGGAGAAAAGAGGACCCGGAGACGTTTGCACGAGAACCAACTATAAAGGAAAGCCATCAGGGAAGCTTGTAGAAAAAGCCCGGTGGCAGAGGACCGAAAGGTCTCTCTCAACTCCTTCCTACTTCTAACCATCCTCGTGATCAGGAAGAAAAAGAGAGAGAAGACGAGAATGTCCAATCTCTTCTTACGATACCACAGCGAATCGGGGGGCGCAGAGGAGGGAGGGAGTGTCGACGGAAGGGAGGAGGGGTGATCCCTCATTCCAATCCTGAAAGAAGGAGCAGTCCCTTTTTAAGGGTCAATGAACGGGGCAGTACAGCGAGAAAATGCTTGGAAGAAAGACGTTCTAATGTAAAAAAAGCAAGCAGAGGGAGAGGGGGGATCAAAAAAACTGAAAGGAAAAGGGGAACGAAGACTAGGAAAAGAGGAGGCATACGGAAAAACCTCTAGAACAGCCTTAAATCA
>Ga0179591_1263611_pt1 | contig 15254 bp, 13 predicted proteins | sample CZOMad2_1_08_16f_FD_182891 | JGI IMG/M metagenome (GOLD analysis project Ga0179591, IMG submission 182891) | Vadose zone soil fungal communities from Angelo Coast Range Reserve, California, USA - CZOMad2_1_08_16fungal (PacBio error correction) | ecosystem: Environmental > Terrestrial > Soil >...
GAAAAACAACAATTCTAATCTTCATTCAAAGGTACCGACCTTGCGCCGTCGCAATAAACTACATCATGGAGGGAAATTATTCCTCCAATTCAACGACGGCGTTGGATATCGAGACAGCAAGAGATCACGGCGAAGGCTATGACTAAAGAACTATAAATTTTTGCTGCGAATACCGTCACTGGGGCATGTGGTGATGTTCGGCCGACCCAGGGGAAAAATACCTTCTGGATACGCCAATCAAAAAAGGGGGTGGCCGGAGGCGTCTCCGACTTTGACGAGCTAAACCGGTGGCGAGATTAGAGCTCTCCAACGGATCGCGAAAGACAACCACTTGGTCGCTACTTTCGTACGAGGAAGGCGGTGGTCGGGCTAACATTAGCGTAGTACAACTCCATAATTGAGGTATGAGGGGAGCACGAACACTAAGAACAGCCGGGGGGACGGGATTAGAACCTAAGGCTGACGAAGAACCATCAAGGAAGTTCACGTTCCAAAAGGACCATTTGTCCGTTAAATGGAGCTGATCGCCCCAAATGCGAGACAGCCCGAGGTCTCGTCAACCAATTGAGCGGACAGAAAGGGGAGATGGTTGGGCCCTTGATGAAAGGGTGACCCCTGTTTCCGCGACATCTTGTTCAGAGGCTGGCAACACCACCAGGTCCTTGGAGGGGAAAACGACGCCAGATTAACAGGGACAACCGGGAGGCACGGGGGGAATCAAGCCTTCCGGTGGAGAGTGTTAGGTCGTTCGGGGGTAGGGGTAAGGGAAGACTTCTCAAGAAGGGTAAGGTAGGACCGGGGAAAAACTACTAAGGATGGGCCTGATTCTCTCCATCATTGAAATCTTTTAACAAAATCAGAGACCCAGGGGTTGCTCAATAGATAAGAATTTTATCAATAAAGATAGGTATGCGGTTGGGAAAAAAGAAAAAATGAGAAATAAAGAGTCAGGATTCTTTCGGCAGACTAACCAGTATCTTGATTCCTTCGTCCGTTGCTTCAACGGGGTAAAAAAAAGGGGATTCTTTGGACTTAAGGAACAAGCCAGAGAAAGAAGATGTCCTTCTTACTCACCTCTTTTGACTCTAACTCGTCAAAAAAAGGATCTCAACAACAAGAAGAAGGGGGAACAAGAGAGTCGTTAGCAAAATTCGAGAAAAAAAAAACTTATTAGGGGTCGGTTGCTCACTACAAGGGGAAAAAGGAGATAGGGGGGTTGGGGACGAGCTGTGTGGGTGAGAAAGCGTATAAAGGGTTCGTTCAAGGGACCGATCCGGACATTATCGATATGGGGCTTTGGCGGGCGTCTTAAGCAAGAAAAGAAAAAATTTGTTCCAGCATTGAATAGAAAAGAAGGTTCCTCTGCAAAGAGACTGGAAGGGTCAAAAAGGGAGAAGACCCAGCTAAAGCATGTACTTCTTCCTGAGAAAAGATCGGAGAGTCCCCCACCGGTCAATCACGCCTTTAAAAAGTTAGGAGGAGAGGGAAAGGTGTCCTAACGGCGGGTCAGACAGGTATTTCCAATCCGCGGATCAGCTTGGGTAAACCTTCAACTTACATACTGGACGCCACCGTCCAGTGAAGAAGAAAAATTCCCCGTGACTGTGGGCCAGACCGGTTGTTCGCGTGGAAGAGGTTGTGTCGGTCCGCCAGAAAAATCGGAGGGGTTTTTTTGTGGGAACCAGATGAGAAAATCACCCGTTAGGGGGAAAAAAAGCATGGATGTGGTCGTACACGTTAAGAACAGCTCCTACAGACGGAGTTCTTCATGCGGGGCAACACCCAAGTAGGGGTCATAAGAACCGAGTCGGTCTAACAGGGAGGGGGTGAGATCAAGTGCAAGGAAGGGGGACCATATCTCAAGAATTAGGAGGAAAAGTTCTAGCCAAGCAAAGAGGAGGCCTTAGGAGGTGACTTACACGAAAGGGCTTATTCCAACCTCAAAAAGCTCTTCTCATTTAACGCGGGGTGGGAGGAGATGGTTGCGGAGACGTGAGGAGCACGAAGAGGACATGCTTGGGAAGCATCTAAAGTCGAGAGACGAAATCAAAGACAATTGATGGGTGGCTGAAAGAAGCTTTGACACCATTCGCCAAAGAAGAAAAGAAAACCACAGTGGGAACAAAGAGAGCCAGAGAGCGTAGTGGACCGTCTAGCCTAGAAACAGTGGGTGTGTATTCCCTTTAATGCCATTCGGTGCGGAGAGAGATAGCCTTGAGACTTAAGTCGTTTTGCGACAGAAGGAATTGGGGGTCCGGGGTCTGGGTATTTCCCGTCCTCTCGCAAAGTTGCTCCTTCCAAAAGTTTGGTGAAAGTAGACGGCGCTCACAGTCCCTCTGGAAAGGGGCCAGCGCGGCTCGCGTGGGACTGTAAAAGTTTGGGGGTGAAGGAGTGACCAGCTGATCGGTCCATTTATTTGCGGGGAGCAGATTATAAGCGGCCCCCCTAATAAGAGGGGCAAAAACGAACTAGTTCCCGGGGGAAGCAGTGTTCAGCAGAAGAAGGCGACAAGGAAAACATTGACTTCACAACTCTTACCCAGCCTGGAAAATAGGATGGAGAGACAAAAAAACCTTGAAATCGACGATCTGGGGGCCGTGCTTCTTCGGGGAATAATAGGTATCCTCTATTTGATTCATCACGTGGGTAACGGCGAATGGTATGTCTTCTGCTCAATCTGGATTCGAAAATGGGGCGTCCTTTTCATGTCTGGGAAGCAGAAGGCGGTGCTGACTTTGAGGTGAGCTAGGGTAGCTCGGGGGAAGGTGGTGCCCACAGTCCTCGGTGAGAAGAGCACAGCCTTTTTTTCTTGTGGGGAATGAACGCTCGGTCGAATTGGTGACTTCGAGTGGAGGTATGCACAGTACGAATAAGTCTGTGATTGTTTTCTCGCCGGAGACTCCTCCAATGTACAAAACGCAAAGTTGTGAGAAGGGGAAGGATCCTTTCCTGTTTTGTATTCTTCAGGGAGGGTTGCCAGCCCGGCGATGGCTTATGAGAAGGCGCGGGTGAACTAGCAGGATCACCAAAAAAAGAGGTACATTTTCGATCGAACCCGCCGTGGTCGTTTTTTAACGGAGGGAAGAATATCTCGGGAGTACTTTACCGACGCCTCAAGGGAGAGAAGGGACGACCTCGAATGATCAGCAAGCGCGCAAAATTGGGACTGGAGGGAATCTATTTCCTCCGATGATTGAAGGTCAGCCGCGGAGCGGACCGCATCAGGGGGTTTCTCTCACTGCAAATCGCCGGAAGGATTCAAAGAAAGGGACAAGGGAGGGACCAGTCTCATCCATAGTGGTCATTACACTCTTTTGTAAGAAACTTCCTAAACTTGTTGTGTAGTCCTCCATTATGAGGAGGCCAATAAGGAGTCAACGAGTTTGAACTTCTTCGCTGTAAAGAGTAAACTGTGAAGAGTCATCTCAATCGGAGTCTAATGGAAAAGGGGCCAGTCCGGAACGCGAACTCTATTTCGACCTTGGCGCAGTGCGAGAAGGACACTCACAGGAACCATGCTAAAACAACAACGGGAGGAGTAAATAGGTCACTTTTGCTGCGAAGTGAGGTGGGGGAACATCTAGCACGCGCAAACACGACATTCTTAACAAGAGTAGCCGGAACGAACGGAAGAGATGGGAGAAGGAGGGGACAGAGCCCTGGGGGAGAAAAACAAACGTCTCTCGCATTGACTATTCCACTTTGAAAAGAACAGACCTGGAGGGACCTTGAAAGTTTGGGAAGTTAAAAAAAGGCGGACGGGGTAAGGGGGGACCAAACTCGGGGATTTCTCCTTGAACAGGTCGAAAACGAGTAGAGACGGCGATGGCCGCCCCGAAAAATAAGCAAAAAAAAAAAAAAAAAAAAAAAAAAAAAAAACACAAAACAAAAAAACAAAAAAAAAAAACCCGAAGACCGCAACAGACCACAAACCGCCGCCTAAAATCGGAACCAATGAAACAAACAACCAAGTACCAACACCCCCCCCCCAACCGACAGATGAAACACCAAACCTGAAAACCCTCACCCCCGGCGACACACCCCCCAGACGGCCCCACCTACCGCCCTCCCATTCACCGGGGCCCATCCACACCGGCGAAAAAAAAAACCCTTCCCCAAAAACCGACCCCCCCCGCACAGGAATAGAACACGCCTGCCCAACCACAGCCCTCACCATTAGCTACGACGTACTTGGGGCCGAGACACGCCCCACCCCACAGCCCACCAACCCCCCCCCACGCAGCGGCACAAAAAACCCCTCACGGGGAGGGCGCGGGCCCACCCAGCCCCCCAGGTTGAAGGGGGTGGCGGTGGGTCAGAAAGCCAAACACCCCTCCCGTACAGAATGCCCCTGCCCCCCCCCGCAGCGGCCTATGACCCTAATCCGGAGAGGCGGAATCCGACCGTGGCCCTGGGGCGGGGGGGGGGAGTCAGGTTGCGGCGGGGAGGCCCGAGGGAGCCCTAAAAAAGACCATAGTGTAGTGCATGCCTGGGCGCAGGGGGGGGGTGGTAGTTTGGGCTAGGGGGGGAAAGAGGCCAGGGGGGGGGTGCCCCTCCATTAATGTGGCGAGGGAAGGGTCTTGTAACTACCACGCCCCTCAGCGCCCCCCACGGCGGCAGGGGAGGGAGGATGGAGGGGAAGGAGAGAGGAGGGGGCGGGAGACACGTGAGACCAGAACAAAACAAAGGCAAACCATGTAGTGGGCGCGGGCCCGAACTTGACGGCACGCCCCGCTATCACGCCTCAGCGACAGACTGCCACCCGAAGCACCCCAAGTGAGGCCGCGCGGGGGTCGTGGGGGCGGCTGGGGGCGGGGTACCCCCACGGGAGTGGGTAGGCTATGACCGGGGGGTAACGGGGGATCGCCAAGGTAGTGGAGGGGGGAATAGGGGGGGTGGGACGGACGCGCCCTGCTGCGATACGGGTCATAAGAAGGGGACGGAGATGGAAGGGGGACGGCCTGAGTAAACCCACACACACACCCCCCACTACGCCTCACGGCCAAAAATCTGGCAGCGGCGCACTTAACGTCAGAGAAGCCACGAGAGCTCAGGGGCGGCGTACCGTCGGGGTACGTATAGGTATCATTGGAGAAAACTCATCAACCTCCTTTCTCGAGCAGGATTAGAGGAAACAGTTCTCGTAAAGAAAGAGATGAACAAGAAACCCTGGGGGATATGGAGGGGGGAAGGGCTAGTCTCATCTGGCAAATACGGAGGAGGCTGATGGATTCTTATGCCGACGCGAAATTAGGGGGGAAAAAGAAGACCAACCCAGTAGCGTAGGGGGGAACGAAGAGAAGGATCGCGGTTGATAGGTAGTAAAAGGTTGTAGCAAAGAGAGATGGGTTACGGGGGGCAGGAATGGGGAAGTATTAACTGGAACCCACAAGGGAAAACTGAATTTAGAAAAACCTGCTTGCTGCAAGTGATAATCGGGAGGAAAAAAATACCGCAGATCGTCAGGGAGGGGGGCAGGGCCCTCAACCCACAGGTACCTCCAACTAGGTTAAGATCGTTCAGTATAAAACCTCATACCGAATGCGTGTTCTCTAGAAAATTACTGGCCTTGGAGATGCGAGAAAGAGAATCAAAAAAGAAAAAAGAACTGACTTGGACAATCACGCCAGTCGGGGACCAAAGTGGCCACTCAACGGCGCGGCCGAGGCAAACAGCAGAAAGACTCCTAAAATAGGACACGGGAAGGAAGGAAAAAAAAACTCGCGAATGGCTGCGTAACTTCTTCTGGCCTAAAACGTATCCATCGTCGCGCCGGGGGGTTTTTTCTGGATCTAGACCGAGTAAGGGAAAGGAGACCTCTTTTTGAAAAGGGGGGGGCGAAAGTTCGGCGAACACTGCATCCAAAAGTGACAGGACATCTGGAGGCCCAGGGCTGAGGGAAGGCCATAACGAGATACTAACAAGATTGAGGGGGGGAGTCCTAGGGCCATTTCTCACCCCCGGCGAAGGGTAGAAGAAAGTGGTACCCACGCCGCGAAGGGGTTTTAAGTTGCGAAATGGATATGAAAAAAAACGAGGACTGGTTGCAAGAAAGCCGCCTGGGAAGGCCAGAAATAAAAGAAGGGAGAAATACCTTGCCGGCACCAGGATGAAAGGAAGGAGGGGGGGTATATCGCTCCCCCTAAAGTCTCATGCTCTAAATGGACTCACACAGAAAAAAAAAGGTTGAGGGAGAAAGGTGGGTGGGGGGGGGGGGGGGGTGGGGGGGGGGGGGGGGGGGGGGGTGGGGGACGATGTGGTAGGGGTTGTGGATGTACACTTCACGGCGGGATTTAAAAAAAGTGGGGGGGGGGACTGTTTTTTCAAATGCAGGGGGGAGGGAAAGGGAAGTAGGTCCTCGCACCTCATGATTGGGGTGGGCCGTATTCGGGCCACTCATGACGGGCCGGAGGCTCAGCTCAAGGCCCGAAGGAAAGATTTACAAAAGAGAAAAAAATTGCTCACAAAAGAACAAACAGTGGCTGAGGGGGGGGAGGATAAAGTTCGACTAGTCGGGGGCGGGCCCATGACTCAAGGCAAGTAACCGGGGGGCCACACGATGCACGATTTTGGGTATTAGGAGGGGGACTTTCAAAAGAAGCGCTTTACCTAGATGAATTAACTACTAACAGTACGAGAACAACAGAAAAAGGCTTACGAGGAACTAAAACCAAATTGGAAAGAGAGGTATCGCCTCATCGCGGACATGCCGAAAAAGACCTCGCGCGGGGGGATTGGGGCGACTTACCATAGCGGGAAAAAAGGGGGAAATCATTTCCCCGGGGGAACGTACGAGTAAAGGGGAAAAGGGTTACTGTTTAACATCTGTTCAAGAAAACCAAAACAATAAATGCCTTGTACCAGACTTAACGAAAAAAAGGAGGGCCAACAAGTCACTGGTAAATCATGCTCCACGAGGTGGCGAGAAATGGTTAGGGGTTGCCTTAAAGGGGAGGGAGGAACCGTCCTCCGAACAATGAGCAGGATCGGACAGAGGGGGCCGGGGCCCAAGAGAGGAAAAAAAGGGGGGGGGGAGGCTCTCACAGAAATTAGGAATACGAGGAGACAGCGTGGAACGTACGTCGCTTGGGAAATCTTCACTTGCTATTTCTTAAAAGAAAGAGCTGGAATCAGGAAGGGGGGAGGCCTAGGACAGTAGGAGGAAACTACAGAAGACCAGAAAAGAAAAGGAACGGGCGTTCTGTCCCTTACCTCACCGATTAAAAGGTCAATTTCGCCCACCACTCAGATCAAAAACTAAAGAAGGGACCATCTGAAGGACAATCTTCTCACAAACAAGCAGGGCACGGAAGATCTGTTACTCAACAAATGACCATTTGAGAATATATAAGGGTTGGGGGGAGAATTGAACAATCTTTTGCGGTCCTTGACGATCCGGAAATTTCGGCATGATGATGTTTTCAGGGAAAGGAAATCATTCAATACGCCTCCATACCTCATCGGCGATGCCAAAAGATTTACCATCCAAAAATAGGAGACAAGACTGAGGAAGGGGGGGAGAAAAACCAGAGACCTGAGCATTTAGTCTATAAAGACTTCCTTATTATCTTATAAACGAGCCTTGGGTCTAGGAAACGGGGAACTGAAGTAGTGGAAGCTGTAAGGTCAGAAAAGAAAGTGCATTCCTTTCATGGCCAAAGGAGTGGAAGAAAGGGAACCAGGGAGCTTACCCGAAGAGTATAGAAAACTTGCACACAGATGATTCCAACTTCGGGGCCAGTATGAAGGGAAATAAAAAAGTTCAAGAAAGAATTGGGGAGAGGGCCTTTGTTTGCAGAATTTAACCATGGGCAAAAAAAGGGAAAACTGGCATGGAGACAGGAAACAGAGAAATGGAGGTGCAGGATCCGATTTTAAGGAGAAAAAACCTGACTTCTATTCTCTGGAATTGCGGTTAAAAAGGGACGAACATCGAGAAAAAAAATGTTGTGGGGAGGGGACCTTTTTGAACATTCCGTGAGCTTTATTGGGAGCGTCCGAAGGGGGAAATGGAGGAGTCAACCACGAATGAAGAAAGGGGAACTAGAAATAAGAGGAAATCGAATCGTGTAGGCGGATCAGCAGCTAGGTACTCTCACCTTCGAGTAGAAGGGAGCTACAAGAGGAAGAAGGTTTGGGGGCAAACTCGCGAATGGGCGATCAACGTTGGGCGGAACGACTGCTGAGACATCCATGCCGGGTTTAGAAGAGAGGGTCCACTTCAAAAAGGGATTTGGGAAAAAAAATCCTTCACCCAATGAGGAGTGCCCTTGGATAAAAGCATCTTTGAACCGGAGTGGGTCAGGGAAACAGACCGCACCAAGAAAAGTGACATCGGCGCCTCAAATTGACCTTTGGAGTCTGCAGAAAAATTCGAGTTTTCAATTGGATGCTTCGTGGGGCCAAGCCGGCGCAAGGGGTGAGCGAAAATATATCCACCCAGCTTCTTTAAGGAAGTGTAGGAAATCGGCATGTGTTCGGGGGGCCATTTAAGGCCGGGCGAAGACAACTTGTACACTTCTAACTGCGGGGGGTTTAACTCTTGAGAAAAGGCCCAGTGTCCGACCCCTCGAGGGGAATCAATTTTAGACTGAAGGAAAAGGGGTTGTTCAAAGACAAACAAGAGTAAAGCCTTGCCATGAGGCCTTCAATGTAAATTAGGGCAGCTACCGATTGATCAAGAAAAAAGATCCCTCCACGGACGGTGGGCCTGAAAAAGAGGTCGAAGAAAATCGAGAAGAGAACCCAGTTCTCCCAAGAGAATCCACTTTAAGTTCAGGCCCGCCGGACATAGAGCAGCGAAGAACACCAAACAGGAACGGGAAGGGAGAGGATAGATGATCGAAATGAAAGCTAAGTTAGAAATTCGGAAGAGAGGTTCTGAACAGGTCGCCACCCGGGGAAGAGCCCTGGATGAGGGGGAAGGCAGGATGCCGAACGGAGGAGAAGGGGGCTGAGGAGGGGAGGTTTCGCAAAAGCAGGCTGTGGAAAGAGGGATTAGGAAAGGGGATGTTAAGCGGGAAGGGGGGGGAAAGAAGTTTAGAACTCACCGGTCGGTCGGCGTGGGAGAAGGAAAACGAAGGTTCTTGGCGGTCCGGAGAGGGAAAAGGTCCACAGCTCGGGTGAGTCGGAGGGGGAGAGGAAATTCGCGCCCAGCATTGGCTGGGATTCACGAGGGGTAATTAGGGGACAACGATCCGGGAAGGGTGGGGGGTGCTGAGGAAGGGGGTCCGGGAAGCTCATCTTAAAGAAGAACCGAAGGAGAGGTTTAAACCACTACCTCTTTACTCACTTGGACCCAAATGGAAGAGAAGTGGAGCTAAAACCAAGGGGGGGGAGGGTCGTTTTGGAGGCCGGATCACAAAAAAGAGAGGAACTTCAACTTAACATCTTAACCCTGAGGAAGACCCGGAGGAAAGGAGGAGAAGGTCGAATCATCTCCGAAAGCGCGCAGATTTTGAGATCTCTAGTTAGGGGACCGTCAAAGGCAGGAGAAGAGATATCCGAGAAGGGCGGGGTAGCTATTCGCCCAATCCGGAGTTCCATCCGAGATTTGTTAAAAAACGGGGCTGCAAGTAGACCAGAGAGGCCAGAGTGGTCCTTACCAAAGCGGGAAAGAAAAAAGGGGAGGAAAAAAGGGGGTTGATATTTACCCCAAGAAAGTGAAGGACTTTCTTCCAAGAGGCATAGAAGGGTCTGCTCTCATCAAGGAGAAAAAATGGGAGGGGGGGTAAAATTTCATCGTCTGATCAACCGGTCGATGATGACGGCCCGGGGGCCTAAGGGTTTAGAAACGGTCTATAGGGGGGAGAGATAAGGAAGGACTGAGTCCCCAGAAAGCAAAAAAAAAGGAGGTAGGAGGAAAGAGGATCCTCTTTTTTGCAGAAGGGCTTTTAAGAATAGACGGCACGAACACAACGTCTACACGGGCCGTCAACCACGGGAGTAAGGAAAGGAGAGTCAAACGTCAGAAGGGGGGGGATCCCTCGTCGATTCACGTGGATGAACGTGATCCGAGCCTTAAGAAAGAGCTCACTATTAAAAGACTTGGAAAAAGAAGGGTGGAAACATACAACGATTTATACGAAAGAAAAGAAAAAAGGGGGAGAAGAGTCTTCCCAAAGAAAAGCGTTTTACCATAGGGTGGATATTGGAGGATAATGGGGAAGGACGGTGTTGAGGGAAACAGAAGAGGGTGCGGGAAAGGAAACCTTTAATTTGTCATAGAGAGTTCAACAAGCCCGGATGATTCCGAACGTAGCTGCCCCATCGTCTTAAAAGAAAGAGAGACCAGATTGGGAAAAAGGTCGAATTCGGGGAAGAAATTCCTCGTTAGTCCGGGAGGGAGGAGATTTCGGTTCAAGGGAAGTTCCGTACGCGACATTGAAAGGATCCGGCCAAAAGGTCCACTCCACTGTCGTAGACAAGGGGGGGAGGAACACGGCGGGTGATCCAGTGCGTCTTTTGGTAACACGAAAAGGAGCGAGAACAGTATCCTGGCCGGGAAACTGCAAGACGACGAAAACAGGCGTAGGGTGGAAGGGGGAAACAACCGTACGGAGACAAACGGAATGAGGGGGGGATCTTCTAAAAGGGAACCCACTCCACTAGCTCGGACTTGGGAGCCCAAACAAAAAAGAGCTACCTGAAAAAGAGAAGCGAAGGGATTCTCAACCACGAAACTCGGGATGGGATATTAAACCGGTGACTCACCAAAGAGTGTAGATAATACCCGGGGGAAAAACACATCAACTTCAAGTGAAAATAAGGAGTTCTCCAAAACTTTATCCAAGTAGCCTCCTATATCACGCTCATCCTCAGGCCGAGTTGCAAAAAGGGTCCGAAAAGAAAAAGAGCGACTACCTGAAACGTATTCTCGGCAGCTAAAATTAGCAGAACGCGCTGTAGGGTGTTTTGGTCAAGGTTCGGCGAGAGAAGGGCGCTAAACCGATGGAAGCGTTGGCTAAAGGGATCTAGGGCCGATTGCGACTGAACTTTGTAAGAAGGAGAAAAAATCGGTCGGTGGGCCTCGGTGGGGGTTGGAAAGAGGGGATTGCAAAAGACGAAAAAGGAATGGGGGAAGAAAGGGTAGAATTTAAATGAGTGTTCAAACAAAACCCTTCATGAAAAAATTAGGGAACAAAGACGTGGGGAGAAACGTTAGGGATCGGCCTAGAAATGAAAACAAAAAAAGAATAATTTATTAGCTCGGGTGGGGAGTACCCAGGGAAGTCCGGGGTATTGCCCTAAAAGAACAAATCATCCCAGGCTGGGGGGAAGAGTCCGAAGAAGAAACGGTCATACGACGTTTTAGGATCCGGGGTACCGAAATAGGATACTTTAAAGACTGACAGCAAACTAGAAATTGGGCAGGAGTGTAAAAGAAGAGGCACTTCACTGTGGGGTCGATTCAAGTTGGGGGAGGTTAGGGGGTGGAGAAAGGGGGGGGAAGGTCAAAGAGGTTTGAGAACTTTATACTCCTTAAACCTTCTTCAAGGGTTCGGGATCGGGACAGAGATGTTGGGGGGAAATTATTACTGCTCATTTTCCAGGAGGTGTAAGTATAGAGTCGCAAGGAAAAGTTTAGAAACGCGGTCGGCGAGGAAAAAAACAAAACTCTTATTTGGGACCCCGTTTGTTCACTTTCGTACTAATAGGTAGGGGATTGTGGAAGAGATTCAGAGAAGGGGGAGACACCTCCTATTACCTATTTGAAAGTGTTAGAAAATTGGTGGGAAGTCTAGGAAAAAGTGGGAGTAATCTCCTTTCTTTTACTAGCTGGTGCAGAAGAACTCAGGAAAAAACCTGACGGGGACAGAGGGGGGAACACATGTAGACCATCAATGTTGTTATCAAAGACTAACGAGAGGGGCGCAGAATAGGAAGACCTAGAAGCTGAATCTGGGTGGAGGCAAATATCTACGACTACCACAGCATTTGGAAGGCTTGGGACCTTAAACGAGGACTATTCACCGGGGGTGACCCTGGTTGACCCCTCGTTTTCAACTTCTTTCACCAAAACAACCACCCGGAATTGGAGGAAGCCCGACAAACCTCTTCCTCACCATGGCATGGGAGGTCCAAAGGACAAGCAAGGGCCGGAAAAGGGGGGGGGGGAGAGGGGCTATCACTTCTATGGAAAATTTTTTCCGGAACTAGTATAAGTCTGGAATGGGGTACCGACTGCAAAACTACTATAAGTCCATTCTCATAAGAGCCGAAATGTTAAAAGAGTGGCAAAACTCATCCATAGACCATTGTTTGTAGAGACTTCGAATAGGGTTTGGAAAAGTAAGAACAAAATTTCTTTTGTCCCCTGGCACTTTTAGGGGATCAAGGAGGAAGGCGGAAGTGGTCTATAAATAACATATGCTTCATTCCATGGGTGAGGGGGGAATATGTCTAAACATTCTTGCTGAGTAGGAGAACTGTCGCAAACCAAAAGAGAGGACGAAAGTTAAGTTCTGGACTACCCGAAGCTTTTTACTTGGGGAAGTTCACACAACTGATCGTAAGAAAAAACTCTAGGGACCAAATTAGGGGGAAAAAAAAAGAGTATATACAACAACAACGGAGGATTATTAGGAGTATATAGTGGGGCTCCACCTAGGGGACAGCTCTAGTTGTGTAGAATCTAGAAGGGGGGGGGGGGGGGTTTCACGGAAAAGCTGGAGGGGGAAGTTCCTGGATGCTGCGGATTGTCGGTAGCATGAGGACTCATAACGTTTGCCTGGGGACAGATGGGTAACAAACATGGAGAGTCCCTCGGTGATATACTAACAGACGCAAGACGATGGTATGAGGAAAAAAAAAAAGGAAGCTTGGGGGACTAAACCTCCGACAGGAATTCCGTCTCTTAGAACTTATAATAAGTATGAGGGGGGGAAACCTTGTTCGAGCCCTGCTAAAGAATTGTAAAAAATTGGGTGGGGGGAAGACTTTTCTTCAGACTTGAGGGGGGGGACGGAAATTCCATGCCTCACGGGAGCCGCGGTAACAAGAAAAATTCGGAATGAGGAAACTTTCAAACTGGCACTAGGAAAACCGAATTGTGGGCACAAGGGGAGCTTGAGTGGGCAGGGAAGGGAAAATTATCAAGGGGGGGGGTTCCTCAGTTAAAGTGGTGCTGCAACGGGGGAACTGGAAGGGGTCAATCGGGGTATTCAGAACAGAGAAAGTGATTTGGTTCGGCCGTCTGATAGGTTATCGGAGCAACGCGGAGGAGGTTCTTTCATGCATTTCTCTAGCTCTAAAAGCTCCGAACAATTTTGGGTGGGGGGGGGAAATTTTTCAGAGGTTATATTATATTGTTTCGGCGTGGTGCCTTAGTTGGTCTCACCTAGGCGGAAAACTCGAGGAGAAAAAAAATCACTTCTAAACGAAAAAGAGGAGGAATTCCCTGGGGAATAGAAGGATTACTGCCGCGCGGAAAAATGTACAGAAAAATCATCTAGAGAAAAGGTATCGGAAGGAGCCTACGGTTTTTGCCGGGGAGATGGTGAAAGTGAATAAATTTTGTCTTCGATCTTAGGGAGAAAGAGAACCTTAGAAGTTGAATAAAAAAAAAAAGAAAAATCAGAATTAGGAAGAGAAAAAGATCCATCATCCCAAATTTGGTGTGCAAAGGAAGGGGAACTATTGGGGAAAGAGTTTAAACCTAAAGGGTCGAAGACCCACCTTTTTACAGCTGGGAGCCCATTGGACTTGACTAGTAGAAAAAGGGGGAAAATTTTGATGTAGGGAGTTAAGTTCATAGCCAGGAGCCCTCTTTTTGCGGATCTACCCGGACTTTGGAATTCCTGGGCGAAGGGTCTGTAAAAGTTGGGACAGGGAGGAAATTAAACCCATTCTGCGGTCTTCCCTTGGGGGGGGTAAAGGGGAAGTTAAAAGAGACGGAGTGGGTTTTTTGAGGGAATCTCAAACTCCCTCTTAAGCCAGCGAGGGAGGGGGGCAACTTCGCTACGCTACTGGTGGGTAAGGGGGTTCGAATAGGAAATGGAACGGATAAAAGTACAGGACTGAGGGGAAGTCATTATACAGAAAAGAATCAACCCAAGAAGAGAAAAGGAGAAACCGACATTTGTCCGGGGGAACTTGGAACTGGGTCGCAACTCGTCTAAAAAGCTAAAGTTGGTAAAAAAAAATAAAAGAAGGGTCGGTCCTTAAGAGATCATAAAGAGAAAAAAGAAACACCCTTAAGGGGCCTCGGAAGATCGTATACGTTGCTCTGAAGGGCGAATTGGGAGGTCAGAGGCGAAACGGGAGAGAAAAAAAAGGCTGAGGAAAGAAAGGTAAGGGGATTACGAAGGAACTGGCTCCTGTCATTGGAAGGCCGTGTTCGAAACAGGAGCGCTGGATCGGAGGAGGGAAAAAAAGGTTATGGGAGAGAGGTTAAGACTAGGTACAAGGGGGGGTCAATCCTATGGGGTACTTCAAAGAGGGGATGGCTTTTGGATAAAGACTAAGATTTCTATCGTGTCGGTAAGGATTTGGGGGGGAACCTGAACAAGGTAGAGAAAGATTTCATAGGACATACTGCTCTAGGTCTCCCGCCCAAGAAAGAAAATATGGGAGAACAGGTGGGGGGTATATAGAAAAGGAAAGTTTGATGAGCTGTCGGTCCAGTAAAGAGGAGATGGAACAATCAGGAAAAACGGGCTGTTTAAAATAAAAGAGGGTGCACTGATCACCCCGAACTTTAGGGGAAGCATGAAAAAGACTTATCTTGAGGGGGGGTGTCCTTAGAGCGAAGATAAGGGGTCATTTGCCGAAAAACACAGCCAAGAGAAGGCGGCCCAATGAACTGCGACCGGGCAAGTCCGAGCCAGAAGAGCTCTGGTGAAGGATGGAATCTATGGGTGTGAAGACTCCGGTAGGCCTGAACAGTGAATCGGAGGCTCTGGAAGAATAGCAGGGGTTGGGAATATATCTGTATCCCAAGTAGAGAGGGGATGGACCGAGCCAAGCAAGAACTTTTCGAAACTAAACCCGGAGGGAAAATTAAGTGGAAATACGAAGATGAAAAGAGTGTGTTAAGGATCCTCCTTGTAACAAAATAGGACTCCCAGGTAGGTGGGGGAGGTCCCTCCATTTTTTTACGTATTAAAACTACTGCATTTGAGGGTTGTAAGAAGGATCGTAAGCTCAAGGAGGAAGCACGTGAACGGAGGGGGAGGGCTACGATACACCGCTTGGCGGGAATTAGAAGGGACCCTAGCGAGTGACTAAGAGGGGATCGAGTCTTTCTTAAAGAA
>Ga0179591_1301583_pt1 | contig 15251 bp, 13 predicted proteins | sample CZOMad2_1_08_16f_FD_182891 | JGI IMG/M metagenome (GOLD analysis project Ga0179591, IMG submission 182891) | Vadose zone soil fungal communities from Angelo Coast Range Reserve, California, USA - CZOMad2_1_08_16fungal (PacBio error correction) | ecosystem: Environmental > Terrestrial > Soil >...
AAAGTCCGACTCTAGGTCAGGCCACACATTACAAACCTGATCTGCGGACCGTATGAGCTGGAGGATGCGGATGTCACTCGCATCTTGGCATCATTCAGGGCAAAAACGGCCACTCGACTACGCAGACAAGGTCCCCGCCCCGACCAAAGGGCACGTAAAAGCACGGTCTACCATGTACGAACGCGTCAAAAAAAAGGAGCATGTTGGCACACAGTGCTGAGGGCAGCACGAGAACGCCAACTGGCACCGGCCCGTCAAAACAAAGCCACACGACCACAAAATCGAGGTCAGCCGCAGGTGTACTAGCGCATAAAATTGAAGCAGGACCCGCCTGAAACAGGTCACTGGAGATGTAAAAAGAAGGATATGCGAATAGCAAATCATCATGGGCGGACATCATTCCACGCCGACAAATCCTTGGAGGACGCCAGGCAGACGATGGCCTGCCCGGACTTGCCGGATCAGATGTGCAACAGGCACAAAAACTGCGTCGTCCGGGAAACGTCCTACGGGGATCATGTCAATTCAAAATTGTCTCAAAAACTTCCCGAAGGAAAGAATGGGGTGAAATAAGGTTCGAAGGCCTGGACTGCGGGCCGTATTCTGACGCACGGGGAAAGAGAGGCGGCCGTCGGTACTCTTAACTATGTCGAGCTGGCTGCTGTTGTACCTATTGAGCCGCCAATGCCCGATAGGGGTAACCAAATCCTTCAAGTATGTAGCGAGCTCAAATCCTTGTTGTCATGACTGGACAGGGAAGCGCCCAGTCCGGGGCTGAGACACGAATAGGTAGGAGAGAAAACCAGGGCAGCCAGACCTTTACGAGGTGCCTCACTGCGCTATTAGGGAATCCGGGGAGACCACAGCTTTGGGACCGACCTCGTTCCCCTTATGCATCGAAAAAAAAGTAGTCCCAGAATTTTATGTGGACGGCCACTCGACGGCGCGTGTAATTCTACTTGGATGTCAGGATTCATACCCAGGGTAGTTTTGGGCGGTGGCCACCAATTAGTCTCAACACCTTTCGCATTTCCGGGAAAGAAAAGCGTGCTGCAAAACTTTGTTAACTAGTTGGAATCGAATAGTGGCATTTGCCGGCAGTTGCCAGTCCGAGGGGGAAAAACACCGAGCAAAAATCGAGCTTTTCCTACGGCACGCGTGCATGGGTGAAGTGAGCAGTCAATTGCGGTCCACAAAACAAAAAAACGGACGGGTGAACTGGACCGGAAACGCGTCGGCACGCGACAGAAAAATGCTGGTCCAGCTCGCCCTCGGTCTACGGGCAGTTCTACAATCAATACCACCAATTCGCGGAGATCGAACCAGGTGCTCCCAACGGACAAAAGTCAGCGAGAACGTTCGCCAAGACACACCGTACACGGGAACAGGGACAGCGTGGCAACGGCCAACCGATAGAAAAAACTCACGGTGGACGTTCAGGGGCAACAGAAATTTGTTCATCGTAAAAAAATTCCTCTTCGGCAAAAAAAACGCTGCTGCCGGTTCCCAGCCGTTATGACCGAAAGTGGGATTAACCATCACCAAGAAAAATGTTTTGTCTACTGGTAGACCGTACAGCGCAACAGCGCTGTTCGAGTCTTCCTGCATGTAAAAAGGGCCGCTGAAAACAGCGGCAACGAATAACCACCACCTAAACTCAATACAGAAAACCACAAACACCATACGTCCCTGCCCTCGACCCGGGTAGACAAAGGAACGTCACGTGGGCTTAACAATCAGAAAATCAGGAAAGACTAGCAAAAACGTCCTGCCCCGAGGGCGGACCGCGAGAAAGTCAAGGGTACAACAAGATGGTCGAAAGAAGATTGACGACTTCAAGACCGGAATAACCTCCGGTCCTCGGGCGGCTCAAGGAATCGGGGAAGTCAGTTTTCAGGATGCCAACCTAACAGACTTCTGAACACGGGCGCTCGCGGCATCGAGGCCTTCCTCTACTGACCAAAACGCTACATCCGGAAAACACGTTTAATCGCGGGTCGGACCAACCGCCACAGCCGTTTCCTAGTGGCCTCTATTCTACTAAGGGGGGGGGAGATCTCCACTGCGCGCCTTGTAAAATCCGCCGAAAGACCGAAAAGCCAGCAAGTCGAGCGATTCCTCTACACAAAAAGAATGCAATCCGTCATGGAGAAAAAACGACTGCTTCAGCTGCGACCAGGCGGGACGAAGGTCCCGGACGGGGAAAACGTGGGAGGACTAACCGGGGGGAAAGGGGTGGACGATAAATTCTCGTTCAGCGCTGGGACATGCGCCGCCGAGGCTCTGGCCAAGACTTTTACTGGCCTGGGACCAACAGGGAGAGAAATCAATCTGCCCCTGGGATCACCAGACGGCAGGGCTGGACCGGTAAGGGCTGTGGAAGGACTTGATCCGCGATCGAAAACATCGCCCCTCTTATGTCGAGGAGTGCCTACTAAAGTAAAGTAAAAAAAGCTGTGCCCGGAAATGTAAAGAGGGAGAAAAAACAGGGACCGAACGGGGGAAAGCGGCGCCGCTGACGATGGGGCGCCCAAGCAGATCTCTCGCAAACGAAAAAATGCGTAGACAATAGCTATTCTGAACGGGGGCAGCAATTCCACCGCATCGGAATCAGCGCCGCCCGGTCAGGTCCATGAAAAAAAGGGCCTTTGAAGGGCACACAACAAAATCGAACAAGTAACCCCCGGCCAGTAATCGACAAGACAAAGTTGCGAGGGGTAGCAACCACAGTCCTGCGCACACCAGTCCGTTCCGCCCGGCTTCGAGGGGGATCAAAAGAATATCGACGCCGTAGGGAAAACCGCTTACCTGGTGGGGACAGGGGAAAGGTAGACCGAGGGTCAAAACAAAGAGCAAGCACCGGGACAGCGGAGACGAGAAAGTCTCAAGCTCAAACAAGCGATACCGGGCACCGTCCCCCAAAAAGCCGGATAGACTGGCCAAACCCGGTCGCCGAGCGACCATCAAAAATGATCGAAGACAAGTGCCGTCGTGGTATCGGAACCAGATCGAATTGATGAGGCCAGTCGCGAACAGCAAAAAGCCCAAAAAACAAGCGGCAGCCAGATTCGAAAACCTTGTAAAAACTGCGGAGGAAAAACAAGAACGAAAGGGGGTCCAGCTTTGGGACACGAACCCCAATTAGACACATGTTGGAATGGAGGAGCGAAACGCGGCTGGAAGGGCAAGGCAAAAGGGAACCCGGTCCGCAACAATGCTCTGGCCCAAAAGCCGAGGAGGGCAAACTCGTTCGGAAACCCGCCATATACAGCTTGGACCTTGCGCAAAATCAGCTGGCCGTAGTCTTCGTAAGCATGGGATCGTCGTAGACTGCGGTGACAACGGTGGTGATTACCTTCTGAAACGTAAGTTCCCGGAAAAAAGGCTACAGTCATGGCCACTAGAGTCCGGCAAGAGCTAGTCATCAACAGCGGGCTGGGTTGACGAGGGCTACCAAATGGTTCTATGGGGGGGGAAGAAAGAGGGGGTGGGTGTGAAATGTACCGTTCTGAAATCGGTCGATCTCGTGATAGAGAGGGAAAGCTCGAACGAAGCCGACCCAAAAGCACAGCCCGCTGTTTCAGCATGTGCCGGTCGTCGACATACTGACGGTTGTATGGACACACCAACCGGAAGTGATCATAAAAAGACTGGAATACCGGCAAGCCGGGGGCTGTCAGCCGCGGAAAAAACTCTCAAAAACCTAGGCAAAGTTCACAGAATAGGAAACCACCTGAATCTTATTGGGAAAAGGGGGAAGGCAAACACGCGTCCAAGGTCCGTGACGGGGGTGAAGGGGGACGGAACGAGAGCGTATAAACGGTCCGGGATTTCGAGGCAAAACCCCGGCCATCGCGCCGCCGGGTTTATATTGTAAAGGAGGGAAAGAGGCTGAAACGGAAGACACGCCGAAGCAGGGCTGAAAAAACATCTCAGGAGGAGGGAAGACCTTCCGTCCAGCCCCAAAAAAGCAATAAAGAGCAGGACTGTGGGGGAGACCGAGCTGCGCCCGGCCAAACCTCACAAAAGTCCAGAATCCGCGATGGGGGGCTCGGGTGACGATTCCACGCCGGGAAAACCGAGAGGGGCAACAGGGAAAAAAACCTTTCGTCACAAGCCGACAGCGTGACCTGCCAGGCCATGCGGGTTATCAGTTTTTTAGAATAATCTTTTTCGAGCTGACAAACCAGCATTAATGCCCGAAACCTGTCCGGGGGGAAGTCAAGTAGGGTTGACCGACTCGGCTAATCAACCAGATGGTAGGAAAAGAAGCGGTATTTTCTCTATTCGATACACGTACATACGCGGCGTGTATGTACAAGTCTTACAGGTCGGGTATGAAAAGGGGGTTGGGTGCAGTCCGACATCTAGAAAAAAAACATCATCACAACAGCGAAAAACCATTTGTGCGCTGTCCCATTCCTTGACCATTGGATCTCTCCGAAAAATACTGGACGAGGTCTTGAGGGGAGACCCCTCGTATAAAGGGATCAACTCAGGTAACATAGTCGCACGTAAATCGGGACAGCGTAAAACTTACAGCCTACAAACTCAACTAATATTCAAGCACTGAACCAATAAAGGACCGCTCTCGAAACAGAATCGTGGGAACGACTACAGGCTAAACGGGCTCGCCCGGAGTCAATTAACGAAATGATTTCAATGAAAATTTTGGACACATACTCCAACAATACATCCCCTTTCAAAAGATGACTGCTGCATCGTGCCCTTAAATAGAATTTGCGGCCCTGTATTAACGCCAAGGGAGACTTGGGCAAGAAGTCAGAAAGAAACCCGTCGACGCCGCATACCAGGACCTGTCCTGATGGGTTCTCATTCTTACGGGGACTCGAACGTGGGGGTACTTCAAAAGCTGCGACGGGGAAGACGTGGAAACGGTTTGGGGGACGGTGGTGGATAGGGGGAGGGCTCGTTGCAGAGGCGTTCTGATAGACAGAAAGAAGGCACGGGATGGACAGAACCGCGGTCGGCCGAAGAACTGTTCTGACAGGGAACTTCGAAGCCCGAAGGGGAAGAGTCGGGGAAATTTTCCGGAAAGACGGGATGGAGGGTTGACCGCGGCAGCCGGCTGACACAAGGAGAAAAAGCAGCAGCCGCCCTCTTGCCGGAACGGGATAAGAGAAGGAGGGAGGTCATCGGTGGGAAAAAATTAACACGTTCTCTTCCGATAGACCAGAAAAACAACCACACGAGGGAAGAAAGGAAAAGAAGAGCAGAAGGACACCGAGGGAACCAAACACGACAAAAGCAGATTGAAAAGTAGGAAGAGGCGGATGCGGAGTGACCTCATCTGGGCAAAAAGCGGGGAGGAAGGATCGCCAGTCAGCAGTAGACGAGGGACCAGGGCCGAACGCCAAGACCAGCAGGAGTCTCCCAAAAAACCTTTAGGAACCGCTGTAAAAGCGGCGGCAACAAAAAAGTGGAAAGAATGTGCCGTATTTATAGAAGAAACATCCCTTTCAAAATACCTGGAAAATACACAACCATACCAGTTGCCCGCCCTATCGAAAAGGTTTGACTAAATAGACTAAAGGACATTATCCCCAGCAAATGAAAATGAAAGGGGGGAGGGCGGTCGACGGCTTGATCCGAGCAAGAGGGATGGAATCACATCAGTGTCCCAAAAGCCACCCTCGATGTTCGGACAGAACAGGAATCTTAATTCCTTCGAGTAGGAGATGGCAACATTCCTGAAGCACAAAAAACCTGAAACAGGGAACTGCATTATCCTTGATCTCATTTCCTTAGGAAGCAAAGAGAAAAGCTGTTGCCGAGCGTGGCGGGCCGACGGCGGGCCTTCTGCTGACGAGACGCTCGGTTATGATGGAATATGTACGGGTAAGAGAAAGAAAATCTGTTTAAAAACTGATCGGGAGCAGATCTTGCATAGAGGGGACGGCCGCATTATGGGAAGGCGTGAGAGATAACTAAGTTGCAAGGAAGGTATAACAACGCACCAGGTCCGCTGGGACTGATGTCCAAGGACAATATGATTTAGGAGGTCCAACAAGTCATCCAAAGAAGGGAAAAGAGTCCTCAACGAACGAGTACAGGGGAAGGAAGCACCGACAGCGGGTGTTACTACCTATAGTCCCGGAAAAAGAGAAACACTGTGAGGCAAGTCACTGGTTGAAGGCAACCGGGAAGGGAAGTAATCTACTGAGGTGGGTGAATCGCCAACAGATCTGGCTCCAAACTGAGACAAAAAAGTGGACCTTTCAGAAGGACCTTCTGAAATCCTAAGGGGGGGGAAGAATTAAAAAAAAATCGGGGCTGGCCGTCGGAAAGCAAAGCAACAAAGACTCCCCACAACACAAAAACACCCCAAAATGAAAGAAACAAAAAAAACCCACACAACACACACCCCCAAACATAAACCTCTCTGTGATTTGTAATGGAAGAGTCGTACGTTGAAAGAAGTGTATCATTCAAAATGGCCAATACCTACATTATAAGGAAGGAGTCGGATGAAGACCGATCCAGAAAATACTCATGCTGGTGAAGAATAGAGACAGAGACTGGGTACTTACGTTCGCTGAATAATACGAAGGTCCGATATAAACCGCTAGGAGATATCTCCAAATTGGTCTCCCGAAAGAAATAGGAAAAAAGGGGTGAAAAGCACACAACGAAAGCAAGACGCAGGGGGGAACCACCCGTCCAGCAGAATCTGTAAAAAGGGGGTACGAGGAGGGGGTTAAACCAATCTTTTCATAGTTTGAATATTCAAGCAAGGCTGACCCCCCTCTGCAAAAGTTGTGCAAAAAGGCAACCGAAAGGGGGAAGCGGTTGACATCACGCACGATCGGCTAAATCATAGCAGAAGACAAACAAGAGGGGAGGCTTCCGGCTGGCGCTGCACACGAGGAAACAAAAGAAACGAGATCGGAAACAAAAAAAGACCAGGGCCGTCAAGGGACGTTCACCCAACCAAATCCTTGAACCGACATACACCAGGTAGAAAGGGGACAATCAATCGGGGAGGGTAGAGTCTAGTCAAGTAAAAGGAAGGAAAATGGACGGAAGTCGAAAACGGGCTTGGACCGGCCTGATAAGCAAGGAGAAAACAAGAAATGGTAAAAGTACTGAAAATTATCAATAAAAATAAAAACGACCTAAAAAGTCTTCTCCATTTGAAAAAGAGGAAGAAGTTAATTGCAGGCCGAACAGAGACCTAAAGAGGAAGGGAGGCAATACTAACCGGGAGAGCATCGGGTCATCGAGTCCATACTCTCAGGGAAAGGGGAAAGCGACCATCGCTTCAAAAAAGGGTCAGGCAATGGTTTTGAGGTGGACAAAGCCTCACACGCCGGTACAGTGGGGAGACATTCTAAAGACAGTTTGACTAAAAAAGAGACCCTACCCTGCCTTCTCTTCTCCGGAAGGCCCGGACATAAGTCAGGAGGGTTACGCTAAAAAGACGGCAAGCAGAGGTGAGAGGGGCTGTATCCTCGGCGGAAATAAGGTTTGAACATGCCTCAGTGCAAAGTGGGAAGGCGGGGCCCAGGAAAGCGGGGTGAGAGAGAAGTTCTCGTTCGAGCGCTGGGGGAAATGGAGCCAAAGGGACGCTGGAAACGAAAGGGGGAACCTGGCAAGGTAAACAAAAGAGGGCCCTAAGTACGAGAAGAAGGAAACACTTGATCAAAATCGACAAGAAGTGAAACAGGGACGGACTGGGGGCGGGGGCAGGCAGGGGCATGTCTTATCGGGGAAAAATCCATAGGTCGAGGACTGCAGGTTTGAGAGCCTTGCTTAAAAGATCTTCTGGGACACAGGAAAACGAGAGAGAACAGGCACGACCGGGCGGAAAGGAGAGTCCTCTTACTTTGATCTGGGACGGACCTTAATATCTATAGAAAAAGCAAGGGGGGGGATAGGGATCTTAAGGGGGAAAGCCACCGTCACAGACAGCATTCAGCCGCCGGAAGTCGTGCACTAAAGGATTTCCAGGGGGTACTTTCCACAACTAGGCGGGAAGAAAGGAATCAAACCGTCATCATAACCTCAGACTTTCTAGGGGAGGTAATCAGAAACACCATTCCTTGACAAGACAAGTACCCAGGTAAAAAAAAAGAAGGGTATCCCAGGGGAGGAAACCGCGACATAGGGAACGCCACTTTTGTGTCCAAGTCATTTGAAAAAAAAGGAATGACAGGACAAAAAGCATCGGCTACGCACCGGGCCCAGCGAACGGAACTTCTCAGGACAAAAGAGAAAACCGGGCCACCGGAAGCCCAGAAAGAAGAGGGGGCCTTTCCACCAGATCTTTCAGGAAGGAACTTACAAAGAACCAAAGAGGAAAGAGTCTGTCAAGTAGTTAGCGGAAGCGAAAACTTTGCTGGGAAATCAGAGTCGAGACACAATTCTCCACAGGAGCATCAGCCCGTGCGTCTGAAAGAACAGGGGGATAGAATCGAAGTGCAAACAATGAACGGCGGGTCGTCTTGGAGAACCCGACGTCCTAACAAAAAAAAAAGGTGGGTGCATCTTAGGTTCAGAGGAGAAAGAGAGCTCACCGGCATCGAGGCACGAGCGACCAAAGTCGATGGAAAGAGAAGTCATATCTTCAAGGGTCTGAACCTCACAGAATACGACTTACACCGAGAAAGAAGGAGGGCAGGTACGGGGACGGTATTGATAAGAAGAGGGGACCATCGTTGTACGTTAGGATAATCGACAAGCCCGCTTTTATAGAGGAAGCATAGACGTCACGTACGGAAGGGAGCTCTTCAGCAAAGAAAGTAATTTGACGATGAGAAAAGGTCGAATGGCACATGGAAAATGTTTTGAAAAGTAGAACATGGGGCGGACTGGAGGTGGAGAGACGGACGGATAGGAAAACTCGCGGAAAAGGCTTAACAGGCGAAACATTGAAGAAAATCAAACCAGACCTTGTTTAAAGGAAGATCGGACACAGGGGAGCCGGGAGGGGTGATGAAAACTATTAAGCCTTGCGGGTGGGGGAGAAGCACCCTTCCTGTCAGAAACACTGAAATAAGAGGGGGGCCTCCGAGGGAAAGATCTCAACCTTACCGCTCGTGACAGACTCGTCCAAACTGAAGAAAGCTGAATTTTAGGGCACCCGCGGGTAAGAAACGTGAGCGGGTCTGACGACCCGAGCAAAGGGAAGAATTAAGGAGGGGTCGCCCACCGGGGAAAGAGGAAAGCCGGGGTGGTAGCTAGAGCGCGGCACAGAAAGAAACTCAGCCTCTGGGCCAAGCTGTGTAAACGCCAAGCGAGGCCACGACGGCAGGAAAAAGTCGAGCCAGGAGAATGATGGGTTGAGGGAAAGGAAAGGCCTGCCCAAAAACCAAACATGACCGCGAAGACCAGGAAAGAAAAGAAAATGGGGCTCGGGTGTAAAACGGCGGGGAACGCAGGAACTCAATCGAGCGTCCCTCTTCAACCCACGGTCGGGTGAAAAAGCATAAACTAGGAGGCCAACTTCCAGGGGAAAGGGGAGGGGGGGGAAAAGAAGGAAAGTTGGTGTAGCACAGCTCTGTGGAAAGCAACACCCAGCACTTAGATCCCGTACAAAAACCGGTGGGGAAGGAAAATTAACTGGTATCAACCGAGTTCAGAACGAGAAGCAGCATCTGAGTTCGGACAAAATGGAGGTCGAAGCGAGAAGCCACAAGAAATCAGGACTCGTTTGATTACCTAGAAGGAGAGTGAGGAACAGGGGTACCCTCCGCCGACCTCATGGGTCTTGCCTGTTGAAAGCAGAGAAAATCATGGGACTGAGACCATTAAAGTGGAAAAACAAAAGGGTTACTAGCCGACAAAACCCCAAAACTTTAATGCCTTGAGAAATTTTAATAAGAGGAGCATCTCCATTGAACTAGGAAGGTAAAAGAGTGTACATCGTACTCGACGAAAGCAAAATCCCCCGAATGAGCTCAGGAACCTGAACGAAGGAAGCACTGAACCACTAGATCTAACCCTTCTGGCTGAGAGGGAAAAAAAAGGCCGCAAGGGAAATGCCATGCTCGCCGGGGCAGGGAAAACTGCACCTGATGGCAGGGTAAACTTTTTGCAAACATATCTCCTGGAAATACTTCCGCATCTCCAAGAGACGGACACGGAAGGAGTAGGTAACGCACGGCGCTGGCGGGCAGGGAACCGGAGAACAAAATGCTGATCTGGAAGAAAGGAAAAGCCTTCGAGACAGGAAAATCAAAAACATTGACCTGGGGTCTCGTTCTTTACTAAATCAGGGCAAATTCGGCGAATCGAAAAATTGCGCAAGGCCACTGGCAACCTGCAATGTGGACTGGAGGGTTACGGGCTCTGGGGGGAAGGAGGGGGGGAGGTGGGAGTAGGAAAAGCAGACTCCTGCCAAAAGGGGGGGCAACCAGTAAAAAAAGCACGAGACGGGCGAGACCTTTAGGACTCCTCCAGCTTGGGGGAGGGGGGGAGGAGACCATGGTCAAGCGACTTAAGGGATGATTTGTCTAATAGGAAACAGCGGAACTTCCCAAAGCTCCAGATAATCCTCCCCTCGTCAAGAAGGTCAGACATAGGACAGACCGGGGTCATCTGGGCTCTGACCTCGTCGGATCCGATGAGGAAAGAAAAAAAAAACACAACGGGAATTAGGGGGGGGGGGGGGGGGATGAAAAACTATATATCTTAGGGCAAGTACCTATGTCGCCCATATTACCCCGAAGAGCATATTCTTTACCGGAAGAAAAGGGAGAGCTGATGTCGCTCATCAGCCGCTGCGGCAAGCTGGACCAAAAAAAATTCGAAGGACAATAACTCCGACCTAAATATATCCCATCAACTGGACTCCCTTTCCTCTTCTCCGAAGATAACAAAGGTTTAAAAAGGGGTAGGCTCCTAGAACGCAATCTAAAAGAGCCGGAAAGCCAGCCTACCATACTGTCCCGTTACCTTTCATCCGGGTGCAAAAGAGAAAAAGGAAATGAACCCGCTACCAGGTCACTATGGCGGTCAGACTGCTGGAGGCCGAGGAAATGAAGGGGCGGACCATATGGTCCCCAGGAGGAAAGACACTTCCTACTATCAAGCCGAGGAGATGGGACAGACGATTTACAGCGAGTTCACCAGGCCTCCTCATCATGAAATTGCACGAAGGGGACGGTAGAATGAACATTGCCTGATAATTCAAAGAAAGAAGGTGAGGGCTGTCGATGCCTGCCGCCGGCGGCTGAATCGACGAGGGCGGGGAGGGAGCCAGTAGGGAACGCATACTATTGGGAAAACTGACGAGAGGGTAATGCTTGCGCACGATGCGGAACAAAGGTACCGAAAGCCTTCATATGTCGGATGGAGGACTCACTTCTGTTGGGATGAAAAGGGGGAAAAAAAAGGGGGGAAAAAAAGCTAACAGGTCCGCTGGGTCGCCACACAAAACATTTGATGGACCCCGACTATAGGGCGGAGAGGAAAAAGGGCAAGAACATGTAATAAGGGAAGACTAGCTCTTAACGGGCGAAAACTCCTAATCACAGAAGAGGGTGTTCCGACATGAGGACCGAAGAAGGCGGAACCTTGGGACAGGAAAAAGTAAAGGTGGAATGGCAACCGTCCCGGGCAAAAAAAATTTCCTTAAAGTGAGGGGGGAGGGTAAGCTGTCGCACAATTGTCTAAAAAAACCTGACAAGAGGCCGCCCCTGGACCTGGGGACTCCGAGAATCCGTTTCCACGACTGAAGCATGCGGCTAAAAAAGGGGGCGGACCTGGATCGTGGCTGGCCGGCGGGCACGCACGGGGCGTTCAAAAACCAAGATCCCATATAGCGGTATGTTTGAATGATTGATGCGGGTCACGGGGTAACTTATCCTGGAGAAGGGGAGAAAAACACGACCTGGATCACGGTGACTGGGAAAGCTGTATTTCACTGCCTCGAAAGTCGGACGGCCAGTTAACTTGGTCAACTGAGCGGAAACCCATCTGCTGGGTCATACGGATCTCCTGGAGAAAGAAAAAATACCCCCCGGCGGCGAGAGGCGAAAAGGGGAGAACAAAAAGCCTTCCCAGAGGCCCGCGAGAAACCACGCACACAATTCACTTACCTGGAAATAGGGTTTCCACACCGAGAAAAAAAGGGAGGAAAGGTCCGTCGGTGCACGATGCTGTGGGTGGGAACACGCGGCTGACACCGCAAACCGGTGTCTGCAAGGAATGAATGATCAACCCGACCTTTATGAGAAAAGTTCCACCCCAGGGGGGGGGGGGGGGGGCGACGGCTACAGGGCGGACAGAACCGCGAAAAAAGAGGTGAGGAAAAACTTTTACTTACTGCAAGTTCTCTTACATAGAGGGAAAAACATAGGGGGACAAGAAGGGAAAAAGACCTCCGACCGTTAGGGGGCACCAACACCAGAATGGAAAAAAAAAGTCCCTAAAATTCCTAAGAGTTCAGTCACGCTGGCTGAAGACTCATCCGATGGACCGTCTCTCAAGGGACTGGTTCAGACCCAATGGGATTCCGTCCTGGGGTAATCCGGAAAGGGGGTCAGGCGAGTCCCGAGAAAAGAAAAAAAGACCCAGGCAACTACCGCCTTACTAGAAAGAGATGGCGACGTTTCAAGCGTACTTCAAAATAAAAAAGGGGGCTGCAGAAACGATAAAGAAGTAACGCGGTAAGACAGGGGAAGGGCGGTACATAGAGGCAGGCCCGCCGGGGAGAAGTCAACGAGGGACGGGTCCTCTGCCTTGTCTCTTCGGGGGGAGTAAAAAAAACAAAAAGTTCCAGTTGAAGAGCAGTGGCCTACAGGTGGGGTCGAAGGACCGCTACGCCACTTTTCGAACTAGCTTCTCACGGACCGTTGAAGTAAGAAATAAAAAATATCTTCTTGTCCTAACCACGAAGGAAAGCCGTCGTGCGAGAACGTCGCAAGCAAACAGAGTGGGTACCAGGGTAAGAACCTTGAGGTGGAGGACTTGTCAATTGGGGAGAGGTTTTTTCTATGAGAAGTGAGGAAGGTTAAACAAGTGAGAGCCCGAAAAGTCCAAAACGGGGAAAAAGAACCTTGTACAACCAAAGTCGTAAATAAGCGTAATACCTTCAAATGTTTATAACCAAAGACTACGAACGGCAAGGAGCGGGACTGGCTGTGGAACAGCTGGAAAGAACACGATCGACCAACGAAGGGTCGAGGACTGACCCGGGGACCGGGTGCATTCGAGTCTGAAGTTTTCCAGGGCCTGGAATCTATATGAGAACAGGAAGACCGGGCGAGGCTTCTTCCGCTAACGGTGGCCGGGCGGCACCTGCGAAAACAACACAACAAAGGGATTAGGGAAAAGTAATAGTATAGACAGGGGGAAACCCACTACCCCTTCAGAAAATAATCAATCCTCATGGAGGAAAGATAAAAAAAGGAGACAGGTTTAATGGCCGGTCAACGAGTCACTCAGGACGGCAGTCCAAAAAGAAAGAGACCTAAGAGTGATCAGGTTTCGAGAGACCAACAGTCCTGCCACATCCAGAAATTTCAACCATCCCATAGGTAGGGATTGGATAAAAGGGTCATCAGCCGGAGGCCGCAACCGGGGGTGTACCGGAGTACCCCAAGTCTGAAGCCAGGCCTGGCGTAATCACCCAAGGTGCACCAGCGTCTAGAAGAGGAAATCAAAAAAGTCGAAAAAAGGGAAAAAGCCTCCCCCGAAAAGGATGAACGGGGAAAAAATGAAGACCGAACAGGCAGAAACCTCACCGAAGGCTTGCCGTCGTGGGGAGAACACCTATGCTTATAACAGAAGGGGAGAAAGAAAGTCGTCAAAACGCCCGCACCGGGCGACGCCCACATGGGGAAAAACACTGACAGGCAAAAATGAACCGTGGGCGGCATGCAATAACCCTCAAGCGAGAACCGGAATAGGGGGGGAAGAAAAAGTCAGCGGCGCGCCGGAACTCATGCAAAGAGCAACCCGCACGACGTCCTCACGTCGTCAGAAAAAGCCCTCAAGGAAGGGCAAAGTTCCCGTCGAAACATCCTCTTCAGGAGGAGGTAGGAAGGTCAGTGATCAGGAGAGTCCTCGGACCATCTTTGATGACGACGGAGCACCTCTGTCGTGCACACAACGACATCGGCGAACTTCAGGCCCGAGCAGGCGCTACGGAACTTAAATCTTAGCACTCTTGAGGGTGTCGAGTCGACCCGGGGGCGAAAGGGACATCCTGGGGTTTTGGAAAGACCTTACCTGAACCGAAAGGCCTGGATACTAGTGATAGCGCTGTGGTCTCGCGCTGACAAGCCAAAACAGAGGATACCTCGGGAAAAAAAAGAATTTGAAAGCCGTCTGCGCCATTCGCCGATAGCTACAACAGCACCGTTCGGGGATCTCCCTTCCTTTTCAGAAAAGTTCATCCTCGGGGAAAAAAAGAAAAGATCCACGCTGAACCGCCGTGCACCGACTAGACACCGGGAAGATGCGGCTTGGGAAGAACGGGTAGTTCGCACGCGTCAATTTTGCTTTAGGGGGGTGGCTTGGAGAACAGGCGTGGACGCCGTCAAGGGCCCGGTCTCCAACGGGAGCGAAAAGCAATTTGTTGAGCTACGTCGTTAGGAAGGATCTTCTGCGACGCGAGTTAACCCGGAGCCGAGGTAAAAACTCGAAACTTTAAGAGGGCTGTAACCTTGTTGCTAGGGTAGCGAGGGGAAATATAGCGATCCGGCAGAAACGTGAGTACGTGACGGATGGAAACAAAAAATAGAAAGTAGGCCCGGACTCAAAGATCGGGAAAAAAAAACAAGAAGTGACACACAACAAAGAGAACAAACTGACATAACCAAAAAAAAAAAACACACACTACAAAAACCCATTTACCCCCACAACAAACAAGAAACAAGGGAGAAAGGGACAGAAAAAATAAAAGGCGAAGGTAAACTGGGAGCGACAGGCGGGGAGCCTGAAAGCACCGAGAGGTCATCTAAACTTGTCCCGGAAAGAGACGAAAGGAGGGAGGACTACGGCGTGAGCAGTTTGTAGACACAGCCGAGACTCTTACAAACCCAGAAATTCTGAAAACATCGGAAGCCTGGCATCCAAAACTGGGTGTATCCCGGAGAAGGGAGGGACTAAGCAATTTCGAAACAGCAAGTAGGAGCTCGGATCGGGCAGTGAAATAGGGACGTTGAGACCTCGTACAGATATGATGCCCTGGTGGCCGCGCAAAAAAGGTATTCGTGTACATCAATCCCAAAACTGGGGAGCGGGAAAGAAAGGGGGAAACAAGTTGCAAATTCGCCGCCGAC
>Ga0179591_1228503_pt1 | contig 15247 bp, 15 predicted proteins | sample CZOMad2_1_08_16f_FD_182891 | JGI IMG/M metagenome (GOLD analysis project Ga0179591, IMG submission 182891) | Vadose zone soil fungal communities from Angelo Coast Range Reserve, California, USA - CZOMad2_1_08_16fungal (PacBio error correction) | ecosystem: Environmental > Terrestrial > Soil >...
GGAAAAAGGTAACTCGGTTGGCACTGTGAAAACACGCCGGGATTGAGTGACACTGAGAGGAAAAACGGGAGCGAACCCGTGCAAGGCCAGCCGAACTCGGTTGGTGAAAAAAGGAGATACAACCGTAGAAAGCAAAGAAGGGGCGAAGAGCGGTGGGGTGGGGGGGGGGGGGGGGAGGAAAAGGAAAAAGGGTTTTCGTGAATCGAACGACTCGAAAGGCTCTGAAGAACCACAGGGGGGGAAACAAATCAGAGGGACGCGGTCGAGCGTCGGTGCGGATGGAGGGGGAGAGACAAAGAAGAACCCCCGCGGAACAGACTTACAGGGAAAAACCGTGCGCCGCAGGAAGTGTAGCTCCTTCGGCAACGCTAGAAGAAAAAAACCATTGAGGAGCCTAAAAATTTCCAGGTACCAGAATCGGTGCAACTCAGTTGATAGAACTTATCAGGGGGGAGGAGAGGAAAAAAAACTCAAGGGATGCGGAAGACACTTCAACCGGGCGCCTTTGCTCAAAATTAACCACCTTTGGGAAAGAAAGAACCAGAAAGGGGGCCTTTACTCCGCCTGCTATGGCGGATTAGCCAGAAGGGGGGAACTATTGGGCGTGGAGGGGAAGGAGTCCTTACCGGGAAACATATCCAAACGGGGCTCCGCGCCGCCGGAGGGAAGAATAAAAAGAGTTTACTCGGGGTGAGAGAGATGCGAGATCAGGGGGGGTTTTGGAAATGACTCCGACTTTGAGCATCGAGCGTACATTAGGCCGCGGTGTTGTGAATTAGGAGTATTAAGAGGGAATCAAACCATCAGGAGGACGCGGACGGTTCGGAGAGAAAAGCGCCATCAAGCGGTACCAAGGATCGCGCCGTCAGAAACAAAGAAAAAGGGATTAAAGTCAGGAGAGTCATAAAGAAACAAAAACGAGGTGGAGAGATCCGCCGTCACTGTGAACAGGATATCTGGAGGGAACTCTTCAGAAAAAACAACCGGCCCGCGTTGCTCTACGAGGAGGAGCCGAGTAAAAAAGAAGGCGGCTCGAGCCGCATCATAGACAGCCCCTGCGGACAACCGAGGAAGCGAGGCAAAAAGAGGTGGGATGAGAGGGAGAGAACCAACCTCCGTCAGGGGGGGGGGGGGGGGGGGGGGGGGGGGGGGGGGGGGGGGGGGGGGGGGGGGGGGGGGGGGGGTTGGAGGGTGGGGGGTGGTGGGAGGGGGGGGGGGGGGGGGGGGGGTGGGGGTGGGGGGGGGGTGGGGGGGGGACAGATCAGGGGAAGGAGAAGGGGCAAAAATGGCAAAGCCGCGTGCTGCCACACCGCCGCATTAAATCTCAGAAAAAAAAGAGAAAGTAGATAACCGAAACCTCGGCCACCCGGTAGTGGGGTCGTCAAAAAAGCAGGCTCTGTCCCTGGGAGCAATCGTGGGATCCTTTTACAAAAGTTGGGGGAAAGAGGAGAGAAGAAGAGGGGTCTGCTGATAGGACTTTTTTAATTGGACGGAAGGGAAAGGAGTGTAGACAAAATCTTGAATTATTGTGACGAAGGAAACATCTCATGGGAACCACCAGGAAGCGAAGTTAGAATAGTCGGGGGGGGGGGAGTCATTCAGCGCCGCAGTACGGAAGTGGTAGGAGTAGGGTGACGGAAGGGAGTACGTACACTCAAAGCGGGGCCGGGTGTGGCCCCCGGCAACCCAGGAATTTGAACGGAGTGCGGGGGTGCAGGTGGACAGGAAACAAAAAAGGAAGAGGGGTGGGGGGCCGACCGAGAATCCGGACTCTTGGGGGAAACGTGCGTTCCGCAGCCGTAGATCGAAAGAAAGGTTGTTTCTAGATTGACAGGAACAAAAGAGACGAATAGCTCTGGCCCAGCTGAGGTAGGCCGAACTAGGGGGAGAACCGGGGGGGGGGGGGGAGAAAAACTCCATGGGCAGAACCAATGGAGTTGCGACGAGGACTGGATTGAGGGGGAGATCGGAGGGGGCGGGGCAGCTGGAAGAAACTCTACTTTAAAAGGAGAGCTCTGAGGAACGGTGCTGACCTGCGGAGAAGAACTGAGAGAAATCTAGAGGGAGTAACCGCGATCGCGGGGAAAAGGAAGAGGAAAAAACTACTATTGGGTTGGGTGTTTGTGGACACTAGAAAACCCGCAACGCAAGGGCGGGAGAGCAGCGGGGAAGAACACCTGCGAGGTTCCCGGCCGGGCTTTACAACTGCAAGAAGGGGGTAGTGGGAGAAAAAAAGAGGGTATCCCCCGCAAGAGACCGCAATTCAAAGAACCTGGGGAAAAAATCCTGTCTCGCCGCGGGGCCGCGTGAAGAACAGAAAAAATCATGAGAGCGCGCGAGAGAGGCGGCTACAGTAGGGAAATAAATGAGAGGGGAATGGGGTCGTGGGTAGCCGATTCCTAGTCTGCAGTCAAGGAGGAAAAAAGCAACTTGGCAAAAGGGCGCCGGATGAACAACACAAAAGGAAGGGGGAGGTCTATTGAAGGCAACGGTTTACACCAGGGGGAATGCAGAAAAGAGAGGATGGATGAAAGGGGAAGCTGAAATGCGACTCCCTGCCAAAGCAAAAGGCTCTGTCGATTACTGAAGTTCAAAGGACTTGGGAAAAGGGTAAAAAAAGGTGCGGACGTTTCTCTCGGAAAATGAGAAAGGAAATATTAAGAGAAATGCTTGAAACAGAAATCGAGCAAAAGGGTCCAATAGAGGACTCGAAGAGGAGGCTCATTGAAAAAGAATAATTGGGGATCGCGCCGAGGACAGAACTATGAATTCGAACAAAGCCGTGGTGGGGATCCGGGGCAGAAGAAGCTGAGGATTCGAAAATGGAGCGTGCCGATGGTAAGGAGAGGGGGGGTTTTCTCCGAGCAACTGAAGATCGTCGTCAAAAACTTTCAAAGGGGGCAGAGGGGAATCGAGGGAAATCAGCCCGGGGAATAGTCTACACGGGCAAATACTGAGAAAGGGTGAAGAAGGAGAACGAGCTCGGCGCGGCCATCAGTTATCGAGTGAGGGCCGCCGCGTGATCAAGCAGAGCTGAAAGACCTCTTTGAGGGTGAACCCCCCTCCTATCAAAGAAGAAAACCCTCGTAGGGGTTGGGGGATGGGGGGGCGCGGCAAGGAGATCGGGGCGGAACGTGCGGGGAGTGCTTTCCTGCCGGCATCGAAACAAAGACGGGGAAAAAAAAACATCCCCTGCGACACTGCCAGCCTAGGAAATAGGGGACGGATGCTAGGAGAGGGATGTGCTATAGCCTCTCTCCAGAGAAAAGGGGGAAGGCCATCCCCCTCGCTGCGCCGAAATCCCTCGAAAAAGAATCAGTCGTAAACCTCCTGCGAGGAGAACCCGAGGGAAGGTGTGCACCGGATGTCCTTCCTCCCCAAAGAATGAAAGTCACCTATTCCGGGGGACGTGCCCGAGGAGTTACCTCTCAAACCGGAGAGGACATTGACTCGGGGGATAGCATGACAATAGAAGAATAGATTAAAGTAGGAGGGAAAAGGAAGACGTTTGAACCACAAGCAGTGAGAGGTCTTAAGGGGAAGGCTTCAAGTTTCGGCTCGAGAATGTTCAAAGTGCAAGAGTTGACAGCCTTCGGCGTTAACACTGGAAAGAATCAGTTCGCGTGCCTAACGAATTGGCGAGAAAAGAGTGCCCATCGGTTTTCTTAGGAGGGATAAAAAGGAGACTGGGAAAGGTCAGAGGGTGGGGGAACGAGTCGAACTTCAACGACTCGTTACAGGAGAGGGAAGGGTGGAAGGGAGGAGATGAAGAGGAATACGCAGAAGGAAAGTCGCCCTTGCCGAGGGCAGAGGGGGGGTCGAAGGTAGTAGAGCCCGAAGGCGTTCAACTTCACAGCTAGTTTTGACGACCAAAGCTGGTTAAAGTTCATAGAAGAGGGGGGGGAGAAAGAGGCGGTTCTCACGGCCATGAGGGGAATCTTGGCCGTAAAGGGAAAGGTCCCGGATCAAACTCTGGAGGATCGTGAAATGAAAAAATTTCGTGCGGGATGACAAGAATCATAGAGGAACCAGAGAAGGTCTCTCTCACCAAAAAGAGTATTAGGGGGAAGAGGGGGGGGGGAATCGTCGACCCTGTTGAGGGAATGAGGGAAGGAGACAGCACATTCCACCAAGGCGCTGGAGCCTCGAAGTCAGTGATGGGAGAGGGAGTGGTTAACGCAGGAGACTTAAGGCGAGGTTCGCTCCTGACCGATGGTCGTAGGAGAACCTGCGGGGAGGGAACCAGATCTAACTCAATCAGGAAAGCGACAAGGGAAAAACGCGGTAAGTTCAGCTTCGGTGTGCCGACCTCCGGAGGCGACTAAGATGAAAGTCCGGCGAAGCCGAGGGGCCTAGGGGGGGTAGAAGGAAAATTCGAATTAAACCCGCCGCATAGTAAAAAGGTCTAAGAGCATTCGGACACGATTGTTCAAATACGGAAAAGAAGGTGGTACAACCGCTGAACTGCAGACTCAGGGAAGAGGGCGATAAAAACGAGTCGGGGAAAGCGAAGATGGGCTAGAAGTCCAACCGACGGAAGGAGGGGAAGATCCTGGGGAGCAAATTCTGAACAGCTTCGACCGCCGGCCAAGGACAAGAGCAGTCCCCAAAAAAAAGGTCTTTAACCGCACGCAAGCCGATGTGCTCTATATGAGGGCCTGTAACGGAACTTAAAATCGATCGGGCAGCATGTTCCGCAGTTTGGGAGAGGGGGGGGGGGAATAGATCAGAGGGGAGGAAAAAAGACTCTAGCGGCGTTCAGGTCTCTACAAGAAGGGAAAGAAGAGAGGAATCCTCACCGCCGCAGAGTTGAATCTCAGGATTGGTCAACATAGAGAGGGGAGGAAGCTTGGGGGCGGGCTCCAAGGACGGGAGGGAGTCACATAGAAGGCCCCGTCGGTATCTTCGTCAAACATCATTCCACCGAATAAGTAAAACCTCTAAGTAAAAGAATGGTACCACTTGCCGGGTAGGTTGCTATGAAGGGAGGGGACTAACAACCTTGAAGAGCAAAAGTCCTTGAATTCGATCTCCAAAGTTTAAGCAAACGAGAATGAAGGAAGAACGGCGGGTTCAGGGGTGAAACTTGTGGAAAAAGCGAAGGCGGCCGAAGAACCTGGATCGAGGCATCTTCCAAGGAGAGAAAGGAGAAAGGGTGGCGCCTCAGCGGTGACTTCACGAGAGAGTATATAAAAGGAGGGTCGGTTACGCAAAAATCGGAGGAAAGAACGAACACTTTTCAAAGCTTAAGCCGACCGAACTTCAAGGCAAGCGAGCGCGAAGAGTACCGGGGTCGAGGTGGCACGACTCCAAGTGAGGAAGAAACTTCACGCTATTGCCAAATTATGGAACGACGAATACAAGAGGCGGAGTTGGAATCAACAGTAGTTCGTCAGGAGCTGTGCACTTAGAACTGTCTCCGTCTAAGGGAGGCACGAAAACTTAGCCGGCTTTGCTGCGTGTAAAGAAAAAACTCGACAAAGGGTATTGTCTATCCACGGATAAACGTTTGCAGCAAATAACTGTGTAAAAAAGATAACGGTAATAATCGAGACTCCTTGGCCCGCGCCGTGGACCAGAAGAGAGGATATCAGAAAGGAGTTCCTTAAGGAGTGGGCTTTTTCAGGTGATAAAAGATCCGCATTTTCGGAACCGAGGAGGAAGAGGGGCACGTGGGGGAAATCGTGCCGGAGAGGCTTCTCTGATGTTTAGGATAAAAAAAAATAAGACTCAAAAATTACTTCGAGGTGTCGAAGGCGAAGCGACAGCAATCGACGCTCGAGTCAGGGAAGGAAACCAACCGTCATAGAGAAAACTATAGCGGTCTATGACTGGATTCGAGGCCGGGGAATAAAGACAGGGTGAAAGGAAATACGTTCGAGGGCATGGTGACATCCTGGGCAAAAAGAGAGCGGTGTTGAAACCACATTTGCTTGCTCGTAGATAAGGTAAATTTCATCCAAAAAAAACCAAATCAAACAAAGAGGGGTAACGTATCGACCGCGTCTCGAGAAAAGATCTTGGACAAAAACAATGAAACGCGTCGCGTGACTCCGCCAGGTGAAACTGGGGCAAAATGAGGGAAAGGCTAGTTGGAAAACCACTCTGCTGCGTCAGTTCCGGCGTAGGAAACACGAAAAGAATAGAGGAAGAAAGGAACTGTTAAAAAGGCACGAATTTCGAGCGGTCGACTGCCAACTTTGTACGAGGTAAACACAGGGGAGAAGATGCAGCTGACATTCGCGGTCGAGTAAGTCTACGGAAAAGTAAACCTGGGGGTGCCAGCTGACGCGGTTCGCAGCGAAGGGGGCCATAAACATCTGGAAAGTTTACAAAGTTTCGCGACACACCTCAAAGCGGTATCCCAGGGAAAGGAGACCGCGGCCCCGTGGATTGGGATGGGATACTGGAGGACGGGCTTCACCGCGAACAAGTGACGAAAAAAAATGTCAAAGAAAAGGTGCAAGCGCTGGCCGGAAGCTGTGTGGTGTGGAAACCTTCAAGAACAAAGGAAACCGCACTTCCGGCGCGATCTATCTTTTAAAAAGTCATATGACACCAGTTGTACTAAAGGATCAACAGCTGCGGGTAGACAGAAACGAAGCGAGGAAAAAACCTTACAGTGGGAATGTGCTTATCGAAGGGCAGAAAAGGAAGGATCATCAAAACGCGAAGAATGAGACGCGGCGTTGGCATTTTTCAGGAGAAAGAGAATGTAAGGGGCCAGAAGCGAAGGGGGGCAGGTCGTCGTGATGCGTAGATCACTGGAAGGGGGGTGAAATGGGGGGAAGAATGGGAACTAGTCTCAAAAAGGGAAAGCTGGGAATCGTTCGCGCCAATCAAAACGCGCCATGTTATCTAAAAAAAGAAGAAGGAAAAAAAAGAAAAAACGGGCGATCCTCTCTCAAACAAAGAGGATAGATAGAGCAGGAAAGGGAAAAGGTCAATACTAGATGATTGGATGCGCAAGGACAGCCTTGATGGACTTCTCTCTGCAAAAAAGAACTGAAAGACTGCGCGGGGGCAGCAGGTACAAAAAGGGGAAAAAAAATAAACAGGGAAAAAACGAGAAAACATCGGCTGGACGAGATAAAACGGCGACGTCATGGACAGGAGAAATCGAAAGTCAAAAACACAATCGAACCCGCCATTGCAAACAGAAAAAACTAGAGGAAAACCCCTCGACAGCCGACGAACATAGTTCAAAAACATGGGTTCTTTAGTGAAAAAATGAAAGAAGAGACCACTACCGGGTGATCAAGTGAATGAGGGTTTCAAGGTAGAAAAAGAGAATTCCGGCACCCGTCAGCGACGGTGGAATAACTGGAAAGGAAGCGGGGAACATTTTTCATTGTTCATCAAACAGATACCGGGGGAAAAGGGTGGGGAGTTTCAAAGGCCGGCACGACGTGGGGGTTCTACTAAAATTTGAACGCTTATTAGAGGAGAGTTCCAAAGGCGTCCGCCGTGTATCACAAGATTACCTCTGAGGTGATCAAGTCCGGACCTAAACACGGCAAGCGTTGAAAAAAGTCAGACCTAGGGGAGGTGGGACGCGTAGGATAGGAGGAAAAGGCAGTGAATGACTGTCTCCCGAGACGTATTCCCGACGGATTCATTCTCCCAGAGAGGGAGAAAGGAAAAGATCTTAATAACAGTCTCGGCCGGCAGACCTCAGTTAAAAGAAACCGGGACGGCTACATAGCCGGTGCCGACAGGCAACCACGTTGTTCGAGGAAAAGCTTGCCGGTTATCAGAATCGGGATGGGTAGACTAATCCGTGTATAGGCGCGTGGGCAAGGGGACACATCGTCTTGCCTACGGCTGTGGGTGGAGCTAGTGCCTAGTTGGACTAGGGGCTGTAACATGATTTTTTACTTCTGAGCAATCGTTCGTCGTAGGATGAGAAACCTATTTGGGGGTTGGTGGTTTTGGAGGGAAGTCACCGTGTCGGCTCGGCGCAAGAATGGACATAAAGGGGGGGTACATAGAAAAAAAATTTGGCGTTTGGAAGTCACAAATCCAAAGGATATCTTCGTCCGAAAAGGGGATGGCATCAAAAGCCGGGGAATCGACGAGGACCACGGAAGGAGAGCTCGTGTCCGGTCCGGGGGTCTAAGACGGGAAACTTGTCTAGTTTCACAACAGGCCTCTACAGACTTGCTATCTTGAGAAACGGGGAGTTCTCAGGCGTCGGCACGCTAAGAATAGGAGGATGGGGGAATTGGGGCTTCCTCTTGTAGGATTGAAAATCCGAACATTCAGGGAGGAGAATAAACGCTCTCCCTAGAAAAACAAAAAGGTCACTAGAGGACAGGGAAAAGTCACCTGTCCTTCTTGCAGATAAGGGACCTGGCCGACGCTAAGGCAGACAAAAGGATTAGATCCTTGAACGTCAACCTGAAACGGCTATCCAAGGTCTTTAGACGAAGCAGAGAGACTTTGAGGTGACGTTTTTTATCAGAGAGGTTTACAACAAGAAAATAATGTTTATTCTGGGACACAGCGAAGCAATGGAAAAAAAAAAATCGAAGGCGGCGCATGTCGGAAGACAGGGGGATAAGACTACGAGGCCAGTAACTCGGGATTAGCCTCCTGCGCGGGGAAAGAGCCCTTTCTAAGTATAGAAGTCTGCAGGGTCTGGACGACCCAAGTTTCTGCCTTATCGTGAAAGGCCGAATTTGTGGGGAGAAGAAAAAGAATAAACTCCGGGCTTTCAACCGCGTGCAATGAGTCGGTTCGCGGCGGGAGTCGGAATTGTTGAACTCTCTGAATCTACAACGTCAAGAGGAGCCATCGGAACGCTGAAAGAACACGCATCCACTATTTAGAGGTTTATAAAATAAGAGAGGGAATCAACGACGACATCCGGAGAGGTCCACCACGCGGGAAACAAAGGGAACGTAGCACGAGTCTATAGCATTATGATGACGGTAAAGGAACTTTAAGTTCTCACCGACACACGGATACCAAGGAAGGAGGCGTGGGCAAAAAGAAGCCCGCGACAAGTGGCCATAACAGCGAAGAAAAGTTTGGTACTCTAGCAAAACTGTGAATGAGGAGAGGATGAAGGGACAATCACCGAAAGTGAACCCCCATACAAGTCTATTGATCTGGAACGGGAAACCCCATTCCTGCGCTTCACGAGAAGAAAAAACAAGAAGGGGAACCAGCAGGGGCGTGTGTTAACGGATCAACTCGGAGTTGGGGAAAAAGTAGCTTAGCGCTCTCAGAATAAAAGGAAATCTGTTAGGCGTGCGGTAGATAGCCGTAAAGCGACCCCAAAACAATGCTGCCCTTCGAGCCCTGAACAGGCCAATCTAAGGAGTCTAAAGGGAAAAGTCTGGGCTCGCGGTTGGGCCCACACAGGCTCTTAAGGCGGAAGAGGCTAGCGTCTGCGTGGGAAGAGAAGGTGAGGCTCGTTTCGCGTCATAGCGTGAACCACTCGCAGCACCGAGGGCGGTGCCTAAGACCGAAGGGGAGAGACATATCGACAGAGTCAGGTTTTACCAAACAGGGAGCGGCCACGGCTACTCAGGAAGATGAAACGTGCGGGAAAGAACAATCAAACCCGAGGGACGGCGTGGGTTCCGCAGGTCGAAGGCGCGGGGGCGTGAGTCAGGCTTCCCCGGATGCTCCGTAAGGCAGAGAAAGTTCTAATGAGGGAAAAACCTTAGAGTCCGGGGGGCGCAGTTCGTTTAATGTCCAGACTAAGCTTTCGGAAAATCTTCATGAGACACTCTACTGTTTTCTGGGATCCTTAACGGGTGCAAACTCTACGACCTGGATGAGGATTCCGACAGTGTACTGGCTAGGGAGTACTTTCGAAGGCGGGCGGAAGGGTCAATATAGAATACAAGGATGGGAAAAGTGATTAAAAGAGGAGAGATCAGGAGCCAGAAGGGGGGGACCGCAGGCACTTTGCACTTAAGCAATAGGCACCGAAGGAAAAGTCAGGAAATGGGCTCGCAGGCGGTCTGGGCTTTTAGGGCCCGCGAGGAAGAAATTCGGGGAGAACATCCTGAGGGCAAGCTTAGAGAACTCTCTTGGAAGAAACCCGGACTGACTCTGGTCTTTTCGGACTGACGAAGACAGGTGGGAAGGAAGACTTTGTAAGACTCCTCGCCATAGGGGTAGGAAAAGGGGAAGCCAAAAGATGCGCGCTCCACCTGTCGGAAAGCGCCAAATCCCCAGAGGGGGGGACCCGTAAGGAAAGTTCAAACGCGGTGACATCGAGAGAGAGAGGGGTTAACCGCCGACAAGCCAACCCGACACGAGATTTCTCCTAGCGAAAAAAAATCGGAAAAAAGGGATGGGCAGGGTTAAATCCGGCAACGTCAGGTCCGAGCGAAAAAACTGAGCCTGTGAATCCTCCTAGAACCGAGTCATCAACAACAACTAAAAAAAGAAAGGCTTGGTGAACCGGACTCCCGCATCGTGAGATTGAAAGTTCAAAAGGTGAAAATCATCTAGAAATAGAAGGGGCCAGTCTCGGACGCGAAGGAGGCACTAAAAAGAAGAGGTTAGGGGAGTTCATTCGAAGGCGCGAAAGACCTCTATTGAACCGTGAACAGGCAGGGGGACTACGAAGGTTTCGAAGGAGGTTAAGTCTGAATTGGGAGAAGGGATCTCATCTCACGGGATGAGGGCGTGGGCTGGCTCGTATGCTAATCGACTCAGACGGAAATTTCTGAGTTGGCGTCCCAGGCCGATGGTGAACAAGTGACGGTTTAAGGTGGGGAAAAGAGGCATCGGGAAACCAGAGGGAGCGACGTCGAGTCTCACGTGCAGAAATCTAGAGTCTACTCTCGTGGCGTTAGTTTGTCTAGCGTTTGGAACTAAACTCTGCTTAAGAAGAGTAGTGTCCCAAGCTCCAACAGCGCACGGATATGGCTTCCGTGATCGTGGAGAGAACGTTACCGGGGGTAGGATTCGCGACCGTCATGGAGAAGGGGTTCTCGAAAGAGGACAAGAAGCGCATGATTTCACGACCTCTCAGGAAAAAAATAACAAAAACAAACGATGTAAGAGGAAAAGGCACCCAGTGGCGTCAACTCATCGGGAGCGCGGACATTCACTAAGCAGAAATAGGGGGGAAGGCCATCGGAGGCATACGCAATTGTAGGTAGAGGAGCAATTGCCGAGAGGAAGAAAAAAAAATGGCCAACTTTGTACATTGCGCTTGGTTAGGAACCGCTCCCAGGCACCTGGGGTAAATAGGAAACTTCGCACCGAACGGGCCGCGGGGGGAAAGAAAAAGACAGAGCATGGAGCAAGGGAACGGGATTGCATGAATATCCGGAGTCTGACTTCGTTCACGTAACCGTGCAGTGCTCAACGAGCAGAAAAAGGGAGTGCTCGAGAGGAAAATTGAAGGGTTAACTCGGTTGATTAGGGAAGGTCGTAGGACCAGCCCTAGCTAGGGAAATCTCTGAAAGGCGCGTCGCCGCGAAGGAAAAGGCGCGTGGTCACAAAACAAGCGAGCGTTACAGCTGCGGCCCCACGCGGAAGAAAGTGTCACGAGGAGGGGGGAGGAGGAACTTAAAAAAGGCGGGCCTACCGGGTTTTCAGCGAAAAAGGGAATCGAAGGTTGCTGGTTCAGGTACAGTCCGCTGCAAGGAAAGGTGTAAAACAACGATGATTCCGTCGCAACTGGGGACAAGGTCGCAGATTAGCTCGGGACGTTCATAAATAAACAAAGAGGAGGAGAGGACCTATCGAGGGAAACGAATGAATGTCCCGCCTCTTCCATGCCTCATTAGAACTCATGCCGGCCCTTCCAATGACAAAGTGCCACACTCGACGCGTAGTTGCCCGGTGAAAAAAAGTGAGCGTTTCAAAGAGCGTAGAAAAAAAACATATCGAAGGTCTAAACCTTGACGAGAGACGAGTTAACCTATTGGCCACGGCGATGTCGCCTACACTCCCAGAAAAGGGGAAGGACCTGAAGAGGTGCGAATGCGAGCGGCCAGGTTTTAGAAACGTGTCGAGTCAGAAGCTCGTACGGGAGTCGGAAAGAAAAAGGTAAAAAAATTGGGCAGAAATGGACTCATTCGTCATGGGGGAAGGGGAAGAAACCGGCTTTTTGAGCGTAGACGCACCACTCTGAAACGAAAACAAAGGATCAGTCCTTGACATAAGAAAAGGGAGGTGATCTCCGTGGAACTCTCAGAAATAAGAGGAAGAAAAAGTCTGGGAAAGGAGGAACGGCCCGGAAAGTGTATGATCGAAGGAAAATATAGCGACGTCTTTTCTAACATCGAACAATTTTCCAAGAAAGGGAAAGGGGACAATGGAGGAAAGTTGATCGAGAGGTTGCCGACATATTCAATAAGGAGGGAAAGGCTGTGGTACTGCACGTATCACGGGGCTGAAAGGGTAATGAGACGAAAGGAAGGGGGAAATTGAAAACCTGAAGAAGAGGGTTTGGACGTCGTTATCTGGTAAAAGGGATAGTATCTGAGCTTCTCAACACAAGACTGAATATCTTTCACCTCAGGGGAGATAAGAAGGAAATTAGGCGCCTCAGGCATACTATCAAGAGTTGCGCTACGAAATTTTTCCTAGGGGGGGGTTCTATGTCTCTTTTTGAAGAAGAATTTCGTCTTTGGGGGGGGGGAAAGGGGGCAGCGCCACACGCGGGCCGGCATTATCGAGAAGACAGCAACGAAAGCATCCTAGCAAGGAAAGGGTCACCGAAGTATCTCTCAACAACGGAGGAGAAAAGAAAGAGACTCCTTCACAGGGGGAATGAGAAAAAAAGGCTGGTAACTGTGGACGTGGCGTGCGCGAACAGGCCCTGCCCAGCTTTGGAGGTGGAGAGGGCACCTCTTCACAGCGAAATGCAGTTCACTAATCCGGAAGAGAGGAGAAAAGGACGAAACCCTACCCGGCGAAGAAACCTCGGGAGACAGATCTCAAGGAACCTGTGAGGGGAAGCTCATGACGCTTCGTCGCAAACAACGAAGTAAGAAAGTCAGTTCTCTCAGAGAGCCACGCCCTTCGATCCCAAACGCACATAGTTAACGTTTTTTGAGGAACGTCAATAGCTTCTTCCCAAGCAGCTTTGATACCGTGAGTGGAACCAGGGGGTGGGAAGGCTGAAAAACTGCAACCCAGCCTCTATCAGCGGGTTATCCATGCGGGCAGGGAGCTTGAAGGGGGAGACAAAAAAAAGAGGGAAGAGTCGGCCGCAAAAATTGGCCACGAGAATGGAAAACGCAACGTCGACGACACGGGGAACTTGGAAAAAAAATCAGGACAAAAAGGAGAAGATAGACACTGCCGCAGGAGTGCGTACAACGTTGGGGGGGAAAAAAAGGAGAGGGTCAACTTGGCTCTCAGAACGAAACAGGCAAAGAGGGGACTTCCAAAGAGAACGGCTTACCGCTCCCAGCTTCGGGGGGGGGGGATAGAGAACATCTTCACCCCGCCGGAGAAGGGGTGAAACAATTAATCGATTACAATTAGGAAATCTAGAAAGGGCCGGTAGCATCTTAGAGTTTGATTGGGACACTCGGCGGCACCGGATGAACCAGGGTGTCTCCATAAAGGTAAGACCATGGTCGTAGGGAAGCTACAGTCCAGTTTTCACTGGGCTGTCAATTTCGCAAGGACGGGAAAAAGGCAAGTAAAATGTTGCCGTAATCTACTGGGGGGAGTGAGACGAGGCCTTGGAACTGGCGAAACGGAAGAGAAGGAGAGGAGGTGTTGGGTGAGGGCCATCGAAAATCGCTTGAACGATATTTGGGTGGTGTAAGAAAAGAAAAGATGGGGTATGGGTGGGGGGGAGGAAAAAATACCTGAAAACGGCAAGGGAGGGACTGAAGGATTTTTGTACAATGCTAGGGAGGAGGCTGGAAAAAAGTACAGCAATACGAGACCTTGGGGGAGGGGGCCGGAGTACAGAGGCCGAGGGAAGGGGGACAAACTGGGGCGACTTTGCTTCTCGCCGCCGTAAGGGAAGGAGGGGAGACAAGATCTGACTAAGGTCGTAATCATGTATGAACTCTAGGAAGGGAGGCTCGGAAAAAGAATCAATCGTATTGCTGGGACCCGTGTATGGATTCTACAACGGAGAGGAAAGAGTACCCAAGAAAGGGGTCTTCGCCTCATTTACCGACAATGCCGCTAGCCGGGTGCGTAGTGAAAGTGGACAAAATTAATCGAAGCCTGCGCAAAGGGATATCTCAAAGTTAAGAAGCCGACCCTTAGGCGCGACAGGGAAAAGTCGGCGGAAAGGGAGCGGGAGCTCCCCTCTGAAAGTAACGGGGTGACAGACGGGCCTGTTTAGTCGAAAAAAAAGGGAATGGGGAAAAGCAAGTACAATACTTGCAGAAATTTTAGAAGGAAATCTAGGGTCTGAGCAGGATGAAGGCGCTGCGACAAAGGGTTATCGACGAAAGAAACTCGTACCGAACATTCGAAGCCCCCTGTTCATTCTTGTGCCAAACCGCTACGACGTGGACTGGGAGGTAGGTAACAGGGTTAGCGTGCCCAGTCGCCTAAAGGAAAGCTGTTTTCTCCGGAGAGGTGGGAACTCGATCTGGGGGTCTCGGGTCGGTGAAAAAGGGGGGCAGTGTCCATGGTGGGCGAGGGTGAGAAAAGCTCAGACATAAGGAGGAAAGTCTACCAGCGCTCCATCGGACGCTCATAACGCGTCGCAATGACAGCCGGTTGACCCAGTATCCCGCTGTAAAAGAGGAGACGAGAAAGAAAGAGAGAGGGAAAGATAAGAGACTCTCACAACTTAAAAACCCTCTAGAGATCATGAGGGAGAGGAAGTTCAGGAAAGGGCCCAGGGAGCTTTTAATAGGCTGACAGGACAAGAAGGAAGGGGGGCAACCTCCAGAAAAGAATAGACACCTTGGGAAAAGGAAAATCGGTCAGGGATCGGGGCGAGAGGCAGATCCAGGAAGGATGTGAGAAGAACGACGGGGGCGCCAGCGGGGTTTAATCGAACAGGCGAGCCAACTTACTCAGGGGAGAGAAGGGACAAATCCATCAGAAGTCCTCGGGGCGAAACTCCAAAGATAGATTGCCGTGCATGCTTGGGTTTAACGGAAAATCAATGTAAGGGAAACAAAGAAAGGAAGAAGAACAACAGGATTAATTCTTGACGTATTCGAAAACCGAACCGGCCATCGAAAAGAAACGTCAGCGTGTATAAGCTGAATAAATCCAAGAGGCAGAAGAAAGAAGTCTGGACAGAGGCGAGACTTGAACCAAGGGGGTCAGCAGGCGTTCG
>Ga0179591_1255383_pt1 | contig 15247 bp, 17 predicted proteins | sample CZOMad2_1_08_16f_FD_182891 | JGI IMG/M metagenome (GOLD analysis project Ga0179591, IMG submission 182891) | Vadose zone soil fungal communities from Angelo Coast Range Reserve, California, USA - CZOMad2_1_08_16fungal (PacBio error correction) | ecosystem: Environmental > Terrestrial > Soil >...
CGGGGATTAAAACAACCCCGTGCCTCCAGTGGGGAGATCCGTGGGTGAGGGGGGGACATAGTCGTGGCCGGCGCAATGGTGATGAATCAAATGCTCATCGTAAACCAAGCGTGAGGGGAGGTGTGTAAAAAGGGGGGCCAGCAAGAAAAAAACGGGGACCGACATGACTGGTTCAGAAAAAAATAACAGTGGGGGGGGGTTATTTCAGACCAGAGCAAGGGACAACGCAAATCCCGCATCTGACATAGCTACATCAAAAAACCAGGATCACCAGGAGCGAATGGTAGAGCGGGGGGGGGAGGGCCTGTAACGGGTGTATGCGCCTCAATCGTAAAAATCCAGCTCGAAAGGGAAAGTGGTGGGGGGGAAGGTACGACCACGACCGAACAAACCGTTGGGAGAAACACCATTATGAGGCGATGATGGTCCGGCGAGGGAAGCCACGCTTGGTGGGAACCGGGGTTCAAACGCAGATAGGGGAAAAATCACCGTCCCGCCATTAAGCCTAGGTCTTCCAAAGAAAAAATCCGCAATCAGTTACTGGGCCAGGGGAAACACCCTTTACCCCCCCCCCCCCCTTTGGTGCCGGGCAAGGAGGGAAGGAGGGAAATACCCAGAAGGTGGCAAGGAAACCCGGTCACTAAGGGCCAAGTCGACCCTCAGGTTAGAAAGCTTCCTGGAAAACGGTCCCCGAGGGTCATGAGTAATGGGTGAACATGGAAAAAAAAAAAAAAAAAAAAAACACAGCAACATTCGTTTTGTGACCATAACAGCACAGCACAAATCTCAAAACATTTGGGAGGAATCCACTCAAAAAAGGCAGGCAAATGCACAGGGAGGAGGGGTAAAAAAGGGGAGACTTCAAGGGGGAAGCAGCACCTTACACACGGCTCCGGGTGGGGATGTAGTATCAGGGGAAATCGAACAAAGTGATCAGGGGGTTTTGTGGGCTCTCTCTGTCACGAAGAACGGGAAAAAACGCAAACGGGGGACAGCCAAAGGGGGAGAAGGAGAAAAGAAGTGACTGGTTGCCATGGAACGCGAATCGGACATTGGCGAATAGGGCAAGCCCGAAACGAAGGAAAGGGGGACGTCTCCGAACCATCACGCGAAAGCTAACGGACGAAAATGCAAACCCCACGGTACGATTCGGGGGGCAAGGTAAGCACGGAACGACCATGGACACACCTCCCCAAGGACGTGAATGGTCGAACAAAGGGGTCACTGGGCCCTTTCTGGAATGATGAAACTGGTGCCAACCCTCTACTTTTAAATTGTGGGGGTTTACCGGAAGACAAGGTTCTGGAGGGGGGGAAAAAATCGGTCAGTGGTTATTAGAAGGTTGAAACGGAGCGAACCCTACATGACAGGGGGTAGTGATCGTGAAAAACTGAGGGGGGGGGGATGGGTGGGGTTCAAGGGAAACAAAAAGAAAAAAGTTACTTTGAAGGAGTTAGGCCAAAAAGGAAGGAAGGTCTGATACTAGGCGCTGGTCCGGGAAGGTTTCATTTCAACTACGTTCTCTAGGGCCTTAATTGAAGGGTGGACTATGTGGGGGAAAACAAAATCGGTCAGTTCAAGGGAAGAAAGAGGGTCGTGTCAACAACGTTCTTTCTCCCCCGAAACGCAACCAGTCCCAATCCCGAAACGCCTTAAAGCGAGGGTAAAGGGAGTGTCTCCTCAACCATGCATGTCTGAAAAACCTCTATGGACAAAAAAGAGACCATGGCCAAAACGGGGGGTTGAAAGTCTAAAATGATAAAACTGGCCGGGGGGAAAGTCATCAAACTGGGCCTCTTTATTTGTTAAGATAACCTTCGCCTGTTACGCGGGCCGAAAGGCAAAACGAAAAAAGATGGGAAAATGCTTGCTGTACGGCTAACCTATGAGTCCAAGTTAAAAGGGGTAAAAAAAAAGGGGGGGTCTGGTGAAAGCAAAGAACCCAGCTTTCAGCTAAAGAAAAAGCAGGGCCCACTGGGGTTCACTACTTAACAGGAAAAAAACTACAAAAATAGGAGGGGCATCGGACAATTTGCCGACCTAAACGTAAAAAAAAAAGCTTTGGCAGGCTGGCCAACCGAAAAAGGAAGCAAAGCGGCGACGGGCGTCCCAAAAAACAAAAATTCTTACAATTTGGACTCACCACATGGAGGTCGACATTCTCCGGCTAAAAAACTCCGTAACCGTGAACGGAATTGCTAAAACCTCGTGGGAAAAGGTCACCTCCCCAGAAAAATACGGGAAGACCTAGAGTGTGTCTAAGTAGAAAGAAAGAGCGGGTCGGGATGGTGAAGAAGGATCACTGGATCGACCTTCCAATCAAAAAAGGAAGTCAGGAACGAGAACAAAGATAACCGGAAAAAGATTCAAGGCGCGTCACGTAGGAAGCAAAGGGAGTCATGGACACGAAGGATGAAAAGGGACCTGGTTAATCTTTGTTGAGGAGGACAGGAAGGTGGATCCCATCCGGAACTCAGAGGGAAGGACATTTTCGAACAGCGAAAACAGATTGAAACGAATGAGACCTCCAAATAAACCGCACTAAAGAACAGAGGGGGAAAACGGGGGTGCGGTCCGATCAATTGAAATTCGCTCAAAAGGGACCCGAATGGGAGGGGGCGGGATAAAAGAAAACTATGGCGGGCGAAAAGGTGACCACTAAAAGGATTCCCCCCGGTTCAAACAAACACAACGAAATTAAGGGGCACGGGAAATCTGCTTGGAAAGGTTCAAGGAGTCTGTTAAGGGCCCAAGGGGGGTTTAACAATACTACTTAATAGGAAGATTGGTAAAAAAATTTCCTCAAACCAATGGCACTCAGAGCAGGCGAGGGGGAAAAAAAAAAAAAAAAAAAAAAAAGAGGGAGATGGCTCAAACTCAGAGGTGAGGGAAAAAGGGGAAAAGGGCGAAAGATAGGAGTCGATAAACAAAACAACAACCAATGAGAAGAAAAAAAAGGGATGCGGCAAGCGCACATCCTGTCACACCAAAAACCCTGGATGTGGACGAATCTACAAACCAAAAAATCACTACGCCATACGAGAAAGCTTGGATCTGCAGTAAGGAAACTGTCATAAGAAGAAATCCGGGTGCCGGGAAAAGGGGGACCAACAGAGGGAACCACGAAACTCGACGAGGGAAAGATAAAACAGAACTCGGCGTTTCGGAGGGGGGGGGGGGAAACGGGGATGAAGACGTGGGGAGTGAAAGTAAAAGAAAAGGGAAACTGAAGGGAACTGCGACGGGTCCACAGCAACAGAAAGAGGGGGAAGGAGGAGAAAGGGAACGGAGAAAAGGGGGTGAATTTTCCGAGACGATCCGAACTTTCAAAAAGGGAGGGGGGGGGAGGGTAAAAGGAAAGCCAGGGACCACCCCCGTGGAAGCTCAACGGGTAAAAAGGGAGGGAAACAGTGTACTTCAACTTGTGGAAAAAGGTTAGATTCGCTGGGAACAAGAGGGGCGCCGAGAAAATCCGCTGGAACCAAAACGCACGGGCCACGCCGGACGGAAAAAAAAGAAAAAAAGCCCGGGGCCTTCAGTGGGAAAATGGAAGGGGACAGTCAAGAAAGGGTCAACTGTATCTCAGAGAGGACCTGAGTAACCGAATTAGGATAGAAGAGGCATTACGGTGCAAAAATAACATCATTCCAGTCCATAGGTCTAGAAAAGGGAAAAACGAAGAGGGATTACTTGGCCAGCGGACCAAAAAAACAGGCCCAAAAAATCACACGGGGAAGGTGAAATAAAGATGGAGAAAGCCGGGAGAATTTTTGGCCTCCATTTTGAGAAAGGAGGCAGGAAAACAGGAACTACTATTTCGTCAAAAAAGGTGCCAGCAACGTCCCAGCGGGAACGGGGCCCCCCCTGAATGGGAAATAGGGGAACAATGTAAGGGTGACAGCCGTAGGTAAGAAGGGAGAAAAAAAAAAGGGGTGTACGGGAAAAAACGGTTAACTCTCCGGATGCCAAATTGCGAGTTTAAAAAAACCAACCGGGTGGGTTCCACCAGGTGACAAAACTAAAGGGGTTCGGTCATGGGAAACAGCACCTTCCAAGAGACCAATTAAGGACAGACATGAAAAACCAGGCATAATTTCCCACCAGCTCAACCAAAAAACAGGCACGAGGGCCACTTTGGGAGGCGGCTCAGAGGGAAAAAACAGGGGTCATAACACCGTGTGTATGCGAAAACGAAAGAGGGGGGCAAAAGCAAGGGGGGGTTAGGAGACTTCAGAGAAAGAATCTGTGATGAGGGGGGCTGGTTTGGTACTGTCAAGGTAGGGTGAACAGAAATGGGCAAAAGTTTTGGGGACACAGGGACACAGGGCGGAATTTCCCTTGGAAAGAATTGGTCAGAGCGACAGAACATCGTCCAAAAGGAGAGGTAGCGCAAAACACTGTCGTCGGACCCCAGGAAAAAAATTGGACCGGGTCTCAAACTCCGTCAAAAGTTAACCAGATCAAGAAAAAGAATTACCGGAAGCACCGCCCATCCACGAACAGTCGGTTTAAAAAAATGACCACTCAAAAAGGAAAACCCCGGTCAATGGGATAGACCCGACCGGGGAGGGCGATTGCTTGGACAGGGCCGATAAAGACCGGCAAGGAAAGAAAAAAAAACCCTGTCAAAAGTGTAGAACGTCAAACAGAAAAACAAGCATAAAAAAAGGGGGGGTGCCCAGTGTGAAAAGGAAAGGAAAGGGAGGGCCAACGGTTCACACAAGAGCACCGCAAATGGCGGGGGGGGGGAAGCCAACAAAAAAAGCGCACGAACAGAAGGAAGAACAAGTGAACCGGAGCAGGATGCCTTTCATTCAGAAAAAAGGGGGGGGCCCGCCTTGGGACAACCGGGGGGGGGCCAGGAAGCTTCGATTTTGCGCCGGCGATCTCACCGGGGGAGGACTGCCAAAATCCGGGTCCCAAACAATAAAAGAAAAACAACAATCGTCCATGATGGGAGAAACAGACGGCGGGGGTGCCGTTTGAGGGTGGCAAACTGCAAAAAAAAAAGGCTGCATGGGACTGTAAGAGAATTCAACATCAAAAAAGGGAGCCGGGGGGCAAGTGGTGAGTGGGTCTCACAAAGCAACGGGGGGGGGAAACGGCAGGGAACTGGAAACAGGAAAAAAAAGTCATGCCACAGTCTAAATTATACAAACAAGCTAGCATCGGTTGGCGCCATTTCAAGGGCAAAAAAAAAAATGTCCCGGGTTCCCAAGTGTTCAAAACCTTTGACAGAGTTGGAAAACAAAAGACAGGGGGGGACAAAGTGTTTGGCCCGCAAATACGTATATAAAGACTAGGGAGGGGGTGTAACGGCCCGAGAGAGTGGACGTAGAACCACTTGAGTACAATTCACATAGGGACACATACTTAAAGGGGGAACAAAGTGTTTCCCGGGGAAAAAGTGCTAAGAAGAAAGTTACTGTCCTGTTAATGGGGGCAGGGGGGAACGACTTGGCCTTACATTCGGGTTTGAAAAAAATCTCTCAGAGTGTTGAACCCGAGTTGTTTTACACAGCCTGGGGGACTACAACAGTAGAAAGGCAGCCCTCGTAAGAAAAAGAAAGGGGGGCAAAAAAAACAACCAAGTGTTGTTCCTTTTCAGGTATGGGGGGGGGTTGAATTCGAACATAATACAATCGGGAGGAGAGGGATACGCCTCTTTTATCACGTAAAAACCTGGGCTACCCACAGGGACCCGAAACCCACGTGCTGAAAAAACAAGTCGCTCGTACATCCAACTGAGAAGACCTGCTGGGATGGAGGGGAAGATTGCGGTACAAAAAGCCGAGGATAGGTCCAATAAACCACAGACTGTTAAAGAGCCAAAGAAAAGAGGGTCTCGTGTTCATACCGGGGAAACACGCAAGACTTTAACAAAAAGCAGGGGGGGGGGTGGCACACCATGAGCCCTAAACGAAAAGTAAAAAGACACGATCCCCAAGACTTCCCGTGAAGGGGGAAATCACAGCGGGAGCCAAATAACGAATAGAAAGGGAGCAAGCGAAGGGGGGGGGGACCGAGATGGCACCAAAAGGGCAAACTGGGAGGTCATCCAGACGACGGTCGACCCACAAAACTAGGGGGGGAAAGGAAATAGAGAGAGAGACTCTTTGATCACTAATGACTTTACTGAAAAAACCTGGGGAAATCAGGCGAAAACCTAGCAGTCGACGATGAGGGGGGATGTCACTAGGGGACCTCACGTTGGCCGAGACAGGTCCAGGGGGGGGGGATGCGTAGGGGAACTGATGGTTAAAAAAAAGGCTAGGGGGGCAAAACAGGAGTTTTCACTGTTAAGCCGAAAAAGGGGTACGCATATGTTCAGAAACATGGAAAAGGGGGGGGGTGTGGGAAGAAGAGCAAACAAGCCCAATCCGTCTACTAAACAGCCGCGGCGAAGAAGGGTTACCAGAACCAGGGAGGTAAGAGGAGGGGGGGTTCAGGGGGTTTCGGGCAACCGGGGGGAGGAAAAGGGGTAATTCTCCTAACCTAGTTGGGGAAAGCAACGGCGAAGAAGGTGTTGGTGGGGTGAACGTAGACAAAGACAGGAAACACGGTTATAAAAGGTAAGAAGAAAAGGGGGGATGCCACCAGGAGAGTGGGCAACAAGGGAATATGAACGGGTTCACAGCAAGGATAGCGGTACCCAACATCCATCAATACGGGTCCCCAAAAGAAGAGAAAAAAAAAAAAAAAAAAACTCCCAACTGGGAAAAAAAAAGATGCGGGAAAAACCACAAAACCTGGGTGCCTTCTGGTGAAATGAGTAGGGGAGCAAAGAAGTCTCCTAATTGGTCAGCCCTCCTGGGGGAGATGGTATGTCAGGGAGGGGGGCACAAAGGGAAATTTAAAAGAGAAGGTGAAGGCGAAAATGACATTCGCCTCCTGTCCGTAGAAAAAATATTCTAGAGGGGGGTCAAAGAAGAAAAAGGGGGAAGGGGACGGACATGGAACATGTAAACTTGAAAGAAAACTGTCGACGTTGATCAAACAGGTGCACGGTGGTGGGAAAATGTGACTAAGGGTAATCTGGAGCCCTGGGCAGGTGGGGTGAAGGGCAAAACGAAAATATACTGCAAAACGAAACTGGAAACCAGCAAAAAAACTAGGGAGCACTCGTTGACTTGTTGGCAAAAAGGGGGGCAGACTCATCGAAGGGCCTCTGGACATAGAAAGAGAAAAGGGACTCTTAAAAATTCCCTTCTCAAGAGGCACAGAAAAAAACGTGCGAAGAAACCCGTGGGACTTCTTCACCGAGCAGAGCTACGTTGCACAAAAAACTCAACCAGAGGATTGGATAAAAAATGGCTGAAAAAAAGAAAAGGCAAAGGGTGAATTAGAAAAGGGGACAACCAACCCGGCGGAACTCTTTTAAAGGGGGTTTCCCTCTAACACTTAACAGTGGACGGGTTCCCCGGTGAAACTGCCATCTAGGGCAGAAACGACTAAAAAAAAAGCGGGAAATGACCAGGTAGTGGGGTCGTGGTCCCGTGAACCAAAAAAGGGGGGTGTGGGGGGGAAAGGGCATCACCATATCTTGGATGCAAGGTTGACTAAAGTGGGGAAATCTGTCTGAAGGCCGGGTCCGTGAAAACCTGGAAAAGGAAAGGGAAGCAAAAAAACCGAAAAGTGGAGGAAAATATCAAGGACAAGTTGGGGTGACGCCCCTCCAATGAAGGTGAAAAGCCAGAAGGTGGGATTGTTCATAAACCAAAAATCAAGGAGGGGGATCAAAAAATCAGACGAAAAAAGCCAAATCCAATAAGCAAAAGAATCTAGTCGAGCTGCGCTAACACTGGGAGACAAAAAGGAAAGTTCGGTCCTCCTAAAAACACAGGAGGAAGAAAAAGGAAAGTCCACGGAGGATTGCATAAAAAAAAGGGGGGCAACACGTGAGTGGGGCTTGGGGGGGCGGCCTTGAATAAAAAAAACAGTGGAAAGGGACCAGGGAGGAGGACCGAAGAAATACAGGCGGGAAAGGTGGGGGGCCCATGGCGGGGTTACGAAGTCACGGCCCTGCATGGTCTAAAAAAACAGGAGCAAGCCAAAACCGGGGGGGGGGGAAAAAGAAGTGAACGTAAGGAAAGGGAGGGGCATACGCGCCGTGTGGTCCTCAAAGGGACGAGGGTACTGCTGGGACCACCCAGTAAAAAAGGAAAAAAATATGAGAAAAAAGAGGCCGCGGAAGGTCACAGCAAAAGGGGGCGGCCCGAAAGCAAAGAAAGACTGCCCCCCAAGACATATTCGTGCAAGGAAAGGTTGGGAAAAAGAGAAGGGCGGGAACCAGGTCCCGAGCCAAATCCGAAAGAAACTCCAGAGGGAGAAGTAGATATCTTACTAAAAGTCGGAACACCGGAAGATGGTAAGAAAGAGCGGGGTGACCGAAGGGAACTCTTCATGAAACAAAGCTCAATCAGGGAAAGGCCCAGCACAAGGGGGCGAAAAAGGCGGGAAAAAACGAAGGCGCCGGACGGCGGGTATAAAGGGAGTCAGGGACGAAGGAGGGGGTCCCAAAGAAGGAATAACACAAGAAGCCACCAAGATGGTAACAGTGACAGACAGTACCTCAAGGAGATTGAACTTGGGGGGCGGAAAAAACGACCGACCTCCACGAAGTGATAAAAAGAAGAAAAAAAAAAAAACGAAGAACAGGGTCTGAAGTATCAAAAATGATAGTCGCTATAATGCCAGAGGGAGGGGAAAAAAGGTGGCCCTGCTAACCCCCATCAGGGCAGGAAAGGGGAACTCCCACCGAAGGGCAACAGACCGGGTTCACAGAACAACCCCCACGTAGGGTCGGGATAGAGGGAGTGGGGAAAGACCGAAACCGGGGCACCTTAAATTGGGGGGAAAGCTGGGGACAGAAGGGAAGGAAAGGGGGAAGGAAGAAACGTGTTGCCCACTCGAAACAAGGGAAGGGCAAAATGGCAACTCTGGAAACAGCGCGGAGAGGAGGGAAAAACAAGAACGGGGGAAAACGGGGGACTATTGATTCAAAACTGAAGTCCTCGAGAAAAAAAAAACAACGAGTGGGGAAGGAATAAAAGAAGAGAGGGAGGCAAGAAACCAGCGAGCCAAAGACGGAAAACGGCGACCAAACGAACCGGATGGTGCTAGATCCCTCCCCGCAAGGAAGGGCCCCGGGGGAGTCCTGTCCGGCCTAAACGTCGTCCCTCCTTCCGTCAGGAGGGCCCACAAGAGGGGGGGACCTTACATCCAAAGAGGGGGGACAAACCAAGGGGCCGATAAATCAAAAAACAAAACGAATTGTCGTGTGGGCTGAGGTGAACGGAGGCACGCACGGTGGGGACATTGGTTGCTCTCCAAAACACTGGGGAATGGCACAATGGGGACCATCTCAAAAAAAACCGGAAAAAAGAAGGGCAATAAAAACGATCAATACAAGACCAGGAGAATGATCTTGGGACAGTGGAGGGAGGGGCGGACTAATTCAAAGGAAAAACGGAAAAGAAAAAGGAATTTCCAGGGAGGGCAAAAAAACCCCACTGGAGGAACAAACAGAGTTGGGGGGGGGGGGATCACCGGGGGGAAAAAAAAAAAAAAAGGCGGGGCTCAACTAAAGGCCGAAAGGATCCGCGCCAAACTCAGGGTAACCCGGCCGCAACCTAACAAAAAAAAAAGGGGGCTGAGGTTCCGTAAAGTTGGGGAAGGGGCATACTATGACCGATTCAACCAGAAAAGGAAAAGGGGTAATCTACTCAGAGCTTAGTTAAAAAAAAAAATCACCGAGAAAAAAAGGCTGAGAAAAAAAGGAAACCACCTCAAAAATACTTAGAAAGATGGAAAAAAAAAGCAGGCCAGCTTTGGGGAGCCAAAAGTATCCAAAAAACCGGCCAAAAAAACCAAATCTAAGGAAGACTTATCTCACCGTAAGAACGGAAAGGGGGTGATGAAAATACAATTCTGTCAATTCAAAAGCCCGGTGGGGACAATCCGTCCCAAAAAGGGCAAAAAAGGGAGGGCCCCAACGAGAAAAACCCAGCTTGGGAGGTAAAAAAAAAAAGGTTTTGTGGGTGACTACAAAGAAGAGGCGGAACCAAATTTGATAGGGGAAGGGTTGAGGAAAACACCCTCAACAAGTTTTTGCCCCGCCAAGAGCAAGCTAGGGGGAACGTCAAAAGGGGTCATCCTAAAACCTTGAAAGAAGTGGCCGCCAAGGGTCAACAAGTGAAAAGGGGGGGGAAAAAAAGACTACACTCGGGTGCACTTGGATGTCAAAGAACACCCGGGGCACTGGGGGGTCTGCATACACAATTGTGTGAACCAGGCAGGACAGAAAAAGAGGGACACCAGAAGGTTGGTGAACAAAGAGAATGGTTAGCAAAGGATGGCCGTTGGAGGCACGTACGAGGAGTTTTTTGGGGGTCAAAAACGAGGTGGGGGGAAACAAACATCGAGCTTCAAGCCAATCAGCCCAGGTCAGGAAAAAAAACAGAAAAATAGAGTTCGGTCTAAAAAAATAGGAGGACAACTGGAAGGGGAAAAAAAGCGGCAGGTTGAAAAAAAGAGGTCAACACAGAGCACTGAACAGGGGAGCAAGACAAATAACAACGAAATCAGGGTGTGAAGGCAAAACCGGCAAACAACAAAGGACAACGCGGTCAAAGGAAAGAAAAAAAGGCCCTAAAAGGCCAGGTACGGTTCCGGGTAGTGGAAAAAAAATGGGTCCGAGAGACATTGCGTGAGGACAGCCTAAATTAAGAAGAACACACATAACGAACAGAGGGGGGGACAAAAGGGAAGAAAAGTCACAGCGGGTGGCACCGCAAAATGGCGATCCCGGCCCCTGGGGAAGTGGGGGAAAGGGTGAAAGTCAAAAAAGATGAACTAAAAAAGTCCAAAGAGAAAAGACCGGAAAAAACGCAATTGTTGACCAGACAGATCTTATGACAAACTGATCTGGTACGCGCGGGTAAGAACTTTGCCGAAGTATCGGGGGCGTGACGATGTGTGCGAAAAAAGGGCGCGGTCCGGAAAGAGTTTAACCCAAAAAACAAGAACATGTGATCCAGAAAAAAAAACAGTCAGGGCCTCCACAACGAAGGGTGGCAAGTACGGGGCCCTTAAAAACCAAGGGGGGCAAAAACCTATTACAAAAGGGAAAACTACAGGAGCTAACAAAAAAAGAAGGAAACGCCAACCGATCCAGTGCAGAAGGGGGGGAGGGGACAAAAAAGGGGCGAAAACGGGCTGGACCCTCTTTAAGGAACTAAACCTGGGGAATTCTGGGGACGAGGGAAATGGACACACAATCAATCGGTGCTGCCGGGCAGCAAAGAAAAAAAAAAGGGAGAAAAAAAAAAAGGTGCCAGGAAAGTCAATAGACCTATTAAAATTTTTGTGCAACAAAAAAAAAGGACGGAACTAGAAAGGCGAAAATCTGGGGTCGACGGAAATGGGGACAAAAAAGGAAAAAATCTGCGACATTTGGAATGGGGGCACGAAGAGCCCCCAAAAAGGGGGTTAACGTGGGCAAAAGGAAAAGAAAGGACGGGGGAGTTCGTGGGGCGTGGGGACAGATGAGACTCGGGCCAAGGCGAACCGGAGACAGGACTGGGGAAATACCAACCGAAGTTCCAACAGCCTGTGTTGATAAAACGAGGCGAAGACTCAAGCCGAAAAAGCATTAGAAAAAAAAACGTTTGTTAATTCTCTGTGGGACGAAGTCGACAACAAAACCCCCTCTGGGCTAATCCAAATTCTCAGCAATCCAGCCCACAGACTGTTCAACAAATCAAACGTTGGAGAACCGGAACCTACCCAGGCTTCCTAAAAAGGCGAGACCTCACTTGGGAAACTGAAACCGGTGTTGTGGGAACGGGCCAAAGCCTGACCTGGAAAAAAAAAGGAGCATTCCTGAAAGGTGGAGTCACACCGTCGCGGTGGCAACCATACACCCATAAAACAGTGCGAACTTGAATCTAGGGGGGGACCGGCGGGTCAAAAAAGTGAGAAAACAGCCTACCAGTTTTGAAAAGAGGGGGGGGTGCCCGCAAAAGAAAAAAGGACCCAACGAAGGGACGAACATCGCAAAAATAGGAGGTAGGGGATCTTTCCTCAGACGATGTACCACAACGACAGGAAGCATCGGGGGGTGCTATACGGGGTATCAGGACGGGTTCTGGGGATTTAATAGAGGGGGTCCGCAAAAGGCGCTTGGGACTCCAAGCTCTTACATTATAGAATTAGAGAATAGAGAACATCTGTGGGAAAAACAACAACCTTGAGGTATGAAAATAATCTCAGGCAGGAAAGCCTCGGGGTCGAACACACTGACTACTGTACTTAAGAGGGAAAGTGTCCCTTGAAGAGGAAACCCCGCTATTTCAGTCTGACATTAGGGGTGTCGTTTTCCAGCAGGAAGGCACCGTGGTGTCTAAAGGAAAGAAGAGGTTAGAAAGATCGTGGGGCGGTGTTGGGTCCTCGTCGGAACTCTCGTTTGAGGGAACCCAAAAGGAGCTTTAAACGTTTTTGAAAAAGGGGGGGCAGGGGGAACCCGAGACGGGCCAAGCAGAGTAAACAAACTTGGTGCTTTTAGGGCCAAAGTAGACACGGTTACCCATCCTAAGAACGACAGGGACGCAGCCAGGCAAACAAGGTCCAGGGGAAAAAGGAAGGGTAACGTTGGCGAACAGTAGCAACGGGTGAGAAAAAAGAACACTAACAACGAGAATGGTTGTCCGAAAGGAACACCTAGGGGGGAATGGGAAAAAAGGGTGTTAACTAAAGAAATGGGTGGGAGGCGATCAACGGGGCCAAAGCTTGTGAAAAAGCGGGGGGTGTCAACAGAAGTGTAACTCTCAAAAAAAGAAGCAGTTACTTCATCAAAAACAATGTTCAATCCCATACGCAACCGGCAGCAGTTAACTTGGAAGGTACCAAAGGGAAAACCAATGGTCGTGGGAAGAACCAAAAAAAACACCTTAGGGGGGGAAAAAAAGAGGGGTAATAATTTCAAAAAGAGTCAGGTCGCGGTCCATAAGGGTAGAAAAAAGGGGGGCAAGAAAAAACTGTCCAGATAAAAATTCCCCAAACACACGGTAAAAAAGGCGGATAATTGCTAAAGTGGCCATGACCTCGTCCGGAGGAGGGGGGGGAACCTGCAGAGAAAAGAAAACCTATAGCTAGGTGGGGGAGACAAGGAGCATCTCTATCCGAGGCAAAGGTGTCGTTCAAACGTAGGTACCACTTCAGGGGAGAAAAAAATTGGAAACAGGATAATTATTGGATTATCCACATATCACCTTGGAGACGGGGGGTTTGTGTCACTGAAACCGGGGACAAAAAAAACCGTCCTTCGAAAAGGAGGAAACAAAAGAGGGGCCCAGGGATAACAAGAGGGTTGGGGGGACAAAGTGTCGACGGAAGATCCTTTGACATAACCACAGCGACGATAAACAGAACACTTTTCACAGAGGAAGGGGGGGGGAAAAGAGCTGCAAAAGAAAAACTCAAAAAAAACCTTTCCAGCAACGTGACGGACGGATTTTAGAGGGACTCTAGCGTAACCGGAACACAAAGGCACCAAGGGCAACGAGGTGGTGTAACACGAAGAGGTGAAGGGCAAAGCCTTCTGTCATTAAAACACAACACAACTCTAAAAGCTGTGTTTTGAAGGGGGGGTAAGTAAAGGAAAGGGAAGGTGTCCAAGAAGTGACACGGGCAAGGGGTCTAGGTCAGGGTACAACCGAGACGTCGACATGACTGGTCGGGGGGTAAAAAGGGGATTCGTGGACCCCAGGGGAACCGGGGTGGTGAAATCACCCCTTGGTTGGAGTGGAGTCAGGGGGAAAAAAAGAAGGAAGGGATCTTGCGGAGACCAGGGGACAAAAACCGAACACAAAAGTTCAAGGGCCGAAGAAGTGCACGAAGAAACAAACGAGCAGGGGTGACGATTTGGTCGAAGAAAAGAGGGCAGGGGGCAAAGAAAACGCATTCGGGATGTCAATTGTCACCACAAAAAACAACCCCCGTAAAAAGCGTGGACGCACCCCCCGACGAAGGGAAGACAACCCGCGAAAAAAAGTTCAAGCGATGGACATACGGCCCCTCAAAGGGCTGGAACCTCTTCGTCCAGCCAGGGGCGGAAAATGTGTGATGCAGGAAAGGACGGGGGCGCAGGGGGCATCCTAGGGTGAGGGGGAGCCGACCGCGAAAATGTGACTTCGGAAGAACGAGGCAAAATCGCGTTGAAAAAACAGAGTGGAAACCTCGAGGGGGGGCCGTGGGGAATGGCCCCCCAAGGGTTCATGGGGAAACACGGGGACGGAAGGGTACTATACAGGTCAGTCCCAATTCAGAAAGGGGAAAAAGAGCTTTGTCTGCGCCGTGTGAGCCCCAAGTGCACTGGTCAAACTCACAGAGACCCAGACAATCTTCAGAAAAGAAAAAAAAGCCCGCGGGACCTGGGAGCACGCATCTGGAGACATTCTCAAAAAAAAAACGCCAGAAAGGTCAGGTGAGCTTGTGTCAATTCTTGTGGGGGTCCGCCGCCTTCCCAACCAAAAAACCCTCGCGGGGGAGAAAGTAGTAGAGACGTACCTTATCGAGGATGGGGAAAGCACGGGAGTAAAGTAGAAGCCATGCTAAGATGAGCAGAAACACAACGTGATGCACCAAAACTTCAAAAGGGGGGGAAACGTGCGGCCAAAAAGAAAAGACAGCGAGAGGAAAAACAGTGGTGGGGGGGGGGGGGGGGGTTATTGATTAACGAAGGAGGGAACGGGTTGGACGGTCACTTTTCGCGCTGTTTGAAGAAAAACCGGGGAACCTGTATCTAAAAACCATCTGAAAGTGAAGAACAGAAGAAAAAACGAAGACTTCCGGGGGTCGCGAACCAAAACGGCCTTGGCCAAACAGCGGGGAGGGGAGGTAAATCGGATCCTGAGTCTACGGAAAGGGGGGGGAAAGTTCCTATGCCCCTTCAAAAGCAACTCAGGGCCTCCACAAAGCCACTGTCACACTCAAACCCACATCTACTCCCTTGAAAAGTAAAAGTAGAAAGGGTGCTTATCATCCCTTCGTCCGAAGGAGGGGGGGGGGGGGGTAAAAGACGGTAAAAAAAACAAGCGGGGACGACGGAGGGAAAAAGGGCGGAAATGTCCTCATATCCAAAAGAGGAATGTAGAATTGGGGGAAAAAGGGGTTGAGAAACCTCCATTTTAAAAAAAGTTCAAGGTAGGGAAAAGGAACTGAAAATCAGCTCAATCAAAAACAACAA
>Ga0179591_1301828_pt1 | contig 15247 bp, 13 predicted proteins | sample CZOMad2_1_08_16f_FD_182891 | JGI IMG/M metagenome (GOLD analysis project Ga0179591, IMG submission 182891) | Vadose zone soil fungal communities from Angelo Coast Range Reserve, California, USA - CZOMad2_1_08_16fungal (PacBio error correction) | ecosystem: Environmental > Terrestrial > Soil >...
CTGAGCCATCTGATTTGCTGGGTTTACGGATGAGACTCGAAAAAAGGAGAGGTTGGATAGACCCTGAGTGGAAAGATTGGAGCAAAGAGTGCCTGGGATGAGAAGTACAAAAATTCTCGACGGCAAACGCCGCGCGGGAATTATTTACATTGTGGTAGGCTGCCGGGGCCGGTGCCAGGAGAAGAAGAGAACTAAGATAAAACAAAAGAAGAAACAGGGCGACCACGGGAAATTTGAATAGATTTTCATGTAGAAAAATCGAGCCCCGGGGACGAGGAAGAAAAGGGGGCAGGACAGGGATAAAAACGCGGCGGCCAAAGAGATAGTCGTCGACAGACTGCCGGAGGCTAACGACCGTATCGGTATGTGGCTATAAAATCCTCGATGGAAAAAAGAAAGCAAAAGGACGACCACCGAGTCCCCCGGTTCCGTAAGAAAAAGGAGAGATCAGTCCTTGGGGGGGACCGGACGAACTTGTTCCTAAGGGAAAGTACGCGATTCACGAAGAATGACCGGGTAACCAAAAACGGGGGAGGGGGGTTAGGCAATCGAAAAAGAGAAACGGAAAAGGGGGGGGACAGAGAAGAGCTTTTCGCAGCACGCGAACGACCGCGCTTTGTCAAAACTTTGGCGGCAGGTAAAGACAAGCGTATGTGCGGAGGGAGCGTGACGTGGGCCACTCTGGCGAATCAGGGATCGAAGCTATGGGGCGAAACTGCAACAACAGCCCCTAAAACATGGTACTAAGTTCGCAAGCCGCAAGTGCGGCTCCAAGAGCTGGAGTATACGACAGTAGATGTTGTTGTAATGCACAGAAAAGGATCGGAAGGTGACTGGAATCGACTACTTCGCATGCCACTAAAAGGAATTCTGTTGAGAGGGGGGTGACGGCTCAAAATGCAGCAGCACAGGGGGATAGTATAAAGAGTACTAAAAGAAAAACAGCGCCGGAAAAGGAAGCCGCAACCACGCTAGGCCTCAAACGCCGTGAAGGAGGGGCGATAATGCGGGGTACAGGGGAGAGGATGGGAGCGCACCTAAGGTTAGAGGGGACGGCGGGTCAGGGAGGGGGGGAATGGTGGAAATCCGACTAATTTTTCACGCTTTTTGCACTTATTCAAACGCCAAAAAAGGTAAAAACGCACAGGGAAAGGGCAAGAAGGGGCCTGGACAAACGAAGTTCGGCAGGAGCGTGGAAACAAATTTGGAGCGAAGAGCATTGGAAAACAAAAATAATGATGGCGTGGCTGGCGGCGGGAGGGGACAAGAAGAGTTAAAGTAAGCACAGGGACTCACATAGCAAGAGAAGGACCGATGTTGGAAATTTGGATGGAGCGGGCCTCGGAGTGTTGACGGGGCGAGTCTCTAAGACGAGCTCGTGCGCGGAATTCAGAGGTGAGGGGTTGAGGCCGGACAGTCCTAGACCAGCGGCGACGAACAGGAACGTTACCAAGATGGGGGCTAGTGGCAGGGAAATCAGGCAGCGCAAAACGGTGCACAGCCAGCACGGCGGAGAGGAGATCGACGACGGGGCTCGGCTCGAGACGCTAGAGAGGGTTGGCGGCCGACAAGGAGGGCGCGTCAGACCACTGAAACGGAACCGCATTGAATCGGGGAACGGGATAAAGAATCGGCGGTGTCCTCCCGGTCGGAGCACTCAAAGGTGAAGCTGTGAGTACAAACCGGCTGAAAAGGAGTGGTTCGCGACCACGGAAACAGAGGAAAAATGTGAGTGACAGATCTCTCCGGAACAGCCGTTCCGCGGGATCAAGGGGAAGAGCCGAGAACAACAGGGACCAAAACCGAAGTGTACTGCAGTAAACGAGAGAAGAACTGGTGGGGCCAGCTGGCTCGCAAACGGCCCATTTTTTGACACAGGAAGGAAGGAGAGGCGACTGATCTGGAGACCTTCTCGACATCAGCGTTATGTGTGGACGAAGAGTGAGGCTGGAACCACTTACAGGTTACGCTCGGGAGGATAAAAACAATCCCGACACGTTCGAGGGGCGCAAAGGACGGGGGGAGGGCCACTCAACGAAATCGGAACCAACTTCATTGGACGCAAGGGAGAAGAAAAAACGGCAGAGACAGCGCTCCGGCTGGAGCATGCCGTCGGCCGTCGCGAATAAAGAGAAAATCAGAGAGCAGTACCAACGCATTCCGGGACGCATAAAAATTTGCACGAAAGATTTGGCATTGACGAAAAACGGGAGGGAACAGGAGGCACAAGAGAAAGAGGCAAGTCCTCACGGAACGTTGCGAGGGAACAGGGGGACGCATACCACTTTTACGAAATGCACAACGATATAGGGAGGAACCGTTGCGCAGGGGAGCGGGGAGTGTTGGTAGAACAAGGGGTGGACAGGAAAATCGCAAGCGAGAAAAAAAATGTCAAGCATGGAACACGGTTTCTCAAATGTTAAGGTTCTGTACAAAAAGAGTGAGGAAGGAATCAAAGCCATGAAAAGGTGGGGAGGTCTCGGCACGGAACGCCGGAAGAAAATAGGACGCCGTAGTCACTGGCGAAGTGGACGTATGCGACGAAGAGAATTACCGGGGGTCGAAAGACCGAGGGGCGAGGGGCGCGAGAGGGACTAAGGTCCAATGTCCCCCAGGCAGACATCTCAATGGAAGCTATGTGACAAGAAAGAAAATTTTGGGAAGTATCGACTGACGAAACTGGTGGCCCAGTGCTTAACCGTAACAATGGTAAAGCAAGAGAAGGAATGAGCGGAGACAAAAGAAGCTCGCAGACCGGCTAAGACAACGGGGGTCGCCCAGCGAAGAAAAACTAGCTTCGCCGCGGAAGGGCAGATCCACAAAGCATGGGAAAGAAAGGAGTCGTCGTTTTCGCGGAGTCGATCTAACCAACCGAAGAGCGAAGAGTGGTCGCGAAGGGAAGAGAAGAACCAAAGCCTGAAAATGGGGGACCGGCCTCGTACAGCATCGACACATGATCGAGAAGAGAAGAACGAAATCCGGAACTGAATACCCTCTCGAGCCTCATGTCGAAATGATTGCGCGATAACAAAGGGCTGACGATTGTAAGAACCAGAGAAGGAAACAGGGCAATCCAACGTACAGAGTTGCAATAAAAGACACTCCTGCCACAAGAGTCTCGCGTGGCGTCACTCCTCTCAGCTGAGAGGCAGAGCAGGGAACGTGTCAATGAGATCGAAAAGGGTTGGGAAGAAAATCAAGAGGGAGAAGGCCAGCGGGAGAAAGAAGCGTCGTCACGAGACGAAACTTAGTCAGCGGGACATTGAAAAAGGGGGAATTTCGGCTGAGAGAAAAAAACAACCACACACGCCCCGTGTGCCGGGGAAACGCCCTAGTAAATAGAATTCAGACTGGGTCGGATGGCCGGAAACAAAAAAGGAACGAGGCGGGAAGCGGAACCAGCCTGTCGCCTGCTGACCATTCAAGAGCGGGGGATTGCTTAGGAAAAGTACCTACCCGATAGGACACTGGGAGCTAGGGTTGAAAAAGAGAAACAACAGGGACCTAGGAGAACACCAGGTCAATCCGAAGTCATCCTGCCTGAAACCGGGATAGGACCTCAATCAACGAACCCCGCAGTAAAGTAGCGCATGAACAGCCTCGCTAAAGGCCTAAACGACTTATTTGTCATGGGACAAGAGGGAGGAGACTCACACCAATAAAGGGAACCGCGATAGCGGCAGAGAGACTCAGAAAAGCTCGGAGAACAGAAACTTTGTTGCCGATCTAGAATAAGATAAGAATCTTCGATCGAATAGAAAAAAGGACAACAGATCTGCGTTCTGTAAGGGGGACTGATCAAACGTAAAATAACGCAGAAACACCGGTCCGCCAGAGGGACAGTCGCATAGAGAGCTAAAACCACAACGGGAAGAAAAAGAGATAGGCGAACGGAAAAATAAGAACGGTGTGGGATGCGATACGGAAAAACTTTCAAAAACATAGAGAAAAGGTACCGGGTTAAGGAAGCTCGAGACGCCTGGCTCAAGACTCGCACAACAAAGTACGGAGCTTGAAAGTCCGGTGAAAAACTGACATGAGAAGGTGCAAAGGCCCAAGCCGGGCCGTGACGCTTACAATAAATATAGAGACAGGGCGGGGAGCACAGAAAATGCTTAAAAAGGCGGGTAGCGGGGAGTCAGCCTCAAGCGTCCTGGGAACGCTGAAAGGGAAGGCAAGCGGACGTGTGAAGATTGGGGGGGGCGGGTCAAACCACCGCGGAAAAAATGCTCACGCAAAGAGCGCCACTGAGACAGCAGAGCCCAGTCTGGAAGTCCCACGGCTGACGAAGAAGGAGAACGCGAGAGAGCGAAAAACTTGCATCGCATCCGAAAGGTAGCGAAAGTTAAAGTATCAAAGGGGGAAAAGAGTGCCGGCATCAAGGTGAGGGTGAGATGGTGGTGAAACTTCTCGCAGAGAACAAAATAAAACGGCAATGAAGCCTTCCAAAGAGGGACGGAAGGCGGCGAAAGAAAGATTCAGCCACGAATGCAACGGGACAAAGTGGAGACGAACCCGTCGATCGACATGGACAGTAAAAAAAACACATGCAACACAGCGCGGGCCATAGAGCGCGGAAAACCGAGAGACCCTTCGTTGCGGTAGGGAACCCGCGAAACAGGGGTGGAGGGAAAAGAAAAGAGTGCCACAACCGCAGGAGAAGCGAGCGCAATAATCCTTACGGAAGAGGGCGAGAGGGGTAATAAACAAGAGATCTCTGATCGCGAGCCATGGGTCAGAAAAACCCGTAAAGACAAGGTTTGGCAGGCCGGAGAAGAGTCACAGTCAACTTGCCAGCTACCCGAAAAAAGAGGCAAAATGCCGCGGTGGTGGGGGTGTAGATCAGAACGAAACTGGGTCCCACGGCGCGGGGAGCCTCAAGAAAGCAGGCAAAAGTTCGTAAGCAGCGCTACTCTAAAACATAGACGAAGCGGCGAGCAGGGGAAACTCCGAGACCGAACTGCCGCCGGACAAGGACGTTAAGAACCGGGAAATTTTTGCCGGACTTTCAGAGGGACAATAAAAACCGATACGGACCTTGGAGGGAACCAGACTGTGAATAAGCTAAACGCTGCCACCCCGGAAAGCTCTCGTTACGTCATGAGTCGAACCAAAAAAGTGAACGACGAGCAAAGTGGGGGGTTAAAGGCTGTAAGAATAAGCACCAAAATTGAGATTACAAGAAAAACCTAGCACAAGTCCTTCATGTCCCACACTCTTGGGTACTAAACCGGAAGTAAAAATGGGAAAAAGTCGCGCAAAATTAGACAAGTCAAGTCGAAAAAAGCAGAAAGGGCCAACTGTTCTGACAGTAGACACCGAATAGCGGGGGAATGGGGGCCGCAAAAAGAACTGAGCGCAGGGCACCGCCGCCATTGAATATCCAGGAAAAAGCTCTCCCGACGGGTTAAAAAACGGCGAAACGTCTCCGAAGAGGAATAGCACACGAAGGAGGACCAAATGCAACGCCACCCGCACCGGGGAAAAAGTGAGGATGGATCTCAATGAAATCGGTAGAGCGCGACCGGAAGTGCGAAAAGAACGAACGAGCAGCGACGAAGGCCCGCCGCGCTGACGCGAAAGGCGGCAAATGCAAGGGGTTGGAGCTTTATCCGCAAAAGGGCGGCCACGAAAAGCAGGTGGTCGGGACCTTGGGATAAAGCGCACCAGGGTACGCCGCAGGGAAAAGAGCAAACCCAAGGGGGAATTAGGAGAGTGCTCAAGAACCCAAGAGAAGCCCTGCCTCAGACTTGGGGAAATGGACCCGAAAATGTAGGGTCAACACCATGGTCGAACCCGAAGTACCGCGAAGACATGTCCACGATGGGGAGTAGTCACTGGGACTCGCAGACGCACAAGCCGGCACATACTCCAACGAAAAGTTGACAGGTAGGAATCGGCGACCGGCGCAGGCGCAAGAAGTTTTATACAGATGAAAGAAGGCGCCAGAGCGGCGACACAAAATTGGCAAAGCACGTCAAACAAGAAAACCGGCGGGCACTTGAGGACTTGACCGCGAATCAGAACGAGCCCCTAAATGAGAAACGCCGACCGCCTCAAGAGGGGAGGCGAGAGCGAGCCAGGGAAGGCAGTAACACAAAACTGCATACCAAAGCCCCCCAGAGCAAAAAAAGAGGTACCCCATGGTGGTCGGAAGCCCTGACGAGTCGCCGGGGAACGTGCCGGGAATGCCACCGGAATCTCGCATTGAGGGAGGAAAAGGGAGAAGTCGTAGGCAAGCGACCCAAGAAAAATCTCACATGCAGCAATTCAAGAAGCAAGGTAAGGGCCGCAACAAAAAACGGCTTCAAAGGAAACGCGTTGATAATTGTACGATGGGGGTACCGACGAACATATACAACGCATATGTCATTGGAGGGGGTTAAATACCGGAGAAGAGCATCAAACGCGCTCACAAACGCTAGCAAGCCTAGGCACAATCGGGACTTCATGAGAAAAAGCACTCCCAGGAACGTCGAAGGAGGGCTCATAATACAGTGCAAAAAAGCGCAGGAAGCTCTACGGAAAATTCACCGGGAAAAAAAACATGAAGAGACCTTGAGGGGGAAAAGGACCCGAAAGAAACAGCACGACGAACCGGTCAATTCACGCACTCTGAACGCGCCACGGAGGGGCAAAGTGCACCGGACGGCAACGAACGGGGTGGAGGGACAGTCTGGGGACTAAAGAATCTGGACCAAGGTCGGCGGGCAAGTAGCACGTAAAATATAACGAAAAAACATTCCGATGCAAGGACTGATAATAAAAGCCCGGAAGATACGTCTGGGGGATCCTCGAGGCAAACCAATCGGAGATACGGGAAGATATCTGCAAGGGCGAGAACAGCCAGAAAGTCGACGTATCAGATTGAGTGTGCTGTTGGAAGAAGCCAAGCGCTTCGACACAATCGCCCACGGCGAGAAACCAAAAGAGCCACGAAAAAAAACAGAAGAGTGAAATGCCCACCTTGAACCCCAGGTTGCAACCTATGGCACGAAAGAAACGCGGAGGGAAAACACTACGGCGAAAAACGGGTGGTCGAAAGATTTCAAACGGGAGGGACCGACCACTAAACCGCGGTGGAAACCTGCGAACCTGTCACAAGCACAAAATAAAAAGAGCATCGGAGGGAGGAGTGGGATATCTACGACGGGCTAGGCCAAAAAGGAAGGGGGCGGGACCAGGGGGGCTGACTGTGAAAGCGGAGCGCAATAGAGCGTACCTCTAGGGAAGAGCCTAAAACGGGTGTCGCAACGACCCTCGAGGAGGCGCGACGGAAAATAACAGGTCAAGGACCCCATGAGCGAAGCGCATGCGCGTGGGGCGCCATATATAACAACGGAGAAATGGACTAAAATGGACAAGGGGTATGAAGAAATAGGGGGATCGCGCTTGCTACATGCGAGCAACAGGCCGCCGCTAAGGGAGAGGAGCGCGTTGCAAGGCGTGAGAAATTACCTGAAATTCGAATGCCAAGACATGTGGAAAAAAAGGGCGAAAAGTCTGCCACAGCCAGGGGTCCTAAAAAACGCAAAAAGATGAAAAAAACCGGAAGCAAAGCCTATGAGAAAAGAGTCAAAAAAGGACACCACACACGGGAGGAAGTCGCAGCGGAGGAGGTTTACTCCTGGACGGTCTAGAAAAACAAAACGGTTGGGCTAGACCTGGCGGGGAGGGGGTCGCAAAAGGTCCTAATATAGACGTTTGACGTGGCGGTCGAGCGCAAGCAGAATGCCGACAACCGTCGCACAGGCTTCAGGGAAGGTTCAGCAGGAGGGAAAGGGAGGAACGCATTGCCGGCTAAGATACCAAGGAAAAACGAGAAAAGAAAAAACTTGGGTGACATCTCCGTTTGTCCATGACCTCGGCGACCAGACAAGGGGGAAGGCGATCAGGGAATCTTGAGAAAATCAAGGGGTGCTCAGGAGAGAGAAAAGACCCAAGAGGAGAGGGCTGAGAAAAGAGGTAGCGGTGTGGCGAGCCGCGAGTACGCTATATGCACAAAAAAACACCAGCAGAACGGCCGCCCCGATGTCCCCAAATAGTGGAGTCGGACTACGAATTATTCCTTTGACGGACGCGGATGATAGGTACGGGCAGTGCGGAGCACGAAATTGACCGGTGGTCCCAACCTCAGGGGGTGGATTCACAGCAACTAAAGCATGACGGTGAGCCGAGAAAACGGGGGAAGACGATGCGCTGCGGGAAGAAAAACGGGAACCGTGCAACAACTGTACAAGGCGGGAAGGACCTGCCATCCTGGTAGTTGCTCTGTCGGGGAAGAAAAATAAGAGGGGCGAGGAGAGAGCGAGAGCGCGAAGAAAAAGAAAAAAGAGAGGGAAGCTAGTTCTGGCGCGGGGAAACGGCGCGGTTTCGGACTGAGATATCTAATCGTCCTCTCACTATTACCCGGGGGGAATAAGAGGACACAGCCAGAAGGATATGAATTGGATGGGATCGCACATTCCAATGAAAGAAAATGATGGTCTGTAGGCGAGGTTTTACGTGCGCCAAATGCCGAAAACCAAACTTTTCATATTGATTTAAGATAACACTCAGCAAAAAGCCAACCAGCGGCCGGACGCACATGCACACGAGAACACCCGAAGGGGAAGCAAAGCTCCAAGAAGTTATGGTCGTCTCTGGGGGAACGGGACGGAGAAAAAGAATGGGGGCCATTGCCTGTACATGAAAGGAGGGCAACTATATTGGAAGAGGATGTTTTGAAGTCTGTAGCCCGGGCAAAACACGTTGAACCAAAAGAACGGGAGGCAGAATAAAACACAGCAGCGGAGACATGCTTCGAGAGCGAGAACCGGTGTATATGCAAAAGGGGAGACAGGGAGACTATAGGTGCACCATAAAATGAAGCAGTGCTATGTAGTCGGACGGCCACAGATCTTTAAGAACAATGTCGAAAGACGCGGACGAAAAGCAAGCGAAGGCTTGGGGCGCCCCATGATTTGGAAATTGCGGCACAAAAATCAGGGGAAAATGAGAGGTGCTAAAGTGGGGGGGTCGCGCGAACAGACAGGGAACGCGGTACAGGGTCCAAAACATGAAGGGTCCCGTCCACTCGGCCGACTGCCGACGAATTCACGGAACCCGATGTGGCGCTGGGAATGTGCGCCAGAACCGAAAACGAGGTTCCAACGGCACACGGCCGACTCTCCTCCAAAAACCGGGGCAACTCTTCGCGAGCAGGCGGCGATTCGATTGTTGACGGGCCGCACTGACTAATAAGAGGCCAAGAAAAAGCTGAAAAGCCGCAAGCTGTGCACAGAATAGAAAGTCGCAGCGAAGGTGAGGGTGAAGCAACTCGCCACAACCACTTTTCCCAAGAGCGTTGCCAAACCTCTGGGAGACGGGCAGGGCCGGGTTGAAGGAAAGCAGAGTAAAAAGGAAATCGTGACGGCCGAAAACAGTGACGTCGGTCCGAACAACTCGGGAGCCTCTCATACGACCTGTAAGACACCGATGGATAAGAGGGGATTGACGAAAAAGGAAATGGTGGGGGGCCAACCCAGGGCTAAACTCAACTTCCCAAAAAGTGTTTAGAAAAACAACAACAGGACCAGACGGGAGACTCGCCGTAAGGAAGGTCGACGGACGATCAGGGTGTGCCTGCATTTGCAATCCATGAGTGGCGGCCTCCGGGAACGAGAAATAAGTGCTCTCCGGAGAAAGAAACGATCACCGACAGGTGAATCGGTACGTAACCAGCGGGGGGTGAAATAAACGAAGAAAAATTCGCATGGGATCCGGTCAAGCGAGAAAAACGCAAAAGCGAGTCGCATCCTTATAATTCCGCTCGAAATAAAACACGATCATGCATATACATCTCCAGCGGGCGGAAAGAAGCCGGTGAAATGCAGTGGGGACAAACGAGGGTGGGACAGTCGATCGGGGAGAAGCTCGAACGGATTCGACGAGCCCCCGGAGACAGCTCAGGAAACGTGGAGCGGAAAGGTCGACTGGAAACTAGAGCAATAAGGGGTTCCGGCACAATTCCACAACTTACAAGCGATGTGGCCAAAAAAACAATTACGTCTTGCGTAGCTGGGTGGTCGGAAAGAAAAACTACATGGGTCTAATTGGCGCACGTCTAACCTTTCAGAAGCGCCGTGGTCATTCGGGGTGAGTGTACCCGAACTCGGTTGAGCCTCATCATACAGGCAAAGGTGCGGATGGATTGAAAAGAAAAAACGGATAATCAACTGGGAAAGTCGTCCTAATGGGAATCTGAGGGTTAGGAAACAAATACTACCGGTAGATCTGCCGGGGGCCCAGCGGGGGGACGAGATACGGCCTAGTCCCAGCCGAGGAGAACATGACAATTTCGGCTAGTGAAAAAAACCTCAAGGGAGGAGGCTGCGGCAAACGGTGCGACCAGGTTGGCTTAAAGTCCATTTTCCAAGAACGCGAGAGGGGAGGCAAGATCGGAAAAAATAGAAACGCCGAAGCTACTCAATCAGGGTCATAGGGGAACAGAGAAAAAGAATGAGCAAGAGATAAGCGCAAAAAGGTGCGAGAGTCACACTGTCGAGCTTTGAGAGGGAAAAAAAAACGACGCATCGGGACTGGGGAAGCATGCTGAGAGAATTACGGAACCGGCTAAGAAGGGGGAACAATGCGGAAGCGTGTACAGGCCACGCCTGGGGTGTCTTACCGGATTCGAGCATAAGGGGAATTAGATAGAGAAAAAATCTCGACATCAGTACGTTGGCCAGACTTCGGAGAATCGATTTCGGGGACGGAAGGAGACAATCTCTCAATCGTGGGCAGACAAAGGCTAAAATCGCTTGCAACAAGAGAGTCTAGCTGGGCGTCACACGCTCAAAATATCCGAGGGCAGAGGCGGATTACTGTCAAATGCGGAAAAGGCAACAGTTTTCGTATCAAACAAAAAAGAAAGGCAAGGAACGGGGGGGAGCAGGCATGCGTAACGGCGAGAACGTAATGCAGGGGGAATGCAGGAAAGGGGAAGAACAAAAAGTGTTGAATTGACTAGAGAAGAGGCAGCACACGCCAACCGTAGGAGACGGCAAGGCAAATAGTACCTAATACTTTGAAAGGGAGCTACAGACGGATGGGGCCATTACGCGCAAGACGGGGAGCTGCAGCGTGAGGCTCAAGAGGGTACTACAGGCAAAGGGGGAGTGCGGGCGCATTAGCGCTCGTGTCCTGAGAACATGGGCAAACGGTGAAACAAGATACCAGCCCCCAGCGCAAAGCACAAACAAAGTCCCTTCAAAGGAAAGGCCGTCAGTAACGGAAAGAGGGAATACCGCACAAAAAACCAATGTAAAACATTAAGCCGGCTAGAGTCTCGGATGGAAGTTTCAACTGACACTATCGGGAGAGGCACACAGCCAGAAAGATAGTAAGAGAAAAGAGCGTCCAAGAGACGATAAGACTGTTGGTGAGCACGGCGAAGTAAAAGTTGAGTCTTCGTCTACCGACAGCCCCGTAAAGGGAACAGACTCCTTCGGAAAAGAAGGAACTGATAAGATCACCCATAAAGGCCGCCGAAAAACACCGTCTGGGCATATCGGGGCTGCGAAGACTCTCTAAACACCAATAAATAGGAAAAAAGAAAGAGAGGGGCGAAGGGAAAGATAGACCGGGGTGGTTCTTATAGGTACGGGGAGAGGTCACCGGAACTTGTAATCTCAGAAGAAGCGACCAGTAAAAGAGGGAAGATCGAAAAACCTGGGGTAACTTAAAACACTATCTCCACCAGAGATAATGCTGACGATCCGAAGTATGCAAGACAGATCAGGGTGGCATGATGCTGGATAAGCCGCCCGCCGGGCCTAGTGAACACATATCCGAAGGTATCGAGCGCGAAGAGTAAACCGTGGGGCGGGCGGGGAAAACGATCCCGATTATGTAACCGGAAATACGGAAGCGACTGTTGTCGGATTGGTCTGGGGGAAGGGGTCAAACCCGCTTCCAATCTCGAGCAGGAGGAGGGGCATGCGCAAAAGCACCCTAAAGGGTGGTGACAGATGACAGAAAAGGGAGAGCCTAAAAAAAGCGCAAGGGCCTCAGAGAACCATCCGAATGGGACGCAAGGTAACATAGGTACTAGTCAGTATTGCCGCAGCCACGGATCCCAATGAGGGTCTGGCCTAAAAAAGAAAAGAAAGAAAAGGACCAACACTGTGGATGAAATGCCATAAAAATACTACTCACTGCGAAAAGGACGCTCCCGGGACTCCGCTCAAAAAACTTAAGACCAGAGCATGAGACGACCCGGGTAGGATCGGGGGAGGAAATAATACCAATGCCCAGGCGGGCCAAAAAGAGTAAGGAACAAACGGAAGACCGGTCGTGGCGGATTATGGTCACCCGGAGCCGGTGGAGGGCCACGAGGGAAGAGAAAAAGGATAATCACGAAAAATCAGGTCGAAGGGGCATAACGTACTTGCGAATGAGAGTTGTAGTCCAACGAAGGCCCTGGCACGATCGAGAGAGCAAGCATGGACGCACACAGAGGGAAAAACGAGGCCATGGGTGAAAAAATAGAGCGAAGGGAAAGGGCGCAAAAAACGCCGACAAAAGCGGATACTTTGTGGGTTAGATCGAATCCGGAAACTGTATAAAGACCACATTGCGCTGTGAAGCGGGACGCGGCAGAAGGTCGTAACGAGGGCGCTGACCAAGACCGGGACGCGGGAGAACCGCGGCGGCGAAGGAGTGGGTAGATAGCAAGTCCGAGAAAAAAACGGCAACCAAGTGACAATAATAAAAACAGTGCAGAACAATGGAAGGGGCACAAAAAGCTACCAACGAAGAGACTATACAACCAACGTACTGGTGGAAGAGAAAAGGCGCGAACAGGCCTCTATAACAGAAGCGGAAAGAGGGCAAAACCGGGCGACAGCAATAAGAGGTTGGCATATGGGAACAGTGACGAACAAAACAATGGGGGATTACTGGGAGTGAAAGGGGGGAAGCGAGACCACGCACCCAAGAGGGGACTTGGACGAAACCAACAGCTTCGGATGAGCATTAAGACCACAGAGGGGAGGAACGCCACCGGAGATCAAAGAAAATAAACGTAGCAAGGGCAATTCGACAGGTGCAAGTATAGGGACAAAATCCAGCCAGAAGGGCACATGAAACTAAACGAAGACGTGGTACAAAGGGAACGGATATGCCAGTGGAAAACCCCCACTGCAAATCACCAAGGGCCCGACGGCAAAGACACTTCCAGAAGCCAAAGAGTCGAACGACCAAACCTCTGCAACACCGGCTAGAACAAAAGCGGGAGCCACCACAAACGAACGAGCCCTCGCTTACGCGTAGCCTGAAGAGGGGAGGACTCTCACGGAAGGCGCACATACGCCGGCGCGGTAGGCGGGACGAGGACCGCGAACAAAACGGCACAATCTGAAGGGGTTCAGGAATATGTGACCAAGAACGAGAGGGTAAAAAACAAATAAAGTGAGAGGTGTCAAAAGTGGGAAATACGCACGGAGGCCACCCCATGCCAAAAGAAAAATTGGAAAAGAACGCCTGATGTAGAAAAGGTCTCCAACCGCAAAATCGCCGTCTGGCTGCCTGACCTGTGGACACAAAAAGGGACCGGAGGAGCGCAAGGGGGTGACAATGCGGGAGCGACTGAAAGTACCCGAAAAAGAGTCCACTATGGTCTGAAAGGAGATGAGGACAAGGGAAATGGCGCCAGAATAGCTAGCTAGAAAGAACAGTGTCATCAGTGTACATCGACTGACAAGGAATAGGCGAAAAAGAGGTTGGGAAAGAAAATGAGTGGAACCAAAAGCGACACCAACAGGAAAGACTTTAGGACGTCCGGTCAAATTATCATCAAAGCGTCTGGAGAAACTTAATGGCCGCGACCAACCACCCCTCAGTGCGCCCAGACAGCCTCGAAACTCCTCCGAGCGAAAGCGGATGTAAAATCGGCGCGATCGAGAGTACTTCTGGGACTGGTGTAGACCCGCAGGGAAAAAAATCCAGTCAGCAAACAACCATACCTCCGGACAATGAATGTGTTATGGGGGAGGGAATGCTACGACGTACGGGAAAATGAAAACACCACCGACTCTGCATGGGAACGGGAGAAAAGACAACTGCACGCGATACTCGCGCCCCCCCCACTACAACGAAAGCCCCCCCAACACAACCCCAACCCACCTCAACAAAAAAAAAACCCCCACACGCCCCAAAAAACCAAAACCCAAACCGCTAACCCCAAAACCAAAACCTCTCTAAAACTCCCCAGCCCCACCCCCCCCCCAACCCAAACACACCGCCTAAACAGAGAAAAAACCACCCCAACCAAACAAGAACATCAGACCAACCCTAGCAAACCTCCCCACCACAAAAAAAAAAAACACCACAAAATATACGCGCCCCCACACCAACCCCCAACAGCAGTAAACAAACACAAAACCCCACATCAAACAATTCATCAGTGAGCCTGGAAAAGGCAATTTCAAAAAAGGACTGTCACGTGGAACCAAAAAAGGGACCTTGGCTCATAGAACCGATAAGAGTCTATTGGTTACAAAGTGACAAAAAGACCTGGACGTCCAAAAAACTCTTTAAATGATGGTTGGGAAGAAAAAGGGATGGAAGCCCCTCAGATGGCAAAAGCATCAACGGCCTCCCGAATCTATGCAGAACTGTCCTTCCAGGTCGGAGGGGGCTCCCGGAAAAACGCAAGAAAGTGTATAAAGGCGGGAAAGGCCGGTGGTAAAGCGACGGAAGCAAAAAAGGCTGAAAAATTATGCGTCGGAACTCACCAACGAACCCGCGGACACATGCAATCAACAGGTCGGATCAATCAGAACCCTACCGCAGCGAGAAAAGAAAGCTCACGGGGAGGCTCAGATGCCTCCTCCGCTGGGGGGGGGACGAAAAGTCCCGTGCGGCAACAGAAATGTGGAGGAGGGATCTAGAAAAATTGACAAGGTGACTAGGCAAATGTGAGCACGTAAAAAGAGAACGCCCCAAAAAAAACGAGAAATGGCATGAAATGGAGCGAAGAGAAAACACCAGCATGAAGGCTGTGCAAACGAGCTGCCAAACCCGTAATTAAAAGGGGGAACGATTGCTCTGACAGAGAACCGGCAGACAAATAAGCGACCTTAAGAGGAGGGCTTGGCAGAAAACCGGAGCTTCGAGCAGAAAAAAGGGACAACCCCACCAAAAAAAGAACCGACAAAGACACGCCGGAAAGAAAAGGTGGACAATTCGACCACTTGGGAAAGGC
>Ga0179591_1357905_pt1 | contig 15246 bp, 10 predicted proteins | sample CZOMad2_1_08_16f_FD_182891 | JGI IMG/M metagenome (GOLD analysis project Ga0179591, IMG submission 182891) | Vadose zone soil fungal communities from Angelo Coast Range Reserve, California, USA - CZOMad2_1_08_16fungal (PacBio error correction) | ecosystem: Environmental > Terrestrial > Soil >...
TCAAGGGCAGTCATGGGTTTACACGTTCAACACTTTAGCAGGAACCAAATAATCCCTATTCGCGGAAGAAGTGATACGGGGGACTGACAAGCGAAATAAAGGGAATATAAAAAATCTCCTAACTCATTCCTGTTCATGGATCAATTGGGGAAAACTTAACAGAGGTCGATTGGGTGGAGTCCTCTACCTACCGCCAGGGGGATTCAGGAGGGATAAGGAGAGGAGGTATAAGGCTCAGAAAAGGAAAATCTACCCTCACCTTCCTGACGGGGGCATCACTCGGACGGGGAAAAGGAGAGTAGGCGCGCAAAAAACCATCGGCTCGTAAAAGAGAGGTGGACGCGCGAAGGGAGGACAGTTGGCTAAAAACGGAGTTGGGAAAAGGGGGATCCACGAAGATGATCCCTAGCCCAACGGTCAAAAGCGTTACCATTCAACGAGAGGAAAAGACCGAAAGGTGGGGGTGAGGGATCAAAAGTAATATGACACCTTCGAAGGGGGGCAAGACTGGAGAACGGGGGGCAGCAGTGATCATCATGAAAGCGAAAGACTTCTAAACGACAATTACCTTCTTAATCAAAGGGAAAACGGAAGTGCCTGGAAAAAAGGGGCAAAAACTTCTCAAGTATTCAAGGTTTCGGAATCGGGTGCGCCGGGAAGCTAAGGGGCAAGGTAGGCGCGGCTCCGGATTGGACTTCAAGGCGGAGGGTCAGCGTTCTCACCAGAGGTGCGTCGGGAGAGTTACAGGGAAGGGTTGGAGGCACACCCACACCCCCCAAAAACAAAAAAAAAGAAAAGAAAAGGGAGTGGGGGGCGTCAGAAAGGATAACTTTATTAATCGGACCACTATATTGAGTTTGGTCGAAGGCTTGCATTCAACGGGTTGACTATCTCATACAAGGGGCCGCGACGGACGGTGTCGACGGGCACGCCCAGCAGGGAGGAAAACGACGAGCTCGCAACAGGATGGCGAGGAGAGCGGATGGACTAGAACCCAGGGACTCTGTCTGGCTAGTCTTCTATACACGAAGTCCTCGTGGGGGGATACGCTTAGCGTAGAATGAGCATCAGCGAGAGCTTGGGGTGCTTCGGGGCCAGGCTGGACTCGAACTCGGGAGATGGGCGAGGGCTTCACGGAAAAGGCAAGAAATTGCGACGTGACCGGAACTGTAACTGTCAAAGGATTTCACATGATAACGACCGGAGAGGAAAAAAAAAAAAAAAAAAAAAAAAAGAAAAAAAAAAAAAAAAAAAAAAAACAAAAAAAAAAAAAAAAAACAAAAAAAAAAAAAAAAAAAAAAAAAAAAAGAAAAAAAAAAACAAAAAAAAAGAGAAAAAGGGCCCTCCTTATCCTCCTTCCCTCGAAAAAAAAGGAATGTGAAGAGGAGAAAGGCAAACTCGTCTAAGTAGGGGAAATAAAGAGCGAGCGAACACTTAGGTCGATCGTCTCGGAAGGTCAGTGAAAACAAGAGATTGTGAGTTCATGTCCGGCGAAAAGGGCACTCATGCGGAAAAACGGGGGAGGGATCTGGGTGACGGAACACCGCTGAACTAAACCCGCACCGAGGGCAGTCTAGGTGACGCCGACGACGAGAGGGATTTCTTACAGGCATTCTTCGTAGAGGAGTCAGCTTCAAGGTGCGAAGGAGGGAAAAGGAAAAAAAGGACCTGAACGTAAAAACGGCTGGACGGAAATTTAGGATGGCGTCCCGGGGAGGACCTCACACGATATAGAGACCTCGAAAACCGGCAGTAAGAAGCGGGTCTGAAAACTGATCATGAAGGAAGACCGTTGCCTTGGAGTAGGACCGTTCTTCTCATAAACCTCGTCTGGGAACAGAAACACTGCTTTTCAAGACGTTCGACTCGCCCACGTCAGGTAGGCCTCGCAGAAAGTCACTAGAAGTGAGGGAGAAAAGATACGCCTCCTTCATACGGTCTGAGGCGGAACGAAAAAAAAAGTTCTAAAAAAACTCCTAGCTCGAGCTGCCGCGGCGGACCAGTCTCGTCGGGAGAGGTAAACAGGAAATAGGGATCTACTCCTTTGGGGGAAAAAACCTGTAACGAAGGAAGAAGGACGAGGCCTGCTGACCCAAGGACCTCTCTATGGGTCAGAGGGGGAAGAGCACCTGCTCGGAGCGATAGAAATAACGTTTTTCATCTAGTAGCATGATCGCCAGATGGAGAAGAAATCCATGGATTCTGGATATCTTCGACTGACGAACCGCCAGGGGACACCACCCGCGCACGGAACTGGCACAGTCTAGCCGGCAGGCTCGACAAAATTGAAGTCGACGACTCGTTCAGTTAAGGTCAGGAGGGGGGGGGGGAACATAAAAAGGGACGACCGAAAGGGCCTTTAGGAAACGCAAAAAACGATGTTGGTTGGGGTGGGAATTGGAAAAGCACTAAAAAACGAGTCTTAACATGCCTAGGTATTTTTTTTGCGCCGTGAGCTCTTGGGAAAAAGCACGAAACGACCCGCACGAATTTCAAAGACTCGAAGAAGTCCCGTGTTAGAACGACACTGTGGGGGGAGGAACTCGCGGGAAAACGGACAAGGGCGGAAGAAAAATATCCGAGGGAAAAAGGTGCCGTCAGGGAAGTGGGAAGAGAGGGCATTGCGCAAGCAAAGTGGCGCACCCCGCAACTGAAAGCGCATTGGAAAGTCTGAAGAGTGTAACAGACTCGATGGGGGGACGCTATCAAGCTTTTTGAAAAGATGCTCTCACACCCAGGTGGTATGAATGGGGGGAGTTGGGGGAAACCGGGGTAAGGGGGCGCAAGCACATCGATGAGACCGTTTAGCCGTGATGCGATCTCAGTTCGGGGGGGAGGCACTTGTCCGCGACGCACCGAGAAATACGAAGGAATGGGGATTTCAAGACATTCCGGCATCAAGAAGGCGAAAAGTAGGCTCGGCGGAAGCTACGAGACGAGTTCGCCAACATTCTTCTTCTGACACAAAGGGGGACTTCTTCGAGGAGATCAAGGGACGTGCAGGGTGTCAAGGGAAGCTGTCAGAAAAAGGGCTGGGGGCGCAAAAACACCATAGGCGAAAGGAAGGACTTCTGGAGGTCCGTCGGGTGGTCTTCGCTCTAACGCAGGACGCAAGTGCTGGACGAGGCCATGCCCCTCGGGCCGGGAGGCAAGGAAAGATGTTCAAAACGGAAGCGTGGGACGACACCGGGGGCTTGCCGACCGAGGGTGAGAGACTGAAGGAGTACCCAGGGGGAAAAAAGCATGGTTCTAGGGGGGGAAGACAGACCGGGGGACGGGGGGGAACCTAAGATAGGTTCCTACTCTAAGATCTGACGAAGCAATGGAGCGCATCGGCAGAAGGATAGACCAGGGGATTCAGTTTCTAGATCCGATAATGGGCCTAGTAAGGAGGCTAAAGGCGCCGTGCAGCAGGCACTGGGGAGGCCTTGGGTCGTCGTCGTCAAGGGACGACACCGGGAACGAGGTACGCCCCGAGGTCAGAGGGTGAAGAAAAAAAAAGGGAAAGCCTCGTCATCTCGATCTCTACTATGTTCAATAAACCGGGGGAAGGAAGGAAATCCACGTTAGAAGTACACCGCAAGGGGAGCGGCGGCGCGAGGAAGGTCATAAGGAAGGAGTCAAGAAAGAAGGCAGACGGGGGCTATATCTTTAATCTGACAGGCAGGGGGTGAAGAGCGGGGGTGTTCTGTCAGGGGGCAGGGAAAATCTAGAACGGTCTCGAAGGTTGAATGAAACCGGGGGGTGCCTCGTCGCCAGCGGAGCGGACCTACAAGTATGAGGGATCTGAGGCGAGAAGGAGCAATCAATCGCCACGTGAAGGTAAAGGGTCATGTCGTGGGGCTGGAGTGGCAAGACGGCTCTAGTAAAGAGGCTCATAAAGAAGGGCCTAGCAAAGTGCAGGAAAACCGTATAAAAGCCTCGGGCTCAGCTCAAGTTAACAAGTGAAAATCCTCCGGCGGGAGAAAAAGAGCAAAAAAGTGGTCGACCGGCACGTATCTCGGAGAATTTGTCAAAAGTCAATGGCTACCCGGAAAAAAAAACGTTCTATGGTGAGGGAAATGGGCCGGAGGTAGAAAAAGCTTCAAGACGGCAATCGATCTTCGATCTCGGCAGACCCTTATGCCGAAGTCGAAAAAAGGGAAGGGAAGGGGAGTCCGGTTAAAACATCTCTTTTTCTAGGAAAGGGGGAACAGAGAGAATAAGAGACCCGTCCTTTGACGCGTCAACTCCGTGAATGATAAAAAAAAGAGAACTGCCCTGGCCCGGGCGAGACAGAGAGGGAAAACGACCATTACCGGACCAGCTGCAGAGAAATGTCCCATTGGCCCAGGCAACCGCCCTATTAAAGAGCGCTGCTGATGCGCCTGAAAGACCGGCGGCTAAGGGAAAAGACTTAAGCAGGGGTCGTCTCAAGAAACGGAACAGATCTAAGGGGAGCGAAGAGGAAGGCGATTTCATCCGGAGCCAGGTCTCACAGGGGGGAAGGTACGGGGGAGTCGGCTTTTCAAGACCTGGGCTTTGATTGGACCAGACGAGACTTCCGTCGCTGCTTCTTATGATCGTCACCGGGGAGATCGCGAAAAAGAAAAAAGCACGAATAACAAAAGTCACTCTACTCTTGGGAACGACACCGAATCCGGAGGGGAAAGAGGAAAGCATCTAACCCAGGCAACGGGGGAACTACCGAAGGAGGGGTCCCTCACACCAGCCCGGACGGAACACCTCGGGTTTTCCACCTCGTAGGTCCTGTGCAGCGCCCGCCTTGACTAAAGGTAGGAGGACCGCTCAGAATACCGGAGGGGGGCGCCGTACATACTAAAAGGAACGCGGAACAAAGAGCAAAAACCAAAGATTTCAAAGAGGAGAAAAACGTAGAAAGAACCTTGAAAGGAGACTTACTTTTTTCCGTGACGGGAATGGGGTCGAGAAAATGGAGGGAACTCCGGGCATCAGTCTCTCAACCTGGGGGCAAAAGGGGCCCGGAACGGGGGAATTTCCTTCTACCGGACATCGAAGAGGGGAGGGATCCGCAAACATTCTGGGAAAGGGTACGCACGCGTTTCAATTGACCCTCGGGGCTCGGGTCTAGGGACGGAATCAAAAGAAGAAGGGCTCGACCGATAAACAGAAAAAAGGCAGAAGGAAGAAAGGGAACCCGTCCTCTGCGTCCACTTCTAAAAGGGGAGCAAATGCTTGGTTTTTCGAGGCACTAATCAAAGAACCAATGATTTCAACAGACCGAACGGGGGATCGATAGGAGTGCGTGTATATTTCGGGATCGGAAGAGGGAGAAGCAGAATCCGCCGGCGAAAGAATGCCTCATGGGAAGACGGCAGCGTCCTGGGGGAGCGGCCCAGAAATCTGATTAATACTCGGAGGAAAATCTCAACCGAAGAAACCGGCGGTCTGAAATGACAGCAGTCGGCAGCACTGGGCCGGCCCAGAGGAAGGCGGGGGAACTAGAAGGAACTGAGGGGACTAGTCTAATGGGGTTTACTAATAAGAAAAATGCAGTAAAGCCACCATAGATTAGAAAGAGTTTCACATTAAACTAGAGGAAAAGCAACAATGAGTTATTACAAGAAATCAATATACTGCAGGGGTGAGCCTTCTATTGAGGCATGTTCTTCATTAGGTCACCAGGGATGCCGCTCACAAAGTCATACGAGGCGTTCCCCTCCATTTAACAAATTGTACGACAAAAGATGCAACTGACGTAATGATCAACATACCAGGCCTTAGGAGACGATTTTTTAGGGTCAAACGATCGAAAGAAAGAGAGCTGTAAAGGGTGACAGAAAAGACGCTGTCGAACGATGCAGGGGGCATAGCCGGCTGGGGAGTCTATGTAAGAAAGTAGGCGAAGATACACTCGTCAGGAAAATAGGAAAGAAGGGGTAAAGGGAGGAAAAGAGGTTTGTACTGGCCGCTCAACACCAAAGGTCTGATAGGATCGAGGGTCATCTCCCGTTCTTTCCTTTTTAAGAAACAAAATTGAGGGTCCAGAAGGGCTATGAGACGACTCGAAGACGAACCTAAAAAGAGAAAAGGACACTATTTCGACAAGAAACAAAGAGTGTGTATCCCCTCTTTGTCCAGCTGTAGGCCGGGCAAGCGGAAAGTAAAGTCAAGGGTTGGGGAATCCAATCAGAATTACTTAGTGCCAACCGGTCGAAACACGCCAAGTCGCGTACGACATACAAGGAAAGGACCGGTGACAGGAAAGAGTAGTATAGAAATCTGTTGCGCTCGGGTGTAAGCGCGCACGACGTCCGGAAAACGGAAGCGAATAGAAAGGTATTTCATCAGAGAAGGCCGGAGGAAGAAAAACGGGAGGGTCCTGCCCGGCGGCGACGGAAAAGTGGAAAGGGCTCCAAATGGTGGTCTTCATTTATAGTTCTGAGGGGGAGGTGGGGAGAGATCTCGGTATGCGGTTCGTCGGTTCAAGCGTTCCTCGCAGAAAAAGGAATGAAGGTGGTCCAGCCACGAGAGGGGATTTGAGTACAAATCGAGCCGATGAATAAAGGTGACTACTACGCTGCGACGGGGGGAGTAAAGCACGCCATGCAAGGAACACACGAGCATAGCTAACGGGGGATGCGAGAGGGAGCAGGACTCGCACGTGCCATCGTCGAGGACCTCAGGAGGGACTTTAGGGTGAGCCCATATGGGGAGGAATCGGATCCTTGGAGAGCAAGGTTATCAGACATCAGCACTCAAGGGGACGCGTTGTGTCTGGGGAATGTTACAGGAGGGAACATCGGTCCAGGTCGCGGGTAAAATTGACGTTACATCCTCCGGGGCCTTAAGGGGACGAAAAGTCACGGGAGTGGCAAGTGGATAAACGAGGCTGGGGGGGGGGTCAGGGCAAGGTAACCTCGACGCCGACTGAAAACGGTCCTGGACCACACCGGTGGGAGAGACTTCCACCGCGGACTCAAGGATAGAAGGAATAAGGACTAATAGCGAGCTTAGATGAAAAATGAAGACGTTCCAGGAATGGAAGAAGCCAAAAAAGACGGTGAGGGTCATTGGAAGAACCCCGCACGCATTGACACGGCGGGGAGAGGTGCAAGGAACTGGAAAAGGTGACATCTAAATGGAAACTCTTTATGTCACGGAGGGAGTGCCGACGAAGGACGTGGATGTCGTCGGGGCTGGGGGGGGAACGAATGCATTTCAGTCTGAAGGGATGCGTCCGCGGAAACGGGCGCGCGGAGAGGTCGGAAAAGAAACAAAGGCCTTTGGAGGGTGGGTGGGGAGGGAGTAGGGCGATTCCTCATAAAGAGAAAGGTCAATCGAAAACACTCGGGCGGAGGGGCAAAACCGGTCATTACCAGGGAAGAAGGGCTTGGCGTTAACAATGATCCAGCTCAAGAACAGACAGAAAACGAGGGTCTGCACTATCGCGTTGGGGGGTAGGCCTTAAGCGGACAGCTGATGGGTGGGGTCGGCATCGCGGAGCCGCCTTCTCAGGGAGGGTCAGGGAAAGGATGACGGAAAGAGGCTGACTTTAAACTCGACCTCTCGAATCTTCCGAATAGGACCCGGAACGACAGACCCCGCTCGGAGGTCAAGAATCGGTGGCCAGGGACACAGGAGACGACCCCCTAGAAGGAAACATCCAAAAGGAAGGAGCGTCTAGAAGAGGGGATAAAAGGATAGGAGCCTCGACGATCCTCCATTGTGGCTCTAGGCTCGAAAAATGAGCAAGAAATGGCGTCGGGTGAATATCTTCAATAGTAGGTCCGGGTCAGCAACCCGCGCGAAAGCCGGTCTCAGAGAAAAAAAGGCAGGACTGAAAAAAAAAGTCTCGATCGAGGTCTGCAATGCAAGGGAGTACAAAAGGCAGAGACTTGAGCCGCCGAGCGGACAAAGAGCTTACGACGCAAGGGTGGGGGGGGTTTTAGAAGGAAAGGCCGTAAAAAAAACCAAGGCACTCAGCAGGACTCAGGAAAGCAAGATCTGGAGGGGGGTTTGGGTTTCTCCTTAAATGTTTGGGACGATGGGAAAAAAGAAAGGACGGAGGACCAATAGAAAGGGATAGGACTCGAATAGTCAGGAAGAACGTACCCTGGGCGAGAGGGGGCCTCATGCGCCGAGCTGAACCTCTTAGTGGTGAAAAGGAGTCATGACGCCGAGAATGCTGAATGCGCCGCGTATCGGAGCTAAAAGAAACTGAGAGTCGGAACTTCTTGACACATCTTGTTCTCATAAATCTAGGGAGGGAGCAGGGCTGAGGGGGTGTCCGAGAGAGAACTCACCAACAACCGTATTAAAATAAAATAGATATCTGTCCACAGGGGGGGAAGCCTCGCTCAAGCCTGGGAAACCGACACAGAGGGGTTCGGCAAAGGGCAATGACGAACTTCATTAGTTGCGCACGGCCAGGAAACTCGCCAAGCAGAGAAAGGAAGGCGTCACTCAAGTGAGGCATCACCTACTCTGCAAAAAAACGAGGAGGACTGTGAAGGGGTACGATTAGGGAAAATCTCCCACGTGGTCGTTCTTCCTAAAAAGTGAGAGAGGGAAGCCAGTTCGGGATTGGAAGAAGGGCTGGCGAAAGAAAGCGTTAGGGAAGGACGAAAAAGGGGGGGGGGGCTTGCAGGTTAATCGACGGGTGGGGGAGAGGGAGCGCCGCTCTCACACAACACTGCGGCAGTCGGAATGAAAGAGCCGGCTCCAGGAGGGCTGGGAAAAAACAGGTGAGAAAATTGCGCCGAACAGAGTAGAAAAAAAACGCTTCGGACGAAGCGTTAGCGACTAGATACCGGCCGTCTCGAGGGGGTTGGGGGGGAAGGGAGGTTAAGACGAATCAGCTCAAAGACGCCATGGGAGGTATCGGGCGATCAAAGACCTCGAAAAACAGGGGGAGGCATGGGACGAGAGGATCAGTGCTATCGAGCTGAAACCTACTAAAAAATTCCTTGTGACATCACAGGGGACGGAAGGGGGGGTCGTAAAAAGTGTCAACAGTGGGAAAACCGACGAGGACCAACTAGTCGAGGGGGGAAGAGCACACAGAAAAAAAAGGGGGACCTGCATGGACTTCCTCCATGTCATCGAACCCCTGCTGCGGATAGACCCAGCCGCAAGGGGGGGTTATATGGGCGGCTCTATGAGACAAATAAGGCCGCGAAAGAGGCCAAATGAGGACAGTACGGGCACAGTGGGAGCTTGCACGTCGGGACACAGCTGGGAAGCAGAACCGAGGTGTTCTGAAAAGAAAGTGAAGATCCGTGTCCTCACGAGGGAAGTCTCGACGGTCATGACCTTTGAAAAAAATCGTCGAAGGACTAGAGGAAGCCTGGGACTCTATCGATGAAATCTACGTACTCCATCTCCACTTGACTCAAAAAAAGGGGGTAGGGTGGAGGGAAGATCCTCTCAGGGCTCTAAGGGACGCTGAACGCATAAGTTAGGGCGCCACTGCATGGGCAAGGCCCGACGACAGCCAAGAGAAGGAGGAGCAGGGGAGGAGACGCCTTACATCCAAAAGGGGATCAGCGGGGAGGGCATGTTAAGATAAAGGAAGCCGGGGTTGTCGAAAGGCAATGCGGGAGTTGAAACTCAATTCACGAAACGTCCTAGGTGCTTTATTAGCCGAATACGGACAAAAGACTTCAGCAGGCGTCGCTCGCCTGGAACAATTATGCTTTAGGCGAGCTGAGCGCGGGAAGACGGTACTCTCGCTGGAAAGATTCCACACTCGGTGTGGAAAGGAAACAAGGGGAGCGGGGAGGGTCTAAATACCTCCAACTCTTTTACTCTGGAAAACTCCGTGGAGGGTCGCGGAGGTCGAAAAGGGACTCAAAAGGCGACGACATCAGTCGATGCAGACAAAGGTACCGCGGAAAAGGGGGCCTGATGTTATAACAAGGACCTCGAACACAAGCTAAATCTCTCGGTGGGAGAAGGGCCGAAGCTTCGAAGGGGAGAACTAACTGACTGGCGACTCGGCCGACCGAGCTAACGAGGAAGCCGAGGGGGAAAATTATTGCCGAAAAGGTCTCTCCTCCTCTATTAAAGAGTTCCAGGGACCTGACGAGTGCCCGAGCCGAAAAAGACGTTAAAAAGCGGCTCGGGGGGAGGGGAGAAGGGCATTATGGGGCCGGGGAACATCACGGCGCAAAACGACAAAAAAACAGAGTGTGCTGATTAAGGGAATGTCTAGTAACGCCTGCTTAAGCGACCGGAACAGATAGAGAACAAAGCGAGGGCCACCTACCCGTAAAGGAAACTAGACCCTGTCACCTCGGTTGGGAGCACCGGCTAGGAAACTGTTTCAGCTAATGTTCATTATACTAAACCAGAAAAGGTACTCGGGAGAATGGCTTGCGAGGGAAGTGCAGGCGAGCTGCGCGTCCCAAGATCGCATCAAGTTCAGAGATGAGACGCGACCGGATCGAACCGGTCAATGCGACTTCACGGTTGACACGTCACTGTAACTTGGCTAGAAGTCAAGGGAACCGGCGGCTGAGACAAAGGTGCCAACCGAACCGCGCAGTAGGAAGTGCCCGCTAGAGGGAAAAGAGCTTAGAGGCCCCCGGGCTTTCTTCGGGAAGGCAAGCGGGGACCGTCCCCGTAAGTTCGAGGCTATCCATCTGCAGGATCCTAGGGAACGGGAAAAAAGGACATCTATCAACACTTCCCCGTCACGAACTCAAACTGGAGAAAAGCGCAGAAAGAGGGGGGTGCGCGGAATAAAAAAACTGGATTACGGCCTTCCCATGGGGAGTGCCTAATGGGCAATAGGTCCAGTAGGATCTGGATAAGGAGGCGTCCGCAAGCATAAGGGAGCAGGAAAATAAGGGGCATCGTCTTTTCTCGAACTGAAAGAGCATCTGAAAGCGTGTACCTGGAAAAAATCTAGAATCCGGTTAGTCCGGCGGCGTGAAGAATCTGCAGGGCGGCACGGGGGAAAAGGGAAAGGATGCGGAAAGGCACCTCGGGACTTTCTCTTTGTTCCGGAAGGGACGAGAATACTAAGAAAGCCATGCTACCGGGCCCCTAGAGGATACTACAGTACAGGATCTCAAAACACAACTGATTGTAAAAGAGAGACAGGAAAATGAGGACCGGATGGGGCGGTCGAATTTTCGGAAACAAAAGTCGAAAGGGAAACCAAAGGTAAGAGGGCGTCCTATCAGCAATGGCCCCCTAAGGACACGGAGGGAATCTTCCAAACGAAGCGACCGAAGCCGGCGGAATTGTGGAAAAAGATTCGAAAGGGGGAGCTGGAGAGTGTCCGCAGCTTAAAAGGGAGATGGGTAGAGGCTAGGTTCTCGACGCAATACAGTAGAACGGCGAATCAGGGAAATAAAAAAAAAAGCGAGCGCAAGACCCAGGGGGGGGCAGGCGTAACTACATTGGGGGGGGGGGGCTTGCGAACCACAGGGAGGCGAATTCTAATGTAAAGCCGGGGGCGGTTCTTGGATCCGGAACATAAGGGGGGATTCCATAGGGGTCGAGGATCGCGGGGGGCTTCCACGGAAAACAACCCCGCCAGCGAAAAAGTGAGGCCCAAACCGAACGATTTTTGTTCCCCGTCTCGGGTTCTGGCCAGAGTCAACACAGGAACTGAAGGAAATGAAGCTCCGACAGCATGACGGAGGGGCCCGCCGTGAGATAGGGAAACCCAAATACCGTCGTAAAAAAAAGGGACCCCGTAAGTCCGCCTGAAAAAAAGGGGGGGACTGAGGATCCTGATAGGGAAAGCATGAAAAGGGGAGAAATGGTTCGAGAGCGCGAGAGGTCAAGTCAGTCCGGCAGAAATCCGCAAGGTTTCCGGAGACCGGGTCAGGGGACCTTCCCTGACGGAAGGAGGGGAGGTGCTCACGGGACTTCCCGGGAGATTTCCGTCTGGTGAAGGGCGGGGATCGTTAGGCGGGTTTCAAAGATTTCCTCGAAGAATCTGGAAAGGGTCGTCCACAAGATAAGTTCGTGAGGTTGGGGAGCCTGGCTGGGAAAAAAGGGGGAAGTGAGAAGGGACAAGCTATACACTAATACGGATGTAACTCTCTCGTACCGGGGGCAGGCCATCGGTTGGAAAAAGAACGAAAACAGCGCGCACGGCGGCTGGGCGGCGGATACTACGAAGCGTCGGGAAATAGGCGCTGAATCCGAGAGCTTGCTGTCGGGATAAAGACAGAGGAAGTGTTGAGAAGTTGAGCCGCTTCGGGAGGTTATCAAATCAGCAGCGCGGAGCGGTGTGCTGAGGGGTACATGGGGAACCATGTGCTAGAAAGAGGCGAGGTAGGAGGAGAGAAGGGAAACTTCTCCTTGGGCAGGGGAAATTCAGCGAAAAAACTGAAAAGGCCGAGGGAGGGACGAGGTCGAGGTACAAAGACGCCTCCGAGTACCTGAAGCGAAACACCGGGGGCAGGTGGGGGAGGAGCAGTCCCGAGAAACCGCGACGCAGACGAATTAGGGAAGAAAGGTCCGAAAGAGGCAGCGCGTCTAAGAATTCTATAGGGCCAACCTTCTTCATTAAGAAAAAAGGGGGTAGTGCATACGCAAACGAAAATTGGAGTCAAAATCGAGCTCTGAAGGAACGGGAACAAGCGAACTCAACTGCCTTGAACCTAGATGTCCGTGCGGGATCTGTAAGAAGCCTACGAGCTGGAGTCGCGGCGCCAGGAAAGGAGGCAAAACTGCGTCGGGAACTAGCGGGATCCATCCCCAGAAGGAACGTCCTCTTGGACGGGGACACTTTGGCGATGGCTAAGGGCGAGGGTAAACATCCGAGATATTCAAAGAAACTAGAAAGGAGAGCTCGGGGATTGTGCAACACCTTTCACCGGCGAGACAAGGGCTGAAGGCGCGATCAGAACACCAGATTGAGGGAACCCAAGGCTGTTTCAAGAGTGAACGTCTCGCACCAAGGCATCTTCTAGCATTCTAAGGAGCAGCGGTCTATTTTGTTCTAAAGGCGAGAAGAAGGCTCCAAAAGTGCTGTCGGGATACCGGGAAAGAACATGGGGGGGCGCAGTTGGCGGAGGATGCCGGGGGGTAATGTCAAGGAAAAGGAGGTTTTCGGGGTAACTCTACAACCGCGGCGGGAGAAAACTTGTTGAAAACCGTACGACAAAAACACAGCGACTAAGGAAGGGGGCCACCCGGAGAGACGAGTCGGAAAGGCCTCATGATTCCCATAGCCGATAAAATTCCTGGGAAAGTTGCGAGAAACCATGGAGCGAACCCGAGTGAGTCTCAAAGAAGGGTCGTCGGTCAGGGGGGACGGAGTAGGACAGAACGAGTGTCATAAACAAGAGCTAACGAAGGAAAAAATTGAGCTTAATGCGGACGGACGCCAATTTCTTCTATCAATCTCGGGGAGAAAGGGGACTCAGGGGAAACGCGTCGGTGAATCTCCGGGGAACCCTGAGCACTATTAATGTCAAGGAGGGGAAAGAGAAAACGATGTTTTTTGCGCCTGCGGGGAGCGTAAAGAAAAAGGCGCAAACTCGACTGCAGGGAAAAAAATGACTATGGGCTTTTGCAGGAAGAATGGGGGCGATGGGCCCAGCGTGGAGGGACCCCCGCAAATACTTGGGGAGGAAGACTCCAAAGGCACGTGTGTGTCTAAAAATTTGGGCAACTCATCGATCGTACAAGGAGTACTCGACGGTCAGAAGTATGGGGAATGCCGGGGGAAGGGTACCGCCATCTCCTGCCTTCATTGGAGAGGAGGGCGAAGTGGACGAACCCGCAACTGATCTCGATTCAGCACATCGGTGGCACGGTGTCAAAGGCGATCATTGTCCGAGGGGGAAAATCGGTGGACAAAATCAACAAAAAAAAAAACGGAGGGGGTATCTGACCGAGCGAAATTTATCCGGACACCATCGGGAGGCCACAGGGTGCCGGTTCAATGAGAGAGCAGGCGGTTCTTCCTGGACCGCGGGACGCCGGAGAAAAAAAATACCCGCGCAGGAGAGGGGAGTTCAAAGGAACGGAAATCTCTTTCATCTCGTCTGGCATGAAGAGGGGGGACGAGGGGGGACCATTTGTCGTCTTCTTCTACACTGGGGAAGGACTTCGAGGAGATCGCCAATTAAGGGGGAGAAAAGCACATCGGGAGATTATCTTTCAAAAAAGACCGTGCCATTTTCAAAAGAGTGTTCAGCGGGTGGCGCTAGCCAGCCAGTCTAACTGCAAAGCAAAACAAGTCCGGGCGGCGTCGTCTAAGGGCCATTGCCTCGGGGGAGACGCCGTCAAGGAGCTTGGAAAGGACTCTTTACTAGGCAATTTGTCTTGAATACCGAGGAGAGAAGGACATGTGGCAGATCGTCGGCAAGACAGCAGGTCACTACGAACCGGCGGAAGAGCTGGTAGGGAAAAACTCGAGTAGGTTTCAATACTCCGTCGAGTCGACCGGGGACAAAGAGGAGCGGAGAGGGAAAGAAAAATCTACAAAGGGGGCATGGTCAGGGGAGATCAGAGCATTGGAGAGATCCAAAAATCTGAAGGTACTTTCCTGACCTATTGAGGTCACGTGAGGGGGTCGGGACGAAGTTCAAAGACGACTGAAGGTCGAGGTTACGGCCAAGGAACGAGATAGGGCGCAGGGGCGTCTAGGGAACTCTAATATGAAAAAAGCAACCCTGAGGACCTGACGGAAGGTTCTCCCAGTTAAAGAATGGGAGAAGTTGCGGAAAGATACGTAGGAGACCGATAAGTATGGGGATCTTGGAGAGAAAAAATTCTCTGCAAAATTTCTTCGTGTCACTTCCTAGACAGAATTGGTTAAAGCAAAAGAGTGTGGGTGAAAGATGCGATAAAGGGGGAAAATCATCGCCAAAGGTCTCGAGGCATGACGGGGGGGCAAAGTCAGAAACGCATGAAGTACTCCTTGGGAGATCTAGCTCTTTCTTGAGAGCCCGTCGGCAAGGGAGAAAAGATGAGGGAGGTCGTGGGGATTCTAGACACGTCGAGAAAAAGTTCCGCGGACGCAGAAGAAGATCTACGATACAAGACAGACTTCGAACTATCCCGCTGAAATAAAAAGCGGGGGGAAGAGTGTCCGCGGTGTCACGGCACCTGAGAGAGGAGATGGAGGGAAGACCAGAAAAAAGCGCTTACATGGAACGGACCTGTAGAGGGGGGGGTCTTGCATGCAAGAAAAAGCTAGGAAAAATCTTCGCTAATAAGAGAGCTGCCTACCTGGAGTATCGAAGAGCTGCGCGCGGGGTCGCCGGTAAAGAGGAACGTAGAGTTTGGAAAAAAATGGCAGTGAAAGGG
>Ga0179591_1300896_pt1 | contig 15245 bp, 10 predicted proteins | sample CZOMad2_1_08_16f_FD_182891 | JGI IMG/M metagenome (GOLD analysis project Ga0179591, IMG submission 182891) | Vadose zone soil fungal communities from Angelo Coast Range Reserve, California, USA - CZOMad2_1_08_16fungal (PacBio error correction) | ecosystem: Environmental > Terrestrial > Soil >...
ACCCGTCGAGTCAGGAGAAATTCAGAATAGACTAGATCGTTTGAATTCGGGCTATAAACAACCCACACTTTTGAGCATCCTACGGGGCTATGAGGGGGGAGAAGCAGAGTGGTAAGGTGCAAAAGGGCCTTAGGAGCTCGTTCTGAAGGACCTCTACACTCTTTCGGAAAAAGGACTTCGGCGAGAGAAACAACTCAATCTCCTTAATGGTAGAGAGGAAAATCGCAAAAGAACTAGCCATCCAGGAATCAAAAAGAGGGCGAGAAGCCTTTTTGACGGGAGACTCAGGGTTAACTCCGGAGCTTCTGCATGTAGTCAGAGAAAGAACGACGAGAGGGCCGCCGAGGCAAACCATCGGAGCGAATCTCGAGGGAAGAACCTCGAGCTCCATGTAAAAGAGAAGTGACTCTAGAGGGCCGTTTCAGAAAACATCAGGTTCCACTAAGACTCCGCGTCGGATCAGATTTCGAGAATCCTAGCGTATGCCCTTATCGGAAATCATTTAGGGGAGAGGGGAAAAACGCGAAAAGGGAGACTTTTCATGAAGGGGACTGTAATCCACTATCATGGGTCGCGTTCACTAGGTAGATGTCCCGAAGTCTGCGCCCTCGGGCGAGGCAGGAAAACTGCGCTCTGGGGGGGAAAAACCCAGCGGTACTAGCTGAGGAAGTTTCCCCCCAGAAGGAAAGAATCGAAGAAGAGTGTAAAAAGCAGAGCTGTCAGGGAAAAGCGCGAAGCCGGCACCGAAGGGCGGCTCGAGATGAACTGATTGTGAAAAAAAGAAACACAAAAAAATCAACGCACACTGTTCAACAGGGATCACATAGCGGATTCTCCGACAAAAGCATCGGGACCAGGGGGGGATAGGGGGGTCGCACTACAGTAATAGAAAAAAACCACAAACCAAAAAAAAAAAAAACACAAAAAAAAAAAAAAAAAACAAGGAGTCGGAGACTAGAAAAAGTGAAAAGGGGCGGAAAAGCAGGGGTGTCGTCTGGCGTACCGCGCAAAGAAGCAAAGAAATGAGAACGGAGCTTCTCGACAAGGCTCATCCGCGACAGGGGGTCGATAAGCAAAAGTGAAGCGTCAGCAGACTGGATCGCATAGTCCTCAAAAGAACGGACCCGGCTCGTTCGGCGTTTGAAAAGAAAATAGGGCATGAAAAGGAGTAAGGGGGAATAGGCGCTCGAAAGAAAAGAAATTTCCTTCAACAAAGTGAGAGCAGCTGCCAGGAAAATGCGCGTTTGTATAACAAGGCGGAGTATTAGGACGGCTTGGCTTCGTGTCAAAGCGCTTCGTATGAAATCGTAGTGGCGAGGAAGTCGGAAAAAAGCCAGAGAAAGTGGAAGAACCCTGGTAGACAAGTAATAGCCCATTGAGACATCGGAAAGAGTAGTCAGCGAAATGACCCGCTCCCACGGCGCGTCGGAAGACCACGCGTCCTCACTCCAGAAAAGAATTAGAAGAGCACTAAAAAAAGTCCCTTTCGAAAAGGGGGGAAGGTCGTCATGCATGGCGGGAAGGAGGTCTCCATTTCAAGAGGAGGAGGGGTCAGTGCTCGCAAGCAAAAAGGAAGACATCCAGGAAGACGTCAGGTCATGGAGGAGGTCAAGTCTATCAAGCGATAAAATCGTCCCACGGCTGAACTAGAAAGGAGAAAAGAGCTAGGGAGTTTCTGGAGCTAGGAAAAATCCAGCTGCAGAAAGAGAAAGGGCCCACTGTGGGATGGGGGTCCCCTAACAAATCGGTTCTTGAAGGCTAGGCCGAGTTGACGAACTCGAACGGGGGGGGGAGAATTTGCATAGGGGGGGAAGTGAAAAAGGCAGGGTTAGACCGCAAAGACAGCGATCACTACGACGAAGGGGAAGGGGAGCGGTCCCTTTAATGCAAAACGGACCGTTTTCCTCTCAGGAAGGGGGAGCTAACAAGTCATTAAATAATCGAAAATCTCTGAGGAGAAACCGGAAGAGATAAAGAAAAAAAAAGGGAGGGAGTTCAATCCTTGAGGAAAAAAAAGCTGGTCTTCGAATCTGAGAGGGATGACTGGTCTATCACCAAATTAACGGCTTGATCTTCAACAAAGGGTTTGCTTCCCTAAACGAACAGCTATGGGCCTGTATCGTAAAGGAGAAAAACTTGTGAAGGGAGAAACCGGACCAGCTAACCGGAGCTCAATGGGGTCACTCCCTCATTTCTTCACACAAGGAGGTCCTTCAGCACCTCTAGAGAGTATTGCCAGAGACCCAGCCCTAATCAGCAGAATCAGCTTGGGGACAAAAATAAAAAGACTCAAAAAATAGTAAAGGAAAAAGTCTTCTTAATACGGACGGGAAAATTCCTCTGATTACGGATGAGACTTGCCGACGAGAACCTGAAGCTTGAACGACGTTCTCGGACTTTCTGGCGGGGGCTGGAAAGGCACCTGACCAACTCAAGTGGGCGGTTGCCCGAGAAGCAAGAAAGCAAGGCAGAAAGCGAAAACTAATCTTGCGAAAAAGAGACGAGCGCGGGGAGGATCTCTTGGCGGGGGTGACGCCGTGGGGAAAAGATCACTACGGGCAGGGGACAGCCGAGAGAACGCGAGCGGCGAATGGCCGGGCGACGTTTGTACCTAGATTCACCGACCGAGGTCGGGGGCGTCGCCGTACTTCCATCCAAAAACGACGGACCTACGAATCGCTTAAAAACAACGAAGCTCGCTCGCAAGCGTCCTACATCCTCCATCAGAGACGAGAAACTCGAAAGGGACTGCAATCGCCAAAAAGACAAAGGGTTTGGGAGGAAAAGGAAGGGGCGAGGCATTTTTCGGGTTTCGTCGGAGAAGTAGTTCGGTGCGGAAAGACGCGTTCCGCCACCAAGCTCGAGAGTTCGGAGTAAACCAATAGCCGAAAAAGGAGAAACGTCGAGCACGGCATAGTCGACTGAAAGCCCCTTCCTGTCTACTCAGGGGACGGATCCGACCACAGACACGTGGTCATCAGGATTCGCAAGTCGCATATCGAAAAATCGGGGGTCGCCGGCAAGAAACTCTCAAAAGAGTCGAAGTCGAGCCACCGCCCGAAAGGGGGGAGGGAAGAAGGGGTAAGATAAAGAGCATTCCTCAGAAAACTTCACGCGGGGGAGAGCAAGGGCTTCAAAATCACCGGACGGGGAAAAGGGTGAGAGGCTGCTTCCTGAACGCAGAGCACTGCAAAGAGTAGTCGGGGGGTAAACCGTTCTTTTACACGAAGAATTTATTACCTCTGGGGGAGCGACAGGGACGCAGTGGTCACGCAAGACGTCTCAAAAGGGGGAAGCGGACAGAAAAGGAGACGAAATTAGGGGGGAAAAAACGGGACATCTTTCCCTCTCTGCAGAGGCGTACCATACATTCACGAAGGGACGCATTTACTATATCAGACCTGCGGACAAGATAATTATGTGCCTATAGGGGCCTAAAAGGCGGGAGAGACTAGACAAAGGAACGGGGGACGCTTCGGGGAGTTTACAGGCGGGTTTCGTGTGCGAAAAAGGCCATCCTCGTGAGGCGTCCCGCTACGTTAGAGAGAAGGTCTTCTCGATTTCGAGAGGAGAGAGGGAGGGAAACCCACGGGAGACTTCGTCGCTCAAGCAATAAGGAATTAACTCTGGGAAGCGTGCGTACGCATTTCTCGGGGCTACGATGGAACTGAGCTACTTTCTAAAGCTGCGACGATTATGCCAGACTGAGAGGTGAAGGAGGAGTCCGAAAAAGGAAGACCCTGAGGTAGGAGAAGGGAGAACTGCCGTCCGGCACTGGCGCGGAGCAAGACCCATGCGCATATCTCAATAAACCGTCGCGAGGAGAACCCGGGGGTGGGAGAACCGGGAGGTCAACTCGAGGAGAGGAAACTAGAGACTCTGAGAAGAGGCCGGACTCATTGAAACGACAACACAACAACTGAGTAAGGAGAGAGATTAGTCCCGAGAATCGAGTCCGGGAATGCAGAGCCGAAATGTTGTAGGAGGAAAGAATAACTCCCACCAAGGAATACGATACTGTTGAATGGGCTATGAGCTCTGGGAGGAACGGGGGGATGCCAGGATTGGAGAAAAGGAGACAAAAAAGAGGACTCTGGCGGAAGAAGGCTTCTGGGATCCTAATCTCCTTGAGAAAAAGTTGACTATCTCCTCAAAGGGAAAGCTCTATCATAGGAGCTCATCAACATCTTCTAGATACGCTTAGATACAGGAGGAGGAAGGACTATGGGGGGGAGGACTTCAGTAAGCTCTCGGACGAGCTAGGGGGGGCCTGCAGAATTAATCCTCTTCGGAAGAGATTAATCCCCTCGCGAGGCCCGTAGCCTTTACTCGAAAGGGGGAAGGCCGTTTCGCCAGAGAGCATTGTTGGGGGGGTTTTGGGGTTTGGAAAGAGACGCCTCGTCGAAGATTGTCGAGCTCACACGTATTCCGTAGCTTCACAAAAAAGTGAGCGCGGTGATGCGGGAGCGAGTAGGGAAGCGTGCTGGAAGGTACTCAGGAGAGGGCAACTATTTCTATGAAGGTCAACGAAGGCCTGCCTCTCCGAGCGAGGAAGCGGCGTGGAGCGAGGTGAAACTGCGCTCTGAACACCCCTAGGTACTCAATAACTGCCGCCCACAGAACGGGTGGCCAAAAGGAGGAAGATAGGTCGCCGAGGCAGGGCAGAATCGCGAAGAAGGGGCGGACGGCTCCGAGAAGGGGTGGAGCCCTGAGACGCGCGTGAAGCGGCGGGGGGGAAAAGGGCCTACTCCGTAGAAAGCACACAATTGGACAGGGAGGTGGGGGATCGGGGCGCGACCGAGAAGAGTTGCTATTCAAAGAAAAAATAAGCTAGAGGCTACCGGAGGGAACGGCTACACTTGAGAGGTGTCGGAAAAGTCCAAAGTGATCGGCAGCGATGAGCGGGAAAAAAATAACGGGGCCACGGCTCTACGGATTGGAAGAAATCTCGAGCCGGTGGGAAAGAGGTCGCACCTAACTCCGAAGAACGACAACCTGCTCGCCATTTACCAAAATTTGATGTGCTCTTGAAAGCCAGCATCCTCGCGATCGGGGGGTAGAACAAGAAGCTGGAGGAGGGGGGGACGGCTTGCGTGGCGAGCCGAGCTAACAGACGACTTCTTAAAGGAAGGGGGAGGAAGGGAAAAAAGGGAGGGGAGGACAAAAGAAAAGACCGGAGGGGGAACTCACCCGGGGAAAACACGTCCTCGCCCTTAGCCCGCTAGGTCGCGAGGACCCGCTCTTCACAAAAGCTCTGAGGATCTCGAATAAAAAGGCAAACCCGACCTCGAGCCTCAGGACGACGAGAAGTGGAAAGGAGAAAAGAGTAGCTCGGCTCTGGAGGAATGCATGGGCTCGCTCCTGGAAAAATGGTCAACCGAAATATCGATCGTGGAAAAAGTCGCAGACATAAAGTCCGAGACATAGAGTCAGCCGTTGCGATCGGTCAAGTATGCAGAAAGGGCGTAAGGGGGGGAAGATAGAAGGAGGGGGAACTCGTCGTGACTCAGCAGCTCCCATAGAAGGAGGAGCGAGATAATCGGAGGAATGAATACTCACCTATGAGGTGCTGGAATTCTATCCTCCGAGGACTAAATCGGGCGTGATACATTTCAAAAGGAGAAAGGGGGAAAAAAAATATGAAAAGGTTCGGGAGAGCAACCAACGGGGGAAAATACGAAAGGATATAAGGGGGGGGCGGAAGGCGGTAAGGAAAAATGACCGGGGGCCGCTCAAGGCTTCTCAGGGTTTGTGATCGAAAAAGGCCGAAGCTCGAATAACTCGGCGGGAAATCATAGCGCAGCCTTTATACAAAAAAAACGTCGGAAAGGGAGATTCAGCCGGAAAACCGATTCTTCCAGGGAGCTGAAGATTTAGAGAAAAAAACGAGAATCAAGGCATTGATCGGCCCCCGTGTGGCGTCCCGACTCCCACGATTGCTTCTAGTGGACTCGCCGTTGTGCTCGAGAAGCGTCAGACAAAGCCGTTATCTCAAAAGGGGAAGGAAAGAGTTCGTGAAAGAAGAGAGAACTTCAGCACCGAAGGCCACGATCTTTTAGTAGGAAGAGAACAGACCGATGGGAGAGCAAAGGCGGGCGCTGAGAGCCCGAACGCCGAGTCTTCCTGCTTTTAAGGAGATCACTACACGGATGGATTACCTCGGAGTAGGGAAAGGGAAAGGTGTCCGACCGCAAACTGGAAAGGAAAAGGTTCTCGGACTTTCTGAAAGAGACACCTGACCACAAAAGGGCTTTCTTTTGCCAAACGGGAACTCCAGTAAAAGAAAGAAAGTACGACCACGCTCGAGATTTCGGAAAAAAAAAAGGACTGGAAACGACGCGCTACCGGGGAAAAGGAGGTTAGATTGCGGGGAGGAGGGGACCCAAGCCTTGGGACTAGCTGGTCCAAGAAGGGGAGAGGTGTCGCTGCGGGGCGAGGTACGTGTCTGAACGGAGTTTCACCGACGGGAAAGGTCGTGGCTTCGACGTCCTCATGCTCAAAAAGGCGAAAACTCTTTTAAACAAGAAGGCGCAAGAAAGCTGAAGACAGTAAAGACTTGGGCTACAACTCTCATGCTCGAGCGCAAGAAAGCCATATCACATCCCGGGAAAATTGCGAGGCATGTGGTCGGCGGACGCAAGGAGTTCGGGGGTGGATCGCGTACGCCTTGAGAAGGAAACAAAGACGCCGAAGGACGAACTTGGCCCGTAAAGGCGGGAAAGAGATACTAAACATCTGCCACTCTATTGACGTGATCTAAAAATCTCACGTGTCGCCGTTATGAAAGAAGGGGGGTACAGATCTATTAAGCTGATCAGTACGCCGGCCTAAAAACCACTAAAAGAGGGTAAGACGAAAAGGGGGGCAAAAGGAAGCACCGAGGAGACATGGTTGAAGATCAAAGAGAAAGTCCGATCTCCAGCCAAAAGAGACTCGAGCAATGTCTATCTGACTCGAGCCTCCCGTTGAGGCTTACAGGAGAAAGGACCGCTCGCCTGAAATCTTCTGCGGATTTCTAGTGCAACAAGGTCTGGTACAACTGAGGGAAACTGAGTACCTCTGGGTTGTCGTCGGGCGCAGAGCGGGGGGAAAAAAAAAGAAAAAAAAGAGGATCGCAAAAAAAATACGCTGCAAGGAGGGACACTCATCTCCCGCAAAGCGCGGCTCGCCGGAGGAAAATGAAACGTCTAAAAAGAAGAGACAGTAGAATTAAGCGGAGGACGGAAAGGAAGGGGCCCGCTACGGCGAGACGAGGGATGATCTCGACCAATTCGAAAAAACGGCTTCGTGGACGCGGCGGTCCGTGCGAACGAAAATAAGCGTCTCGCGAAAGATACGGGCTGAGTACTCGAAAAAAGAGGTCGCGCGGGGGAAGGCGGCACCGGCGAGGGAGGGACGGCGATCGACTGCATACTCACGAATAGGGGATAAAAAATCGCAGATCTACTCCGTAAACTGTCTCGCGAACGAGGGTTTCTTGGAAACTGGATAGAGAGCGGAAGGGGGGCTCGCTTAAATACGGACATTCCCTTATATTGAAAAAAAAGAAGGAGCCCGAAGCCTGCGCAGCCCTAGGGGGAAGAAGAGGCGCCCGAACCTTCGGGGCACTTCTCCCAAACCCTATTTCAGAGCTCCTCGAATATAAAGTCCTCGAAAGTAGAACCCTGGGGGGGGAGGAGAAAAAGTGAGATCAAACGCAGGCTGTCCAGAAGCATACTCGTGACAAGAGATCCTTACAAGGCATCCTCTCTCAAAAACAACTTAGAGGAAAGATGGAGGAGGGCAGGGACGGGGACGATGGATTCGAGGAGACTGAAAGGAAGTTTGGAATTCGAAAAGAAAGAACCACCACAAGGCAATTCTCCTCTCAAAGGGTGATTCTAGGAGGGCCGCAATCGTTTAGCCTTCGGGAGGTGTCCCCACCACAAATGACGAAGAAGGTAGATTAGGAAAGCGGGGAGGCTGCAGTCTGAAATCCTTCTCTTAAGTGGCCCCGTATTGAAGGAAAAAGGCATCATCCTCATCTCGAAGACAGTCGCAGGCAACAGAGTTCGAAAAGGGGGTACTCGAGAGAACGAGTAACTCCGGGAGCTTCATTGGAAGATAGATACTACTAAGAGGGGCCTCTGGAACCTCGGCGAAGAAGAGAAATCGAGGAGCCTCGGGAAGTAAGAAAGGAGCCAGAAAAGAGACGCGATGAAAAAGAAAACCTCATTCATGGAGACGGACCTCTGCTGGGGGGGTCTAGTCTCCTCTCTTATGAGAAAAATCATCGCTTGAGGGGTGTGGTCTCGTAACTGCAAGTGGTACTGGGAGAAGGACCGAAACGGCGTGCACGAGAGGTCACCTAAGTCCTGCAGAAAGTCGCGATCCTCGTCGGGAAAAAAAGGGAACAGGCTTCTCTAGAGCGCACACCCCAGACGTACACCCGTCCGTGTCCCAGAACGGGGGCCTAGTCGAAGAGAGACGGAAGGAAAGAGAAAGACGGCACCGGGGGTCTGTCTCTGGAAACATGCTGGTTGGGCACACTCGCGCGTGAGGAGGAGCGCGCCTTCTCTAGGCACCATGGATCCGAGGGGGACGGCGAGACCGAAAAAGGGTCGAAAGGGGGGGGCGATGCCGTCGCGAAATCGCGAGAGGGGGAGGAACGGGAGGCATCCCTGCGACACTGGTCTATCCCGCACAGGGCGTCGCGACGCTAGCAGAAGGCAAAAGGGGGGATCAGGACAGAGGACTGGGGCGGAACGAAGAAACCCTATAGGAAAGACGTAGTACGCACCGAAAAGAAAAAAGAAAATTCTCTGCCGCAGCACACGTGGATGTGCTCAGGGGGATGTGAATGCGCGCGAGCAGGAAGGGGTGTGAACACGAGCTGGAGAAAAGCCTTGGCTTGGCGAGGCGGCGGTCAAACTTCGTAGGTGCACGAGGAATGAGGACGGTCAAAAAACCAGCGCCCGGAGAAAGGGGGATACAGAAAGACCGTCTCAAGCTCGGTCTCTAGGACCCGCTCTCCCAAGTCGCGTCTGTTTATCTCGAAGAAAAAAGTCACTCTCCCTCGAGCGACCACGCGGTTAAAGGCGCCAGCAAAGGGCAAAAGAGAAAGAGCGCTGAGAAACCATGGCTGGCTCCTGAGTGGGAAAACGCAAAGATCGAGGCGTGGTGGGAGGAAAACGACAAGCCAGAAAGTCGCATACGAGGGCGTCAGGGTCAGTTGCGAGGAAAGGCAAGTCTCATCAATCGCGAGCGTCACGAAAAAAACGTCTTAAACCTCGGAGGAGAAAAGAAAAAAGAGTTTCCAGGAAGCGAGGCGCCCATCCAGCTGGATATCTCCGTTCTGTGTGAGGACCCGAAGAAATATCTGAGAGGTGGCTGAATGCGATCAGGAGTTGACGAACTAGAAAACTTTCATCAAGAGATCCGGACTTGCCAGAAGGAGTGGAAAAAAAGGCGATCCTACGACGCGAAGAAGAGGATGGGGGTCGCCGTCGAAAAAGACAGGGGACCTCAAGAGGGAATTCTCTGTGGAAGGGGGACAGTCAGGCCGAAGCTCGAAGGAGGTTCAAAGGGTAAATAGCGCCCGGCCTTGAAGAGAAAACACAACGGAGGATGAGAAAGGATGAATGCCGGAAGGGAAACGAAAAGAAGGAAGAGGAGGAAGAGGGGTCTATGACCCGAGAATTCGAGGCAAATGATGCGTCCCCGAAGGGCTTCCCGACGGCGACCCCGGCGATTGCCTTGAGGAAAAAGTGCTCGCCGTTTGTTCTCAGGGCATCTTGGCCAAAGCCTTATGAAGGCGTGAAATGGATCGACCAAAAGGGGAAACTCCCGGCGATCGGAAGGACACCGCTCCGCGATGGGATAGGGGTCCCGAGAACACCCTCTTATCAGAATCCGCTTTATGGCAAGACCCCCGAAAAACGCGAGTCTTCGGACAGGGCGAAAGGCGTAAGGGGGTAGGAAGAGGAAAGGGTTATGAGGAGACCGCAGGGGAAATGACAGAAAAGGTCGTGGGGAAGTCTGGGGGGGGGGGGCGAGAACAACCAAAAGCTCGATCTTGCGGTAAATGCGAAACTCCAGGAGCCGCCATACGGAAAAACAGCGCGAGCAGTATCTTGAGGGCGGTGAGAAAAGGGAAACCGAGAGGGAGCTGGAGGGAGATGGAGGAGGGAGATCCAAGCGCCTTTGAATCTGGAATCGAAGTGCGTCGGCGCAGGGAGGACGTTTGTTCTAGGGGGGCGTTCACCGACTGCGGCGGGCAGGGAGTCGCGACTTAAGGCCCAAGACCGAAAAAGAAGAAGAGCTTGACAAAGAATCTCTCTCGAGGCAAGCTTCCCTAGAAGACAGCTCTGGTTCTACAAGAGCAAAAAAAAGCGCGCAAAATGCAGTGCAGCGAGCCCTCCGGGTGGGTGCTCGGAAATTGGAGAGCTGTCGAGGACGCAGGAATGGGAAAGGGAATACCGGCCGGTGAAAAAAAAAACTCGGTAGTTCTTCGACACGCGACCGAGCCGTGGGGGAACCGTCGAGCACTGCTGGGAGTCTGCTACTTCAGTCTGCGACGCTCACTGGGACGGGGAAACACCGCTCACGGTGGGGAGTGGCGTAGAATCGAGAAGCTGATCGTCGCAAGACGGACACGCCTCAACCTCGGAAAGGCAAGGGGGAACCAAATCAAAAAACCCTGTAGACGGGAAAGATCCGCGGGCAGGCCGGGAACAGCTTCAAAAAAGCAACGAGGGAGCCAAAAGAAAGCGAAAGGAGCCCAAAGGGAGTCGCGCTTTCTAAGAGAACGACCTCTTCTTTCGGAGGAAAAGTATGGACACGGACGCAATAAACTTTGGTGTGGGAAAAAGCAGTTCACGCCGCTCCAAAAAGCGCGGGACGAGGAGCTGAGATCGGTTCATGGAGAGACAAGAACTCGAAAGAGGGATACCCGACATGACCACTAAAGATCATTCCGATAGAGGATCAAGCGGATGGGAAGCTGAAACGTCACTACGCTAGTATGAAGAACATCTTGCTCCGGCCGGAGACGTGGACCTTTCTCTGCAGCTCGGCATCCGCAAAGAGGAGCCGGCTACGGTCTAGGGACTTCTCGATTCGGAGGAGAGGGGGATAAAAAAGAGATCGGGAGGGAACTTCGGAGGAAGGCATAAACGCAGATCGGATCAAACGCGCAGATCGCAAAATAACACCAGGAAGACTTTCCGCAAAGAGGCTGCCGACTAAGGGGGACTAATCTTACTCAAAAAAGATCGCTGGAAGGTCCATGAAAGGAGATTGGAGAGAAGAATCCTAATCAGCACTCCCTATTTCCGGGAAGAGTCTAAGGAAGGGCAGAGGAGACAAGCCTTCTAAAAGGGGGTCGGGCTCCTCAAGGAAAGTAGAGAGGTAAAAAAAGGGGGTTTCTTTCTTCTAAGAGTATCAAACGCTCTAGGAGACTCGAATACTCTTACGTCGACAGGACTCATTCATATCAGCAAACAAAAAAGGGGAGAGTAGGAGGAATGAATTCCTGCGTCAGGACGGGAAAGGGAGGGACAGCTCCAGTGGGAGAAATGGAAAAGGCGCCACACACTGAAAACCGAGCTACGGTGATAGTATCTCGGTTTGGGGCCGCAAAGGAGCCGGCTTCCGCATTGCCTGGGATGTCAGGCTAAAAATAGGAGGGAGAGGCTTGACGGCAAGGACTGAAATCTCCTTAATGGGGATCTGGAAAAAACCTCATCTGTCTCATCACAACATTCTCGCCTCGGGAAAAAACGCGAGACATTCTTCCTGGGCGATCTGCGCGAGTGGATCGTGAAAACAGAAGAAGACGATCAAAGTGCGCCTTCCTTCACCTCGGGGAGCAGGAAAGAGAAGTAAGAAGGGAGAGAAGGAATCCTAACAGGGACTCTATACGCTTAAGGAAAGCACGGGGGGGGGACACGCAGTCCCACTAAGACGCCGCGGACGGATGCAAATTAATCCTCGGGAAAAAAGGATGCGGCCTCATCACATCAGGGAACAGGGGCGGTGATCCAAAAGAGGATTTTTATACGTAGGGCCGGGGTACTCCGGGGGGTCCGTCTCGTGAGGCGATTAATGTCCCCGAAAAAAACCAGATCTTCGCGATCCTCGGCGGAAGAGTCCTGCTCTCAAGAAAACCCCAGAGTTAAAGAAAGTCCGTGTCCGCAGAACGGCCCTAGAAGTTCGTAATAATATTTCGCCGGGGGGGGCGGAAATCAAGGGAATTAGCTAATCCGTCCCAAAAAGGCTCGAGGATGACATGCTTGAAAGGCTCGCGCGCGTGAAGCTGATCGGCCTCTAGGGGAAGAACAAGCCCATTTCTCCGAGGACAGGGGAGGGGTGGCTCGACTCAAACAAGATTTCTTCTATCAGGGGGAGGCCGGAGGAAAGGATCTACGTCTTCTACAAGACCAGGCGACACTTTAGAGGGAATCCCGTCCCGAGTGAATCGAAAAAGACAGATGAAGTACGCAGAAAGGAGGCTAGGAAAGGCCAAAAAAGAGGGAGCGGGGAGGGTAAAACTCGAGAAGGGGGCGAAAAGGTAAGAACCGACCTCCTCGAGAAAGAAAACCTGCTCGCCATGATCAACACGTGGATGTGCTCGAGGGGCCCGGCATGCGCGCGAGCTGCGCTGTAGGGGGGGGGGGAGGAAGAGTGGGGAGAGAAACTCGTTTCGCTGAGTAGTGCCTTCGGGGAGCAGGAGTAGTCGGCGCACGCCAAGGCCCTGAGGACGCACCCTTTTAGAAGAGCCCTTGCAGAAAGCTACGCGTCGCTAGAAAAGCCAATTCTCGTGGGAGAAACACAAAAGACGCTCGAGAGAACTCGCGGTATCCGGAGGAGGCTCCAGTCCTTGGGGGGGGAGATTAGGAAACAAGTCGTCCTGCCTGGCTGAGGGAGGTCGCCATGGGCAACCAATAAGAACTTGGGTGCTCGCAAGCAAGGACAGGAGGGGGAAGGGGGGCGAAGAAAGGAGAGAATCACGCGCTTACTCGAAAGATAATCTTCACGAATCTTAAAAGGGAGATAAGAAAGGAAAGAAGACTCGGCGTTGGAGGGCTCGTCAAACCATCAACTGCTCTGCGATAAGGGACGGCGGGTCATCTTCCTAAGAGGAGGAGGGATGGGGCGCCGAGTTTGACGAACTCGGGGAAAAGTAGCAAGATACTTCTTTGGATCCGGTTCTTCATCGAGCACAACTACTACTCTAAGCAATCTGGACTCCTCGGGAATGCAGACCGTGGTCCGCTCAGGGGGAAACGGGGGGAGAGACAAAAAGCTAGGAAAAGAGGAGTCGGGGGAAGGACCAGAATGGGAGAGAGCTCTAAAAAAAAGGAGGATTATTAAATAGGAAAGATTCAAGAATGCGCTATGACCCCGAAAACAGGTCGATCTTCGTCTACTGAAGGAAACACCCCGAGAATCAGAGAGGAGGTCCCCCGGTCCAATTGGTCTGGAGACGGCAGAAAGAGGTGGAAGGACGCGGTGGTAGAGACCTTTTGCTCAGAAAAAAGGGGCATCTTTGAAGGAAATTGTAGAAATGGATCACGCTGAAAAAAAGCGGTCGATCGCAAGAAAAGGTCCGGGCGATCGGTTAGTAGAAAAAAAAGGAACCGATTATCTCGCAGAACAAACTGGAGGGCCTTAAGAAAAAAGACGAAGGAGGAGGGGGCAGCCTTCGATCGGAGATCCTTGCGATGCTCAGAGGAGTTATCCTTTTCCGAGGAAAAGAAATTACCGTCCGATGAGGAAGGGACTGGCCTTGCGAGCACCTGACCAAAAAAGAGGAGGTGTCGGTTGCCCAGGAGAACAAAAAAAGGGCCAGCCAAGTCAGGACGACAGCACGAGCTCTCTTGACTGGAGCACGATCAAAAGAGGAGCTACCGTTGAAAATGTCTTCGTATATCCCGAGAAAGTGGGACGGGGGGGGGACCTCGGGGGAAAAAGAGCAAGGCTTGGCGCAATGGCGAGACGAGAAAAGGGGGCGTTCCCGACGGCGCATGGGCTTCGTCCGCCGAAAAAAGAGAAAGAACTAAAATGCGAAGCGCTTGACACGAAAAAGGACTCTCCACGAAAAACGTCCTACAAAAGAGCTTGTTTCTACCACGCAAAAAAAACACACGCGAGGAAGAGGCAGCGAGCCCGAGCACAAGACACGGTGGACGAAAATGGCCGGGGGGGGAGTGGGAGGAGAAGGAGTGCGGGAGGACTACCGCTTGTCCGCCACCGAAAGGGTTCGCGACAACAAAAGACGACCGAGCCCGTGGCCGGAGACACAGGCGGATCGGAAAATTTCAAGCCCCGTAAAAGACTCACTGTGACTGGAAATCGCCAAGCCCGGGAAAAGGGGAGAATATAAAGAGTCAGGGCCCACGCTCGCCGAATCGTCTAGAAGTCGACGCCAGCCAGAAAAGAAGGGACATGGGTGATATAAAAGGCCTCGCTTCCCGAAAAGAGGGGAAGCGATTCAGTGCCCAAAGGTCATAAAAACGGACGAAGCCCCGGGCCGGCGAGCTCTTTCTGCACCGCTAAAGGGCGACCTCTTCTTTAGGGAAAAAAGGGAGGGTAACAGGGAAAGGAAGGGGGAGTACCGGGGGGGGGGACTCTACTCAGAGCGCAGAACCTCCACGCGATTATCGAGGTAGCGTCAGGCCTTCGGGAAAGAAAACATCGCAACTCGGGGAAAGGCGCTGAAAATACCAGGCATGAACCACTAAAAGTAAGAGATCACCAGAGGAAACTCTGGGGGAAAGAAGTCATACTCGACGTATAAATCGACATTCAAAAACCGCCTCGGCGGTCGGAACACTGCTGCGGGTTAGTGGTCAACGGCATCAGGAAGCGAGACCGGTACTGGCAGGAAATGAAGAGTCTTCCACAGCAGGGTCTCGCCGAGGGGGAAGGAACTCGATCGTCGTCTTCGGAGAGAAAAAGGCATACGCCCGATGGGGACTCGCGCAGATCGTCCAAGTACACCAGGAAGACTGTCTCGCGAAAAAGTTGTGGAGATCGAGGAGCGATGATGCAAAAAAGATACTGTCCATTCCGGAAGGGAGGAGAAGAAAGACCATGCGAAGGAAGATTTCGAGGACTCACGGTCTCCGAGGCATCTTCGCGAAGGGGACTACCTATCGAAGGCTACTCGGGGCCAAGTCGCGTAAAGGGCACCCGTGGGTATTGCCTTCTACAAGGGGAATCAAACGGACAGGGGCTCGAAGACTACGATCAAGGACTCAAGT